>Ga0210402_10004576_pt1 | contig 12579 bp, 7 predicted proteins | sample IncBWC7MmetaG_FD_161055 | JGI IMG/M metagenome (GOLD analysis project Ga0210402, IMG submission 161055) | Forest soil microbial communities from Barre Woods Harvard Forest LTER site, Petersham, Massachusetts, United States - Inc-BW-C-7-M | ecosystem: Environmental > Terrestrial > Soil >...
CTCAACTGCAAAGCCGATGTGCTAAGAGGAGCCAAGGAGCCAAGGAGCCAGAAGTCAGGAGCACTGGAGTGTTGGAGGAGAAATATAATGGGGGGTGGTGTCGGCTTTTTTTTGCGGCGCCTGAACTCGACTCCCAACCTCTGACTTCCTGTCTCCCATCTCCTGGCTCCTTGGCTCCTTGGCTCGGCCACGCACGATAAAATGAAAAGCCCAGGCTAAAGCCTGGGCTAATCTTTCTTTCTTGGACCTTTGGGCCCGGCCCTTCGGGCCGTAAAACCGTCGCTAACACATACGAAACGCCGGGCTGACTCCCATCAGGCGGAGCATTTCCCCTTGATGCTCAGAAGGCATATCTGACGCCAAAATTGGTCTGGATAAAGTCTTTCACAGACGAATTGAACGAATGCTGACCGCCGCCGACCCAGTTGTAGTCGGCCTCGCCAAAGATTCCGATATGGGGAGTAAACCGATACTCGAGTCCACCGCCGATGTTCCCGAGTCCGCGATTGTTATTTACGTTCGAAGAAAAATTATTGAACCTCTCATTAAACCCTGCAAAGCGCGTGTTGATCGAGTTTCCTCCCGCGCCGGTGAAAAGACCGCCGCCGCCTCCGAAAACGTAGGGCGCCAAGTGAACACTCGGCCAGAAGTCATCCAACGGGAGTCGCAGGAGGAAGTTTCCGGTGACCACACCTGCCGCCCCACTGCCTGAACCAGACCTGCTGAAACCATTGCTGTCGGTGATTGTCACATTACCGCTCGAGAGTGCCACACCCGCACCTTGGACCCTGACACCTGCATATTTCCAAGGGAACCAATAAGTGAAATCCATGCCTCCACCCCAACCATCGGGGCTGCGGCTGGAGGAGAGTGTGAAGGTGGTGCCGTCGTCAAAAACGGTTTGCCTTGTTCCCCCTCCGTTCGTCCCGGTCACATAGGTCGCGAAGGCTCCAATATCGAATTCGTTCCCTCTGAAGAACGAAACCGGCGGCGGCGGTGGAGCGATGACTTGCTTCGAAGATACTACCGGTTCTCCGGCAAAGGTGGCGATTGCTTGTGACGCAATGGCCACGACAGCTAAAGCAGTTATTTTTTTCATAGGAGTAGTTTTAACTGAAATAAACTCTTGTTGATTGAATTGTTCTTCGTTGTTTTTTGGCCGGTTGCGTTGGGGTCACCAGACTAAGCGCAGATAAATTACGTTTAGCTTTTGGAAAAGGTGGCCGCCTGGTGGTTTCTCCTCTCGGGAAGTTTAAGATTGTTTGTCGCTAACGACGTGTCGCGGGATTTGCTCCATCGCTTTCGACCGCATCGTCCGTGGGTAATGTTTGCCCTTAAATTTTTGTAATATCAAGCTCTACATTGCATTTGTTCGGCGACGTGGGCCACATCGTCGTGGCGCGTTGGCGCTATCTCGGTTCCGCTGCTGATAGGAAGCAAAAAGTTGATCCATAACCCGAGATTCGAGATGGTTGTCTTAGCGTCTATTTAAAAATGGCGCGGGTGATGACCACGGAAACGGGCTCAATCCTCGCTGGGAAGGGTGAGCTTGGCAACGGCGTTAGAGCTCCGTTGGGACCGATACTGTAGGCCGAAACGTTGTTGCCGGTCGCGTTTGCGACGTAAACGAACTTTGAGGTGGGGTCCACCACCACATCAACAGGATCGCTCCCCGCGGTGAAGGGCGAACCCGGGATCGGCGTCAGAGCTCCGTGGGGACCGATACTGTACCCTGAGACACTGTCGTCACCCTTGTTCGCGACATAGGCGAACCCGCCCCGAGGGTCCACGGCCAACTTCGTGGGATCGCTTCCCGCCGCAAATGGGGAACCCGGGATCGGTGCCAGGGTTCCGCTGGGACCGACGTCGTACGCTGAAACGCTATCGTCGCCCTCGTTTACGACGTAGGCGAACTTACCAGTTGGGTCCACTGCGACAGAGAAGGGCCCGATGCCCGCTGGGAAAGGCGAACCCGGGATGGGCGCCAGTGCCCCGTCGGAACGGATGCTGTAGGCCGAAACGTCATTGCTGATCTTGCTTGCCACGTAGGCGAACTTTCCCGCGGGTTCTATCGCCACTGAAACGGGCGCGATCCCCGTCGCGAAGGGCGACCCCGGGACAGGTGTCAGGGCGCCGTTGGAACCAATGCCGTAGGCGGCAACGTTGTTGCTGATCCGGGTCGCCACGTAGGCAAACTTGCCCTTCGGGTCCACCCTGACTGAAACCGGTCCCTCCTGCGCCGCGAAGGGCGAACCCGGGATGGACGTCAGGGCACCGTCGGAACGGATGCTGTAGACCGAGATGTTGTTCCCGCTGAAGTTGGCCACGTAGACGAACTTGGCCGCGAGGTCGACGGCCACAGAAAAGGGCTCGAGGCCCGCTGCAAAGGGTGATCCGGGGACGGGCGTCATCGCCCCGCTGGAACTGATGCTGTAGCCGGAGACGTTGCCGCTGTCCGCATTGGCCACGTAGGCGAATTGTGCCCGCAACGGTACTACCAGGAAGGCAAAAAACAGCGCCGCGATCGTTGCGGGCGCAAGGATTGCGGGAAGAGAGGGAACCGTCCGGGCCGGACACCGAAAGCCGATGGAGTTCAGGAATTGCTGCGCGTTCGATAATGTTTTCATTTGATTGAGAGTTCGGAGCGTTATGCGTTGCTATCCCCTAGAAATGGATTCAGCGCCTTGAAGTGTCACCGTCAGCGCGAAAAGATGAAGAACCTCGCTTTTGAGCCGTCCTTTTTATTCAGACTCTTGCCACAATCGGTTATTCTTCGATGATAGAATCCCTTATGAGACCGGACGATAGCTCGGTCGCAGGTTTTGCCGGCCGATTCCACACCACTCGGTGGACGCTGGTGATGATTTCAGCGCAGAACCAAAGTCAGGCTGGTCAAGCAGCCTTAGCCGAACTGTGCCAGATTTACTGGTATCCTCTGTACGCTTTTGCTCGCCGACGCGGTCATTCACCGGATGATTCTCAGGACTTGACCCAAGGCTTCTTTTTGCACCTGTTGGAGCACCGAGCTTTGACCCATGTCGATCGGCTGAAAGGGAAATTTCGATCATTCCTGCGTGCGTCTTTTCACAACTTCATCGCAGTGGAAAACCATCGGGCCCAATGCCTGAAGCGGGGCGGCAAACAACGGTTCGTCACACTCGATGCGGAGGACGCGGAGAATCGCTATCGGCTCGAGCCGGCCGATTATCTCTCCCCTGAGAAAATCTTTGACGCCCGGTGGGCAATGACCCTGTTGGACCACGCGATGAGTCAGCTTCGTGGGGATTACCGTTCTCTAGGGAAGGAAACGGTGTTTGAAACCCTGAAAGAATTTGTCGGGATCGGTGAGACGAAGGCTTCTTCCTCTTACGATGACGCCGCCAAGGCGCTGAACGTCGGTGTCGGGACGGTGAAAACCTGGATTCACAGGCTGCGCGCTCGCTATATCGAAATTGTGCGCGAGGAGGTCGCTCGCACTGTCTCGGATCCTGCCGAGATCAACAACGAACTCCACGCCCTTTGCGATGCGCTGCTCGCGGCGGAAGGCAGGATCATTCCATGAATACAGAGGACCGACGCTCGTGCCCGGTCTGCGCCAAGGAACTTCCCAGAACCCTGCCGTTCTGCCCGGTCTGCATGCTGCGGGCCGCTGCGGGTGCGGAGTTTGATTCGGGCGACTTTCCTCCGGAGGAGTCGGGCGTCTCATCGGAACCGATCGGGCAACGCTTTGAAAATTATGAATTGGTCAGAGGTCAAGACGGAAGTCCGGTCGAGTTAGGTCGTGGTGCAATGGGCGTCACCTACAAAGCCGTCGACATCGATCTGCGGTGCACGGTAACCTTGAAGGTCATCCGAGACCGATATCTCGCTGACGAGTCAGCACGCCAGCGTTTTTTGCGCGAGGCGCGGGCGGCCGCCAGCCTCCGTCATCCAAACGTTGCCTCGGTCTTCCACTTGGGTAGAAGTGCCGGGAATTACTTCTATGCGATGGAGTTCGTGGAAGGGGAAAACCTGGAGCACCTCATCAAACGATCCAGCCGGCTCGAAGTAACGCTGGCGCTGGAAATCGCCGCCCAGGTCGCCGCCGGTTTGGATGCGGTGCACAAAAGGAACCTGGTCCACCGCGACATCAAACCAGCAAACATCATGGTTCATTTGGAGGAGGGGGTCGGCGTAACGACGAAAATCATCGACCTCGGTCTTGCGAAGGCGATCATAACCCCGCAAACTGAGGCGGCGATTTCGACGCTTGGAGGCTTTGCCGGCACGCCGGAATTTGCTAGTCCCGAGCAATTCGCGGGAGTCGGCCTGGACATCCGCTCCGATCTCTATTCGCTTGGTGTGACGCTGTGGGAGATGCTCACCGGCCATCCGCCATTCAGGGGCCCTCCCTCCGAAGTGATGTACCAGCATCAGCATGCTGCCTTACCATTGGAACAACTCAAAGATGTCCCGCAACCGATCGTCGTTCTACTTGAAGTGCTCCTGCAGAAAGATCCCGCGCGGCGTTTGCAGAGCCCGGGTGAACTGCTGAAGGTGATGCCGACGATCAGGGAAGCTCTTCGCACGAGTCGTTCGCTCAAGAAGGCAATCCGAGTTTTCGTCTCCTCGACCGGCGACGTCCAAAAGGAGCGGAATCTCGCCGAACGCGTTATTCGCTCGATTGCGGCCGAATTCAACGTACCGGTGAGCGCTTCCTATGCAAACTTTCAACGCTTGGCGGAACAAAGCGGCAGGCCGGACTTGGAGAATCACGGGACGTTGGTCCTATGTCCCCTTTTCTTCGAATATCAAAAATTTGGATTGGAGCCGGTCTTCCGCGGACAGATCCCGAACACAGCGGAGTTTGATATCGTTATTTGCATCCTTTGGTCCCGGCTCGGCGCTCTGATTGATCCGACCGTGAAGATGCCGGATGGCAGCTCGCCCGGCTCGGGAACGGAATACGAAATTGCCTGGGCATCCGACCACGCAAGCAAAAACAGGGGCCTTCCGCGCTTGCATGTTTTTCGCAACTGTTCGAAGCCCGCGCCACCGTTGGAGCCCAAAGAGGATCGAGAAGCTTTCGGCCGGCAATGGGACTCGTTGGAGGAGTTCTTTGCGCGTTGGGAGAAGAAGAGCGAGGAAAACTTCGGCGGCACGCCCAATAAATATTACAATCTGGAGGAGTTCGAAGAGGTATTCCGGAAACACTTCCGTGATTGTCTGGAGGCCGAAGTCGACCGGGAGGTCAAACACGAGGGCTCCAGTCGAAAGGTGCGTCTGTGGAAATCCAACCCATTCCGCGGCCTGAATGTATTTGATTTCGAACACGCTCCCATCTTCCACGGCAGAACGAAAGCAATCGGGGAGGTGTTGGAAGCCTTGGAAGAACAGCTTAGGGTGCGCCGGCCGTTCGTGCTGGTGGTGGGTGCGAGCGGATCAGGAAAGAGCTCGTTGGTCCGAGCGGGTGTACTTCCGCTGTTAACGCAACCCGGAACAATTGAAGGGATCGGACTCTGGCGGCGCGCGATAACCAGACCTGGGGCCGGCGGAGGCGGCGGCGATTGCTTCGATGCCCTGGCCGCCGCACTGCTTGAGGGCTCTGCCCTTCCGGCCTTGGAAGACCTGGAATCGCCGCACGCGACCAGCAAATTGGCAACCGAATTCAGGGAACACTTCGACAGCGTCGCCTTCCGGATCCAGGATGCACTCGATCACGTCGCGCGGGAATGGAAAACTCAGCACGCACATTCGCTGGAGGAAAGAGAGTGGCAACTGCGGGACTCGGCCCGATCGGACGAGGCCGAACTGCTGCGACGACAGAGGGAGCAACTGGAGCTGCCGAAAGCCCGTTTAGCATTGGTAGTTGATCAGTTGGAAGAATTGTTCACGACCGGTTTTGCACCGGAGGTCCAGCGGAAGTATGTCGCCGCGCTCGCTGGTTTGGTTCGCAGCGGTCGGGTTTTTGTCCTGGTGACCTTGCGAAGCGACTTTTACCCGCGATATCAGGAGTTCCCGGATTTAATCGAACTCGCGAAGGCTAGTGGAAAAATCGATCTTCGGCCGCCTACGCCTTACGAGATCGGGAAGATGGTTCGGCTGCCTGCCGAATCAGCGGGTCTGCATTTCGAGCACGAGGAGAAGACCGGTCAACGCCTGGATGAAGCGCTACGCGACGCGGCGTCCGCCACACCGGAATCCTTGCCGTTGCTGGAGTATGTTTTGTCGTTACTTTACGACAAACAGGAGGCCCGGAGTGATGGCTTGCTTCGTTGGTCCGACTATCGCGAAGTCGGGGAATTGAAAGGCGCACTTGCCAAACACGCGGAAGACGTCTTCAGCCTTTTGCGGCCCCACGAGCAACGCGCGTTTCCACTGGTGATGCGGTATCTGGTCACCTTGGGACAGGGCGAAGAGGAAGTACCCAACCGGCGAACGGCTCCTTACCGTAATTTCACCGCCTCTGCGGGGAACGACGATGATCAGAAAGCCGGTGCCAAAGGCTTTGTTGATCTATTTATTCAGAAACGACTGCTGGTGGCGGATACCGATCCGCAGGGAGAGGTTACCGTCAGCGTCGCTCACGAAGCGCTCTTGCGAGAATGGCAACGCGGCAGGGATTGGCTCGTCGAAAATCGTGATTTCCTCCGAATGCGGGAGCGGGTGGATTCGAGCCTTAAGCTCTGGTTGAGTCGCGGAAAACAAAAGGATGACCTGCTCGGACCGGGACTCCCTCTGGTGGAAGGTGAAAAGTTAGTCAAAGACTTCGGACCGTCGTTAAGCCGAGAGCAGGTTGATTACATCTGCGCGAGCATTGATGAGCGAAAACGGCGCAATCGAGTTCAAGCGCGAATCCGCTACGCGGTGATGGCCGCAATCTGCGCTCTCGCGATCGTTGCCGGTTTTCAATGGCTCCAGGCTGAATACCAACGTAAAAATGCTGAGAACAATGCCGCCGCGGCCCGAGCAGAAGAAGCGCGCACGAAGCGAGCCTTAGCATCTGAGGCAGAAGTCGCCGAAAAACTGCAGGAACAGTTGCGACAGGCAAGTCGAGCGAGCTTTAACCAAGCCGAGCGTCAATTCCAGTTGGGAGAGTGGCAGGAGGGCGTGGCTCTGCTGGCGCGTGCGATAAAGTTCGACCCCCGAAATCAGGTCGCTACGCAACGATTCTTTCATGAACTAATTGTCCATCGGGAAAAGGCACAACCGCCGCCGCGTGGCACTTTTGGCCATCAGGACGTGGTCGCGGACGTGGCGTTTAGTGCGGACGGCGGCCGGATCCTGACAGCAAGCTGGGACAAAACTGCCAAGCTCTGGGACGCGAATTCGGGCAGGTTGATCGCTTCCTTTGCCCATCAGGGCAGCGTCTGGCGAGTCGCCTTTAGCCCGGATAGTACTCGGATCCTGACGGCGAGCGTGGACAAAAGCGCCAAGCTCTGGAATGCCGATTCAGGCCGGCTTATCGCTTCCTTCGACCATCAGGGGGCGGTGAATGCAGCGGCGTTTAGTCCGGACGGTGCTCGGATCCTCACAGCGAGTACGGACAAAACTGCCAAGCTCTGGGATGCGGCCTCAGGGAAGCTGCTTGCCTCCTTTGTCCACCAGGACGGGGTCAACGATGCGGCGTTTAGCCCGGACGGTACCCGGATCCTCACGGTGAGCGCGGACAACACCGCCAAGCTTTGGGATGCGAGCTCGGGCGAACTTCTCCGCTCGTTCGCCCATCGTGATATTGTGGAGGTCGGGTCGTTTAGTCCCGATGGTGCTCAGATTCTTACGGCGAGCGTGGACAAAACTGCCAAGCTCTGGGATGCGGCCTCAGGGAAGCTGCTTGCCTCCTTTGCCCACCAGGACGGGGTCGTCCACGCGGCCTTTAGCCCGGACGGCGCTCGGATCCTGACCGTGAGTTGGGACGGCACCGCGAAGCTCTGGGACACGTCGGGCAATCCTCTCGCCTCCTTTGCCCACCAGGGCAGTGTTTGGCACGGTGAATTTAGTCCGGATGGTAACCGGATCCTGACGGCCAGCGTGGACAAAACCGCCAAGCTCTGGGATGCGACCTCAGGCAAGCTGATCGCCTCCTTTGACCATCAGGACGGAATCCTCCGCGTGGCCTTTAGTCCGGATGGCGCGCGTGTCCTGACAGCCAGCGCCGACAGGACAGCCAAGCTCTGGGATGCGACTTCGGGCAACCTCAGCGCCTCTTTCGCTCATTTGGATGAGGTCAACGACACGGCGTTCAGTCCAGATGGAGCTCGAATCCTGACGGCCAGTGCGGATCACACCGCGAAGCTCTGGGATGCGTCCTCAGGCAAGCTGATCGCCTCCTTTTCCCATCAGGATGAGGTCAAAAAGGCCGCCTTTAGTCCGGACGGTACTCGCGTCGTTACGGCAAGCAAAGACCACACCGCCAAGCTCTGGGATGCGGCCTCGGGCGAACTGATCGCCTCCTTTTCCCATCAGGGCGAGGTCAACGATGCGGTGTTTAGTCCGGATGGTGTGCACGTCCTGACGGCAAGCAAAGACCACACCGCCAAGCTCTGGGATGGGGCCACGGGGAAGCTGATCGCCTCCTTCGGTCACCAGGACGGAGTTAAACGCGTGGCCTTTAGTCCTGACGGTGCTCGGGTCCTGACCGCGAGCGTGGACAAGACCGCCAAGCTCTGGCGTGCGAGTGCGGGCGATTTGATCGCTTCGTTTTCCCATCAGGATGAGGTCAACGACGCGGCCTTTAATCCTGACGGTACTCGGATCCTGACGGCCAGCGCCGATCACACTGCGAAGCTGTGGGATGCGTCTTCGGGCAAGTTGATTGCCTCCCTTTCCCATCAGGATAGGGTCCACCACGCGGCGTTTAGCCCCGACGGTGGCAGGATCTTGACGGTAAGCGCCGATCAACTCGCCAAGCTCTGGGATGCTTCCTCAGGGGAGCTGATTCTCTCCTTCGCCCATCAAGATGGGGTCTACTACGGGACGTTCGGTCCAGACGCGACTCGGATCCTGACGACGAGCGCGGACAAGACTGCCAAACTCTGGGATGCATCATCGGGCAAGCTGATCGCCTCTTTTGATCATCAGGATACTGTCCGATGGGCGGCGTTTAGTCCGGATGGTGCTCGGATCGTGACCGCAAGCTGGGACACCACCGCCAAGCTTTGGGACGCAGCGACCCCGGTCGAACTGGCGCGCCAAGTGCAAGAACGGTTTGACGCCACCGCAAGAACAGGCACCTCCAATTCGACGGTCACCGGATCCTTGCCGCAAATCGAAGCGCTCTCAGATATTGCCAGCGGACTCCATTTTTCAGATGACGGTTCGCTCGTTGCTGTCAATGAGGAACGCAGATCGGTACTGACGAATCAACTGAAGAACTTAGCGCCAGACCTACGTCCCAATACGCGATTCATACGGTGGCTTTTCAGTACCGGAGGTGACCGAACAATCTTTCCAGCGAGTGACGTCAAAGTGTCGGACTGGGTGGACAACGCCCTGATCACGAATCAAAATTTAACCAAAGCATGGCTGGAAAACGCCTTGGCTTACCTCCCCGATCACCCATTGCTTCATATCGCGCTGGCGGAGTTCGAAACCGACTCCAAACGCGCCGATTTTTTCTGCAAATTCGGATTGGCAAGGCTCCCCGAAAACAGCACTCTCTGCGCCCGCGCCGCAGAGTTCCTCTTGGACCAACGCCGTCCCGAATTCGCACTGTTCGCGGTCAACAGGGCGCTCCGTGCCGATCCAACGAATCTGCCGGCCCAACGTCTTCGACACAGAGTACTCGAGGCGTTGCCCCGATGATCTGTTGGGACGATCAACTGCCCCGAAGCCGAAGGGGTGGAGAACTCAGCCCAAGGTTCCAACCCGGGAAGGTAAGGCGGGACGCCTTACTTACGGCAGATAGGCGGGACATACTTGGGATAGAAATTTGCTACTTTCCTGCCGACTACTATGTCGGTCCCTAAAGCGAATGCAATTTTTGTCCCGGAGGGACAGGCTGATAGTAGCCTGGCACGAAGTGCCTGGGTAGCGATGCAGAGAGACCCCGTCGCGGAGGGACGGTCGAAGTCATTGTCAGTCCCACAGATATTTGTCGTCGAGACTGAGCCCCGGCATGAGCAAGCGACCGCGCCTCGAATGCTCATGCAGCTTCAGAAACGCCAGGTCTTACTGTGGAAAAGTTCGGCTCCGATGATGTTCGACCTGATTTTGGATGGAATGAAGCTCTTACAATGAATATTGAGAGAGCAAGAGGTGTTGGCCATGGCCGATTATATTCTGGCATTTCGAATACTAAAACATTGCTTTACTAAGTGTTTATTACTTGCGTCTGATCTAAGCTGAGATCGGTTCAATCGTCCCGCTGGGACGGGCTATTTTCCTCATGATTCCAGGCACTTCGTGCCTGGCTACTATCGTGCTGTCCCTCCGGGACAAAAGCCATTCGCCCATCGAGGCGCCTCACAATTATCTTAGCGCTTATGGGGTTCAATCCTGGGCTTAACCTGTATGTAATACTATCCTTTAGACGTTTGTAGAGTATTTGTCTTCGCAGAACTTGTTTGGCTGAAGGTTTTTCACACCAAGCAGCAACGGGATGGCCAATTCTCGCCTGGCCGCGCCGTCATCGATCGCGCACCCCGGGAATCACGCTTTAGCTCCCTCGGCAATCGGCAGGCTGAAGTAGAAGCTACTTCCCGGTCCGTCGTTAGCGACGGCCCAGAGTCGCCCGCCATGTGCCTCGACGATCGATCGACTGATGGTCAAACCCATGCCGATGCCCTCCACCTTGGTCGTATAGAACGCATCAAACATGCGGGCGGAATGTTCCGGATCTACACCCACGCCCGAATCCTGGATGAGGACGACTATCCGGCTCGAAGACTCCTTCTCTGTTCGAATGCGCAAGACCTGCGCCCGATCGCTGACGGCGCGCATCGCTTCCATGGCATTCATGATCAGATTCAGTATCACCTGCTGCAGCAGGACCCGATCCACCACTACCGGAGGAAGGTGGGCCGGCATTTCCGTCCGCGGTGACGCCCCGTTTCGACGAAGTTCACCGTCCAACAAGGCAATGACTTCCCTAATCAGCTCATTGATATCCAAGCGCTCCCTCAATCGTTCCCCCCGCCGGAGAAGGCCGCGAATTCGCACCAGGACGCTACTGGCCCGCGTTCCATCCCGAATGATGGCCTCCACGGCTTGTCGCGCCTCCTCCAGATTGGGCGTTTTGGCGGCGAGCCAACGCAAACAAGCATCTCCACTCATGACAATACTGCCGAGTGGTTGGTTGAGTTCATGAGCAATCGAAGCCACAAGTTCGCCCATCGTCGTTATCCTTGCGATGCGAGCAATTTCGGCCTGCGCCCGGGTCAAACCCTCCTCTGCCGCCTCCCGTTCGGCAATTTCGGATTGCAAACGTTCGTTGGCTCCTTTGAGCTCAGCAGTTCGCTCTCGCACCTTAGCATCTAGCTCATCGCGCGTTTGACAGAGCGATTCTTTCGCCCTTCTCTGATCGCCGCTCAGCCAACTGATGAACAACGCCGTGGCCACAAAGACGATCATATCAGGTGCTTCTTCCAGGCTAATGCCCAAGGCATAGAGGGGCGGGATAAAGTAGTAATCCAGCGCCACCACGGACAGCAAAGCGGCAAAGATTCCCGGCCCAAGCCCCCCGTACCAGCTACTGAGCATGACCGAGCAAAAGAACAGGGTTGTACTGTGCCTGATAAGGGCCCCTAAATTAAGGATGATGACCACCGCTGCACCCACTGATAGAGCAGCCACCACGTAGCTCGAAAGCATTCGCATCAGCGTCCGGATCCGATCCGATTTTGTCATAGCGATACGATAATCTTGATTTAGCATTCGGACAGCACGACGCACTTTCCACCGTGAGCTCCCTCGATCAGTTACTCTCGAGAGCGTTCTTTGCATCGGGGGCTATATTTTGATTAATCCGGAAGAAGTTATTCGGATCGTATTTTTGCTTAATTCCCAGGAGACGATCATAGTTATCTCGGTAGGTCGCTTTGACTCGATCGACTCCTTCGTCCATCATGAAGTTTACATATGCGCCCCCCAGACTGTATGGGTGCAGGGCGGCCCAATAGTCCTTCGTCCATGCCGTAATCATTTCTGCCTTGGCAGGGTCCGGGTCGACTCCGACGATAGCCATTGACCATTTCGCGTCACGATAACTAAATGCGGTTTCGTGTCGGTCAATCCGGCTCGCGGCACCGTCCATCGGATAAAGATGCATGGTCGATTGAAGAGTTGGTAATAGTTTTCCATAGTCCAGATGCTTCTCGATCGCCGCATCCGTAATTTGCGACAAAAAATCCCCTCGCCAATACCACTGCAGACCCGGCGGATAAGTGGCGTCGAACATGCTTTGCAGCGCCGGGTACGGCATCATTCCCATGAGTTCGAATTTTGGTGCCCGAAATTTTCTTACCGGGCGAAACGCGACCTCAACCTTGTCCAAAGGGCCACAGTAGGACCAGACGATTCCGCACATCGTCTTGCGGTGCAACTCTGCCGGAAACGCCGGGCCTGGCGGCACTTTCAAGAATGCAAAAAACCCATATAACC
>Ga0210402_10004577_pt1 | contig 12578 bp, 5 predicted proteins | sample IncBWC7MmetaG_FD_161055 | JGI IMG/M metagenome (GOLD analysis project Ga0210402, IMG submission 161055) | Forest soil microbial communities from Barre Woods Harvard Forest LTER site, Petersham, Massachusetts, United States - Inc-BW-C-7-M | ecosystem: Environmental > Terrestrial > Soil >...
GTGGGTGCTCCAATCTTTCTCGGGAACGTCGCCAAAGTTGCCGCCGCCAACCAGGATGCCCGCCCATTGCTCCGTACCGTAAGCCGTGACTCCTTCCACCAGCACGTCATCAAAATGCTGTTCGACCTTTCCGGGCGAAATGACCACCAACCCACTCTCTTTATGCTTTACCTCGCCACCATGGACATCGTGGATCAACAGGCTTCTGAGGTGAATATGGTGGAGAATTCCAGTTTGTCCGCTAACGAAGACACCGAAGAGCGTGCCGCCGGAAAATTCGATAGAGTCGACATCCCAATATTCCTGGTCAAAAAGTTTGAAAGCCTCCTCGTCACCTTTGCTCGCGATGACCTTGGGACGCGCTCCGTTTCCATAGGCAGACAACCGGATGGTGGCCGATGCCGAGCCGGAACCCTTGGGCCACAGCAAGCCGTGACACTCGGCGCCGCGTTTTAGGTAAATGACGTCTCCCGGAGAGAAGGCATGGGAGTTAACGGCGTCGAGTGAATGCCATGGGCTTGCAGGCGAGCGGCCCTGGCCATTCATCTCCGCACTTGCGCAATCGACAAAATATTCGCTGCCTTCACCTGAGGGCCGTGCGGTCTCCAAAATTGATGTGGTCGCGGCAACTGTTGACGTAAGGATTGAACCAGGAGGCGCTGCCGCCCGAATCTGACTGGGAATCAGCCAGAAAAAAACGCAGGCGCTTAAGAGCGAAAAAGTTTCTATTCTCATGTGCCTCTTATCCGAACTGCTCATCGATTCGCTCCGATGGGTTACCGCGACTCAGGCTGCACTTCATGTACACTGTTGTGCGGAAAAAATCGCTCGCGGTTTGACGTGAGCCATCTGAACCGCTGAAGTCAATCGGACACCCCGGAATGCCTGACACAATTCTGATAAGAGAAAAAGAATTTGGCAAATTTAGGCGCGGACCACAGTTCAAGAGACGAACTCTCGTTTGCCTGTTGAGTTTGTTAGGAATTTGCGCGCCATCCCTCTGGGCCGATCCGGTCCTTCCACATCTATTCAGTGAGCACATGGTTTTGCAGAGAGAAACGGCGGTGCCGATTTGGGGTTGGGGAGATCCTGACGAAAAGATCTCGGTGAGTCTGGCAGGCAAGACGCTGGAAGCTGTTACGGCGGACGACGGCCGATGGAAAGTATCGTTTCCTCCGATGCGAGCCGGCGGGCCGTTCACGCTAACGGTTCGAGGAAAGAAGACGATTGTTATAAGAGATGTGTCGTTCGGCGAAGTATGGGTGGCGTCGGGACAGTCGAACATGACCTACGCTTTGAGTGGGGCCACGGGCGGGGAAACTGAAATTCCGAAAGCGGTGAATCCCCTACTGCGGTTTTTCACCGTACCGAAAAAGATTTCGCTAACTGCACAGAGCGATACCTTGCCCGCTACGTGGGAAGTCTGTTCTCCAGACACGGCAAAGAATTTTTCAGCAGTGGGATATTTCTTTGCGCGGGATTTGTACAACGCTCTGCATGTCCCGATCGGCATCATTTTGAGCGCCTGGCCAGGTACATCAGGGGAGGAGTGGACTCCTCCGGAGGAGTTGCGTCGCGAGTCGGCTCTCAGGCCCATCGCGGAGCGTTGGGAAACATCGCCAGCCGACGTGAAGTCATATGCGGCCGGACCGACGGAGTTCTGGCTGGAGTTTGATGACTTCGAATTGCTTTCTGGAACTTCTGACTCACCAGTAGCGACGACGTTCAGCAACTTTGACGACCGGACTCCGCAAACAGCGACGGGTGGTGCGTGGACTTACAGATGGGAAGACGCGCCGAACAGCGCGTTCGATCTCGTTGCGCCTGGCCGTGGCGGCTCGGGTTACACGGCACGGGTGTCGGGAGCGCTCGACGGAACGAACTTCGCGGCGCTCCAGGCCAATTTTCATTCTGATGGAACGCCCGCTGACCTGAATGCATTCTCAGGAATTCGTTTTTGGGCTCGCGGCAAAGGAATTTTCCAGTTCCAGATGCTTCAGCCATCCATCTCTGATTGGGATGATTATTCGATTGATCCGATTCACGCGAACGACCAATGGAAGCAAGTCACCGTGTGGTTCAAGGACTTGAAGCAAGCCGGATGGGGTGTGTCGAAGCCGTTTACCCCGGCCAGCCTCACTGCCATCCGAATCGTAGACATGACCGAAGCCGGAGATCCCGACCGGCCCCCTTCGGGTCTGTATGAAGGGATGATCACGCCTCTCCACTCTTATCGAATTCGAGGAGCAATCTGGTATCAAGGGGAGGGAAATACCTGGCGGGCGCACCAGTACCGCACGCTGCTTCCCGCGCTGATCACCGGATGGCGCGAGAATTGGAAGCAAGGGAACTTTCCGTTCTTGATCGTTCAGTTGCCGAATCAGGGGAGCAGCCCTGAACTCGGCGACTCGATTTGGGCGGAATTGCGGGACGCCCAGTTGCAGACTCTCAAGAACGTTCCCAACGCCGGACTCGCGGTCACCATCGACGTCGGAGAAGAAAAAAATCTGCACCCTCCGCGCAAAGCAGAGGTGGGCGCGCGCCTGGCCTTATGGGCGCTCGGCACGACTTACGGAAAACCGATCGTCTACTCCGGGCCCTTGTACGACTCCATGAAGATAGAAGAAAATCAGATTCGAATTGACTTTACACATACTGGCTCAGGACTTTCGGCGAATGGCAGCAAGCTGAAGGGCTTTGCTGTCGCCGGAGCGGACAGAAAATTTCACTGGGCCGATGCAACGATCTCCGGCGACACGGTTGTCGTTTCCAGCGCCGCGGTCGCAAATCCAGTTGCGGCCCGCTACGCGTGGGCAAACAGTCCGGAATGCAATCTTTACAACAAGGAAGGCTTGCCGGCTTCTCCCTTTCGCACCGATGACTGGCCAGAAGCGTCGGCCAACCAGAAATAAACTGGCACCACGCCACAGATCACCACCGCAGAAACGCACCGTTAGTGAGGCGCAAGATGAAATCCAGATCTAGGCAAAGCACTCGCACGATGAGATTGTTAACGGTTCTGATCGTGTGCGCAGGCGTCTCGGCGCTTACGTGCCCGGTAAGGGTTCTTTCACAGGCGAACAGTGACGCGGATTCACAAGGCGGGTCGAAATGGAAGCCGCCGGAGCTGGGCGCTCCGCTCCTTCGCGATCCGATTGGGTTTACAACGATTGGTCCGCGTACGACGAACTCTCCGACAACATTCCGTTGACCGAAGGCTTGGCGATGCGCGAGTTGAACGAGATCGTGCGGCTTCGTAAATATGGTGTGCACTTTGACTACTTCATGATGGACGCGTTTTGGTTTGCGCCGGACGGAGGGTATCGAACCTGGCGCAAGCCGAATTGGCCGAATGGCCCGGACCGCTGGATCGCGGAGTGTCAGAAGAACGGCGTTCTTCCCGGCTTGTGGTTTGGCACCAATGAACTTGTAAAGATTGACGCCGCGCCGCAATGGAAGGATTCGCTGACGGCAAAGGGCGGATCGCTGTCTTTTTCCGAAGGTGGTTTTCTACCGGACTTCATGGACACCATGCAGTATTGGTACGACCACGGGATTCGCATGTTCAAATTCGACTTCGTGGATTTTGGCGCCGCAACACCCACTACCGAGAAATCGCAAACGGCCGCTGAGATCCATCGCCGAAATGAGGACGCCTTCCGTCAAGCTCTTGCGAAATTCCGCCAGAAGAATCGCGACATTGTTCTGGTGGCATTCAATGGTTTCGGCGGAGACGTCGAGTCCACGGCCGGTCCGTTTCCGTTTCGCAATCCGGTCGATCTGCGTTGGCTGGAAGTCTTTGACTCGCTGTACTCGGGCGATCCACGGCCCTCCGACGTTCCAGAAATGAGTTTTTGGCGTTCGATGGACATTTACAGTGACCACATGGTGCGGCGCTATGAGCAGAGTTTCCTCCCGCTCGAGCGAATTGATTCGACCGGCTTCATGATTGGGAACACCGGCACGATCTACTATCGAAAGACGAATGCCTGGAAGGGCATGCTGCTGCTGATGGTTGCGCGCGGCGGTTGGGTGAACACCATTCATGGCAACCTGGAATTCCTGGACGACCAGCAGGCCAAGTGGCTCGCCCGCGTGCAGAAAATTTACGAACCGCTGCAGGCCATGGGCCGGACTAAAACCTTTGGCGGAATTCCGGGCGACGTGCAGCCCTATGGGTTCGGCTCGCTCTCTTCAAACGGAGCAATGTACGCGGTCGTGAATCCAGCCCAGTCGGTCCAAGAACTCGAACTGCCGCTGCTCTCGCGCGTGCAGCCTCCGCTCGGCGTTGGCAGAATTATTTTTCGCGACGCAGGATTTGCCCCGGTCCTCCGCGGCAACAAAATCACCCTGGGCCCCGGCCAAATGGCCGCGGTCGGACTTGGGCGATACGCTTCGCCGCAATACGACCTGGGCGTTCAGGAAGACGTCATCATCCCGCGCGAGATCACTCCCTTGCCTGCGGACTTCGCCTCCGCAAATCAAAACGAAATTCAAGCGACTGTCCAGGCCCCAGAAATCGGCGACCTGCGTATCGTCTTTCAGCAGCGCGGTGAAGACGGCGCAATCATGCGCAGCTGGCCGGGCGGGCCGCCAAACGGAATTACCGTTGCAAAGGTCCTCAAGATCCGTGCTGAGCAGGAGGGCAAACCGCTGCCGGTCGAAATCAATTATGACAAGCAAGTCTGGAGTGGCCTTTCCTGGGGTGTGGGAGAGATTAAACATGCCGACATCACCCCGGGAAAGCCCATTCAGGTTTGGTGCTCCTCCGCCGAAAAAGGCAGAGTTGTCTTGCAAGGCCGTCTCTACAACGTCAGGTATTGATGGCATTCGCCTTCATCTTGGGCAAACGCTTTCTCAAGTAACGGAGTTACCCGAGCGCTCGTTCCATCCGTTAATCGAGCCCGATCCCGATCCCCGACTTTACCGGTACAGTGCTGACGATATAGCCAATTTTCTTACCTATTGAGCCTTGGCGGGCTGTGAGAATAGTTCCAAAAGCTACTTGACAGTCGCCCCCTGCAACGATACTCTGTCATCGTTTTGAGCAAACGTTTACTGTAATCTGCATGGGGGTTGTGCCTTGCAGAAACGCTCGCTATGAAGCCTGGTCGCCAGACTTGGACTTCCGGGGTTTTAGCAGCTGATACCTGAAGCGTTTTTCAGGCGCCTGGCCGTTTTTCTTGCGCCTCAATGAGTCACGCCTATCAGCCGGCGGAGGAGATTTACATGCGCAAAGCATTCTTGTTGGTGTGTCTGTTTCATCTGATTTTGGCGGGAGCGGCTGTCCACGCCCAAGTAAATCGCGCCTCGATTACCGGGACGGTCACGGACTCAAGCGGGGCGGCCGTCGCAGGCGCTCAAGTGTCGGCCAAAAACATCGGCACTGGCGTCGTGACTACCGGCGTCTCTAACAACGACGGAATCTATCTCGTGCCGAATCTCCCGCCTGGGAAGTATGCGGTTACTTTCCGCAAAGACGGCTTTAAGCAACTGGATCGCCCGAACATCACTCTGGACTCCACTGAAGTTGCGCAAATGAACGCCGAGCTACAGCTCGGCGCGGTCACGGACACCGTTGTCGTAACTACCGACGCCCCAGTGTTGGAGCGCGAGAACGCGACGATCGGCACCAATATGAAGGGAGACGTGGTAACGGATTTGCCGGTTAGCATTTACGGCGGCGGACGCCACGCCGAAGATTTTGCTGTTGCGCTGACACCAGGTTATGCCGTTTACAGTAATGCCTACAATGCGGTCATCAACGGCGGCCAGTATTACACCAAGGACTACACCGTAGACGGTACATCCGGGACGGCTTCCATTGGTGGAGATTCGCTTGAGACCGGTCCCAGTATGGAAGCGATCGAGGAGTTGCAGGCGCAGACCAGCGGTCTGGATTCGGCGAGCTCCATCACCAGTGGCGGAGTCATCGGCTTTAATTTGAAATCAGGAACCAACCGGCTTCACGGAAGCGCATTCGGATACGGCCAAAACGAGTTTTTTAACGCTAACACCTGGAACAACAACAGCCAGGGACTGCCCAGAGATCGCCGCCGCGCTTGGGACTACGGCGCGAGCCTCGGTGGTCCGATTCGAAAGGACAAGACCTTCTTTTTTGGCACCTTTGAGCGCTTCACTCAAACTGACTACCGCCTCGGAGACTATAGCTCTTTCGTTCCCACGTCAGATTTCTTGGCTGGAAATTTCAGCGCCTTGCTGGGGGCCCAACTCTGTACTCAGGCGACTGGAGTTGCTCCGTGCAGTTCGGGCGGCGGCACTCCGATCACCGTCCAAAACGATGCGGGTCAAACGGTTCCGCTTCAGGCTGGCATGATCTTTGACCCGAAAACAGGGAATCAATTCACCGGCAACATGATCCCCTCGACCAGCTTCAGCACTGCGTCGCAGAAGATCGTTGCCATCTATCAGAAGGACTACGTCCCTGGACGGGCCGGAGTTACCCTCGCGAACAACCAAGGTCTCTTGAACAGCACTCCGGGACAGACACCCAACCAAGCTGTCGTTAAATTGGACCACAACTTAACCCAAAACGATCGCCTATCCGGCTCCTGGATTTATAGCAATCGTCCGCGAACGCTAGCGGATAGCGGAGGCATCTGGCAAGCTGGGACAACTGATGGTGGTCCACTGTCTCTCGCGGGAATTCAATTGGTACACTCCGACGCTTGGCGGGTGAGCGAATCGCACACTTTTTCGCCTACACTCTTGAACGTCCTCAGCGTTACATATAACTGGTACTGGAATGGCAAGACTCCGAAGTCGAGTGGAACCGACTGGAATTCCCAGCTGGGCTTCGGAAATACCGGCTCCAATAATTTCCCATTCATCCAATTCGGAAACGTTCCGACCGACGTGAACGCTCAAGGCGTGACTTATATTGGCACTGGTAGCGGCACCGGTTCCAGTAACAGCAGCGCCTTCCAGGGCAATTTTAGCGGTGCCACGATCATTACCGGAGATTCGGTGACCTGGAGCAAGGGCCGCCACAACCTTACCTTCGGCGGAGATTTCCACGCGTACCAGGTAAACAGCCATACCCAATCGGGGGCGCTTGGATTCAACTTCTCCAGCGACACCACTGGGCAGCCGAGTGCGGCTTACGGCCCGTACGTCGGTTACGGATTTGCCAGTTTTCTTTTGGGAGACGTAACCACGGGAAGTTCTTCGACTGCTTTCGACTTGTACGGAAGGCGCAAAGCCACTTCCTTATTTGCTCAGGATAGTTACAAGGTTACTCCGAAACTTACCATCAACATGGGTCTGCGCTGGCAGTATATTTTCCGCTACCACGAAAAGTACGGCCATTGGGCCAACTTCGACCTGAACGCCATCGATCCCACGCTGGGGATTCCGGGAACTCTGGAGTATGCCAAGGGCGGCGGCGACAGTTTCGAAAAGAAGGAATACAGCGCCGACTTTGGTCCACAACTCGGCTTTGCTTATTCGCCCTTGAAAAAGTGGGTGTTCCGCGGCTCTTTCGGAATCCTCTACGTACCTCCGCAGGAACCATATTTCAGCGGCGTTCCAAATGGTTTCGCACCAGGATTTCAGGGCACTAATATTGCCAACTCTGCCTTCAATTGGGACAGCGGATATCCCGGAGTATTCAAACCGGGTTCGCCGAATTCGACCAGCAACTCAGTCTTCAACCTTTTTCCGTTGGTCAGCGTAGACCCCCACGCGTTGCTCGCCGGTTACAGCGATGCGTTCAACATCGGCGCTCAGTACGAATTGACGCCAAATACCAGGCTTGAAGTGGCCTACGTCGGCAATCGCGGACATCACCTGCCGGACACTTCGCTTGCGTGGAATGAGCCGTCTGCTTCCACGTTTCTGAATACCATCACTCAGAATCCGGGACTCAATCCCTACAACGATTACATTTTTTGTGCAACGAAAGGCCAGCCGGTAACGGGCCAAGCCGTTGTCGGTATCAACTGCCCTTACAACAACTATTACGGTCCAGCGATGGCGGCGATCGCGCCTTACCCGCAGGTAGCACAGGCGGCGACGGAGTATTGGTTTTACTACAACCAACTGTACGTGAGTCTGCCGATTGCGCAGAGCTACTACGACTCGATGATCATCGACGTTGTCAAGCGCACAGGCCGTGGCTTGACCATGGACGTGAACTACACCCTGTCGCGCACTGAAGGCGACAGCTATACGTCGCAAACCGAAGGCAACAACTACTACACCGGAGTTCAGGATTTTTCGAACTTGTCGCAGGCGGCTCACACCCTCTCGAACTACGACCAAAAGCACGCGGTCAAGGGATTCGTCAGATATGAATTGCCGTTTGGCAGAGGTCAGCATTGGTTGCCGAACAGCAATCGCGTTGTGAACGCTCTGGTGGGCGGATGGAGCGTGAGTGCTCTCGTTCGCTACTATTCTGGTCAGCCCTTCCAGGCTGTGGTGCCCAATAATTACTGGCCGTCGTGGGGCACTTTCTATCCAAACTTCAACCTGAGCGGATTCTCCGGGCCGTCTAACCCTCACAATTACCAAGTTGTTCCAGCCGGAGGAACTCCTCCCCCGGGCAATTTCTACATGCCGCAAAGCGTGGCCAGCGCTCCGGCGTTCGGCCAACTGGGCACCGGTCCCGGAGACATTTCCGCGCTGCGCTGCCCCGGTGGCGCCAACGAAGATGCCAACATCGTGAAATACCTCTCGATGGGCTCCGATGGCCAATACAAACTGTCGTTCCGAGTGGAGTACTTTAACTTGTTCAATCGCCACTACTACGACATTAATGGCTGCGGCGGCAGTAAGGCTACGGTCGGGCAAAGCAACTTCGGACAGATCAACGGAGTCAGCAGCGATCCGCGAATCGGCCAGTTCGCAATTCGATTTACGTTCTAGATAACAGAAGCCGTCCAACAGGCGCAACTCGCGGTGCAGCGAGTTGCGCCTGTTTCATAAATCAATCCAGCCGCCATCCAAGTCGAGGGTGCGAACATTCGAAACCACAAAAAGCGCGCGACCATGAATATTCACGAAATCGCCAGACGGGCTCGCGTCTCGACCGCCACCGTTTCCCGCACCATCAATCGCAACCCAACGGTTTCCCCTCAACTCGCAAAGCGCGTCTGGAAGGCAGTCGAGGAGCTCGGCTACTTCCCCAGCAATCAAGCCCGCGCGCTGGTTTCCGGCAGGAGCCGCATTCTTGGCCTGATCGTCTCTGAAATCACCAATCCGTTCTTTCCGGAAATCGTCCACGTTTTTGAGGAAGTGGCAGTCCAGAACAATTACGAGATTTTGGTCACCTCGACGGTGCACGACCACGAGCGTATGAAAAATTCTGTTCGTCGAATGTTGGAGCACCGTGTCGAAGGTGTTGCGGTTATGACTTTCGGAATGGAAGAATCGTTGCTCGACGATTTGCGCCTTCGCAACGTGCCATTGGTCTTCGTGGACGTCGGGCCGCAGCGGCCCCGTGTCAGCAACATTCGAATCGATTACCTTCGCGGCATTCGGCAAGCCGTCCAGCACCTCGCCGCCCTCCGTCACGAACGCATTGCATTTATTTCCGGGCCACTTACAATCAAGTCCGCCTTCGCACGCAAGGCCGCGTTCGAACAGGTCATGAAGGAAATCGGCCTTGAACCAGATTCAGCCCTGATGATCGAAGGAGACCACACGATGGAAGGCGGCAAGGTTGCGTTTGGCGAACTCTTGGCTCGAAACCAGCGCCCGACTGCCGTGATTTGTTCGAATGATATGACCGCCATCGGGGTTATGCGCAAAAGTCATCTCGAAAAGATAGCCATCCCCGAGGAACTCTCAGTCATCGGCTTCGACAATATCCGCCTGACCCGCTACATGTCGCCGCCTCTCACCAGCATCGAAATGTCGCAATCGGAGCTCGCTCGCATCGCGTTTCGCGCGCTGCTCGAAGACGTGCAGCGGGCAATCCCCAATCCAAAAGGCTCCGAATACGTTCTTGAAACCAACTTGGTCTTGCAGGAATCAACGGCCATGAATCCCGCCAGGAATGTGCAGCGCGGCTAGAACTCTTAAAGTTCTCCGTGTTTGTTGATGTTGAGTAGTAAGCTGCCGCTACAGGAGTGAATCCCCATGTGCCACCAAAAGAAGCGTCGAACGAATCCTTCAATCACTTGCGTGTTTGCGCTGGCGCTCTGCTTTTTGATTAGCCCCTACGATTTGGCCGCGCAGTCGCCGGCCAACTTTCGACCCGACCGCATGGATACCATCTTGTATGGCGTGGCCTATTATCCGGAATATATGCCGTACGACCGCCTCGACAAGGATGTGCAATTGATGCAGAAGGCCGGCATCAGCGTCGTTCGAATCGGCGAGTCCAGCTGGGGACTCTGGGAGGCCGAAGACGGCAGGTTCGAGTTCGCCTGGATGGATCGGGTCGTCGAGCGTCTGCATGCGGCCGGCATTCGAATCATTTTGGGCACTCCTACTTATTCCATTCCCGCCTGGCTCTACAAAAAGCATCCGGAAATTATCGTGACGCGCCTCGGCGGCCAGTACATGTATTACGGCATGCGCCAAAACACCGACCTGATGAATCCCACTTACCGCTTTTATTGCGAGCGCGTCATTCGCAAAATTCTTGAGCACTACAAGGGTAATCCGGACATCATCGGTTTCCAGATCGATAACGAAACCTCGTCAGCCGGAGCCGCCAATCACGACGTGCAAACCGGATTCCAGGAATATCTCGAGGCAAAGTTCAAAACTGTCGATGACCTTAACAAAGTTTGGGGTCTGAATTATTGGGGACAGCGCCTGAACGATTGGACCGAACTTCCGCAACGCGACGGCATCCTCAATCCCGGTTGGAAGCTCGAATATGAGCTCTACTCGCAGTGGCAGACGACCGACTTTCTCGCCTGGCAGTCCGCCATCGTCGGCGAGTACAAACGGCCGGATCAGTTCGTGATGCATGATTTTGCCGGTCCACCCCACCCTAAAGTCAACGAATCGGATATCGTCAAGACCCTCGACATCGCCGCGGCAAATCCGTACCACGGTACGCAGGACCAATTCGATGGCGAGCAATCTTCCTTTGTCGGCGACTACGTGCGCTCTCTGAAGCGAACCAACTATTTAATCACCGAAACCAACGCTGAAGCGATCGGCTGGGACTCCAAGGAGCAGTTCCCGCCCTACGACGGACAATTGCGTCTCGATGTCTACACCCACGTTTCCTCGGGCGCAAATATGGTGGAGTACTGGCATTGGCACTCCATTCATTATGGCCAGGAAACGTATTGGAAGGGCGTGCTGGGCCACGATCTTCTGCCGGGGCGGACCTACGACGAAGTCAGCCGCATCGCGCACGAACTGAAACGCATTGGCCCGGAAATCGCAGATTTTCAGCAGAAGAATCAAGTCGCAATTCTTTATAGCAATGATTCCTATCACGGCCTCGAGTTCATGAAGTTCAGTGACCAGGCCAACTATCAAACCGTCATGCGGCAGATGTACCGCGTTCTGTATCGCGCCAACATTGGCGTTGATTTCGTTTTTCCAGATGGCGCTGCGTTCGGCGACTACAAAGTGATCGTCGTGCCTCCGCTGTACATCGCCAGCGATGCCTTGCTGAAGAAACTGTCCGACTACGTGCGCAACGGCGGCAATATGGTGGTCAGCTTCAAGAGCGGATTCTGCAACGAATACTCGACGGTCCGCTGGGAGATGGCTCCCGGACCACTGCGCGAAGCAGCGGGATTTCACTATCAGGAATTCTCAAGCTTACGGGCACCGCTGGCACTGAAAGATGACCCCTTTAAAGCCGGTCCGGAAAACAAAGTTTCCGAGTGGGCGGAAATGTTGATTCCGGATACCGCGCAGCCGCTGGCTTTTTACGATCATCCATTTTTCGCGAAATATCCGGCCATCACTCGCAACAACTTCGGCAAGGGCACGCTGACTTACGAAGGGACGGTCCTGAGCGAAAAGCTTCAGGAAGCGGTTCTGCGGAGCGCGCTTGATCGAGCCGGACTTAACGGCCCAGATCAAACGCTCCCCGCAAACGTTCGCGCTAAGCATGGGGAGAATCGACGGGGAAAAAAGCTGCATTATTACCTCAATTATTCGAGTGACGCGCAGACCTTCGACTATCCCTATGCGGCGGGCAATGATCTACTTACGCAAAGCACCGTCGGTCACGGCCAGCAAATCACCCTAAAACCCTGGGATGCCGCGATTGTGGAGGAGAGGTAAAGGTCTGGTCGCGCCGAGAACGAAAGAGAAAGACTGGTGCTCGGGGCGTTAGTCGGAATTCTGAGCCTCATTCATAACCATTCCTATTGATTTTATTAAGCTCAGAACTTTTCGTTTTCGGGGATCTGAGGTCAGTCGGGCCAAGGCGCCCCTAACATGGCAGGTTCCGTACCGGTACGTCACTCTCCGATTAGCGCGGTGGTCTCAATGGGTCGACGCAACACTTTCTTGGAGTTTACTCGCAGGAGTCTGAAAACCTAAAGTTTGTCGTGGGCGTTGATTTAAGCGCAGCGCTACTTTGTTCAGATCCGACTGGGAATAGTCGGTTAGGTCTGTGTTCTTCGGGAAGTATT
>Ga0210402_10004578_pt1 | contig 12577 bp, 11 predicted proteins | sample IncBWC7MmetaG_FD_161055 | JGI IMG/M metagenome (GOLD analysis project Ga0210402, IMG submission 161055) | Forest soil microbial communities from Barre Woods Harvard Forest LTER site, Petersham, Massachusetts, United States - Inc-BW-C-7-M | ecosystem: Environmental > Terrestrial > Soil >...
AGGGATCGGCTGGCCAGACTTTTGTGAAACTGCCCTCGAGGTTGTCGAGCAGACCGGGGTGGACCTTTTCCATCTCCTGCGCAGCAAAGGCCACTCGCGACTCGGGGTCCATTGCCGCGGCCCGTTGTCCGGTGCCGGTCAACATATAAGCAGCCAGCAATCCTCGCGTTCCCGGCTGGTCGAACGTCATATGAAAGACCTCTTGCGGCAAGTCGGAGGCTCCGAATCCGTTGCAACCGTCCTTCTCCCAGAATCGTGAGCGGCATTGCAGTATGACGCGGGTGACGGAGTCGTATCTGAGTTGAGAGATAGCTTTGCGCCTTTGCTCGGAAAAAGCTGGTTGTGTTTCTATCCTCCGCAATGGAGGAAACGGCACGGCGCAGATGAGGCGGTCGGCCTCAAAAATCTGGTGAGTGCCAGATCGAACCACAACCGCGCGCACCGCCTTGGAATCCTGTTCGATCCGCACTACAGGAGATCCGTAGTGAATTTTCTCTTTGAGTTTTTCGGCAAACGCTTTGGGCAGCTTATCGTTTCCACCGTCGATCTTGTACCGCGTGGTCTCGCACAAGGCGTACCATGTGTCGCGCAGGTTCCATAGCAGGGAAACTGGATCGTCTTCGGCACTGGCGTAAGGATATTCGAGAAGTTCAATAGCGCTGTGGGATGCGCCTCGCTCTTTCAAGAATTCTGCCATCGTCATGCTGTCATATTTTTTCGCTGAGCCACTCGGCCATCCCGCTGTCCTGGGATCGCCAATTTCCTTGAGAGCGTCGCCCAGGTATTTTTGCAACAGGCCTGACATTCTCAGTCGTCGCTCTTCTTCGGTCAGGTTGAGCGGCACCTGGGATAGGTCAATGTCTGCCCATGACGGGCATTTGATCCGTTTTCCTCCGAGCAGGTAAATCATGGATAGTCTGTTGGGAAAGAACGGAACCAGAGTTAGGCCAAATTGCTTTGCATAGTGAAGAGTGAGGTCATGATTATCGGGAATTCGCGCGGCTCCTGCCTCTGCGTAAAGCCCATCGGAAAAAGGTTCGCGTATCGTCTGAACGCGCCCGCCTGGGCGTAACTGCGCCTCAAGAAGGGTCACGTCGTGTCCGGCCTGGGTCAGTTCAAGTCCGGCAACGAGTCCAGAGAGCCCGGCGCCGACTATCAAGACCCTCTTTGGAGTTGCGGCTCCTGGCAACGCATGTGGAGTAAACGCCCAGCTCCGCGTCGGGACAAGTTGTGCCGATGCCGCGAGCAAGCCCACGCGCAGAAATTCTCTGCGGTCGATTGCTATTGACATTTGGATCCTCCGCTGACCTAGTCAACCCGATTTGCATGGGATTGTACTCAGATAGAGGGGGAATGGGTAATCGGCAATGCGGAAGTTAACCACTCGCCAGTTCGAAAGCTGTTTGCTTAAGGCCGTAAGCGACCACAGGTGTGAAATCACAGGTGTGAAATTTCGGGCTGGTCTGCTAAGTCACTGAAAAACATGGTGGCCAGGGAGGGAGTTGAACCGCCGACGCCAGCCTTTTCAGGGCTGTGCTCTACCGCAAGTATGCTATTAGTCGAAGCACACATTCTGCACATCTACGCCTGAAAAACCCACGCAGGTGACTCTTGTCGGCTGATCGGCCGTCAGTCACGCCGTCGCCATCCGACTGCAGCAGGAAGTCGGGATGCGGCACACTTCCGGCACACAACCGACTGCCAAGTCGACAAAAAACAACTCGGGTTCATTCGTGAGGGCAGTCGATGGTCGATAAGACTCTTTCAGTTTCTTGACTATCTGCGAGGTGAACGGTGCCGAAAACTGGACTTTCGGATTTTCATTTCCTTTAAACCATTGAACCTAAGCGTGTTATTTTGACAAGCTGAAAACGACTTGTCGTTGTATCACTTTTGGAGTAATATTTAGTCATAAATGGAGACACTTATGGCTACGATGCAACAGGCCGTCGTTGGTTTCTCGTGGGATACAGCCGTCGATCTGTCCAAAAAGGACAATCGAACCCGACTCAGTCCGTCCGCAATCAAAGGCCTTCTTCGGATCGCGAGGCGTTGGAAATTACGGGATGACGATACCCGAGTTTTGCTTGGCGGTATATCCAGTGGCAGTTTCTACGCACTGAAGAACCGAGCTACCAAAACCCTGGATGAAGATCAGCTTACCCGTATTTCACTTTTGATCGGGATATACAAGGCACTGAACATTCTTTACGGCCAAAAGCTCGCAGATGCTTGGATAGCGCTGCCGAACACGAATCCGATGTTTGGGGGAGAGTCGCCCCTCAATTACGTGAAAAAGGGCGGCATACCTGCTTTTCTGAGAGTTCGCCAACTCTTGGACGCACGTCGCGGCGGCAGATGAAATCTCCCATGCAGATCAAGGTGGAACAGGACAGGACTCATCGTCTTATTCCGTATCGCTACAGTGATCGTGGTAGGCCAATTCTCAATCTTCTCGCACAAGACGACGACGATCTGCTCAGGGACCTCACTGAGCTGGAGGGCGCCACCAACGATAGATTGCTCGGCGAGAGTGGCAGACTACCGGGCGTAAGCGCTATTGAGCTGGTCTCCGGCTTCCGCCTCGCGCACATAGTTAACGCATCCTTTGCGCACGCGCATCCACTTGGAGGGCGGTTCAATAGCGCAGGACGAGGAGCTTGGTATGCTGCTTTCGAGATACAAACTGCACAAGCGGAGGTGGCCTTTCACAGAGCCACCGAGTTAAAAGAAGTCGGATGGAAAGAGGAAGAGGTCTCTCCGTATGTAGACTATCTCGCCGATTTCCGACATGAATTTCATGACATTCAGGGAGATCCAGACTTTGTGGACTCCTTAGACCCGAACAGCTACACCACTTCCCAAGCACTTGGACTCAAACTGTTGAACAGTGGCTCAGCGGGAATCGTGTATCCCAGCGTTCGGGACAAAGATGGCGTCTGTATCGCCTGCTTTCGTCCTCCTTTAGTGCTCAATGTCCGAGAGGGGCCTATGGTGACGTTTACTTTCATTGATACAGAAATGACCGCCGTCGTTATTGACAACTGATACCACGCGACCAGCACCTCCTCCGCTCTGCCCGTTGTGTCCTTGGTTCGCTTGTTTGGGCCGACAATCAGCCGCCAAGAATATGCTCAATCCTCAAAGACCTTGGGCTTTTGAAAAGGGTTAAGATTTCCAAGTTAGAGCTTTGCTCGTTCGGGAACTGGATGCGGTCTTTCCTTCCGATTTCCAGGTCGAGCGACGGACCACCCGGAAGTGCTCGGCGGCTGAGTGATCGGCCGTTAGACGACCTGAAACGATCTTCGGCTACAATCGTCGGTACATCAATGACTTGCCGGCAACCAGCCCGCACGGAAGTGACTTCAACACCCTTCGAGAATTGTTGGAGTTATATGGATTCGAACGGCGCGCGTGGCACAGCAATGCCACACCCCGATGCGTTCGTTTGCTGAATGGATAGGTCGACGCAACACCAAGCCTGAGTCTACTCGTAGGAGTTTTAAAGACTAAACGCGTTCTTCAGCGCTGACCCAAAGGAAACACCGTCTTGGTCAGGTTTAAGTCAAACAGCCTGGGAAGATTGGTTTTGTTGAAAACTATTATGCGATGAGTGCCGATCACCCTCGCCCAGGGGCTTACAGCGATCGGCCGATGTTGACCAGACGGTCGGGGTGAAAAAAAGGAAGTGAACGCAATAAAACCGCATCCACGATGCTGAAAATCGCGGTACTGGCACCTACGCCCATGCCAGAGAAAGCACCGCCAGGACGGTAAGTCCGGGACTCTTCCAAAGCAGCCGCAGTCCGTACCGCATATCCTGAAATAACGCCGTCGTCAGAATCCCCTCAAGCAAGAGATACGCATGATCCAAATCCCTAACTGTTCTCAACTTTCACGCAAGGCGACGATGGGGTTCACTTTCGTCGCGCGCCGGGCTGGAAGGTAGCTGGCCAGTAGTGCAACCACCATGAGGATCAATGGCACGGCTAGAAACACTTCCGGATCCAGCGGCCGAACTCCGTACAGCAAACTGGAAATCAGCGGGGCCATGATCCCCGATAAGAGCAGACCGATCCCCACTCCGATGCCGGCCAGACGCGCACCCCGGCTCACGATCATTCTTCCAATGGTCGATGGCATGGCTCCCAGCGCCATACGCACTCCAATCTCGTGCGAGCGCTGACCTACCATGTAGGCCAATAGACCGTAAACTCCCACCGAGGCAAGTAGAAGCGCCACGAGCGCGAACACGCCCACTAGCTGAGCAGAGAAGCGGCGCGAAGCCAGAGAACCGTCGATGACCTCATTCATCGTACGGACGTTGAATACCGGCAGATCTGGATCGACTAGCTGTATCTCACGGCGTAGGAGCGGCTCCATGCTGGTGGCGGACAAGGAGGTCCGGACCGTCACGCTTAAAGGCAAAGACCTGGGTCCTGGAAACTGGTAGATCGGTTGGTAGATGTGGGGAGCTCCGGATTGGTCGAGGCCATCACTCTTGATGTCCTTGATCACGCCAACCACGGTGCACCACGGAGGGTTGGCTGCGCCCCTAGGGCTCCTAATGCTCAAACGGCGGCCAATCGGATCGCGGCCCGGCCAGTAGGTCCGAGCTGTGCTTTCATCGACGATTGCCACCGGCTGTTCGCCGGTATCATCGTCTTCCGTGAAGTAACGTCCGCGTACTAACGAAGCCTGTAACACCTTGAAGTACTCAGGAGTCACACTGGTGATTTCAGAAAACAGACCTTTGCCAGATTCGTCCGGACGGTCCTCAATATTGACGGGGCGCCGCCGCGACAAGTGGGTGACCGGTAAATCACTGGTCATGGAAGTGAGATCAACTCCCGGGATGGCACCCACGCGGCGCACAGCCTCCCGCACGAAAGAGTTAAAAAAATCGGGCTTGGCGTAGCGATCCATATCAGGATTGTTGGGTACTGGGAGGTAGAGGTTGGCGGCAACAATTCTTGATGGATTGAAACCAGGATTCTCCTGAAGCAGTCCCCAAAACGTGCGCAAGAGCAGACCCGCTGCCACCATGAGCACTACCGCCAAGGCCGATTCTGATGCGATCAACAAACCGCGCAAACGGTTGGTTTTGCCGCTCGTGCCCGAGCCTCGGGCTCCTTCCCGGATGGCCACAGCAATTTCGGCTTTCGAGGATTGCAGGGCCGGAACCAAACCGAACGCCAGCCCGGCGAGCAGGGAAACCAGCAAGGCGAAAGCCAGCACTGCCCAGTCCACCTGCACCTCGGCCAGCCGGGGAATTCGGGCGGGTAGAAACTGTACAAAATGCAAAGCGGCAATTGCGGTCAGCACCCCGACAACGCCAGACACCAGAGACAGTATCATCGACTCGGTCAGTAACTGCCGAATCATGCGCGCACGGCTTGCTCCCATTGCCAGCCGTACGGCCATCTCTCGTTGTCTCCCGGAAGCCCGGGCCAGGAGCAGATTCGCAACGTTGACCGAGGCCAGTAGAATGATCAGCACCACGGCGCCCATCAATACCAACAACATGGGCCGGACATTGCCGACGAGCGATTCCTGCAAGGGCTCAGCCTCAATCGACCAGTCCGACCCCGACGGATAGTTGGTGGCGTATTCCGCCCGCAGCTGAGACGCGAACGTATCTAACCGCGCTTGCGCCTGCTCCATGCTGATTCCAGGCTTCAAAAGTCCGATCGCTCCGGGCACCACCCGCAGGCTACGATCAGGTTTCGGGTAGGGATCGGCCCTGAATCCACATGTCACCCATATTTCGACATCCGTCGCAACCGTGCTGCCTGGATGGCGGAATCCGGGCGGGAGAACGCCGACAATGGTGTAGGGATCATTGTCGAGTTGCAGCTTTCGGCCCAGAATTCCGGGATCTCTGCCAAACCCGCGGGCCCACAGGCTGTCGCTGATTACGGTCGCTTCTGCGAAACCCGGCGCTTCGTCGCCCGGACCAAACACCCGTCCGATGTGCGCGGAAGTGCCGAGCATGGAAAAATAGTTGGGACTCACCTCCAGCAGTTCGAGATGTTGCGGCCGCTCTCCGCCGGTCAAGTTTGTAGGGCCACCTTGGGTAGCAGTCACTTGGTCAAAGACGCCCGCCCTTGTTCTCAGATCGTCCAGTTCGGGAACGGAAAACCCGATATCTCGCGCCCCCACCCCCCGATTGTTGGCCACGATCTTCACCAACCGGTCCGGATTCGAAAAAGGAAGCGAACGCAACAAAACCGCGTTCACGATGCTAAAAATCGCCGTGTTCGCGCCCACGCCCAAAGCCAGGGAAAGCACCGCTACGATGGTAAAACTGGGACTCTTCCAAAGCACTCGCAGGCCGTACCGCACGTCCTGAAATAATGTGGTCATCAAAATCCCCTCCAGCCGGCTTACTTCTTGGCAGTCGGCGGCAACACACTGTTCAGGCGCAGATACATTGCGGCTTCGGCGTAGTGGTCGGCCCAAGCACCGGCTAGGACTAGGCTGATCCAGGCGCGCGTAACTTGCTTGCCGCCGAATCCTTCCGTCGTCTCCGCCAGTTTCGAATCGTCCATTTTCGCCAGAGCGTCGGAGCAGAAATCGAAGGAACCCTTGAGCGCGGCGACGAGCTTGTCTTTCGAGTCCGTGTCGTTCACCTCGACCTTGGGAGCGGGGACGGCGGTGGCCTTACTGCACAGCAGATGATTCGTTTCGACCATGTGGGTGACGAGATGGCCAAATGTCATCTGGTCGGCGCTGGGTTTGTAGTTGAATTTGTCGGTGGGCATGGCTTCGACGGCTGCTACGGTGTTGTTCTGCCGGCCGGGCAGAATGTCTCTTAGGGCGGTGCTGACCGGGTTGTTCGTTTGCGCAGGCGTTGTGGCTTCAATCGCTTTTCGCGCTTCTGCCGAACTGACGACAGGAACACTTTGCGCCCCGGCGGCACCCGTTACGGTTATCGCCAGTAACGTGGAGACCAGGATGGGCCCCCCCAGATTCATGTGTAGAAAGCAACGGCGTATTGAAGTTGCCAATCTCGATTGCATTCGCTTCTTCTCCTCTTGTAGGCCTCGTAGGCCCTGTCCGCCACAGTGTCATCTCAACGCCAATACGCTCTTGGCGATGCTCCTTGCTCGCGGAACAATAAGCCGCGAAGAACCAGTGTTTGCAGGAAAAGTGACATGCGGTGTCCGAGATGAGACAAGCGGTCAGAGCTGGCCGTCAAATACCGTAGTCACGGATGCGTTCTATCAGACCGTTACCGACCGCATCATCGGCCTTAGTCGGCAGTTTGGGCAGCCAGGTCGTTCAGCCGGTCTGGTGTGGGCTGGAGATCCCCACGCTCGATCTGGTGTACAAGGCCTGTAATTGTGGCGTTCATGTGTACCGGCACTCCGGACGCGTGGCCTAACGTCGCCACATAGCCGTTGATAAAGTCGATCTCAGTCTTACGGCCGCGCTCAAGATCCTGGAGCATGGAGGGTTTGACGTCTCCGTAGAAAGCAATCACAGCCTCGACCCACGACTCATAGTGTTCCTCAGCGGCAAAATTGCGCGGCCATCCGGGCGGAATCGGGTCCACGGTCAGCCGCTCCAGCCGAGTGCCAATTGCAAATGCCACGGATAACGCTTCTTCGTATGTCCGTCGGAAAACCTTCTTGCCTGCCTCTGTTTTCATGTACTGACGCATGGTTTGCGAACAGAGCGCGCCAAGGGTTGTAACCGAGCAATTGATGAGGAGTTTCGACCAGATGGCACCAGTCAGGTTTGAAGATACCTTAACCTCAATCGCTCGACCTAAGGTGCGCGCAACGCGCTCGACGCGCTCACTGACACCACCGGCAAGTTCGCCTATCAGTAGATGCCCTGCATTCTTCTGCTCGTAGACACCGGGTTCTACCATCGTGGCGCCAAGATTTGAGAATCCACCAAGGATCTTATCTTCGCCTAGCCGATCCGCAAGCGCCCGTGCAACGCCGCCATTCTGTATAGGCAATATAACCCCTTCGGGGGCAAGCAGGCCCAACAGGCGGGGCGCGACTTCCAGCGCGTCCTGCGCTTTGGTGGCAAGCAGGATCAGGTCAAATTGGTCTCCCTTTCCGTAGTCCTCAAGTGCGGCAACGTCGATAGCGTCTGCCCTCACCTCTTCTCCGATGCCGGACACTCGCAGGCCCGATCTGCGCAATGCCTTCGCGGAATCGGTATTGCGAGCCGCGAGCCGGAGGGGCAGTCCTGTGCGCATGGCACGCGCCGCAATGGTTCCACCCAACGCGCCGACGCCCACGATTAGTATTTGCATTTTGAAGCCTCAAGGGCGATCACCGGTACAGCAGAAGGCAAGCAGCCGGCTATGCGCGGATCGTTCCCTCGCCGACGACCACCGCCTTGCCGCCGACCTGAACCTCTTCGAGAACTCCAGCACGGCTAGAGAGCGCAATGTGAATACGACTTGGGCGACCCATGCGGACGCCTTGCAGGCTCACGAGGCGCGACGCGGTCTTGGCCGACACAGCGTTGTACTTGAGCAGATATGCGCCCAGCGGTCCACTCGCGCTGCCGGTGGCCGGATCCTCCGGGATGCCCAAGATAGGTGCGAACAGTCGACTGTAGACTGTGGCGCCATCGTCGGCCAGCTCCGGCGAGAATACAAAAACGGGGAGCTCTTCGAGATCAAGCACCCGGAGTAACCCGCACAGCTTTGCGCGATCGAGGGCTGCCGCATCGACCGCCGCGCGCGAGTTTAGCGCAACGTACAGAAACGGGAGTCCGGACGACGCGACTTGCACCGGCAAGTTTCCGCCCGCAAGGTCGCGCGGCTGGATACCCAGCCCTGCGGCCACCGCAACGGTGTCGGTGACGATGGACCCGAATGTCGGAATCGCTTGCCTCATCCAGACAAAGCGCAAGCTGTTCTGAACCCATTCGAGTCCCACGGTCGTTGGTCCAATACCGAGGCCGAGCACCGCCTTATCGGCGCCCGCACGCAGCCGTCCAGCACCGGCGAGCGCAAAGGTCGTTCCGATTGTCGGAGACCCGGCCATAGGCAGCTCCTGGGACGGCGTGAAAATGCGGACGCGCGCGTCGGTCCCGGGAGCCTCGGGAGGCAATACGAACGAAGTTTCAGGGAGAGCCATTTCATTCGCGATCCGCTGCATCCGACGTTCATCGATTCCCGCGACATCGAGGAACACCGCCAGCTGGATGCCGGTAAACAGCTGATCTGTAAAAACATCGAGACGGACGTAATGAAGAACAGGCATTGGCTCCCCACCCTTAATATGTAAGTGAATCCGAACGGTGTCGAACTGAAAACATCGACGATTTGAAATCCGTACTTCATGAGATCAACCTCCGTGCGTTGCTTCAAGCCTTGACGACGAGGTCTATCTCAACGCATGCCCCAAGCGGCAGCGCGGCCACCGCGATCGTCGTGCGGGCGGGAAAGGGCTGACTGAAATATTTTGCGTAGATGCCATTCATCGCGACGAAGTCATTCATGCTCGTGAGAAACACACCGGCGCGCGCGACATCATTGAAACTCTTGCCGGCCACCTTGAGAATCGCCGAGAGGTTCTGGAAGATGCGCTCAGTCTCGGGCACAATACCCCCCTCGACCACCTTGCCAGTAGCCGGGTCTTGGGCGACCTGTCCGCTAAAGTAGAGGAACCCACCGACTTCGATCGCCTGGGAAAACGGGCCAACCGGCGGCGAGAGTTCCGGCGACGTAATTGCAGTCTTGCCCATGGCAAACTCCTGTGGATACTGGGTTACTACTGGCTTCAACACACCTAAACCTTAGACCAGCTGTTTTTCGAACCAGTGATGTGCGTACGGTTCGGCATTAAATGCTTCGACTTCGATATATCCAGAGCGTCTATAGAGATGGATCGCCTCATACAAGGCCCGGTTGGTTTCCAGACGAAGGACCTTGACACCTGCGTTGCGAGCGTGCCGTTCCAGCTCAGTTAGCATCCGTCGGCCAACTCCGAGGCCACGTGCCGATTCTGCAATCCACATTCTCTTTAACTCAGCCGGTTCCTTCTTGCGAAATTTCAGTGCTCCACAGCCAACAGGTCGGCCTTGTAGACGCCCCAGAATCAATAGTCCCGAAGGCGGCGTGAGTTCCTCAGGGTAGGCCGAGTTGCTCAGCCCCGGGCCAAAGCCCCCATCGAACCGGCTATTGAGTTCCGCAAAATATTGATCGAAGCACCACCGGGCATCTGGAGTACTTGGGGGCTCGATACTGAACGTTATCATCGATGCGGTCAAGTTCACCTTTCTTCCGGTGGATTGGACAGGTGAGGAAACCGTTACGGCTGACGCTTCCAGGCATGTTCACGGTCCGTCTGTTGCTAATCCGATGAGCAGCCCGCAGCGAACAGGAACATCGTTTTTCGGGATCCACACTACCCTGACCCCAAAGATCGGCGGCTCTCTGTTCTCATCTAGGTAACCGTGTGATGACTGAGAAGTGCTCCTCTATCACTACTGCGTTCAGCAACGCCGAAAATCAATCGTCGTCCACCCCGGACGATCTTGGCGCGGCACAACACATCCGAACGGCATCCCTTGCTGACAAAATGAGTAACCATGCTCGACGTAAGCGCTGATTCGTCACCATACCGCGCCTTTATCGCCAACCACATGCTGACGTCCGCCGCGGCCATGCACACATGACCAGCGATGATACTTCCAGGTCGTTCAAGAACCGGTCGAAAAGGAATCCGCAATGTGCAGGAATCATCCTCAATCGAGACCAGAACGAAGCCATAGATCTCTGCAAAGGGCGCTGTTGCGAGGCTCCGTTCCAATTCCTCACGGTGCGTTGTCATCGTTCTCCGGCTTGCTCATTGTCAGTGGATTGGCATTGTTACCCGGGAGGCGCTGAGCGCCCTCAGCCTTGTACCCAAAGTCGCCGCCTCGCTTGCTGCCGGTTTTCCGCGGCGAGGTCAGTTGTGACTGTATTTCGTCCAGGTAACCGATAAGATCTTCCATTGGCCATCAATTTTGCGCACCTGCCAATGTTCGAGACCTGAATGATGAACCTTGTCGTTGATGACAAAATCGTAATTAAATGTCACTAATCCAAGGTCGCCATCCTGGCGAATCTCTATGTTCTGAAACGTCTCTTCGAGTTTGTCCTTTGACGTAGCGAGCAATGTCGCGACTCCGTCCAGAGCGCTCGGGCCAATCCCATCGAACTGGGCGTTAAGTTTTCGAGCGTTATCAACAGATTCCTGGTTGTCAATCGAATGAAAAAGCACATTGGGGTTCAGCATGAGCTTCGTCAGGGCGTACCCGTCTTTGTGGATAATGTCTTGGCGGAACTCCTCCAACAAGTTGCCAATTTTCGCGACGTCATCGGCATTGGAATTGAATTTAATCCCCGAGCCCTGTGCTAATGCCCGACCAGCCAAAACACACGTAAGGAGCAGAATGAATGCTGCGCGCGTTTTCTTTTTGTTCATCTGACATTTTCCTTTCACATTTTGGTTTTGGTGTAACGATTCACGATGGCGTCCGCCAAACCGAGCGCGAAGTCAAAAGGGTCGTTATCGCATCGGCAGGGTGATCGAGTTCGCCTGCCACCAGTTGTTGTGGGTGAAGCCTTCAGCGGAGTGCACCTGATTCTCATCGTCGCCGTAGCCGACGAGGGTACCGTCGGCAACCGCAGGTGCGAGGATCTTCTGGTTACCCGTGGCGTTGTCCTTTTCTACGTCAGCCCAGTGGGCCCGCGGAAACGTCCAGTACGATACATACCTGTACAACGGCGGCTTTTCCTTCACTTCGACGGTTTGTGCGCCGGCCAGCGTTGCGGTCATCCCGAGCACCGCCACGCCCGCGACCCCCATGATCACTCCGCGCACTGATCTGTTCATACTGCCTCGCTTTGCTTTGCCGAAAGGCTTATTTTTGCTTTCGGCCTCGGCCTTACCCATGAAGACCAGAATGCGCGCCCGAGATTCATGTAAGTTGCCGATCTCGATTTCATTCGCTTCTTCTGCTCTTGTACGCCTTGTAGGCCCTTAGGCCACAGCGTCATCCCAACGCCAATACGTTCTTGGCGATGCCCCTGCTCACGGAACAATATGCCGCGAAGAACCAGTACTTGCAGGAAAAGTGACATGCGGTGTCCGATATGAGACAAGCGGTCAGAGTTGACCGTCAAATACTGCTGCCAGGGATCCGCTCACAGGGCAAAACCGGAATTCAAAATGCGGCAGCGGGTTGAAATTGCTTTGCCGAGAGAACCTGGCGCTCTCGACGGCCCTGTCCTCAGTGATGTCTCCTTCAAAGGTTCGGCTATAATCCGTGCCGGAGAGGTCGACACACCCAGTGCTGCGGGCCGCACTAGACTCGGGACGAACGAGATGGATTTTGATCCCGTGTGCGTGGACGATTGTAGGACTGTTGTTCACGGTGCAGGAGATCGCGGTGGCGAAGGTTCACGGCGGGCACGTCAGTTGGGTGCTCGTGGGTGTGATCGAACTCGTCTACTGGAACGTATGGGCGGCGTTCACACCGCTTGTGATTGCTCTGGCAAAACGGTTCCCGTTGACGGGGCCGAGGTTTATGTCTCCTATAGCGATCCACACAATCG
>Ga0210402_10004579_pt1 | contig 12572 bp, 11 predicted proteins | sample IncBWC7MmetaG_FD_161055 | JGI IMG/M metagenome (GOLD analysis project Ga0210402, IMG submission 161055) | Forest soil microbial communities from Barre Woods Harvard Forest LTER site, Petersham, Massachusetts, United States - Inc-BW-C-7-M | ecosystem: Environmental > Terrestrial > Soil >...
AGCCAGCCTGGATCAACGGGATCGTAGCGAAGCATCCGTTGCCACAATGTGTAGGCAGTCGGCGCTGCATCCATCGGCGTGCCGGGATGGCCGGACTTCGCCTTCTGTATTGCGTCCACCGCCAACATCCGGATGGTGTTGATAGCAAGCTGATCCATGTCCGACTGAGGTGGCATTTCTAAACCTCGCTTTCCGCGGGGCCCGCATCGTGGCTGCCCCTGCACCGCCGTTCAGGCTGTTTGCATCTGATCCAAGCCATATTGCGCCGCCCCGAGCAACGCCGCACGGGTCATCACGACATGGACCGGCATGGCGGCGAGCAGGTCCGACAGCCGCCCCTTGTTGACGAAGGCTCGCATGAACCGGCCATCAGTCAACTTCGGCAGGACATGTATCGGGATGCCGCCCGCCAGATACACGCCGCCCGTCGCCAGCACCTTGAGTGCCAGATTACTGGCCTCGTCGCCCAGGATCGACACGAAGATCTCCAGGGTCGCCGCGGCCAGCGGATTGCCGGACGGGTCTTCCAGGCCGGCCTGTGCGATCAGCGGCGTCCGGTCGTGCGCCCGCGCCAATGTTGCGGCAAATGCGTCCGGCTCCGCGCCGGGATCGGCGTTGCGCAGGTAGTCGTAGATGTTGGCAATGCCCAGCCCGGAGCAGACGCGTTCGCAGGAGACGTGTCCGAAACGATTGGCCAGGTATTGCCACAGGCCGGCCTGGCGCTCGTCGGTCGGCGGAAAACTCGCGTGGCCGCCCTCGGACGAACAGGCGATGTAGGAACTGCCGCCCCAGACGAGAAACGCCTCGCCCAGGCCGGTCCCGGGCGCGACGACGGCGATCGGTCCCTGCGGCTCCGCCTTGCCGACGTTGATGCTGTGCAGGTCCTCCGGCTGGAGATGCGGCACGGCGTAGGCGATCGCCTTCAGGTCGTTTAGCAGCATGACGCGACGCAGGCCGAGGGCCTGGCACAGGGCCGCTTCCTCGACGTCCCAGGGCAAATTGGTGAGGTGCGCGCGCCCGGCGATGACCGGTCCGGCGACATCGAAGCAGGCGTGGTCCGCCGTCAACTTCTCGCGCGCCAGGAACTCGCGGGCCATGACATCAAGGCCGGGGTAGTCGGCGCTGTGGAATTCGGCCTCCACGACGGACTGGCGGGCGCCGGTGGCGGGCGCATACAGCGCCAGCAAGGTCTTGGTCCCGCCGATATCGCCAGCCAGCAGCATCTGGGGGATCTCCGTAGGGCTTGGTTGACGGGTTAGCCTTCCATGCGTTGCCCGGCAAGCCGTCGACCTCGGCCGGCGCCGGTAATGGTTCGGATCTCGCACTCGTCGCAGCCAATCTCGCGCAGGACCTCCTCGGTGTGTTCACCGAGTGCCGGCCAGAGCCTGCGCACGGACGGTGGACTGGCGGAGAGCCGCGCCGGTATAGCCGCCACGGTCACATCTCCATCAAGTGGATGCTGCATCCGCTGGAAGAACCCTGTCTCCTGGAGATACTCGTCTTTCAGCAGGTCCTCCAGAGTGTTGACCGGCCCACAGGGAATATCGAGCGCCTCCAGTATCGACAACCAATCCGCCGTGGCGCGCTCGCGCATACCATCCGCGAGCACTCCGTACAGAACATCGACGTTGTCCGACCGTGCCGCGATCGTCGCGAAACGCGGATCCTCGATCAACGCCGCTCGGCCCATCGCCTCGAACAACCGGCCCCAGTGCGCGTCGCTCACCGCGATCACGCAGATGTGGCCATCCTTCGTCGCGTACGGCCGCCGATGCGGTGTCAGCATGCGCGGATAGCCGAGGCCGAGTTCCGGCTGATTGAGCACCGCGCCCCACAGATGCTCGACCAGCAGGAACGACAACATCGTCTCGAGCATCGGTACATGCACTTCCTGGCCTTGTCCGGTGCGTTCGCGGTGAAACAGCGCCATGCCGATCATCGAGGCCAGCATCTGGCCGGTCAGCTTGTCCACCACCACGCTCGGCACGTAGCGCGGCGCGCCGTCAGACCCGGCATTCAATGCGGCAAGTCCGCTCATCCCTTGGATCATGTCGTCAAACGCGGGATGGTCCTGCTTGCGGCTTCCTTTGCGGAAGCCCGACGCACAGGCATAGACGAGGCGCTCGTTGCGCTTCGAGAGCTCGGTGTAGCTTAGCCCCAGTCGATCCGCGGCGCCGAGCCGCATGTTGTGCACGAACACATCGGCGCCATCGACCAACCGCAGCAGCGCATCCTTTGCCGCCGGCTGCTTCAGGTCCAGCACCACACTGCGCTTGTTGCGGTTGAGCATGGCGAAATAGGAGCCCATTCCCCTGGTGCGGCTTGGTCCGATCCAGCGGCAGTTGTCGCCATCCGGCGATTCCACCTTGATCACATCGGCGCCCATGTCGCCCAGTTGCTGCGTGGCGAATGGACCAAGCACGACCGTTGTCAGATCGATCACGCGAATGCCGGCGAGCGGGCCGCCCTGCATTTCCCCCTCCACGCAGATGTTGCCGCAAGGTTGCTGCCGGCGCCTGTAGATTGGCAATGGTGTGCGACGTCGGTAGTGTCATCGGATGGCAACAATGATCCTGACCGGCGACGTCAACCTGATGAATGTTGCCGATCCCACTGTGCCATTCGCGCGCGTGCGCGAGGATTTCCGCGCAGCCGATATTGTGTTCAGCAACCTGGAATGCTGTCTCTACGATCCGCCATCAGGGCATGCGGTGGAGACCGAAGGCTTCTTCGCTTCTCCGATCATCGGCGGCGAAGCTCTGCGGCACGCCGGTATCGCAGCAGTCGGCATCGCCAACAATGTCAACTACGGCGACGCGGCGATTACCGCATCGATTGACCGCCTGGACGAGCTTGGGATCGCACACACCGGTGCCGGGGCGAACGTTGCAACGGCGCGCGCACCGATCGTCGTGGAACGCAGCGGGCTGCGCTACGGCTTCGTGCAGCGAAGCTCGGTCTATTGGCCGATCAACCACGAGGCCGGAGCGAATTCCACAGGCATTGCGGTGATCCGAGCCCACACGGCCTACCAGGTGCCGATGCACAAGACACGGCCGGAGATGCCGCCGCTCAACCGCCCGGGGATACCGCCGGAGATCATCACCTGGGCCGACCCCAACTATCTACGTGCCTTCACCGACGACGTTGCCGGCCTGCGCACGAGTGCCGACATCGTCGTCGCGTCCTGCCACTGGGGACTTCACAAGGACGTGCTCGCTTACATGCGCGAGATCGGCCACGCGGCGATCGACGCCGGCGCCGATATCGTCATCGGCCACGGCCCGCACTATTCGCTGCCAGTCGAGGTTTATCGCGGCAAGCCGATCTTTTACGGACTGGGAAGCTTCTCATTCCACACGGGCCATGGCGGACGCGCACATGGCGACTGGATTGGCATGATGGCCCAGCTGTCCTGCACGGCACGAACAATGGAGCGGGTCAGCTTCAGGTTCGTTCGTCACAATGCGCGTAACGAAACCATACCCTGCCGGCTGTCGGACGAAGCTGCTGAACTGGATGTGATCAGACTGCGTAGCGCCGGCTATGGCACCGCGTTTGTCTCACAGGATGACGAAGTTGTGATTACTCTGTAGGCGCCGTACAATGAATGGGGACCGGCGATTGGCCGGCCCCCTGAATTGCGCGCAAGATCAGTCAGCGCCACCGTCCTGGGCTGGTGGGTAAAGATACACATGGGACAAGCCGAGGCCGGATGGCGGCTGCTGCGGCTCCGTCACCGAAGTCCCGATATCGCCGGATGGCGAACCTTCGTCAGGAAACACATAGCCGCCTGGGCCGTATGGGACCGGCGCCTGGCTGTAGGCTTGCGCGGGGTCGGTTGTCGCCGAACCTGGACTCATCGCAAAAGCAGAACCGGCGGACAGCACCAACATCGCCGCGCCAGCAATCAAACCATTCTTCATAACGAGGGCTCCTGTTCATTGTCGCCACCATCGCGATGGCGGATCGCACTCCTAATTCCTCCCAATTCGATCTTGTTCGACGGCTGATGCCGGTTTGCACGTCCATCGCCACCAAGTCGCCATATGGCGCAGGATCAAGCCTTGGACAGAGGCACTGAGACCACGACTGCCATGCAAACGATGCATATGTGCACTGGAAGTTTCACAACGTAACGCAATGCTTCTGTCAATTGCTCATATGTAAAACGGACGATACAAGAATTCACGCAGCGGTCACAGCAAAACCGCGGATCGATCATTCGTGTTGGTCGCGCGGGGCCGTCAACAGGAAAATTCTGTGTGAGCCGGCGGCGGATTTCTCGGCGCCAGGTTTGTTGCGTCGTCAGTCTACCAGAGCTTCCTTCGGCGGTACCGGATGTCCCAGATAGCTCGCCAGCACCGTGTGGGGCGCGCCGTCCTGGCGGATGCGACCCTGATCGAGCCACAGCACGCGTGTGCACCATTCCTGCACCACGAATATCTGATGCGTCGAGAGCACCAGGATCTCGGCGCCCCGCACCATGTCCTCCAGCCGTTTTTTCGCCCGCTCCAGGAACTCGGCGTCGCCAGCGAGAAACCACTCGTCCATCAGAAGGATCTGCGGCCGGATTGCGGTGGCCATGGCAAATCCAAGTCGAACCAGCATGCCGGACGAGTAGGTCCGCAGCGGTAGGTCCATGAAATCGCCCAGGCCGGCAAATTCAGCGACATCGTCTTCAAGGCGTCGCAACTCGGAGCGGGAGAGACCGCTATAGAGCGCCCGTAACATGATGTTCTCGCGGCCGGTACACTCGATGTTCATGCCGAGGGTGGTATCGAGCAGCGCGCTCAGGCTTCCTTGCACGCGCACCTGTCCCATCACCGGCTCATAGATGCCGGCAATTGTTCGCAACAGAGTTGTCTTGCCCGCGCCGTTGCCACCGATCAACGCCAGCCTGTCGCCGCTGGTGAGCGTGAACGAGACGTCCCGCAGCGCCTCCACCACAACACGCGACTGCTTGTCCTGGCCCAGTCGACCGGACGCAGCCGCCACCACCGTCTTTTTCAGACTGCGGCTGTTGCCGTGATACAGTGGGAAGAACACGGATACGCCGGCGATGGTGACACGGGCATCACAGGTCATGGCTAAAGCCAGAATGCCACGCGGCCGCGCGCCCGGACAAAAAACGCCCAGGACACGCCGCACAAGGCAATGCTGTAAAGTACGGCCGCAAGCCAGGTGTCAATCGACGGCGTTTGTCCAAGCAACGGTGCACGCACGATCTCGAGCAGCGCATAGAACGGGTTGTATGGCAGCAGCACCGCATGCCGCCCGAGCTGTTGCGGTTGCCAGATCACCGGCGTCAGAAAGAACGCGATCATCATCACACTACCGATGATTGGCGCGATATCGCGGAAACGCGCGCAGAATGCCCCGAGAAGCAGGGCCACCGCCAGCGCATCGACACCCCATATCGCGAACGCCGGCAGTGCCAAAATCGCGTGCCACCCCGGCTGGATCGAGAAGACGATGTCCACCACCACGATCACGACGACGTTGTGCGCCAACACCAGCACGTTACGGATCAGCATGCGCAACGCGTGAAGGAAGAGCGGCATGCGGACTGCTCGGATCATGCCTTCCGCCTGGGTGAAGCAGATGCATGCCTCGATCACAAGCGTGCTGAGGAATGCCCACAACACCTGAGACAAAGCAAGAAACGGCAGATAGTCATGCACGTCCATGTGGAAGAGGGTGGCGTACAGCACGCCGAGCGATCCCACCATTATCGCGGTCGACAGCGTCAGCCAGAATGGCCCGAGCATCGAGCCCCGGTAACGCAGGCGGATATCCAGCCAGGCAAGCGTCCAGGCGAGATGCCACAATCGCAGTCCATCGGCGATATCGCGCATCGCGAGCCGATTTCCGGCTGACAGCGACATATCGCCCTTGAGATCGAGCACCGTCACTCGTTCGAGCGTGTTGAGGCGACTTTGCATGGCTTGGTTCATGGCTGCCCCGCCGATAGCCGATCCTCGGGCAAAGGCCAAGTGGGAGGCGCGCAGCCGGCGCGGCTGTTGTCGTTATGATGCTTGGGGCCTAAGGCGAAACAACCGAAGCATTTCCGGACACGCCTCATGCTCCCCCGTCATGGCCGGCGAAGGCCGGCCACCCACGTCTGTGTGCATGCACAAAGAGAAGACGTGGATGCCGACCTGCGTCGGCATGACGATGTGGAAGTGGCCGTTGCGCCACGGGCGCACTTTTTTTCCCAGCGGGTCCTTAGAGGCGCTTGGTCATGTAGACGCGATCGTAGCCCTTCTCGCTCCCCCGATGCGTTTCGACGAATCCGATACGTCGATACAGCGCAAAATTCTCGGTCATCAACGCATGCGTGTAGAGATGGATTTCGCCAAATCCGAGTCGGCGCGCCTCGGTTTCGGCGAAGCCGATCAGCGCGCGGCCAAACCCCTTTCCCTGGCTGTCGGGCATTACCGCGATGTTGTCGAGCAGCAATCCAGACGGTCCCTGTTCGAGCACCAGTATCCCGACAATCCGGCCATCATCCTCCAGTACCCAGGTCTGCCGGTCTGCGATGCGCCCGGCGTAATCGTCCAGCATTGGGCCGGGCGGTTTGCCGATGCGCGCAACGTAATGACCATAGGCCGCGTCGACGACGTGCCGCACTGCCTCAACATCAGCCGCGGCGGCAGCCCTGATCATCGGGATAATGTCACGCCGCGCGTTGCTGCACGGCTTCAGTTGCAGCTTCCAGGCCGACTGCCTGTGCCAGGCGATCGAGCCGGCGCATCACGCTCTCGCCCGCGAACACGCCGCTGTCCTCCTCAAGGCGCAGGATCAGGCGGCTGCCCGAGACAAGCAGTCCCGTGCCGGCCAGCAGGTCCGGCGTGCCGGCGGACAGCGTGTAGGCGAGACGCAGGGCGACGCCGAGCATTTCCGCCCGGTGCGTGCTCGACATATCCAGCAGCAGTCGTGCCGTGCGCAGGAAAATCGCATCCGCTTCCACTTCGTATCGCATGGCGGTCGCCAGCGCGAGAAAGGCCCGCGCGTGATGATCCAAGCCGATCCCGGGCTGGCGCAGGACCCGGAGGAAGGCCTGTTCGGCACGGAACTCGGGGTGGTCGTGGCTGCCGATATCGGACATCCAGCACGCTGCCTCGCGCAATCGGCGCGCTTCCGCGGTCTCATGCTGAAACAGCGGATCAGTCCAGGCGAGCAGGGCAGGGGGCAGGGCGGGATCACGCCCCAGCCGCCTGGCGTACTCTTGCCCCGCGGCCAGCAGCGGATCCTGGGCAGAGATCTCCTGCGGCATGCGCTGCATGAACCAGCCCTCGCGCAGGCCGCTGGCGCTGAACACGACACGTCGCACGCCAGTGGCGCGCAGCACCCGGCGCAGCGTCACGGCGGCAAACGGTAAATCGTCTATGCGCCGGCGCGACAGCCCCGGCAGACGCTCAAGCGCGCGCCGACCCGCACCCGCTATCACGCCGGTCAGGTCGCGCGCCTCCTCCCGGCCGATCGTGTAGTGGTGCACCATCTGCAGCGGATATCCGGTCTGCGCCATGTGGATCCGCGCCAGGGCGCGCCAGGCGCCGCCCACCAGATACAGGTCGCGGTTCGCGCCCTCGGCGAGCCACGGCACCGTGGCAAGATCGGCATCCGCGATTGCCCGCGCGCGCACCGGATCGCCATCGGCACGCTCCGCCAGCCGGATCGCGCCCAGACTAAGAGTGTGCGATGCGCCCCGCGTTCCGTTGTCGAGCCGCACGAGCTCGAGCGATCCGCCGCCGATGTCGGCCAGGATGCCATCCGCGCTCGGGATGCCGCACAGCACGCCCATCGCGGAGTATTCCGCCTCCTCCAGACCCGACAGCACGCGGATCGGTACGTCAGGCATGCGGGCCCGCAGCCGGGCGACGAAGTCCGTGCCGTTCTTGGCATCACGTACCGCCGCGGTGGCCAGCACCTCGAAGGGGTGTGCGCCCATCGCCCGCGCCACCGCACGGTAGCGGTGCATCACGGTGAACGCCTGACCCATCCCTTCTTCGTTCAGCCGTCCGCTGGCCTGAAGCCCGCGGCCAAGCCGCAGCACCGCCTTCTCGTTGAAGATCGCCGCCGGATTGCGGCAGCGCCCTTCATAGACGACGAGGCGCACCGAGTTCGATCCGAGATCGACCACCCCACAGCGTGGCGCATCGGCACGCGGCTCATACGGCATGCGGTCAGTCCTGGTGCACCCGGTCCTGTCGCCGGTGATTCGACATCGGCGAAGCAAATGTCGGCCCGTGCAACGCCGAGCCGCGGCCCGAGAGTGACGGGTTGGTCATGAAGTAATCGTGTGCTGACACCGGTTTCTTGCCGAGGGCAACGCGCCGCCAGGTGCCGTCGCCGCGTAGTTCCCAGGATTGTATCGTGTCCTTGAGGTTCACCACCATGATCTGGTCCAGCACCTGCGCGTGCACGGTGGGATTATGGATCGGCACCAGGGTCTCCACGCGCCAGTCCATGTTGCGCACCATCCAGTCGGCCGAGCTGATGTAGATGCGCGCATGCCGGCTTGGCAGCGGATGGCCATTGCCGAACACACAGATGCGGCTGTGCTCCAGGAAGCGGCCCACGATTGATTTGATGCGGATGTTTTCCGACAGTCCGGGAACGCCGGGCCGCAGGCAGCAGATGCCGCGCACCACACCCATGATCTTCACGCCGGCGCGCGAGGCCTCGTACAGCAGATCGATCAGCGTCTCGTCCACCAGCGAGTTCAGCTTCAACCAAATGCCGGCCGGCCTGCCCGCATGGGCGAACGCGATCTCCCGCTTGATCAGGTCGGCCAGCACGGTGCGCATCGTCAGCGGGCTGAATGCGAGGGCGTCCATCAATTCGGGTCGCGCGTAGCCGGTCATGTAGTTGAACAGCCTCGCGGCGTCGCGCGTCAGGTCGCGGTCGGTGGTGAAGAACGACAGGTCGGCGTAGATGCGCGCGGTGATCGGATGGTAGTTGCCGGTGCCGAAATGCGCGTACGAGCGCACGCCGGAACCCTCGCGCCGTACGACCAGCGACAGCTTGGCATGCGTCTTCAGTTCGGCGAAACCGTACACCACCTGCACGCCGGCGGCTTCCAGGGTCCGGGCCAGCCGGATGTTCATCTCCTCATCGAAGCGGGCCCGCAGCTCGACCACCGCGGTGACGAATTTTCCCGCTTCGGCAGCTTCGATCAGCGCCTTGACGATCGGGCTGTCGCGGCTGGTGCGATATAGCGTCTGCTTCACCGCGATGACATTGGGGTCCTGCGCGGCCTGGCGCAGGAACTGCACCACCACGTCAAAGCTCTCGTACGGATGGTGGACGATGATGTCCTTGGCCCGGATCGCCGCAAAGCAGTCGCCGCCGAAGTCGCGGATGCGTTCAGGGAAGCGCGGCGTGTAGGGCGGGAACAGCAGGTCTGGCCGATCATCCACGATGAGTTGTCGCAGGTCCGCGACGCCGAGGATGCCATCGGCGATGTGTGTCTCGTCGGGGGTGGCGCCAAGCTCGGCCGCGACCAGGGCACGCAACTCCTCCGGCATGCTGGCGTCCATGCCAAGATGGATGACCACGCCGCGCCGGCGACGCTTCAGCGCACTTTCGTAAGAGCGAACCAGGTCCTCGGCTTCTTCCTCGAACTCCACGTCGGTGTCGCGGATCAGTCGGAACCTGCCCTGCCCGGTCACGCGAAAGCCCGGAAACAGCCGGTCGAGGAACAGGCCGAGCAGGTCCTCCAGCATCACGAACCGGATCGGCTCGCCGCTGGCGCCCGGCAGCCGGATGAACCGCTCGACCTGGCTCGGCAGCGGCAGCAGGGCACGCATGCCCTGGCCGTCCTCCTCGCGGAGCAGTAGCAGGGCCATCACCGAACCCATGTTGGGGATGAACGGGAATGGATGGGCCGGGTCGATCGCGAGCGGCGTGAGCACCGGGAACACCCGCTCCATGAACCAGGCGTGCAGCCATTTTACGTCATCGGCTGACAGCGTCTCGGGCTCGCAAACCTCGATGCCGGCCTCGCGCAGCAGTCCGCGCAGCTCGCGCCAGACGCGCTGCTGCTCGGCGAGTAACGCCTCGGCGCGAAGCTTGATCTCGGCAAGCTGCTGCGCCGGCGTCCGTCCGTCGGGCGAGACCGCCGTGAGGCCCGCCTTCGCCTGGCCGATCAGGCCGGCGACGCGGACAGAGTAGAATTCGTCGAGGTTGGACGCGCTGATCGAGATGAAGCGCAAGCGCTCCAGCAGGGGATGCCGGATGTTCTCGGCCTCCTCGATCACGCGGTGATTGAGATCGAGCCAGGAAAGCTCCCGGTTGATGAAGCGGTCGGGGCTACCTGGGGCGATCGCGGGCGGGCCTGATGCTGGCGGCTCAGTGGCCTGCCTGACAGGAGATCGGGCAAGCTGGTCAACGCCACCATCGCCACGCGCCGGCAACTGTCGTGCGGACAACTTGTTCATGGCCATGATCCTACAGTAGCTGCCGGGCATCCCGCGAGAGGGACCGCCCGCATCGAAGACTTAATCTGGTGAGGGACCGATTATGCCGGCCAATGCCGAAGCGGCGAGCACCCTCGTGACGGCCGAACCGCTGGCAAGGGCGGCTTCATCGAGCCGCGCCATCGCCTCGCGCAGGGCCGCCGGGGTCCGCGGCAGGCGGCGCAGCAGCCACTCATGCACCGCTTCCGAGACGACAAGCTGACGCTCCTTGGCCAGTCGGACCAACAGCGCGCGCAGCAGGTCGTCGTCCGGTGCGCCGATCTCAACGGCAGCGACGGCGCGCAGGCGACTGGCGAGGTCGGCGAGGCGTGTTTTCCAACGAGAAGGCGGTGCGCGGCCGGCCATCAGCACGGGCAGGCCCGCTTCGGACGCGGCATTCAGCAGATGGAGCAACGCCGGCTCGTTCGCAGTCGCATCGGCTTCATCGAGCGCGATGCCCCCCCGCGTGGGCAGATCTGGCAGGTCGTGCAGTGTCGGGCCTCGAAGCAGGACGGCACCGGAACGCTCGGCCCAAATGTGCATCAGATGCGTCTTGCCGTTGCCAGCCTCGCCCCAGAGCGCCAGGCGCCGGTTGGGCCAGTCCGCGGTACGGGCAAGCCAGGTCAGCGCGGCAGCGTTGCACGGCGCCTGCAAAAAATCCGTGGCGGCATATCGCTGCCTCGTTGGAAATTTGAGCGTCAGTTGGCCGGTGGCCTGCACGAGGCTACTCCGCACTCGAGGGTGTCCCGTCGTCAAGGCCGCCGTCAGCTGTTTCCGCTTTTTGCCGGACCCAACTCTACGATGACCCAAATGCCCGACGCGTTGCGACAGCCGGTGCCCTGCAGATGGTAGGCGCGCCCAGTTGCGCGGATGTGTTCGGCGAAGTCTCGGCACCAGCCATACTGGCTGGATTGCACTGTCCTGATCAGCAGCACGTCGCCGTCATCGCCCGTCGCGGGGTCGCGCCATGCCATGGCGTCGCCGCTTAGGTTCCGCTCAAGAGCTTGCTGAATTCTGTCGACGCGCAGGCGGAGGGCACTGTCCGGCAATGCCGGCTCGGCGCTGGTATACCCGATAAGTTGAACCTGCTGCATCGGAGCATCGCCTATCCGCTCATCACGGCGGACGTAGAAACCGATTTCAGGGGCATAAAAGAAGCTGCGCTGAACCATTTGGCTGCCGGCCCCGCCCGACTGTTCGCTCATCGAACAATCGACCCGCCAGGTGTTGAACGCGCCCGCTGGCGTTTCCACCCGGACGGTGCCGGCGACGTCGCATCGCCAGTTCTCACGCACGGTGACAGGCGTCCGGCCCGCCGGCGTCCGTACCGTGCGCGTGGCACTGAAATCGACGCTCTTGCCTGGCTGCAGCGGGAACAGCAATGGTGCGGCGGCCGCGATGCGCCGCTCCCCCTGCGTCGACGTATCCGTCCAGGCAACGCGCGGCAGCAGCACATCACGCGACGTGACGTAATTGCCGCCGCTGCCGTGCCATCGGACCGTATCGCGGTCGACGGCGACCACGCTTTCTGTGGTGCCGTCACTGAACCGATACGAGTCGCCGATGCCGTAGTCCGGAACCGGTGCCGACGGCAATTCCACCACGCCGGCCTGCTGTGTCGGGCCACAGCCGGCCATCGGGACAAGCAGGCAGGTCAGACACCAAGCCAAGGCAGGGATACGACCGGGCATGGGACTCCATATCGCGCCGATAGCAAATTATTGATGCAATCCATCGTGAGCGGGCGTCGTGCGCTGAAACCGTGTCGTAAACCTTACGTTGTCGCGCCGCAGCTTCCTGCGGGGGAGAAATCATGCCGAACTCCATCCACACACAAGTCAAACTGGACGCTGACCATCACCGCCGAATGATGCGGCGCGGTCTGATCACAGGTCTTGCGGCGGCGATTCTTACAGCAATGCCTTTGACGATAGTGCCATCGCGCCTCGCACTCATCGATCACACCGCGGATGCCCACGGGGGTGGTGGTGGTGGTGGCGGCGGTGGGGGAGGAGGCGGAGGCGGAGGCAGTGGGGGCGGTGGCGGCGACCACGGCGGGGGGGGAGGCGGCAACGGGGGAGGCGGGGGCGATCACGGCGGAGGGGGGGG
>Ga0210402_10004580_pt1 | contig 12571 bp, 10 predicted proteins | sample IncBWC7MmetaG_FD_161055 | JGI IMG/M metagenome (GOLD analysis project Ga0210402, IMG submission 161055) | Forest soil microbial communities from Barre Woods Harvard Forest LTER site, Petersham, Massachusetts, United States - Inc-BW-C-7-M | ecosystem: Environmental > Terrestrial > Soil >...
TCAAGATCAAGCCGCTGGCCGATCGTGCCAAAGAAGCCGTCGAGAGCGGCGAGATCACGATCGTCCCCGACAACCACCGCCAGGTCTATTTGAACTGGATGAACAACATCCACGACTGGTGCGTGTAGCGGCAGTTGTGGTGGGGTCATCGCATTCCGGCGTGGACGTGCGACAAGTGCAAGCACGTGACGGTCGCGCGGGAGGCACCTCTCACCTGTGGCAAGTGCGGAAGCACGAAGCTGGAACAGGTGCCCGACGTGCTCGACACCTGGTTTTCGTCAGGACTATTGCCTTTTACGACCCTAGGTTGGCCGGAGAAGACACGAGATCAGGCAGTGTTCTATCCCACGACGCTGCTGGTCACCGCCTACGAGATCCTGTTTTTCTGGGTGGCGCGCATGATCATGTTTGGCTGCCACTTCATGCAGGACCACAGGCAAGATCCAGCCATCAAAAAGGCCAGTGGATGGGCTGACAAGGAGAATGACAGCGTACCCTTCCGGCAGGTCTACATCCACGCGCTGGTGCGCGATGCCGACCGGCAGAAGATGTCGAAGACCAAGGGCAATGTGATCGATCCGCTGGAGATTATCGAACGCTTCGGCACGGATGCGACGCGTTTCACCTTGGCGGCCATGGCCGCGCCCGGCACCGATATTGCCTTCAGTGAGAGCCGTACCGATGGCTATCGCGCCTTCGCCAACAAAATCTGGAACGCCGCCCGCTTCATGTTCATGAACGTGGACAGAATCGAGCCGGGCCTGCAGCCCTTCAATGCTCGCGTGGGGGCGGGCGACTCGCGCGCGCAATCCGGCGTCACCGGCTTCCGGATCGCAGCCCTCGAAGACCGATGGATCCTCTCACGCTTCAACCGCGTCGCCGCTGATGTAAACGATGCTCTTGCGACGTACCGCTTTCACGAAGCTGCCAATCGCATCTACGATTTCTTCTGGGGAGAGTTTTGCGACTGGTACCTGGAATTGATCAAGCCGCGTCTGAATTTCGAGGAAGGCTCCGACAAGACCGTAGCGCAGGCGGCCTGCGCCAATCTGGTCAATCTGTTCGATGCATCTCTGCGCCTGCTGCATCCGGTGATGCCGTTTATTACGGAGGAGATCTGGCAGGCGATTTACGAAGGCAAGCCTCCGCTTAAATCGATTGCGTTGGCGGGATATCCGCAAGCAGACGAAAGGCAGTTTGATCTCGCCGCCGAGACTGAAATGGCGATCCTGCAGGATCTGATTGTCAGCGTCCGCAATCTGCGCTCGGAACTGAAAGTCGAGGCTAAGGTAAAGGTGCCCATCGAGGTTTTCGCCCCGGAGCCAGGCATCCGCCGAATGATTGAGCAGAATCATGGTGCCGTCGCGCGCCTGGGCAATGTCGAGAAGATCACTTTTGTGGACAGCTCTCTCGCCAATCGGCCCGGCGCCCGCGGCACGGCCCGTTTCGACGTTCACGTGATCTATGAGAGAAAAATCGACGGGGCCGTTGAGAGCGACCGTTTAAACAAAGAACTGGAGAAGATCGAAAAAGAGTTGGCCAACAATCAGAGGCAGTTGGGTAACGAACAGTTTCTGGCCAAAGCTCCTGAGAAAGTTGTGGAAGGTCTGCGCAGGCGAGGCCAGGAACTCGTGGTCCTTCAGGAAAAGACGAAAAGCAAGCTGAAAGAACTAGGATGATCGATGTGGCGACAGCCGCCTTCGGCTGTCCAAAGGTTACCTTCAGGGTACTGACAACTGGCTACTGGCAAGGGTTTTATGGATTGGAACTCAAGACGGATCACCGCAATCCTGGAGAACGCGCTGGTTGAAGACCGCGCCACGCGCGATGCCACCAGCTATGCCTGCATCGATCCCAACCAGCGCGCCTCCGCGACGATTGTGTCGAAGCAGGACTCGATCCTTGCCGGTATCGGTTGCGTGGCGCGCATTCTCGATGTATATGCCGCGCTCGACGGAGCCGTTACCGCCCATTACGAAGTCACCACGCACCCGGAAATCTTCGATGGCGTGCGCCTGCACAAGGGACAGTCCGTGGCGGTGATTCGCCACAATGCCCGCGTGATTCTGTCCTGTGAACGCGTCATCCTCAATTTTCTGCAGCGTATGAGCGGCATCGCGACCCTGACTCGCAAGTTTGTAGAAGCTGTATCGGGCACGAAGGCTCGCATTCTCGATACTCGCAAGACCGCGCCCGGACTGCGCGTCATCGATAAAAATGCCGTGCGCTGCGGCGGCGGGCAGAATCACCGCCTCGACCTCTCCGACGGAGTCCTTATTAAAAACAACCACATCGCCTTGGCGGGAGGGATTGTGCCAGCGCTGGAGCACGCCATACGTAACCGTCGTGGCTCTCAGATCATCGAAGTGGAAGTTCGCACGCTCGAGGAATTGGAGCTGGCCCTCGCCCACGGCGGCGAAGCTATTCTGCTGGACAACATGTCCGTCGACGATGTGCGCCGTGCCGTCGAACGCTGCTCGCAGCCCGATGTTCAGAAGGGCGGCCGCGCCATTCCCATGGAATGTTCCGGCGGAATCCGCCTGGAAAATGTTCGGGCCTACGCCGAGACCGGCGTCGACTTCATTTCGGTCGGTCTGCTGACGCACTCGCCCCAGGCGGCGGATATGAGCATGCGCGTCGTTCCCGCCTGATCAACTCCATCGCCGTTTGCCATGTAAACAGTGTGTTAGGGACACTCTTCCACTCTGCGGTTCCGGATTTTGGAACGCGATGTACTTCTGTGCGCCCGGGACTCGCCACCGGGGCTAGACTAGGCGCAACGGAGGTCCTCCCCTTATGTACCCTCTTGCTCGTTCCCTCGCATCCCCGTGCCTCGTCCTACTCGTAGTGACTGTTTGTTTTGCAGGCGCACCCGAATCTAGACCGCAACCCGTTCCCGTAACCTCTCTTCCGCAATCCTCAGCTCCAGGGTCGACTGCTGGTGATTCCCCCTCAGCCGAAACTCCCGCCACCACAAACATCAACCTGACCGTCGATGCCCTGAGCAATCGTCACACCATCAGTTCCTATGTTTACGGCGGTGCTTATCCGCAGGACACGCCGACCATCACTGACAGTGGATTGACTGTGGTGCGTTGGGGAGGGAATTCAACCTCGCGTTACAACTGGAAGCTCTTCACCTACAACGCGGCGAACGATTATTTCTTTGAGGACTTCAATTACTCCGAGATCGGCGACACCGACTCAAGCAAATTCATTACGGATGTGAAGAACGCGGGCAGCCACCCTCTCATGACGATGGTCATGCTTCCCTGGGTAGCCCAGAGCGCCGAAAATGGAAGCAACGGTCACTGGAGTTTCTCTGTCGCCAAGTATGGCGCGCAATGCGCCGTGGACCCTTTCAATACCGATGCCGGCGACGGCTTGAAGACCGATTGCAGCACTACGCTCACTGCCAATCCCAACGATGCCAATGTGCCTCTGCTCGATCAGCCCGGAACCAACGATCCACCGGGCAGCGTCTACCGCAACCAATGGGCGGCCGCGCTCGCGTCGGCGTTTGGGACAGCCCCTCACTTCTACAACATGGACAACGAGATCGACATCTGGGGCGGCACTCATCGCGACGTTCATCCGGCGCCTACCGCCTATAACGAGATGCGCGATACGTTCGTCACCGAAGCACGCGCCCTCAAAAGTTGGGATCGAAGGGCGATCCGTCTCGGTCCGGTCAGCTGCTGCTGGTGGTTTTACTGGAATGGTGCGGATGGAAACGACAAGGGAGCGCACGCGGGCGTCGATCTCCTACCCTGGTGGCTCAATGAAGTTTATTGGGAGGACAAGGTTGCCGGCCAGCGTTCTGTGGATGTGTTCGACCTCCACGCCTATCCTGATGGCCCTGACACCTCGACCTGGACCCAGGCTCAGAAGCAGGCGCTGGCCGCGCGCATCTATCGCGACTATTGGGATCCCACTTACGTCAGCGAGTCCGGCACGATCAATCAGATGTGGGCGACTTTCCTTCAACCCAACAAGACCATTCCGTTCCGAATTCCGCGCGTCCGCGCAATGGCAAACATGATCTACCCGGGAACACCCGTCAGCTTTACCGAATGGAGCGCGGCCTTCGCCGGCGAGTCTGATTTTTCCACCGCTCTCGGAGATGCGGACGCCTACGGTATTCTGGGCCGCGAGCGGATGTATCTCGCGTCGCGCTGGACCGCACCTTCCCCGACGAATCCTAACTACCTCGCACTGAAGCTCTTCACTAACTACGACGGCCAGCATCACGGATTCGCCACAACCTCCGTCGCCGATACGAATAACGGCGACCCTGATCTTTTCAGCAGCTACGCCGCCCTCAACTCGACGGGCAAGACTCTGACCGTGTTGGTCCTGAACAAGGATCCTTCCAATACCGTGCAAGCTCAGTTCACGACCAACGGATTCACCCCCTCGCGAGTCACCTCATACACTCTAGCCTCGACCAACCCCACCAAAATCGTTGCGTCGAAAACCACTGCCTGGTCTGCAACGCAAACTTTTGCTCCCTACACCTCTACGCTTCTCGTGGTGACGGGTACGGCACAGTTGCCCGGCGCGGAATGGGACCTGAACCCTGACACCACCATGGTGGCGGCTGGCGGCAAAGTCCTCTTGCAGCCAAAGGTCCTATCGGGAACCGCCACGGTCACGTTGGGAACTCCGCAATCCGACAGCGGCATCGCCGTTGTCGTTTCGCAGCCTACGCTGCACAAAGGCACTAACGGAAAGATCACCGTAACCGCCGGAACGACTCCGGGCTTCTATCACTACAGCGTTCCGAGCACTGACACAGCTGGCGTTGCACAGCAGCAGGGCGGCTGGATTCTCGTAGGCAATCCTCCGGCATCGTTCACCAAGACGGGCGACAAGCAAAAGGGCGCCGCAGGAAGCCAGTTAACTCTCTCCGTCACCCTGATTCCCGGGCAATCCGGTGGCAGCGCTGCTGGCGGGACGGTCTTGTTTACCACCAACGCAGGAGCTCTATCGAGCCGCACCGTCACCACCGACTCAACTGGAAAGGCGACGGTCGTGCTCACGTTGCCCGCGACTGCAGGAGCGGTGCACGTCACCGCCGAAGGCCAATATGCCCTGGGGCATCCCTCGGCAATGTTCACCGAGACCGCCCAGTAGGAGGTTTGTTGTTTCGCGGGGATTTCGCGCATAATCTCCGCATCAGCAAGACTGGCACAATTCGTGAGCGTGCGTCGCGCGCCAAACCGCCCGCGGCGCACCAGCCACAGCCCACCGATCTGCGGCTCGGCCGTATCGTGCGCCTGCTGATGGAGCATGCTACCGTCGTCATCAGCGGCACCAAAATTGCGGAGGAGATTTCATCCAATCGCTCCGAAGTATGGCGTCTGATTGAGCAATTGCGCGGCTTGGGTGTGGATGTGGCAGGGCACCCCGCGACCGGATATCAACTGCGCTCGGTTCCTGATCTGCTCTTGCCCGAAATTCTCCGTCCACTGTTACGAAGCACAATCTTCGACACCGATCTTCACCACTTCTACAAGATCGGGTCGACGAACACGTCAGCCATGGCGGCCGCAGCCGATGGCGCCCCGGAAGGCAGCGTCTTTCTCGCCGAAGAGCAAACCGGCGGGCGCGGCCGGGGGGCAAACTCCTGGCAGTCCCCGCGATCGAACGGGATCTATTGCTCCGTGGTGGTTCGGCCTGCCCTGCCGCCGTCCGAAGTGTTGGTGCTGTCGCTCGCAGCAGGACTCGCGGTGCGCGCGGCCATTGAAGAAATCGATTCACGAGTCCGCCCGGATTTGAAGTGGCCCAACGATGTACTGATTGAAGGCAAGAAAGCCTGCGGGATTCTTACCGAGATGAATGCCGAGGCGACCCGCGTCCGCTACATCGTGGTGGGAGTCGGCATCAACGTGAATCAGTCAAGTTTTCCCCCGGAACTGGCCGCAACCTCGCTGCGCCTCGTGACCGGAAGCGAGTGGTCGCGCGTCGATTTGGTGGCTGCTTTGTTAAAATCACTCGACCGCGAGTATCGCCAGTTGCGGGAAGACCCCGATGCGCGGGAGTCCATTCTTCGGCGTTTTGCCGAGAATTCCTCCTGGGTGCAAGGCAAAGCGGTTCGCATCGAGGAAAACGGTCCAGTCTTTGAGGGAACAACCGAGGGCCTGGATGAGCGCGGATTTTTGCGGGTCCGAACCGCAAAGGGAACGCAAACAGTGCTGAGCGGAACGGTAAGGGAACAGTAGCGCCGGGCGTCCTGCCGGCTGTCGCGAGGGCGCCTCGCCCGCGCCGCGGCAAACCAGGGCAGACGCGGGGGCCACTAAAAGGGCCAACAAGCATGCTTCTCGTCATCGACGTCGGCAACACGAACACCGTCCTGGGCGTCTTCGCCCGCGCCGCCAAGGTTCCGGCCGGCGATGGGGACGAGACTCCGCGCTATGAGCGCCTCGTCGCCAACTGGCGTGTCGCTACTTCCCGCACCAGTACCGTCGATGAGTATGGCGTATTGTTCCGCAACCTGTTTTCGATGGCTGGCCTCGAGTCGAAGGGCATTCACGGCATCGTGATCTCCTCGGTCGTGCCTCCGCTCGATCCTGTCCTGCGCCAGGTGTGCGAGCGCTATTTCAATTTGCGCCCTCTCTACATCGAGCCCGGAGTGAAGACCGGCATGCCGGTGCACTACGACAATCCGGCAGAGGTCGGTGCCGATCGCATCGTCAACGGTGTTGCAGCATTTGAGAAATATGGCGGGCCCTGTGTAATCGTCGACTTTGGCACAGCCACCACATTCGACTGTGTTTCCGCGAAGGGCGAATACCTGGGAGGCGTCATCTGCCCCGGGATCGGCATTTCTGCCGACGCACTCTTCGAACGCACCGCCCGCTTGCCGCGGGTCGAGATCCGCAAGCCCGCACGCGTGATCGGCTCGAACACGGTCGGCAGCCTGCAATCGGGCCTCTACTACGGATATCTTGGCCTGGTGGATGGCATCCTCGAACTTCTGCTCGCGGAGTTGGGTCAGCAGACCCACGTGATCGCGACCGGCGGCCTGGGACCCATGATTGGTACGGGATCGAAATACATCAAGAATGTAGACGAGCTCCTGACGCTCGAAGGCTTGCGCATTATCTGGGAGCGGAATGGCTCGACACGCCGGGACGCCACTGCAGCCAAAGCCGCGCCCAGGACTGAGCCGAAGTCTTCCTCAGCAGCACAGCCAAAATCCAAGAATGGTGAACGCGCGTCTTCCCCTTCACCCTCGCGTTCCTCCCGCTGACCTGCCGTGGAGAATTATTTCAGCCAGTCGGTTGGGAGCGTAAATAACAACGGATTCAAGCAGTTTGAGCGGGGTAAATCGGAGTATTTGGAGTTGATTTACCTGAGCGTGCGCCATTGACAGCGAAGTTCAGCCGCCTGGCCCGTCGGCTGCGACGCTGCCGGGAAATGATTCTGCCGGGGCGGGGAGGACAGTTCTGGTGTATGTGGGTGCTCAGCGCTCCCCAAGCCCACGAAGTAGAGAGCGGACCAGGCCATCCGGCCGATGGCAGGGGCGCGCAAGGTATGGCGTGGAAATCGCACTCCCCGAGGAGCACAGACGCAAAGCATTCTGGTCAGCTTTCTGCAAAGCTGCCGGCAGCAACTCCAGCCGGCCTCCCCTCTGATCCAGAACCTCCGAACTTCCTCTGTTCCTCTCAGCCCAAAGTACTGGGCTTGGCCGCTGCTAGGCGCTAAACAATTACCACAGAATCAGGTTTAATGTGTTCGAGTGTTTCGGCTGCTCCACTCAGGACAGGAGCTGACAGCGTGCACAAGTTTTTCCCGGTAGCCTTGGAACCTCGGGAGGGGCAATTAACAGCTCTGAAACTAATCAAGGCCGCGTTTGATGAAGGCAAGAAGTTCTTCGTCTTAGAAGGGCCAACCGGATTTGGCAAGTCCGCTCTCGCAAAAGCAGTGCTGAATCTGTGCGGGACTGGGTTCATCACCTCGCCTCTGAATACGTTGGTATCTCAATATTCTCACAATCAGGACCTGGCGCTGACCGAAGTCCGTGGACAGGCCACGTACAGCTGTAGAGCCTTCCATGGCGTTGATTGTGAACGAGCAAGTGAGTTATTTAAGGATCACAGTAGCAAATGCTTCGACTACATAGCGGCACGGGATGCATTCTGGAAGGCTCGACACAGTGTTACAAACGTGCATTTTCTTGCGTATGCACCTCCCATTGAAGGCGCGTTCTACCCGCGTAAGGTTCTGGTGGTGGACGAGGCCCACAATCTTGAAGAAATCATCATCCGTATGGGCAGGCGATCCATAACCCCACAAGATGTGAAGGGAATAAGTGCCCTATCGCCGGACCTGCCGGGCGAAGAGAAAGAACTTCTGAATCGAAATAAGGTTGAGGAGTGGCTTCGATACTTCGACAATGCGATCACGATTGCCCTCAAAGAACTCTCCGATGGTGACGAAAGACGAGAATACGAAAGCCTTCGGGACGCCATAAACTTCACACTTACAAGCGGAGACTGGATCACATGGAAGGAGAAAGCCAGTCTTCTTATAGCTCCGATGTCCGCAAAACGAGCCGCGAAATCGCTCTTCCGTTGCGCAAGCCGTGTCTTATTGATGTCTGCGACGATGGGAGACATACCGCTGCTATTGCAGAATTTAGGAATCGGTGCCCATGAGGTTGCGGTTCATCGAGCCGAGTGCACATTCCCCCGTGAAAATAGAAAGATCATTTATCGCAACTTGGGTTCCATGAGCAAAAAGTACAATCGGCCCGGACTCGCCACAATGCTACAAGAATGCTCATTGATTCTGAGAAACCGACCTGACGAACGCGGGATTATCCACTGCCACAGTTGGGATTTGCAGAACACGGTCGATCAGCACCTCAAAAAAGAGTTTGGACGGAGAATTCTGACTCACCGGGGCAGCCGGGACCGTGATCGAGCCATCCAGGAGTTACGTAATAGTGCGAATGGAGTCCTATGTTCGGTAGCCATGACCGAGGGGTTGGATCTGCGTGATGACGACGCCCGATTTTGCATCTTTGCCAAGATTCCGTGGGGCAATCTATCGGACCCATACATCGCAGAGAGACGGAAGCGTTCGCAGGACTGGTACGAGAACATGACGGCACTCTCTGTGATCCAAGGTAGCGGCAGAGTCGTTCGCAGCGCAACCGACCACGCCGACACCTTCATCTTCGACGGCTCCTTCGAGCGACTGCTGCCCCGTTTGCCTGATTGGTGGAAGGAGGCTATCGTCTACCGGCGCGACATCTACTAGGCGTGCGCGGCGATTGGCCACGGCCTGCCGGACCTTACGAATTCCTTGATGCGTGTGAGTCGGCCGCACATCATTCATCATTCACCACATTCACCACGGATCAATGCGAGAGGTTGATCTTTGACTATGATTTCAATTATTTCAACCCTCTCCCTTTCAGCCACGTGATCAGGCTGGTCTTATTCCATCCGTATCCCTTGTGCCGTCCGATCTTATGATGGAGAGGGGATCGGAGTTGCGGGCTGGCTGGTTTGCATCCATGACCCAACTGGTTTCTACTTTCAACCGTTGGGCACAATTCCTGGGCTGTTAGAATTTCGATGGCTTCGATCCGGAAGCCAAATACTGAGAATTCCAATGTGCGCCGAAATATTCACTCACTGACTGTGCTCCAAACGCAAGCATAACCAGCCAAATAGCCGCCGTGGAGAATTACTTCAACTACTTTACTGAGATTGAGGAGCACTTCCAGCGCCGATGGGGAGGTATCCTGCGGCTATCGCCACTCGACTGGGTGTTGATGGAAACCTGGAGGGACGCAGGGATTCCGCTGGAGGCCGTGCTGCGCGGCATTGACGTGACTTTCGAACACTACGAGAGACGTCCTTCCAAAACGCGCAAGATAAACGGCCTGGGATTCTGTTCACAGGAAGTTCTCGCGGCAGCCGAAGACATGAAAGAAGCGGCGGTAGGCGCAGCCGCGGGAGATACCGCGCTTCCAGCAAAGCCCCGCGCCGCGCAAGGATTTGAACCAGAGGTGGTCGCGCCCTTCCTTCGCCGCAACGCAGAATTGCTGGAGGCAGCGAGGTTAACCGGAGGCGGCGGGATCTCGGCACGATCGGTCGCTCTCGATGCTGCCAAGACCCTGCGCCACCTCGCGGAAGAAATGGAAACGAAACCGGCGACGCGTCTCGAAGATCTCGAGCTCCGCCTTACTGTGCTCGAGGAGAAGCTCTTCGCGGTTTTGCTGGCGTCAACTCCGGATGAGGAGATAGTCAGCGTCCGCGCCGAAGCCGAGGGTGACCTCGCTCCCTATCGCCGCAAAATGTCCGGGGCGCAGATCGACCAGCTGCAGAAGCAGTATGTTCACAAGCGTCTGCTGGAAAAATATCATTTGCCGCGCCTGAGCTTGTTTTACATGTAATTCGGAAGGGAGCGTTGAACTGGCGACACCACACGAATTGGTTCGTGGCCGAACTCCGGAAGCGCGTGAATTCACTCGTGCCGAAACGTCCGGAAGGGCTCGCACTCGGTCGGGCCCGAGACCTTCGGGAGGGACGAACCGGGTCGTGCCGGAGATGTTCGGGAAGGGCGCGACTTCAGTCGTGCCGTAGCTCTCTAAAACTCCCGCGGATATAGCCGCTGAGGCCAACTTGATCCACTCCTTCGACGCACTGATTCTCGGCGGTGGCGCAGCGGGCCTGATGTGCGCCATCGAGGCCGGCAAGCGCGGACGCCGCGCGGCGGTACTCGATCACGCCGACCGTCTCGGCAAAAAGATTCTCATCTCCGGCGGAGGCCGCTGCAACTTCACCAACATCCACCCCCAGCCCGAGAATTTCCTCTCGTCCAATCCCCACTTTGCCAAGTCGGCGCTGGCCCGGTACACGCCCGCGGATTTCATCGCGCTGCTAGAAAAGCACCGCATTCCCTATCACGAAAAGACCCTGCGACAATTATTTTGCGATCGCTCGTCCCACGACATTCTGGGAATGCTTGAGGAAGAATGCCGCTCCGCCGGCGTGAGCATTTTCCTGAACACAAGAATTCAAGAGGTGACTCGCCCCGCGAACTTCGTTGCACGCGCGTCAAACGCGGAATTCCACGCCCCCGTATTGGTTGTCGCAACCGGCGGCCTGTCGATTCCGAAGATCGGCGCCACGTCGTTCGGCTACGACTTGGCGCGCCAGTTTGGTCTCAAGATTCGCGAGCCCTGGCCTGGACTGGTACCTCTGGTGCTGGAACCGGAGGACCGTTCTCGCTACTGTGACCTAACTGGCGTTTCAGCCGACGTCATCGCCTCCTGTCACAAGCAGCACTTTCGCGAAAAGATGCTGATCACTCATCGCGGACTGAGCGGTCCTGCGATCCTGCAGATTTCTTCCTACTGGAGGAAGCCGCAGGAGATCCGCATTGACCTCGCATCCGATCGTAAGTTAACAGCACTCTTCGTCGATCCAAAGGAGCCGCGGACTTTGGCTGCACTGCGCTCCAAACTCCGGAAGATATTGCCGGCCCGCTTGGCGGACCGCTGGCTCGAACTGCACACCCCACCCTCATGGACGAACACCGCGCTCGCCGATTTGGAGCGCCAACTGCATGCCTGGGCGATCGTCCCCGCAGGTACCGAAGGCTACGAAAAAGCCGAAGTCACTTGCGGCGGTGTCGACACCGACGAACTGTCGGCGAACACGATGGAGAGCCGCAAAGTTCCCGGCCTGCTTTTCATTGGCGAAGTCGTGGACGTGACCGGCCACCTCGGTGGCTTTAATTTCCAATGGGCGTGGGCATCAGGGGCCGCCGCTGGACGAGCGTTGTAAACTAGCTCCCCAGAAGTTGAAAGGAAACGCTATGCGCGGAAAAACAAGGTTCCTGCAAACGATCCTTTGGCTGCTCGCGGCAATATTCATTGCGAATCTCGCAATTGCCCAGACGCCCTGGTCTACGCTCTTGGCGCTGTCAAAGACCGACCATACCGTCGCCATCGTCGATCCGGCAACGTTGCAGGTTCTGGCGCGTATCCCCTCCGGCCCCGATCCCCACGAGATCATCGCATCTGACGACGGCAAATTCGCCTACATCTCCAACTACGGCGGTTTAGACAGCTCCCTCCATACCATCTCGGTTGTCGATCTCGTGGCCCGCAAGGCCCTGCCACCCATCGACCTCGGCTCGCTGCGCTCCACCCATGGTCTGGATTTTGCCGGCGGCAAACTCTATTTCACCGCCGAGACGAATAAAGTGGTCGGCCGATACGATCCCGCCACGCAGCGCGTGGACTGGATCCTCGGCACAGGCCAGGATCGCACGCACATGGTTTTGGTCGCCAAGAGCCTCGACCGAGTCTTCACCTCGAACGTGAACTCCGCAACCATCAGCATCCTCGAACAAGTTTCCCAGCCGAACGGAGGCTTCAGTCCCGTGCCCGGCGGTCCCGGACAACCCGCTGGCCCGCCTCCTCAAGGCACTGGTCCACCCCCAGGCAGCCCGAGGCTGACGTGGGAAGTGACGAACGTCCCGGCCGGTAGTGGATGCGAAGGCTTCGACCTGTCGCCCGATGGAAAAGAGATCTGGGCGGCCA
>Ga0210402_10004583_pt1 | contig 12566 bp, 17 predicted proteins | sample IncBWC7MmetaG_FD_161055 | JGI IMG/M metagenome (GOLD analysis project Ga0210402, IMG submission 161055) | Forest soil microbial communities from Barre Woods Harvard Forest LTER site, Petersham, Massachusetts, United States - Inc-BW-C-7-M | ecosystem: Environmental > Terrestrial > Soil >...
GCCCTTAGTTTTTTTGGTTCTCATTCTTTACGTGGAATGGGCCCTGTGAATCGCGACCTGCGAAGCCGCCCCTGGCGACACCGCCGTCCCCGTCAGCGTCCGCATCGACCACAGCAGATCGTCGAGTACCGTCCCCAATCCAAAGTGCGCATCGACAAACACGAGTTCCGTTGCCGGCAGTGCCGCGTAGCCGGAAATCATCACCACCGGTACATCGGGCACGAGGAACTTAATTTCCTGTGCGAGTTGCGCGCCTGACATGCCCGGCATTTCGTAGTCCAGCAACGCAACGTCAAACGATGTCCGCCGGCAAAGGCTTAGCGCCTCGACGGGATCATGCATCGCAATCACGCGGAATCCACATCCTTCCAGAACGCTGGTGAGTAATCGGCTCGCCTTCGGATTATCGTCCACATAGAACACGGTCGTGCGGTTCTCCATCGTCATAGATCCTCCGTTCGATTGACGCGGAAGCTGGCAGGGGCGTCCGTGAGTTAAGTGGTGAACGCTGAGAAGTGCGCGGTCTTGCAGGCGAAGTGGGTAGAGATTTGTAAAAAGCCGAAATGAGTCGTACCTGTCTCATCGATGGCTTTGGCGTGGGCACGGCTTGTCGTCGCGCCATATCGCACGGGGAAGATGCTGGTTTCTGCACCTGATGGAACGCCGGCAAGGGCGCCGGATCAAGACTTGGCCGCCTCCGAAGTTTTCAACCCAATGCCGTACTTGTATTCATGCACCTTGCCACACGTCGGACAAACAACCTTGGGCTGAAGTTCTTCAATCTGCTCTTTGTTGCGAGCAGCCATTTGTTCCAGGAACGCGGTAAAGGTCGGGCCACAGTCCTTGCACAGACCTTCGAGGGTGTCGTTGCTTTGTTCGGTCATAGGCATGTCCCTACAATAGATGCCGAATATGATGAGCGGTTGCCAAATTCAATGCAGCGCTGACACGAAAGGACATCCCCCGCATTTGGCAATCCGCAAAGCGGCCTAAGGTAGCTTCACCGCCAGCACGTCGAGCTTATCGATCCTCGGAGGTTCCGCCAGGAGATCTGCGGCCTGGGCCATGAGAGCTTTTGCGACAGCCCCGCTGAGATGAGCGTCCCGCCCCGCGTCGTCCGGGAACACGTCAAAAATGCCATACATCGAAGGCCCCATCTTGAGCGCAAACCAAGCTGTGGTCGCCGGTTCTTGCTGCACCAGCCCGAGACCGCCCTTCAGAAATTCCTCAACCGCCGCTTCTTTTCCAGGCTTGGCATGCAGCGGAACCCACAAGGCTTTGCGAACCGTCTGAGACATGAACTACCTCTTTCCGGCGAGTTTTGGATCATGAACTCGCATTGAGGTGTTGGATGTTCCACGCGGGTTGAAAGTGCCAACAAAAGCGCGGAAAATATCCCAGCCAAACAACAACTGGAGCAGCCCATTCCCATGCCCATTGAAGAGGAACAAATACGTGAAGCCCTGAATGCGCACTGGCGCGCGTCGGCAATCGGCGATGCAAACGCGGAACACGATATTTACGATGACGACGCCATTTGTGACTATCCGCAGTCAGGTGAGCGAATCCTCGGGCGAAAAAACTTGCAGGCCTTGCGGAATCATCATCCCGGCAAGCCGTCCGGCTTCAACGTCAGGCGAATTCTCGGAAACGAAAATCTCTGGATCACGGAATACACAATCACCTATCAGGGGCAACCGGCGTACACAGTGAGCATCATGGAGTTCCGCAACGGCAAGGTCGTCCACGAGACGCAGTATTTCGCGGACCCGTTCGAGGCCCCGGACTGGCGGAGCCAGTGGGTTCAGAAGATGGCATGAATTAACCCATTGGAAAGGGGATCAACCCAGCTAAATTTGACGGTGGATGGACCAGGTATCCGAGGGTATTGGTCACCGCTGCGAGGTATCAGCCGTCGAGGCAGGAGTCGGGTCCACGATGCGTGTCAATACTGTCTGAGTGCCTTGGCACGGAGGCGGCCAGCGGTAAATGACATAACACATGCCAACAATGATGACGATAGAAATGGCAAGGCCATGAAGCAGCCCTGAAATATTAGGGCGGGATTCTCCGATTGCGAGATAGGCGTCTGGATCGACAACGGCCACCGTCGAAGGCGATCCCTCCCACCAGCATCGCAAGATGGAAACGCTCGTGTCCCCAAAGATCAGCGGCCAATCGCTTGGCTCGGCGGCCGCCGCGACTTCCAGCATCTCGCCACCAAAGCGCCTTCGGAAAGCCGGAGGATACAGCTGCAGCAGGAAACCATACGCTCGCAACAAGCCGCGCTGCATGCTTATGCCCCTCTCATCCAACGGATTTATTTAACTGACCCAGGCCGCGGGCCGTGGCAACGATCTGCTGCAAGCGTCTGATCTCTGCGCGTAGCGCCTTTTCTCCGCCTGAGGTCAGATGGTATTCGCGCCGCTTCTCCCCATCCTTCATACGCCGCTCGGTCTCACCCACCAGGCCTGCGGCGAGCAGGCGATCAAGGTTCGCGTACAACGTACCCGGTCCCAGCTTGAATTGTCCCTCCGACTGGCGCTTCACCGCCAGCAGAATCCCGTAGCCATGCAAATTAGACTCGGCAAGCGCAAGAAGGATATGCAGCGCAGCGTTAGAAAGTGGATTGTCCTTGACTTCCATATCGTCTATTGATATATCACATTATGATATATCGACACAAGAGTACTACCCTAAACAATATATAGGAGAATTCCGATGAAATTCGATCCGGTAGCATTCTTCGTACTTCTCGTGCTGGCACTCGCCACAGTATCCGCCGTTACTGCCCAGACTTCGAATCCGGCTCCGCGTCCGGCAGACTCTCGCTCCAACGAAATGCTGGACAGGTGGAATGCTATCGGGAATAAGCTGATCGCGATGGCTCAGGATTTCCCCGAAGAAAAATATGACTTCAAAATTCAGAAAGACCAGCGCACGTTTGCAGAGAATCTTCTGCACGCCGCAGCCTTCGAGCTCGTCGTGACCCGCAAGGCTTCGGCCACGAACGTTGGGCCCGACTTCGGCGATGGCGATAATCCATCGCGCGCAACTTTCAAGACGAAAGCAGACGTTGTGAAGTTCGTGCAACAGGCAGTCGCCGCCGGCGCGGACGCAATTAAGCAGCAAGGCGACGCTGGCCTGGATAAGACGACCGTGTGGGGCAAACGGCTCGTCCACAATTCGTATCTGTGGATATTCGCCGTCGAGCATAGCGGCGAGCACTACGGTCAGCTCGTGGGATATTACCGCGCCAACAACCTGGTGCCACCGGACTCGCGGCAGTAGGAAATCACTCCAAATGAAACTCCCCGCCACTCCATTCCTCAGGAGCGACATCGGCGACGGTTTCGGTGAAGTCCCAGCGGTGACCGTAAAAATCCTGAGCGTTGTACTGGCGCTCGCCATAAGGATGGTCTTGCGGTTCACTCAGGATAGTCGCGCCATTCTTTCGCGCCCTCTCGCAGTGACCCTTGGCATCTTCGATGCGAACTTGAACGTGCTGCGAGTTGTTGGGCGTCACATTGCCCTCGGCGATCGTAAAGCAGCCCCGCCGGCCCGGATTTGTATCCGGTGATTGGCGATGCGAAGCCGGACAGTAAAACCGAAAGCCTTTGACAGCCAGTCAGCGGCTACGCTGGGATCTGGATAAACGAGCACAGGAATCACGGGACATGGCGGCACAGACCGATTGAATCGCATCGGGAAACTTTATCACTCTCTCCTTGGGGTAATAAGAATAATAGGGATTCAGATGAGGTAGGGCGGCGTGAGAGTTGCGTGCGCGGAGATGGAGCTCTTATTTTCGCGGGGTTGCGTGCATCGATTTAGGTGCCGACATTCCGGTTTGAACCGACACCCGCACCTTCAAAGGACGCGAATGAGCGGGTGATGCGTGCGTGTACCGATATGGACTAGGATTAAGTATCTTCTTGACCAGCGTCCGGAGTGCCGTCAACCGAGGTTGTTTTTATGGCCCTGAGGCATTCTTGTGACAGTCGGTCGAAATCTAAGGAGAAACTATGAAAATCGTAGTGATCGGCGGTACTGGCCTGATCGGAACAAAGCTTGTCAGCAAGCTTGGTGAGCAGGGACACGAGGCGGTAGCGGCAGCACCCAATACGGGCGTCAACACCCTGACCGGCGAAGGGCTCGCCGAAGTGCTTAGAGGTGCCTCGGTGGTCGTTGACGTATCCAACTCTCCCTCGTGGGAGGACGCGGCTGTGCTGAACTTTTTCGAAACATCAACCCGCAATCTCCTCAAGTATGAAGCGGCCGCCGGCGTGGGACATCACGTTGCGTTATCGGTGGTGGGGAACGACCAGATGTCCGAAAGCGGTTACTTCCGCGCCAAGATCGCGCAGGAGAAACTGATCCAAGAATCTTCAATCCCCTACTCCATCGTGCGCGCGACGCAGTTCTTTGAATTCGTAAAGGGCATCGCCGACATTTCCATCGACCGCGGCAAGGTGCATGTGCCACCTGTGCTTTTCCAGCCGATGGCTGCCGACGACGTCGCGACCGAGGTGGGAAAAATTGCAGTAGAAACTCCAGCAAACGGCATCGTCGAAATCGCAGGCCCGGAACAATTTCGCCTTGATGAATTAGTCCGGCGCCGCTTGGTATCGCTCCATGATCCGCGCGAAGTTGTTGCTGACCCGAACGCCCTATACTCTGGGGCGAAAATCAGCGAGAGGACATTAGTTCCGGGCAACAACGCACGACTCGGCGAGACACGTTTCGAAACATGGCTCACGCAGCCCGCAGCACAAATTCCGAGTGCGCATCCTAAGTCGAACGTTGCGTGATGCCTGATGCCCCAGACAGGCGAAGGGCGGGCGGGTGGCCTCAGGTAACCGGAGGGTGCCCCACACATCGCGTAGTTTGCGATGTGTGGGTTCTGCGTGCATCGGTTAACCCGCCAACATCCCGAATTGTGCCGACCACCCACTCATTCGCAAGAAACGCGAATGAGATGGGGGCACCCCGAGTTACCCGGTCCACCTGCCCCAAGTAAGATCAGCTGTTGACAAAGGTGCAAATGCGGTTCTAACCTCTTCCTTTCCTTCCCGCGGAACGCTACGCTGAGGTTTGCATCCTGATAGAACCGACACTAACTTCTAAAGTGCAGCAGTTCGTTCTATACAACTGGGGTAGTCTCGCCAGCGTTGCGGGTCTGGTGGTCGCTGGGGTGTCCGCCTATTTCGCGAGGAGTGCAGCCAAAGCCGCTGCTCAGGCACGTGACGTTGTGCTCGTGAGTACCCTTGCCGAAGACATAAACGTGGCGCAGATACTCGCGCAGGAGATCATCACCCTTGCTGTCCACCAAAGTCACGCGCTAGTGCGCCTTCGCTGCGATGATCTATTAGGCCGCACACTCACAATACTCAATCGATGGGATCAGAAATTGTCCTTATCATCCAAGGAAAATCTCGCGGCGGCGAGAGAGCAACTGGAGACGCTGCGATCTGCAAGCCTGAAGCTTGCTCTGAATCCCGCGTTACCAACGCCGAAGCAACTCTCGGCCATGCAAGAAAGGTGTGGAAGAATTCGAGATATTTTTACTGAAGAACATGCCTCAGCGATGAGGAGAAATGACGAGGCTAATAATGTTTGATGCGAAAGCTCTAGCACTCTTTCAGGAAGTCCTGAAGAAGACCGAGGCCCGCAAGCTTCCTTGGAAACCGACATCGCAACCAGATGAGTTCTCAGCCTCGCTGATGGACCGGTTTCGTCTTGTAATAATCGGGTACACCTCGGTGTCAGACTGGGGCGAGACGGAAGGGCCTCCAAAGCTGACTTTGAATGATGAGAAGGGCAAGATGCTCGTCGAGATCACCACTAATATCGACGAAGTAAGTGCAGAAGACCTAAAGAGGCTTTACGTCTTCGCTCGCCGGACCGCCTTGAATGCGGACGAAAAAATTGACGAACTCCTGAACGAATTGATGAAAGACGATCAGGACATGCCGTTTTAGGAGATGGAGTTCATCATGCCAACCTGCTTCGTGATTCAGCCTTTTGATAAGGGCCAGTACGACAAGCGCTATCAGGACGTTTTGAAGCCTGCCATCGAAGACGCTAGCCTCGAGCCGTATCGCGTCGATGAGGACCCCGAAGCAACCATTCTCATTGACGATATCGAAAAAGGAATCCGGCAGGCCGAAGTATGCCTCGCCGACATCACCACGAACAATCCGAACATCTGGTATGAAGTGGGATTTGCCCACTCCTGTGGTAAGAGTGTCGTCCTCATCTGCGGGGAAAGGACTGAACCATTTCCCTTCGATATAAGGCATAGGTCAATCATCAAGTACAGCCGCGATTCCTCCAGCGACTTCGACGCTTTGCGGAAGGAGGTCACTAGGCGTCTGACCGCCCAAGCAAAAAAGGCGGAGACTCTCCAGACCGTAGAAGCTATGTCACAAATGGAAACGACGGAGGGACTGTCCACACATGAGCTTGCTGTGCTGGTGACATTGATGTCGGAACGATCGAGTCCCGATTCGTCGATGCCACCTCATGAAATCAAGAACTCGATGCGGCGTTCGGGATACACCAGCATTGCTGTGGGGCTCGCGCTGGAAAGTGTGAAGCGGAAGAAGCTGATCGAGTTCGAAGAGGATGCTGATTTTAATGGGAACCTATTTACGGTGTGTCGTCTTACACCAAAGGCTCTGGATTGGCTTCTCGACCACCAACACTTCTTTCGGATGAGGAAGGACGAGCACCAGCAGCCTCCCGAGCCGATAGGCTCACCGATCACTGACGAGGACATCCCGTTCTAAGAGGGCTCCCGTCAGCCGATCTATTATGCGCGGGTGCCCCATGTTTAGGGTTTCATCGAAACCTGGGCGCGTGCAGCGAAGAAATTCTTAGAGATACCCTCGTGCCGTCCGCTCAAGGGGGCTTGGTTCATTCCGTTTGGACTTCCCGCGCGGCTGGAGCGTATTGGGTCACGATAGCGGAGAAAACAAACTGGGCGCCCTATTTCTCGTGTTCTTCGCGAGAAGTGGGCAGCAGCGGTCGGCAGCGATGGGCCATCCGACCTGTCTATTTTGACAATTGGATAATAGCAGCCTGCAGAACCTGCCAACAAATTTTCGCGGTGTGCTCATCCGGGTCGAAACTAGCTGACATCTGCTCGTAGGGATGTATATAGTTTCTGAAGTCTCTTAACGCGTGGCTGAACTTCCTTACATCCTCTCCAATCAAGTTCAAATCACGGGCGACGTTGATGAAATCACTGAGAGTCCAATCGTGAAATTGTTTTACTTTTCCGAGTTGGTCTCGTGGGCTAGCGGACGATTGGTTGAATTCCTTCGGCTTCGCACACGCGACCCCTAGCAAGATTCCTTCGAGAGTGCTCCCGCAAAGAAATATGACAGCAAGCGGAGTTCGTGCAATCAGGCACTTTCTAATCTCATCTAGCCGTTGTTTGAGAATATTCAGAACAGGACCAAGCGGAAGTTTGTCAATCGAAACGGTCCCGAATTGCGTTGCGACAAACTCTTCTTCGGTTATGTCGCGACCGCTTGGTTGGGCTGAGGTGCGTCCTTGTAACCTAGAGGCGATGTTTCGTGACCGGCGAGTCAACTCAGGAGAGAAGTCGGCCTTCTGCAGGTTCCCAAGCACAATCTGATTGTCGATATATTCAAGAAGTTTGTCGATGGATTTTCCTACGAGGCGATCTTCCGCCACCTGCCAAAACCCTCGCAAGCGATTCGCTTTTGAGCCGCTAGCATAGTTGTACTTCGGATCGAATATGTCGATACCAATATCATCCTGAAAAAATTCTCCGATCGTGCGATCTGAAAAATTAAGGACGTAACCACTCCCCATCTGCAGGAGTTTTTCCAGAATTTGTTTGTCGTTGGTACCCAATGCCGCCATAAAACCTATTTTACTGACGACGACTCGAAGAAAATTTGGGAAATCCAGGGACGGACGGAAACGTTCCCAATTTCCAAGTCCTGCATCAATCAGCCGGGTGCCCCGGACAACCAGCGTCGGTTTCCGTTGAGCTGGCAAGCAGACGAACTGCAAATCCCTCGCTTCGCTCGGGATGACATTTAGAAAGGGTGCGCCCGCAGTCGAAAAGTTTAAGTCATGGCTCCCGCAGCAAACGCCAGGCCTCTCGGTAGGCGGCGAAGTGGGCGCGTTTTCGGGGATGATTGCGAGGCGGGAAGAGGACGCTGGTGCGGTCCTGGATTTCGGCGATGGGGAGGATGAACCAGGCGTCTTCGGGGATGACGTGGGCGATGAGGAAGTCGACTTCGTTGGGTTGGTAGGGGATGGACCCATGGTTGGTGCGGCGATGGGCGTTGATGCGGTAGAGGCCGCAGAACATGGTGGTGGTGGATTTGATCTGGATGCGCAGGAGGCGGCGTCCGGTGTCGAGGATGAAGTCGTAGCGTTCGCTGTCGCCGTAGGGCTTGGAGACGTGGAATCCCAGCGACGTGGCTTTGAAGATGAAGGCGAGTTCGGAAAGTTCTCCGCGACGCTTGGTGGTTTGCTCGTACTCTTGGGCGGTTTTTTCCGGCTTTGAGTTTGGCGACCTTGGCGGAGTGGAGGCTGGGCGTTTGCGCCGGGGACGTCCCGGCTTTGGCGGTTGGTCCTTTTGCAATATGTCCCCGTGGGCCCAATGAAAAAGGCGCAAGCCGGTGGCCTGCGCCTTCGTTTTAGTCTCTATTTCCAGAATAGCATTTTGGAGTGGGGGATCCCGCCAGGATCGGAGGGTTTATCTTCGGCTCGGAATCATATGGTTAGCGGGAATCCCAGTGTTGCGGGGGCTTGACAGGATTTAGCTCCCGGCCACCGAGCTACCCAAAGCCACTCCGCACCAGGGCAAATTTACATAGTTTCGGGCTGCAAATTCCTCGGTTACTGCCCCTGCTAGCCGCTTATTTAGCAATAACTTCCGTCGATCGAGAGGGTGGCACGGAGGTTGCACCACTCTTGGGGGTATTTGAGCATCAGAAAGCAGGCCCTTTAGAGGTTGGAGGACAACCCATGAAAAGAATCACGATCGTGGTATTCAACGCGGTTCTGCTTGCAGGCATGTGCTGGGCGCAAAGTTCAGAAAGCGCACAAGCGACTACCTCCGCAAGTCAAAGCACGCAAGTTTCGCCCGACAAGTCCGTCGCACAGGTCAATTCCAAGACGGACGCACAGGCATCGCAGGAAGCCACCGCGGCTGGCAAGGACGGTCGGTTGTCCGCCGCGAATCAATTGCAAGCGGGCAGCACGGTGCAGGCTGAACTGACCAAACCGGTCGACGTGCGAAAGAACAAGCCGGGCGACGAAGTGGTGGCGAAGACTACGCAGGACGTGAAATCAGACGGACACGTTGTGCTTCCCAAGGGTTCGAAGATTGTTGGCCGGGTAACGCAGACACAGGCGCGCGCCAAAGGACAGGAAGAATCGCAACTCGGAATGGCTTTTGACCGCGCCATCATGAAAGACGGCACGCTCATGCCGGTGGCGTTCACGATCCAGGCGATTGGCAGGTCGGAATCCGAGGCTGCGGCGGTCGCGGAGAATGACAACATGATGGCGGGAGGCAGCGCCAGTGGAATGACGTCGACTGCGGGCAATGCCGGAATGCAGGGTCGCGGCGGCTTGGGTGGTGTGACTTCCACTGCGGGTGGCGTCGTCAATACAGGGACATCAGCCGCAGGCACTACATTAAATACCGCGGGCAGAGCGGGCACAGGCGTGGCCGGCGGCGTTACCGGCAATCTGGGCGCGACCAGCCAAGGGGTGGTTGGGTTGCCGGGCATGACGCTGTCCTCGGCAAGTTCCAATACTGCTGGAGTGGGTTCGGTGATCAGTTCGAAGGACAGCAACGTCCGGCTGGACAGCGGCACCCGGATGATCCTCGGCGTGAGAAAGTAAAGCGGTCGTTGATCGAAAAAGTGGCGATCGAAAAAGCGGCCCGCTTGGGGCCGCTTTTTTCTTTTATGAGAGGTGCCATATCTCCGCTGCTACGCAGCACTAGCTATCGCTAGATGCTTGTCTTGGGAAGTTCGGGAACAGACGGAACCCTTTGACCAAAATTGGTTTCCCAACTTCAATCAGGTAAACTGAGTGTGGGAATCCGCCCATGCCATCCGCCAACGGCACAATCGTCAGAGACCCCGATGTTCTCGGCGGAACGCCTGTCTTCAAAGGAACTCGGGTTCCTTTTCAGACGCTCTTGGATTACCTGGAGGGTGGACAGACTCTCAACGAGTTTCTGGAAGACTTTCCCACCGTCAAGCGCGAAGCCGCTATTAGCGCCCTTGAGCACGCCAAGGCGCTCGTCGTCAGTGAACTGTGAAGAAACTTCTACTCGACGAGTGCATTCCAAGAAAATTCAAAAACCATCTACCTGGACATGAATGCCTCACTGTGCCTGAGGCTGGGTGGGCCGGCAGAAAGAATGGAGAGTTGTTATCGCTGGCCGAGAACGCGGGTTTTCAAGCGTTTATTTCCTTGGACTAGGGGATTGGGTATCAGCAAAATTTGACCGGGCGCAACATCTCTGTGATTTTGTTACGCGCCCAGTCGAACCGGCTTGCAGATTTACTCCCCTTAGCCGCCAAACTTTTGTCCGTGCTGGAGTCCAGTGAGCCTGGACGGTTCGTGCAGATTCAATGAGTCATCACTCCACATCTAAGCGCTGCCTGGTGAATCGAGGGAATCGGCCCGAAAGTCTGGGCTTTCGGACGGCTCTGAGCCCCGCTTGCCACCTCTCCAGCCAACGTGTTAACCTCGAAGACGTTACGAAACGAAAAATAAACAGGAGTGCAACAGGTAAGTGCTAGCCAGAGAGCAAAAACAGACCGTCATTGACACCTATCGCACGCACGCCACCGATACGGGTAGTCCTGAAGTTCAAATCGCGCTGTTGAGCGAGCGCATTGGTCAGTTGACGGAGCATTTCAAAGCGCACCAGAAAGACCACGGCTCGCGCCGCGGACTTCTCATCCTGGTCAGCAAGCGTCGTCGTTTGCTGAACTATCTGAAGAAGTACGACTCGGAACGATACAAGGGTGTTATTTCGAAGCTCGGCATCCGCAAATAAAGCGCGACCGGTTCTGTGTGGAACCGGTTCCTAGACTCGAAGAGCCTCAGCTAAAGTGCGTTTTTCCCAACCTCGACCCCCTGGCATCCGCCTACCCGTGCGAACTCTGCGCCGCGCGCTTAGCCTCCTGCCCAAAAAGGATTGACCTATGAAGCCCGAACCCACCACAGTCTCCGTCGAACTCGCAGGCGGCAAGACCCTCTCATTTGAAACTGGAAAATTGGCCAAGCAGGCCCACGGATCCGCCGTCGTGCGCATGGGCGAAAACGTTGTGCTGGCGACCGCAGTCGCCAACCCCGAGCCCCGCGAAGGAATTGATTTCTTCCCCCTGACCGTCGATTATCGCGAGTACACCTACGCCGGCGGACGCATCCCCGGCGGCTTCATCAAGCGCGAAGGCCGCATGAGCGAGCGTGAAGTGCTCACCAGCCGCCAGATCGATCGCCCGATCCGCCCGATGTTTGCGGAAGGTTTCAAGAACGAAACGCAGCTCATCGCTTTTGTGTTGTCGGCTGACAGCGAAAACGATCCTGACGTGCTCGGCATCAACGCCGCGTCGTGCGCGCTCACTCTTTCCGACATTCCGTTTCTCGGACCGATCGGCGCGGTACGCGTGGGGCTCGTCGAAGGACGCTTCATCGCCAATCCAACGTACGCCGAAATGCGCGACAGCCTGCTGAACATCATGGTCGTCGGAACGTCGGAAGCGATCGTGATGATCGAGTCTGGCGCGAAAGAAGTGAAAGAAGAAACGGTAGTCGACGCAATCGAATTCGCGCACACCGAAATCAAAAAGATCTGCGCCGTCATCAACGACCTGCGTGCCAAGGCCGGCAAGCCGAAGCGAGCCGTAACCCCGCCCGAGTTTGATGACGCTTATTACAAAGAGCTGGAAAAGAAAATCGGCGCGCGTCTGACCGATGCCCTCGACACGGAGAAGCATCCGAAACTCGAGAGCTACGAACTAGTCCGCGCGATCAAGAAAGAACTGGTCGCCGCTCTTCCCGAAGCCGACGACAAGACGACAGCGAAAGCCAAATCCAAGCTCGAAAAATATTACGAAGCCCTCCGCGAGCGCATTTTCCGCGACGCGGTGATCAACAATAAGCGCCGTCCCGACGGCCGCCAGTTCGATCAAGTCCGCGAAATCTGGATCGAAGCCGGCGTCCTGCCCCGCGCCCACGGCAGCGCCATCTTCACCCGCGGCGAAACGCAAGCTCTCGTCACCACCACCCTCGGCACCAGCGACGACATGCAGCGCCTCGAAGGTTTCGAAGGCGAATCCAAGAAAAGATTTCTTTTGCATTACAACTTCCCGCCGTTCTCGGTGGGAGAGGTTCAGTTCCTGCGCGGTGCGGGGCGGCGTGAGATTGGACATGGTGCGCTTGCGGAGCGTGCAGTTTCGGCGGTGCTTCCTCCGCTTGAAACGTGGCCCTACGCGATGCGGGTGGTCTCTGACATTCTGGAGTCGAACGGTTCCTCGTCGATGGCTACG
>Ga0210402_10004584_pt1 | contig 12564 bp, 15 predicted proteins | sample IncBWC7MmetaG_FD_161055 | JGI IMG/M metagenome (GOLD analysis project Ga0210402, IMG submission 161055) | Forest soil microbial communities from Barre Woods Harvard Forest LTER site, Petersham, Massachusetts, United States - Inc-BW-C-7-M | ecosystem: Environmental > Terrestrial > Soil >...
CCGCGCCGCGCCCCTGGTTGCGATGACAGTCGCGAATCCTGATCACCGCAGAAGCTTCATCCTGTGGCAGCTGCTTGGGATTGCAGATCTGGTAACCGCGGTGACCCTGGGCGCCAACGCCTGGCTGATCGACCCTCACGGGATCCCGACCAGCCCCATGACCGTGCTCCCTCTGAGCGTGATTCCGACGTTCGCTGTACCGCTGCTATTCATCTTTCACACAATCTGCATCGCGCAAGCTCGCCACTGGCGCGAACAAAAGGTTTCGCGTGTAGGAGAGCGATTGTCAGCGTCGGTATGATTCAATCAGCGCCGGGTGCCCCACATCTCGCGGTTTTCGAGATGTGGGTGTCGGCACCCGGCATTGGACCCGGCCTGCACTTCTTACTCGCGGGTGTCGACGGTCTCTCCCTTTTCGACGAACGCCTGCATCCAGCCGAGGACGCGCGTCCATCCCTGAGCGTGATCGACGGCCGCCTTTGGAGCTCCAGCAAATCCCTGCTGACGAACTCGCACCACCGTGCCCGTTCCGACTTTTTGCGGACCGCGATGTTGCAGGCCGTGAACAGTTTGGAGCTCGAGTTCCCAACGCACGATGGTCTTCACGTCTGCGCGCCAACTGGCGGTCCAGGTCTGGACCAGCAGCCGCGGCGGATCAATTTCCAAATATTCGCCGTCCACTCGAAACGGCGTACCATCTGCGCCCACGCCTACACTCGAATATTTGCCGCCGACGCGAAAATCGGCGTGCCGTTCCGTGATGCGATACACGCCTTTCTGTCCCCACCACTGCGAGGTCTGCGCGGGATCGGTAATCGCCTGGAAGACACGCTCCGGCGGCGCGGCAATGAAGATTTCCGCAACCACCGCATCTTGATCGGGGGTGATTTCAATCGTAGCCATGAGCTCTCCTGTTTATTTGTTCTCGACAAATTGCTTGAGCATTTCCACAACCCCAGGCCAGCCGCCGCTGTAATCCTTGCGGGCAACCGCTTCCTGGGCAAGACCGCTGTGAGTAACTTTGACGTGGGTGCCGTCTTTAGTGGGCGTCAACTCCCAGCGCACAATCGTTCTGCGGGATTTGTCGTCGTGCCAGTTCGCAACCCAGGTGTAGGCCAGCACCCGCGGCGGATCGAATTCCAGGACTTCACCTTGGCAAAAGAACTGGTTCACACCATTGACGTCCAACTTGGCCTTCTTCGTTCCGAATCGCCATTTGCCTCCGGGGCGCGGATCCATTTCAAAGAACTCGGTCTGGCATTCGTCGCTATTCCACCAGAGCTTGAGCTGTCGGGGATCCGTGAGAGCTTTAAACACGCGCTCGGCCGGCGCGTTGACATCCATTTCGCTGATGATCGCGTCTTGATCGGGGGTAACCACTGCTTGTGCCATAGCTGGCTCCTGAATTGAGTCGTCTCACTACCTGGTTCTTGGAGTTAAACGCGCTTCAATTCTTGCGCGTCAGGTCAAAGAATTCCTTGATCTCCTTGCCGTGATCGATAAAGTTCCACTGCTCGCTGTGGTGGTCGGCTCCGAGCAGGGCGATTACTACGTGATCCATATGGCCCGATTGTGGACTGTCGAGATTGGTGGCGTCGAGAAAGTTGAAGGTGATGGTCTTGCCGTCCGGCGAAGCGCTGGCCTGCATGCGCGGCTGGTTTCCGACGGCACAGTAATGAGTCAGGAGCAGGCGATTGGGGCCGTCGAAATTAATCATGGAGATCATGGTTTCGCCGTGGCCCACGATTTCGCTCATCAGCGCGGAACCTCCAGCGGTCATGCGGTAGGAGACCTGCACCGATTGACCCATGGAGTTCTTCCCTTCCCATGAACCAGCGAGTGATTTCAGTTGGTCGAATGACTTCTGCGCGTCCGACTGTGCAAATACAGCGGTTGTGAACAACATAATGCAAGCTGCAATTCGTAGTGTTTTCATTTTCATTCCTCCTGTTATTTGTGTTTTGAACGATGGGGCGCACTTTCTTTGGCGTACTCAGCTTCGACAAAAGTCTTCAAGTTGGTCAGGCTGGTCTGCCAAAAGACGCGATACTGTTCCAGCCAGGAATCGACAGCTTTCAACGGTTCAGGGTTGAGTTGATAAAGACGGTGGCGACCTTCCCGACGTTCCTGCACGAGATGAGCGCGGCGAAGCAATCGCAGATGTTTGGAGATGGCCGGGCGTGAAACTGGAAAAGCCTTGGCAATTTGTCCCGCCGGCTGGGTTCCGCTTCGGAGAAGATCAAGCACGGCTCGTCTGGTCGGATCGGCCAATACTTGAAAAGTCGCTTCCGTGGAATATGTAACCGAACGGTTCCGCATAATGTGTAACTGTACGGTTACGCGATTAGATTGTCAAGAGGAAAAGTTTGACAGTTTTCGAGAGCGAATGCAGGCGTCGGGTACGACGTCAGTCCAGTGCGGCGGACAGGAGTGTTCGGCCTACACTTAGCGGAAGCTTGTCAATGCTGGATCAGATCAAGGAATGCCTGATGCACGCGGGTGTCTTCGCTGAGTTCGGGATGGAAAGTCGCGGCCATTACTTTTCCCTGCCGGACGGCGACCGGATCGCCGCCTTCAGTGGCAATCACTTCGACTCCGGGACCAACGCGCTCGATCTTGGGAGCGCGGATGAAGACCATTTCAAGGGGCTCGTTACCTAGCCGGCCTTCGCGGATCGAGCTGTCGAGCTGGCGGCCGTAGGCGTTGCGGCGAATGCGGATATCGAGCGCGCCTAATCCGGACTGCTCTGGGTTTTCTACTTCGTTGGCTAACAGGATCGCGCCAGCGCAGGTGCCGAAAGTCGGCTTCACATGAACGAACTTCTTCAGCTTTTCGAATCCGGCTTCGCCGAGTAGTTTGAGAAACGTGCCTGATTCCCCGCCGGGGATTACCAGGCCCTCGATCTCCTCGAGTTGCTCGGGCTTCTTGACGAGCACAACCTCTGCACCCAGCTCTTGGAGCCGTTTGCGGTGTGCGTCGAAATCGCCTTGAAGGGCTAGGACGCCGATTTTCATGATCGCGGGCTCCTACTGTCCTCCGCATTGGTTGTCATACGCTCATTGGATTGTGACGAATGACGGCGGGATGCACTTCGCGGGAAATGAGTAACGCGCAGATGCCAATGGCTCAGCGAGCCGGAGCCGTCGGGAAACACCGTGGTGCAAGCACTCTGTCCATTGGGAGATCATCTCTGCGTTTCAGCGCGATCCTTCCAATATCCTGGTATACGGTGCCCGTGAGCTACGGCCAGGACCTGAACCGTCGACTCTTTCTCTCGATAGATGACAGCGTACGGAAATCGTTGGAGAACGAATCTTCTAGTTCCGTGCAAGTGATCGGGCCAAGCCTGCGGCCAACGGGCGATATCTTCGAGCGCTTCGTAAACCGCAGCGAGGAATCTGATGCTTGCTTCGGGGTTTCTCTGGCGGTACCAGTTATCCGCAGACTCGAGCTCCTGCCACGCCTCAGGATGAAAGTGGTATCGCTTACTTACCGGCATCGGACAGCCGGGCCATCAGGCGGCGACGCACTTCCTCATAAGGGATAAGCTGAACCTTGCCGGAGTCGAGTTCTTCGATGCGGCGCGTGATCTCTTCAGACCAGGCTGCCTCGATCCCTTGATCGGGTGGGTGTTCGTCGAGGCTTTCGAGAAGCGATCCCGCGAGCGCGGCACGCGCCTTTGGGGGTAGAGCCAATGCCTTCCTCATGATCTCGGACACATCAAGAGTCATTAGATTATTCTACTCCGGCAGCGCGCGAGGGATATTGCGATCCTCGAAATCGCAAGGAACGTTACTGATCCAGAACCCCTGAAGGAGGGCGAGGAGGAGAGTCAGGCCGACGGGGAACAAACCCCCGCCGCACCTCCGACGCCACATGTCAACTAAGTTTAGTAAATCACGCCGGTCTTAGAAATGTGTCTGGCCCCCGCTGAACATGCGATCTTACCAACCCCGGGTCTGCAGCATCTGCGCTTCGTCCAGAGCGGCTATGGCCAGGCCTTTCATTGCGCCCACGAGGTCTTCGCTGACTTCAAGTAATACTTTAGGGTCGTTGTAGTGCGTCGCGGCCTGCACGATTGCCTTCGCCCGCTTCTCTGCTTCTTGCGGAGGGGCAAACGTAGTCGAATCCTGCATGAAGATGCCCGAACCCACGAACACGGATTCCGCGCCCAACTGCATGACCAGTGATGCATCAGCCGGTGTGGCTATGCCTCCGGCGGAGAAATTCGGTACGGGCAACTTCCCTTCTTTGGCGACCATTCTCACTAATTCATACGGAGCCTGATGTTCTTTGGCTTTCGCGTAGAGTTCTTCTTCGCCGAGCACGGTCAGGATTTTCATTTCTTGCACAATCTGGCGCATGTGTTTCACGGCGTGAACGACGTCTCCGGTGCCGGCTTCGCCCTTGGTGCGAATCATCGCTGCGCCTTCGGCGATGCGGCGCAGGGCTTCTCCGAGATTGCGGGCGCCACAGACGAATGGAACCGTGAAAGCGTGTTTGTCGACGTGGTGGGCTTCGTCGGCGGGTGTGAGGACTTCGGACTCGTCGATGTAGTCAACCCCCAGCTCCTGCAGAATCTGGGCTTCCGCGAAGTGTCCGATGCGGCACTTGGCCATCACTGGGATCGAGACCGCGGCCATGATCTCGCGGATTTTTTTGGGCGAAGCCATGCGCGCTACACCGCCTTCGGCGCGAATTTGTGCTGGGACGCGCTCGAGAGCCATGACCGCGACGGCGCCGGCCTTCTCGGCAATCACCGCTTGCTCGGCGTTGGTGACGTCCATAATGACGCCGCCTTTCAGCATTTCGGCCAGGCCTGTTTTCAAGCGCAGGCTGGTGGATCTTCCGTTGTTGCTCGACATAAGTCCTCTTTTCACGTGAAACTCATTGGCGTCCCTGAAGTACGTCGCCGCCATCCAGCGTCGTTCACAGCGATGCGTAAGGCCTAGGCAGAATGCACAAATTCTTCGCTGCGCTCAGGATGACAAAGTCACTCTAACGACTTACTTACGATAACAATTTTATTGGCTAGCTTGGAATGTCCATTTTCCTATATTCTATGCATACCACTTTTCTGCGCTGCTTGTCGTCCTGAGCGAAAGCGAAGGATCGCATTTTTTTCGCGCATGCAAACTGCAGATTCCTCGCTTCGCTCGGAATGACAAACCCGCGAGGGTGAACTTGAGCAAGCCATGGCGAAGAAGTCGAGCACGCTGCCGCTGAACCTGAAGGGCCCGAAGCTGCGAATGCCTTTATATCGCTGGCTCTATGAAGAACTGCGCTCGGAGATTCTTGCCGGACGATTGCGCCCGGGCGCTCGTCTGCCGGCTACACGGGATTTGGCCGAACAATATCGGATTTCTCGTCCGACGATTGTCACCGCTTTTGAGCAGTTGCAGTCCGAGGGTTATGTGGAAGGCAAGGTTGGTTCGGGAACCTACGTTAGCGAGACTCTTCCCGACCAGTTGTTGCAGGCGCCGCGCGCAAAATCAACCGCGGGAACCCGGAGGCGCGGGATTCCGCTTTCCGCCTACGCACGACGGCTGCGGCCCTTGCTTCGATCAGAGGTTCGTCCCGCACGGGCATTTCGCGCGAGCCAACCTGCGCTCGATGCTTTTCCTACGAACCTTTGGGCTCAGGTGGCAGCACGGCGTTTGCGGCGCGTGTCAGCACGCTTACTCGCTGGTGGCGAAGCACTGGGGTATCGTCCGCTTCGCGAAGCCGTGGCGGAATACCTGAATACGTCTCGGGGCGTGAAGTGTACGGCGGATCAAGTGTTGATCATCTCGGGTGTACAGCAAGCGCTCGATCGGACGGCCCACTTGCTCCTCGACCCGGGCGATCCGGTATGGATGGAGGAACCGGGATATCCCGGCGCTGCGGTCGTCTTCCGCGCGGTGGGAGCGAAAATTTGTCCGGTGCCAGTCGATTCCGAAGGTTTGAATCTTGACGCTGGCCGAAGACGTTGGCAGAAGCCGGGACATGCGCGTCCACGGCTTGTTTACGTGACTCCCGCGCATCAGTTCCCTCTGGGCGTGACTATGAGCTTGCGCCGCAGGTTGTCACTGCTCGAATGGGCACGACGGTCGCACACGATCATCTTTGAAGATGACTACGACAGCGAATATCGTTACTCCGGGCGGCCCATCCCGGCGCTGCAGGGTTTGGATCGGGCTGCGGTCGTGATCTTCGCCGGCAGTTTCACGGACGTTCTCTTCCCTGCTCTGCGGCTTGCGTACCTGGTGGTTCCGGCGGACATGGTGGACATTTTCGCTGCGGCGGAGTCGGTGAGCACGCATCATCCGCCGCTGATCGATCAGGCAATTCTGTGCGATTTCATCCGCGAAGGTCACTTTGCACGGCATGTTCGGCGGATGCGGGAGTTGTACGCCGGGCGCGTGTCGGTGCTGGTGGAATCGGCTCGGGAACGGCTGGGGGGACTGCTGGAGATTCCGGCAGTAGAGGCAGGGCTGCGAACGGTGGGTTGGCTGCAGGGCGGAATCCCGGCCGAACTGGCGGCGCAAGCTGCAGCGAAGTACGATGTCGAGGTAATTCCTTTGAGCCGGTATGCTTATGGCCGTGCGCGGCGTGACGGGATCGTGCTGGGGTTTGCGGCAGTGGACGCGCGGGAACTTCGGCGGGGAGTCGAGCAGTTGGCCAGGGCATTGCAGGAGTGTCAGGCTTGATTTTGGATGGGCGGGGACGCCTGTCCTCCATTATCTTAACTATCTACGAACTTGGCGAACATTTTGTGGGGATCGATCGCGATGAACAGGCCGCGGCCGCGAGCCAGGACTTCGCCTTTGGCATTAAGAATCTCCGCCATGTTGATGTGCTGTCGGCCGTGGAGCCGCACCTCGCGGGATTCGACCAGCAGCGGTTTGTTCAGCGGCACGGGCTTCAGGTAGTTTACGGTGATCTGTGAGGTCAATGCGATCACGTGACGCAACTTGTTTACTTTGCCCATGGCCTCGTCCAGGATGGTTGCGATAATGCCGCCGTGGGCATGGCCGGGCGGTCCGGTGTAGCGTTTGCCGAGGCGGAAGCGGCAGACAAAGCAATCGCGCTCCTCGTCGTAAGCGAACTTGAGATGCATTCCTTCAGGATTGTTCATCCCGCAGGCAAAACAATTGTTCTTCTGCAGGCGAATGTAGGGGGTGTCGTGGCCTTGGCCGGTGGATTTTTTCTTTGGCATACGTCAAAAGCATTAAACCACGAAGAACACACTTCGAGTACGCTCAGTGCAGGCTCCCGTACACAAAGGAAAAAATTAGAAGCAAACGATCAAACCGAGTTCGACGTAAAGTTTGTGATTGTGAATTTCAACGGCTATGTTCCCGAATCGGTTCCTTCCACAACAAGTGCTTGCACGCATCGCGCTTGCGTGTGATAAACTTCGGGGCCAACCGCAGCTTTGTGTTTTTTGAACAAGCTATGACAACGCACAAACCCCGACCCCTGGAGGTCTTGTAGATGGGCCTCGCTCTTCTTGCGATTATCTGGTTGATCACCTTTGTCAGCACTTATTTTTTCGTGGCACAAACCTGGTGGCTTCCGCACGGCGCGTCGACGTCGACGCCCTGGATCGACCATCAGTTTGCGCTGACGTATGTGCTCATGGGGATCGTTTTCGTGGCCGCGCAAGGCGCTCTCGGTCTGTTCGTCTGGCAGTACCGCGATCGCGGAACCGCCAGTAAAGTCACTTATTCTCATGGCAATACGAGGATGGAAGTGGTTTGGACGGCGCTGACCGCCATCCTATTTATAGGGCTGAACTTAATGGGCAGTCCCATTTGGGCGTCGGAGCGTTTTGCGCCAGCGGACGCTGACTCGGTTCCGGTGGAAGTGACCGGTATGCAGTTTGCCTGGTACTTCCGCTATCCGGGGGCTGATGGAAAATTTGGCCGGACCGACGTAAAGCTGATGGATCCATCGGCTGGAAGCGAAGCTGCCATTGGGCTGGATACGACTGATCCGGCGGCCAAGGATGACGTCGTCACCGGCACCATGTATCTTCCGGTAAACCGGCAGGTGAATCTCACCTTGCGTGCGGTCGACGTCATTCACAGCTTTTTTGTTCCTCAAATGCGGTTCAAACAGGATGCGGTTCCTGGACTCGCCATCCATATGCATTTCACACCGACTGAGGTTGGCGATTACGAGATCGCCTGCGCCGAGCTTTGCGGACTCGGACACTACAAGATGCACGGCATGCTGAAGGTTGTAAGCCAGGAAGATTTTGATAAGTGGTTGGCGACTAAGGAGGCGGAGAAACAGTAATGGCGACTTCGGCTACAATTCACTCGCACGCGGCTCCTCAGGGATTTATCCGCAAATACATCTTCAGCCTGGATCACAAAGTAATCGGTCTGCAGTACTACTTTCTGGCGCTCGTAGCTGTGTTTGTCGGCATGTTTCTGTCGCTGCTGATGCGCTTTCACATGATCTGGCCGACGGCGGTTTTGCCGCTGGTAGGCGAGATCAAGCCCGAAACCTACCTGAGCCTGCTGACGATGCACGGCACGATTATGGTGTTCTTCGTGTTGACGACGGCGCCGCAGGGCGGATTCGGGAACTACTTTTTGCCCATCCAGATCGGCGCACCGGATATGGCGTTTCCGGTCCTGAACATGCTTTCGTTCTGGACTACGTTCATCGCTTTCGTAGTGATACTGGCGGCCTTCTTTGTGACTGGAGGAGCTCCGCTGCATGGCTGGACCGGCTACGCGCCCTTGAGCGCTCTCACCAATTCCGGACCTGGCGAACAACTGGGCGCGGATTTGTGGATTACAAGCATCGCAATTTTCTGCATCGCGTCCTTGATGGGTGCTCTGAACTTCATCACGACTACTCTTGATCTGCGAGCCAAAGGCATGACGATGATGCGTCTGCCGCTTACGGTTTGGGCATGGTTTGTTACGGCGATTCTCGGGCTGCTGGCTTTCGGTGTTCTGCTCTCCGCGGGCATTTTGCTGCTGCTGGATCGCAATCTGGGCACCAGCTTCTATGTTCCGCTGGTCGTAGTGAACGGTCAGATCATGGGCCACAAGGGTGGTTCGCCGCTGCTGTGGCAGCATCTGTTCTGGTTCTTTGGACATCCCGAGGTTTACATTGCGATTCTGCCGGGGATGGGCGTGGCCTCGCAGTTGCTCTCAACCTTCTCCCGCAAACCGATTTTCGGATACAAGGCTATGGTGTATGCCATTATGGCTATCGGCTTTTTGGGATTCATGGTGTGGGGCCATCACATGTTTATGAGCGGCATGAGCCCGTACACGGCGTTTGCGTTCTCGCTCATGACCATGGCCATCGGAGTTCCGTCGGCCATTAAGACGTTCAACTGGCTGGGGACTATTCACGGCGGGCGCGTGCGCTTCCAAACGCCGATGCTTTATGCCATCGGCTTTGTTTCCCTGTTTGTCTCGGGGGGGTTGAGCGGGCCGTTTCTGGCACAGCCGGTGCTCGATATTCCGTTGCATGATACGGCCTTCGTGGTCGGCCACTTCCATCTCATTATGGGTGTGGCTGCGATCTTTGGCATGTTCGCCGGGACCTACTACTGGTTCCCCAAGATGTTTGGCCGCATGATGAATGAGACCTGGGGACGGATTCACTTTGTCATTACGCTCATCGGCACCTACTGCATTTTCATGCCGATGCATTATCTGGGGATGGCGGGCCAGCCCCGGCGCTACTCTCAATTCACTGAGCTCGCCTATCTGCAACACTTGATCCCGCTGAACACTTTTATTACCTATGCCGCAATCGTGACCGTTTCAGCGCAGATCATCTTTGTGCTCAACTTGTTCTGGAGCATGTTCAAAGGTCCCAAGGCAACCGATAATCCATGGGAAGCAACCACCCTGGAGTGGACCACGGCCACGCCTCCTCCTCACGATAACTTCGGAGGACACACTCCGGTGGTGAATCACGGGCCGTATGAATACAGCGTGCCGGGCGCGCCGCGGGATTATGTGATGCAGACGGATCCAGCGACTGTGGCATCTCATTAGAATGGCAACCTTGAGTTCTCCAGTTACGATTGACGTACCGAAGACAGGCCAGGGCGGCGGTGGCGTACGTCCGCCCGCTTACGGCGGAGGTGGTGACGGTCGGGGCGATGGTTCGCCAGATTATGGAGCGCGATTGCGCCGGCTGCGGCTGGGACTCGCGATCGGGCTGACCTCGGTCACCATGATCTTCGTTTCCCTGACCAGCGCGTATGTCGTGCGCCGGGGCTTGCCTACTCTCGATGAACGCACAAACACTTATGTTCGTGATTGGATTCCTGTCGATCTTCCGATCACGCTGCTGCTGATAAACACGGCCCTTCTGCTGGTGAGCAGTATTGCAGCGGAATTAGCTCGGCGACAGATTACACGGCAAGCCGCTCTCGCGCCGATTCGTTCCATCCCAGGCGTCTCTCTCGGAGAGGGCAAAGGTTTTCCCTGGCTCGGGGTCACTGTCGTGCTCGGAGGCGGATTTCTGGTTGGGCAGTGGATGGCGTGGCGTGAGCTCGCGGATCGCGGCTTCTACCTGGCCACCAGCGCTAGCAGTTCGTTTGTTTATCTTCTGACGGCGACCCACGCGGTTCACCTCGCCGGAGGCATTTTAGTGTTACTCTACGCGGCCATGGTTTCGCTCCTGCACACGCCGGTAGAGGCGCGTCGGGTCGTCGTGGATGTGACTGCCTGGTATTGGCACTTCATGTTTTTGCTGTGGCTCTACATTTTCGGGCTGTTGTGGTTTGTTCGCTAGGGACAGACGCGGGCGAGGGCGCTCGCGCCACTCGAACATAAGGAGACCGAACACATGTCTGAAGTCGCGGTGCAACACGAGATAGCAGATGTTTATGAGCCGTCTCTGTTTGGCACCTACTCGAAAAAGATCGGGATGTGGCTGTTCCTGCTCTCCGACACTCTAACGTTCGGAGCGCTACTCTTCGCCTACAGCTACGGCCGCATTTCGAATCCCGACTGGCCCACGCCCTTTGGCAAGGAAAGCATCACCAACGCCACGATCATGACCGGATGCCTGCTCTCCAGTTCGCTGACCATGGTTCTGGCGGTGCTGGCGGCGCGGCGCGGCGATCGCAGTTGGACCCGCAACTGGATTCTCTTCACCATGTTTTTCGGCATAGCTTTCATTGTGCTGCACGGCTTGGAGTGGACTCATTTGATTGATGAAGGCATGACTCCGTTCAAAAATCCCTGGGCGGCAAACGTGCCCCAGTTTGGCGGGACGTTCTTTACCCTGACCGGCATGCACATGCTGCATGTGACCATCGGAGTCATTTATTTGGGTGTGGTTTCGCTGCGCAAAACATTTCTGCCGATCCTGTTGGCCATCTGGGCCGTCGCGTGGTGGCTGATTCCGGCAAACAGTGTGTTCCACTACGGGGTCCACGCACTGCTCGCGGGATTTATCGTCGCAGCCGTGATCCTGATTCTGAAACCCAAAGATTACGACGCGCACGACGTAGAAATCGCAGGACTGTACTGGCACTTCGTGGACTTGGTCTGGATGTTCATTTTCCCGCTGGTGTATTTGATGTCCACGCGGGTGTGATGTCGCGCTGAGAGCGCAAAGCCGTTGACGTCACCCTGAGGGGCGAGAGCCCCGAAGGATCTGGCGAGCAGCACCAAGATTTTGAGAGTAAAAACGGGAGAGATTGAATGCACACCGCCGCCGCAACGCACGATGAGGGCAAAGGGCAATATTTTTGGGTATGGGGAGCGTTGTTGCTGCTCACCGCAGTCGAAGTGGTTCTCGCCTACAAGCGGGTCTTTGAGCCGCTGCAGATGCTGGAGGCCCTCATGATTCTCTCCATCATCAAGTCGGCCCTGATCATCGGCTACTTCATGCACTTGAAGTATGAGGTCGCCGCCATGAAGTGGGTCATGATGACGGCCGTGACGGCTTGTCTGTGCCTGATGTGTATTTTCTTTCCCGACGCTTTTCGAATCGTGCACCTGGGAGTCCGATGAAAGGCCGTCTGACCATCTTCGCGTTATTGGTTGTGCTGTGGGCGGCTCCCGCTTTTGCTCAGAGTTGCGCCATGTGCTACAGCACCGCGCGCGCCCTCAACAAAGAAGGACAAAATGCGATCACGCGAGGAGTTGTGGTTCTGATTATTCCGCCCATCGGATTCATGACGATTGGAGTTGGCCTGGCGTTGCGGTATGGCAAGAAGCGCGATGAAGAAGCGGAGTAGGGCAGCCTTTTCCGATGCCTGCTCCGCTGAAAGCAATCTTCTTCGATGTTGGCAATACTCTTCTCTTCCCTGACCGGCCGCATATCCTGGCTCCCCTATCCCAGCAAAAACTGACTCCGAGTCTCGAGCAATGGCATGCCATCGAACGGAAAACGAAGAAAGAGTTCGACGAAATATTGAAACATGATGGCCGGTCTGACCACAGTTTCTGGTATCTCTTTTACTCGCACCTGCTCGAGGAGCTTGGCGTTCATGACGATGCTTTGCGCAATGCTCTGGTCGATGCCACGCGTATTTCCGCGAACTGGCGAGACATACGTCCGGGCACGCGCGAGACTCCGTTGCGG
>Ga0210402_10004585_pt1 | contig 12563 bp, 11 predicted proteins | sample IncBWC7MmetaG_FD_161055 | JGI IMG/M metagenome (GOLD analysis project Ga0210402, IMG submission 161055) | Forest soil microbial communities from Barre Woods Harvard Forest LTER site, Petersham, Massachusetts, United States - Inc-BW-C-7-M | ecosystem: Environmental > Terrestrial > Soil >...
GAAGCATTCGATCGCGTGCTGGAGAAGCGCATCGAAGGCTTCGGCGAGTTGTTCCGCATGCTGAGCTATCAGAAGATCGGCACCTCGACGATGCAGTCGCGCGCGCTCGGCGGGGTTGCGGGCGGCACCTACCTGTTTGCGTTGCCTGGTAGCACGGGGGCGGTGAAGGATGCGTGGGACGACATCCTGCTGTCACAGCTGGACAATCGCCATCGCCCCTGCAACCTGGTGGAACTGATGCCGCGATTGCAGGAACATCTGAAGCCGGCGGCGGAGTAGATTGGAGTTTTGGCCGGCCACGCTCGGCCGTAGTAATGAGGAGCGCATGGCAGAGTCGTGTACTCTGCCGCCGTAATATCGTCCACAGCAACGTCGTCATGGTCGGCGAAGGCCGACCATCCACGTCTTTGCTGATCACAGCAAGGAAAAACGTGGATGCCGACCTCCGTCGGCATGACGGCTTTGTGGCATGACGGCTTTTGTGGCGACCACCGATCACTTTTATCGGCCGTGGAATTACTTCTCGGAATCCTTGTTGTCTTTCTCTGCCTTCGCCTGCTGATGATGCCCGATGGCTGCGCCGGTTGCAGCACCCGCGACGGCATGCCCACTTCCAACCTCATGGCCTGCCAATGCACCGACCGCGGCCCCTTTGGCGGTACCGGCCGGCTTTTTGTCCTCCGCGTGGGCAGCGACAGCCAGCCCACCTACGAGAGCGACGGCAACGATAAATGCGCGCATGCACGAGTCTCCTGATGCCGGTGGGGAACGGCCTCAGTCGGACATGGTTGCCGCGCTGCCCTTCTCAACTCGCCGTGCTTTATTCGTTACGGTTACGGAAGGGGTATATTATTGGGCAAGAGTGCGGCCGATCCGCGCCACCAGTTCCTCGCGCGCAGCACGCGTGTTGGCATAACGCCGCAGCGCGCTCGACAGCACATCCGACGGTGCTGTCTCCGGACTGCCGGCATCGAATGGCGGAGAAGGCGCGTACTCGATCTGCAATTGAATGCCTTGCGCCACCTCCGGACCGGCGATCTCCGCCACCACGGTCAGCGCGAAATCGATGCCTGCCGTCACGCCACCGCCGGTGATCACGTTGCCGTCGCGCACAACCCGCTCCTTGGTCGGAATCGCGCCGAATGCGCTCAGCAGATCGTGCGATGCCCAATGCGTCGTCGCCCGCTTGCCGCGCAGCAGTCCGGCCGCACCCAGCACGAGAGCGCCGGTGCAAACCGAGGTGACGAACCGTGCACCGCTCGCCTGCTTGCGCAGGAACGCCAGCACCTCCACATCCTCCATCACGGCCGACACGCCCGGACCGCCAGGCACGCAGAGCACGTCGAGCTGTGGACATTCGGCAAGCGTCGTATCGGGCAGGATGCGCATGCCGGTCTCCGCCGTCACTGGCTCGCACGTCTTCCACAGCAGATGCACCGACGCGTCCGGCCACTTGGCGAACACCTCGAACGGGCCGGTAAGATCGAGCTGCGTCAGGCGCGGGAACAGCAGCATGCCAATGCGGATTGTTGTCATTGATCGTTCTCCTCGGTGCTCAGCCTACGCAGATCGTCCGCCGTGTCCACGTCGTGCAGCGTCCGCAACATGGCGACCCGGCGCCCGACAAAATTCATCAACGTGTCGGCCAGCGCATGTTCGCTCGACCAGCGTACCGCGGCGAACGGCCGCGCCGGCCGTCGTGGCGACAGCGCGACCAGCCAGTAGCCGCCGTCCACCGCCGGACCGAACGCGGCCTGTGCGCTGCCCAAGGCGCGAAATGCCGCCAGCACGTCGGCTGGTCCCGCATCGGGAATGTCGCACCCGATGAGCGCGACGCGGCCGCGCGGAAACCGCCGGAACGCGCGGTGCATCCTGATGCCGAGGTGACCGCTGCCTTGCGGCATTCGCGCTACCCGCACCGGCAGACGCAGCCTTGAGCGATCCGGCGTGATGGCCAGCACGGTCCGGTAGCGCCGGTCCGCAGTCAGAGCGCGTGTAAGCCTGGTCAGGGTCGCCAGATGGAAACGCAACGCAGCCCGCGCGCCGATCTCGCGTGCCAGCCGCCGCTTCACCGCTCCCAGCCGGGGCGCGCGGGCGAACACGACCACGATGTCCTTCATGCGTAAAGCCGTGCGATCAGCCGGGTTGGCACGCCAATGAAATACAACGTCAGGCACAGCAGGTTTCGCAGCGAGCGCCGGTACCATCCTTGGCGTTGCCATTTGTCCGCCGAGGTGATCGCGGCAACGTCCAGGGGGGCGAGCCGTCGGCGTCCGAGGCGGAGGATCAGATCCACGTCCTCCATCAGCGGCAGTGGCCTTACGCCACCGACCTCGCGCAGCAGGTCGCGATGGATCAGCAGGCCCTGGTCTCCGTACGGCAACGCGAACACCCGGCAGCGCCACGCGACCAGCCGCTCGATGTGCCGAGCCCGCCTATCGTCGCTGTCGAGCCTGAAACGGCAGTAGCCGGCGCGACCAGGCGAGGCCACCATGTGCGCGCCGATGGCGGTCTGCCACCCCACAGCGAGCCGTGTGTCGGCGTGCAACAGTAACAGCCACTCTCCCTGCGCAGCCTCGATGCCCGCGGCGAGTTGGCTGCCGCGGCCTCGTTGCGCGTGAAACACCCGCGCTCCTAGCGATGCCGCCAGGTCCGCGGTTCCATCCACGCTGCCGCCGTCCACCACCACCGCCTCGTCCGCCGCCGTCGCCGAAGCCAGGGTTCCTCGCAGCGAGCCTGACGCGTTCAGCGCGGGGATCACGATCGACAGCATGTTCCTATAATGTTCTTGACCGGCCTCGTCCGCTTTGGCAGTCTTTGAGCGAACGGACGGGGAACAGAACCATGGTCGATCGTGGCCTCGCTGGCAAGCGGACGCCTGACGCCGACACACTGCCGGAACCGCCTTCAGCCGCGCCGATGCCGTCGCTTGCCCGGCGCGGACGAGGCGCTACCACCAATCCTCCGGTGCGCTACGACATGCAGTCTGCCAGTCCGTTCGACGACGGCTGGGACACGCTCGACGGCGATTTCTCCGAGTTGCCAAAACTCGCCACGACGCTGACGCGCGATGCGAGCCGCTCGGCGATCAGCTGGAACACCTCGCCCGACATCGGTTTCGACCGGGCGGTGAATCCGTATCGCGGCTGCGAGCACGGCTGCATCTATTGCTATGCGCGGCCGACCCACGCCTATCTCGGATATTCGCCCGGCCTCGACTTCGAGACGAAGCTGATCTTCAAGCCGGAGGTGGCTGAACTTCTGGAGAAGGAATTCCGTAAGCCGGGTTACACGGCGCGCACACTGGCGCTTGGCTCGAACACCGATCCGTATCAACCGGTCGAGCGCACGTTGAAGCTGACGCGTGCGGTCCTTCAGGTGCTCGACCGTTTCAACCATCCGGTCGGCATCGTGACCAAGTCGGCCGGGGTGCTACGCGATCTCGACATTCTGACCTCGATGGCGCAGCGCAAGCTGGCGCGAGTGTATGTCTCCGTGACTACTCTGGATGCCGCGTTGGCCCGCCGCATGGAGCCACGCGCGGCCACGCCGGAGCGGCGGCTGCATGCAATCGCCGAACTGACGCGGGCCGGTGTGCCAGCGGGAGTGATGGTGGCGCCGATGATCCCGGGACTGAACGATGCCGAGATGGAGAAGATAGTCGAGGCTGCCGCTCGCGCCGGCGCGCGCCATGCCGGATACGTGCTGCTGCGTCTGCCGCACGAGCTGCGCCAGATGTTCGAGGACTGGCTTGCCACGCATTTCCCCGACCGCGCAAAGCATGTGCTCAATCTGATCCGCGAGACACGATCCGGTGCGCTGAGCGATGCGCGCTTCCATCATCGCTTTTCCGGCCAGGGCGTGTATGCTGATCTGCTGCTGCGGCGTTTCGCTCGTGTCACGCGGCAATGGGGATTGGACCAGGCGCGCGAGGGTTTGGATTGCGGCCGGTTCGCCGTGCCGGCTGATGGCCAGCCGCGATTTGCGGAAGCCCAGATGTCGCTGTTTTAGAGCAGGACTCGCGTGTCGTCATGGCCGGGCTTGCCCCCATAGGCATCAGGATAAGCGTGGCGCTGGACTAAAGTCACTCCCCCTACCCTGGCGGAGGAGTGGTTTGGGGGAGGGGTTTGCGGGTAGTGTGTCAGTTTGAATTTTGCTCTAAGAAGATGGCGGCGGCGCTTGGTTCAAAAACAGGCCTTGATATCCCTTTTCCGGTGTTCCGGTTGTGAGTTCAAAGATCAATTGGCAGATGCGCATGCCAGCATCCAAAATGATCTCGTGTGGGCCAGAATTCAAAATCTCCAATTGGATCGGGCCGCTAAATCCGCAGTGAATAGTAGGGGCAGTCAAGTGGACGCCGATTCCAAGACGAGCTAGGGAGCTTTTCCCCTCCACCCTAGCTGCAAGCCGCGAGTGCACTGGTATCGCCACAACTTCTCGTGTCCAAGCCAGAACAAACTGACGCGGGCTGAGGAAATGCACATCTTTTTCCTCGATCTTTTGGTTTCGGATGAAATTTGTGTACTTGAAGCCTGGGGCGCCCGGCCTAATCGGCCCCCCTTCTCGCGCTTCCCATAAAGCAAAAGTTCTACCGAGAGTCAGATCAACGCTGGTGGAAGCGTAGGAATCAGGCGTCGGGGGTGGGTCGATTTTCAGTTGCTTCTGTTGAAGCGCGATCTGTATTTCACGATCCGTGAGGATCATGCCTACGCCTCCATATTCACGCGGTCAGCAAGGAGGCTGTGGGCACCCACACGCGCCAGCGCCCCGAGGCCGACTCCCTGGGAAGTTCAACCAGTGCGCGGTCCTTTTCATAGCCCAGTACTCCCACCTCGAATTTGTCCTGGTTAACGAGCGCTGAGGTATGAAGAACGATCTCCTCATTGCCGTCCGCAGTCTTGATGCCGACCACCCTTTCGGAGGGGCCGGGGCCAGTTGCAAGGATGTCGCACTTCATAAGGAGCATGTCGTCCTCCTATCCAGAACATATACAGAACACCCGAAGGATAGGCCGACTTGCCGTAACCATCAAGCCCTAACGAATCGGATGCTTTCGGCAGTGTAAGTCAACTAGCTGTGGATAACTCACGGGACAAAAAACTTTTCCGGTTGTGGCTTTCGCGATTCAGGGTGAGTATATGCTTAGCGTTAAGCAATGGTTGAAGGTCTCGCAATGCCCTCGACGCTGGCACCGAGACGCCGAATCCCGAAACGGCGCACGACATTTTCCAACAGACGCGACACGGGGCCCTCGAAGCCATTTCGCCACAGGCTGCCGCAGAACGTGATCGAACCGACCGAGAATACCGCGCCGCCGGATGGCGTGTCGAAATACACGATCTCGCCGCGCGCGAGGTCCTCGACCTTCTCGCCGTTGATCGTGATTACGTTGGACAGCAGTTCCTCCGGCACGGTGAGAAACGACGGCAGCGGATTCTCCGATCGGGCAAGAATCACCGTCCCGTCCGGCGTGCCCAGCATCGGATCTGCGCGATCCAGTTCGAAGCCGGCGGCGCCACCGCCCGACAGGCCGTAATCGCCGATCACGTCGCCCTCGATGCCGGCGAACATCCAGGCGAACCGCGGATCGCGCGATGCCGGCAGGCGCCGGTAGTGCGTACCCTCGAATGCCGCCTGGCAGGAAAAACCGACACCAACCAGCATCTGCGGCGTCCGCCGGTTGCGCCGCCACAGACCGCCATACTGGCCGTCCGTTGCGTGGTAATACTCGCCCGGCTCTGCCGCCCAGGTGCGGATGCCGCCTTCTGCCCGACGAAGTTCGATTGCATGTGGCACGGTCTTGTTGCGCGCGACACGCCAGTAAAAGCCGTTGCCACCCAGATAGACCAGCCTGCCGCCCTGCTGCGTGTACGCCGACAGAGCATCGATTGTGCCGAGCGTGTGGTACTCGGGATGCGAACCGGTCAGCACCGCGCGATACGGCGCGATCAGGCCGACGCCCTCATCGTCGAGGTCTTCGTCTGTGACGATATCAAATGCGATCCCTTTGGCTTCCAGCCACGCCAGCAGATGCAGGTCCGCGGGGTAGTGGCGCATGCCGGAGCCACGCGGATCATTGAAGGTGAGAAACCCCGGCCGCATGGTCAGGATCGGCCGACGGCGCGATGAGAACGCAATGCCGCTGCCATCCCGATGCTTGTTGTAGGTCGAGCGCCCGTAAGTCGGATACTGAATGGGATTGTACGGATACGCGCCCCACGCGGCGACGCGCTCGTAGTATCCCTGATCGATAGCTGAGCGCTCGTGATTGGCATAGGCCTGGTAGGTGAAGGTGGAAACCAGGAACGCGATCGGCGCGAACGGACCGGTGCGCCGCGGCAGCACATAGAACGGCAGCCAGTCCTCGCCGGAATCGCAGGTCAAATGGAAAGCATAGGCGCCACTGCGGAGATCATCCGGCACCGTCCACGCGAAATCCGTCTGCCATCCGCAATCGCCGAGGTCGTCGTCGTGGAAGTGGATCGCGCCGTAGTCATGCGGGGCATGGCGCCAGCACTGCTCGAGCCCGCTCCATCGCGTGCCGACAACCGCGCGTGTCGGCAGGTTCACCAGTTCGCCGTGGCACTCCTGCGGACCGATGTCGAATATCGACTGGCTGTCGATCCCCCGCGAGAAATCCCAGCCTGCGAGCAGTTCCGCCGCCAATCCCTCCAGCGCAACGCCTGCATCTTTCCACGACGTCACAAGCCCGCGCAGGATTGCCGGGTCCTCGAGCTTGCCTGTGAAGTGATGCTGCGGGGCCGCCGCAGTCTGTGCCGCGAATAGCACGGTTCCCACAGAGGGTAGAGCGAACCCTGCCGCACTTGCTTCCGATATCATCGGCGCCGTGCCATCCAGTGGCTGCTGCCCGACGACGATGCGTCCGGTGGCTGGGTCCGCTGCAAGCCAGACTCGGTACCAACGTGCCGGCTGCATTGGCGCTCCGGCCGCAACCTCGATGACCGAACCGGCGTAATCGATCCGCCCCGCCGCACCGTTTGCTCCGATCATGAGTGCGATACTGGCGTCCTTGTCTTCCTCCGCCAGCATGGCCTGACCCGCATCCGTCAGTCCCGGTCGAGCCAGCACGGTCCAGGTACAGGCCGCTGTCCCATCGCGCGCAGGACCCGTGTTGACGACGCCGTAGGAACCAAGGCGGATCGGCTGCCGACGCCCCGACAGCGACTGATCGAAGCGGCGCGACAAATCCTCGAAGCGGACGCCGGGCCCATCCGGATTCGGATCGCCGCTCAGGACGCGCACCAGCCTGGCACGATACGTCCCGCCGTCGCGAACGCTGACAAATACGGTGAAGCTCTCGCCCGGGCGGTGCGAGAAGCGGTCAAGATAGCCGGTGATCGGCAGTTCGGTATGGCTCATGCGGGCAGAGGCTGGCGGTCGCTTCCGCACGCTGTCAAGACAATGCCGCAACGTCTGCTCGGATGGCTTGACGGCCCAAGGCCGCCTCGTCAGGTTTCAGACGAAAGCAGCGATCAGTCTGCGAACCGGGGCGGTCAACCACGCCAGAGGGGGCTTCATGCGACGCGCGCTTCCGATATCACTCGGTCTGTTGGCCGGCCTTGCATTCGGCATCGCGCCAACGCGGGCGGAGCCGTTCAAGTGCCCGCATGTCGGCGGCGATTTCACCTTCGGCCAAGAGGCCAATATCAACAGCCTCGACCAGATGACATCCGGCACGATCTCGACGCGCAACATCGCGATGAACATGTTTGAATCGCTGATGACGCGCGACGAGAATTTCAGCCCGATCCTGGAACTGGCCGATTCCCTGGCGGAATCGTCGGACCATCTGACATATACGTTCAAGCTGCGTCAGGGGGTCCGCTTCCACAACGGCAAGGAGATGACTTCGGCCGATGTTGTTGCCTCGTTTGACCGCTATGCCAGGATCGGTCTTTACCGCAGCACGCTCGGCAATGTCGATCGCTGGGACGCGCCGGACAAGGACACGTTCGTCATTACGTTGAAGAAGGTGCAGCCGACGTTCCTAGAGATTCTCAGCTCGTTCAGTGCGCCCATCGTCATCGTCCCTGCGGAGGAAAAAGACGACCCTCCGATGCAGCTCAAGTCAATCGGCACCGGACCGTGGCAGTTGGTGGAATCCATTCCCGGCGGCTACGTGAAGCTGAAGCGCTACGACGGTTATAAGCCGAACACCAACTTCGAGCAGAAGACCGGCTTCGGCGGCTACAAGCAGGCCTGCTTCAACACCGTGACCTTTCGCATCGTGACGGAGCCACAGGCCCGCGTCGCCGGCTTGAAGACAGGCGAGCTGCAAGGTGTCGAGGACCTGCCCACCAAGTCGCTGCCGGATCTGAAAACGGACCAGCACATCACTATCTTGCCCCTGCAGAACTGGTGGATTCAAATCTCCCAGCCGAATACATCCGTGCCGCCCACCGACAACCTGATGTTCCGCAAGGCGGTGCAGGCGGTGCTGGACATGGACGAGATCATGGATGCGGCTTCCGATGACAACTACCGGCTTAATGTCGGATTCCAGTATCCCAATCAGGCATTCTATTCCGACGCCGGCAAGGAAACCTACAACATCAAGGACCCCGCCCTCGCGAAGAAATACCTGGCGAAATCGGGCTATCAAGGTGAACCGGTCATCCTGCTCACCGACAAGGATTATCCGGCGATGTACAACTCGGCGCTGGTGATGCAGCAGCAAATGCAGGCCGTCGGGATCAATGCACAGTTGAAGGTGGTGGATTGGCCGACTTCGGCGCAGATGGCACTGAAATCGGACACCGGCTGGAACCTGTTTTACACCGGCTGGGGCACACAGCCGGCGCTCGGCGCGCTCGCCACCATGCAGTTCTTTGTTGAGCCCGGCGCCGTGTACCATCCAAAGGGCGAGATCGACGACCCGGAAATCCTGGCGCTATGGAACGACATGAACAGCCTGCCGACCTTGCAGGGACGCAAGGAAGCCTTCGCCAAGATGCAGAAATACGCGCTGGAACAGGTCTATACGCTGCCCCTGGGTTCGCTGACCAAGGTGCAGGCGGTGCGCTCCAACGTTAAAGGCTATGTGCCGTATCGCATTCCGCGCATGTCAAATGTCTGGTTCGACCACTGAGCGGGACGCATGGGCGGGATCATCATCCGGCGGCTGGGCAGCGCAGTCCCGATCCTGCTGATCGTCAGCCTGATCACCTTCGCCATGATCCATCTGATCCCGGGCGATCCGGCCGCCGCAATTGCAGGCCTGTCGGCGACCCAGGAGCAGATAGCCAACATCCGCCACGACCTGGGCCTTGATCAGCCGCTGCTGACACAACTTTGGCGTTGGTATGCCGGGCTGCTGCACGGCAATCTCGGGCGCTCGCTGCTGCTGGGCCAGCCGGTGGTGCAGGCGACCATGCTGCGCCTGCCGGTGACACTGGCGCTGTCGGCCTATGCGCTGGTGATCACGCTGCTGATCGGCCTCGGCAGCGGCATCATCGCGGCGCTGCGGCAGAATTCCTGGGTGGACCAGGTGGCGATGATCTTCGCCATGATCGGTATTTCGCTGCCAAATTTCTATCTCGGCCTGCTGATGATTATTTTTTTCGCCGTCGATCTGCGCTGGCTGCCAACCGGCGGCTACATCGCCTTCACCGACGATCCGTTCGGCTGGCTGGCGACGTCCACCATGCCGGCGGTCTCGCTGGCGCTGCTGCTGGCGGGACTGCTCGCGCGCATCACGCGATCCACCATGCTGGAGGTGCTGCGGCAGGATTATATCCGGACCGCGCGTGCCAAGGGCCTGCCGCGACGGCTTGTGGTGGTGAAGCATGCGCTGGCGAATGCGCTGATCCCGATCACCACCGTTGTCGGCATCATCGTCAGTCTGCTGATTTCCGGTTCCGTGGTGACGGAGACGCTGTTTTCCATCCCGGGCATTGGCCAGTTGCTGACCCAGGCGGTGCTGAATCGCGACTATCCGATGGTGCAGGGCGGACTGTTCATCACCACGGCGCTGCTGGTGCTGGTGAACATCGGCGTTGACGTCTGCTATGCGCTCCTGGACCCGAGGGTGCGCTACGATGGCGCCTGACACCGTCATCGCCCTGGCGGCAGCCGGTATCGAGGACGACCTTCTGGAGCGCCATCACCATCCCGCCTGGGCGACGGTGCGCCGGCTGCTGCACCATCGGCTGTTCGTTACCGGTCTGTTGCTGTTTTCCATCATCGCGATCGTGGCGGCGCTGGCGCCGTGGATCGCGCCAGTCGATCCGAACAAGCTGGCGATGCGCCAGAAATTCCTGCCGCCGTCGCCGGAGCACCTGTTCGGCACCGACAATTTCGGTCGCAGCCTTTGGTCGCGCGTGGTGTGGGGCGCACAGCTCTCGATGATCATCGGTTCCGCCGTGGTGGCGATCAACGCCGTGTTCGGCACGCTGATCGGTGCGGCGGCGGGGTACTTCCGTTCGCTCGACAATGTGCTGATGCGCATCAACGACGCGCTGATGGCGTTTCCCGCCGTGCTGCTGGCGATCGGCGTCACCGCGGTGCTGGGGCCGTCGGTGAACGACGTGATCATCGCACTCGGCGTGGTTTATACACCGCGCACCGCGCGCATCGTGCGCTCGTCGGTGATCGTGCTGCGCGAGATGGAATATGTGCAGGCGGCGGTGGCCGCTGGAGCGGGTCACTGGCGCATCCTGCGCCGGCACATCCTGCCGAACGCGATGGCGCCGCTGATCGTGCAGCTTTCGTTCCTGTTTGCTTACGCCGTGCTGACCGAGGCGACGCTGTCGTTCCTGGGCGTGGGCGCGGTGCCGCCTACGCCGACCTGGGGGAATATCATGGCCGAGGGCCGGCAGTACATGATCGACGCGCCGTGGATCATCACCATTCCCGGGGCTGCGCTGATGATCACCGTGTTGGGTTTGAATTTGCTGGGCGATGGCTTGCGCGACGTGCTCGATCCGAGATTGAGGATTCAACAGTGACGCGCGTCACCACACTCCCCCTCCCCTTGCGGGCGGGGGTCGGGGGCGGGGTTCCTCCACTCGACACAGTGTGCCGCGTCACCCCTCCCCCCAACCCCCTCCCGCAAGGGGAGGGGGAGAACTTGGCGACATGAGCCTCCTCTCCGTAACCAACCTCACCACCGCCTTCCAGACGTCGCGCGGCGAGATCACCGCCGTCGAAAATGTCAGCTTCAGCCTCGACGCGGGGAAAATCCTCGGCATCGTCGGCGAATCCGGCAGCGGCAAGAGCGTCACCGCCCTCACCATCATGGGCCTGCTGCCGCAGCCGCCGGCACGCGTGGCCTCCGGCGAGGTGCGCTTCGACGGCCAGGTACTCACCCGCCTTTCCGATGCCCGCATGCAGCGCATCCGCGGGCCTGGCATCGCGATGGTGTTCCAGGAGCCGATGACCTCGCTCAACCCGGTCTTCACCATCGGCGAACAGGTTTTGGAAACACTGCGCGCGCATGAGCGGCTGTCACAGAAGGCGCTGTACGACCGTTCGCTGGAAATGCTGGAGAAGGTCGGCATCCCGTCCGCCGCGCGGCGCATGGCCGACTATCCGCACCAGTTGTCCGGTGGCCAGCGCCAGCGCGTCATGCTGGCCATCGCGCTCGCCTGCCGGCCGCGCCTGCTGATCGCCGACGAACCCACCACCGCGCTCGATGTCACCATCCAGGCGCAGATTCTCGATCTGATGATGGACCTGCGCGACGAATTCGGCATGGCGATCATCGTTATCACGCACAACATGGGCGTCGTCGCGGAAACCGCCGACCGCGTGCTGGTGATGTATGCCGGGCGCATCGTCGAGGAAGCACCGGTCGCGCGCCTGTTCGACAAGCCGCTGCATCCATACACGCGCGGTCTGCTCGAGTGCGTGCCGTCACTGGCGCAGGATCACGAACGGCTGGTGGCGATCCCTGGCAGCCTGCCGGACCCGGCGCGACGCCCCACCGGCTGCAGCTACGCACCGCGCTGCCGCTACGCCATCCCAACGTGCGGCACCGGCATTCCGCCCCTCGCCGCGTTCGACCCGGGACACACCGCCGCCTGCATCCGCGTGGCGGAGCTTGCCGACACGTGACGAAACTGATCGAGGCCACCGGCCTGACCAAGCATTTCCTGGTTCGCGCCGGCGGCTTCCTGCATCGCCACACCATCCCGCTTCGCGCGGTGGACGACGTGGCGATCGACATCCGCACCGGCGAGACACTGGGCCTCGTCGGCGAATCCGGCTGCGGCAAATCCACGCTCGGGCGCCTGCTGATCCGGCTGATCCCGCCAACCGCGGGGCAAATCCGTTTCGAGGGCTCCGACATCACCCAACTGGGCGCCGCGGCGCTGCGCGAGAAGCGGCGCTCGATGCAGATCATCTTCCAGGACCCGTATGGCGCGCTCAACCCGCGCATGTCGGTGGAAGACATCATCATGGAGCCGCTGCTGATCCACGGCGCCAGGGCCGGTGTGGAAACCCGGGGCCAGGTTGCCGCCATGCTAGAACTGGTCGGCCTGCCGCTACGCGTGCGCGACCGTTTTCCCCACGAATTCTCCGGTGGCCAGCGCCAGCGCATC
>Ga0210402_10004586_pt1 | contig 12560 bp, 8 predicted proteins | sample IncBWC7MmetaG_FD_161055 | JGI IMG/M metagenome (GOLD analysis project Ga0210402, IMG submission 161055) | Forest soil microbial communities from Barre Woods Harvard Forest LTER site, Petersham, Massachusetts, United States - Inc-BW-C-7-M | ecosystem: Environmental > Terrestrial > Soil >...
ACTAAGTAGTTGATTTCATGGTGGGCGATGAGGGACTCGAACCCCCGACCCCCTCGGTGTAAACGAGATGCTCTACCAGCTGAGCTAATCGCCCGGCAACCGCCTTGCACTGGCGCATGTGCCCTGCGCCCGCCTTCGGCGGATTCGATAGCGTCAATTAAGCGAGTCGCGCAATCCCTTACCCGGCTTGAACTTCGCCTGCTTCGAAGCCGCGATCTTGATTTTTTCGCCGGTGCGTGGATTGCGCCCTTCGGAGGCCGCGCGCGAAGCGACGGAGAATGTGCCGAACCCGACGAGGCGCACTTCGTCGCCGCCCTTCAAGGCCGCCGCGATGGCGTCGAATACCGCGTCGACAGCCTTGCTCGCCTCCGCTTTTCTGAGTTCGGTCTTGCCTGCCACGGCGTCGACGAGTTCGTTTCTGTTCACGGGTAGCCCCCCTGAGCGAGTGTGCCGGATCGTTGCTGCCTATTCGCCGGAAAGTTTAGAGCGCGGCAGCGAACGGGTCAACTGTGCAAGCGGCGAGGAATCGAAGCGATATTCGGGCATTACGGCCCGTTCTGCATGCACCATCTCAGTCCGTTGCTGCGGCGATTTAGGACAAAAGCCGCTCAATGCGTTACTAACCCCGAGCGCTCTTCGCCAGTAGCGGGAATCACCGACTCCGTTTCGCTCTCCTCGGGCCACGCCAGAGGGGTCAGCGGCGACACCAGGGCATGGCCGAGCAATTCGTCGACCGTGCCGACCGGGATGATCTTCAATCCCCGCTTTACGTTATCGGGAATCTCGGCGAGATCCTTTTCATTCTCCTTCGGGATCAGCACTGTCTTTAACCCGCCCCTGAGTGCCGCAAGAAGTTTTTCCTTGAGGCCGCCTATCGGTAACACCCGGCCACGAAGCGTGATCTCGCCCGTCATTGCGATATCGCGCTTGACCGGGATTCCAGTCAGTACCGAAACGATCGACGTCACCATCGCAACCCCGGCTGACGGCCCATCCTTTGGCGTGGCGCCCTCCGGAACATGCACGTGGATATCCTTCTTCTCGAAGATGGTCGGTTTAATCCCGAAGGCGTAGCTGCGCGACTTGACATAGCTCTCGGCCGCTTGAACCGACTCCTTCATGACATCGCCGAGCTTGCCGGTCGCTGTGACCCGCCCCTTGCCGGGCAGCGTAACGGCTTCGATTGTCAGCAGCTCCCCGCCGACCTCAGTCCAAGCGAGGCCGGTGGTGATTCCAACCATGTCCTCGGTCTCGGCTTCGCCAAAACGGAAACGCCGCACTCCAGCGTATTTTTCGAGATTGCGCCTAGTAACGGCTATCCGCTCTCCCTTCTTCATCAAGATGTCTTTAATCGCCTTGCGGGTCAGATTCGCGATCTCGCGCTCGAGATTGCGCACTCCGGCCTCGCGCGTGTAGTAGCGAATAATGTCGCGCACGGCCTCGTCGCTGATCGCCCACTCGTTTTTCTTCAAGCCATGCGCAGACGTTTGTTTCGGGATGAGATGCCGGCGGGCGATCTCAACCTTTTCGTCCTCGGTATAGCCCGGAATCCGGATGATCTCCATCCGATCCATCAGCGGCTGCGGAATCCGCAGGGTGTTCGCCGTGGTGACGAACATCACATCCGATAGGTCGTAATCGACCTCGAGATAATGATCGTTGAACGCAGAGTTCTGCTCGGGATCGAGCACCTCGAGCAGAGCCGAAGACGGGTCGCCACGCCAATCGGCACCAAGTTTGTCGACCTCGTCGAGCAAGAAGAGCGGGTTCGAAGATTTCGCCTTCTTCATGCCCTGCAGCACCTTGCCCGGCATCGAGCCGATATAGGTGCGCCGATGGCCGCGGATCTCGGCCTCGTCGCGCACGCCGCCAAGCGACATCCGCACGAAATTGCGTCCGGTGGCGCGGGCCACAGACTTGCCGAGTGAGGTCTTGCCCACCCCAGGCGCCCCGACCAGGCACAAGATCGGACCCTTCATCTTCCTCATGCGCTGCTGGACAGCAAGGTATTCGAGGATACGCTCCTTGACCTTCTCTAGTCCGAAATGATCGGCGTTGAGAACCTTTTCAGCACCTTTAATGTCGCGCTTGATCTTGGTGCGATTTTGCCACGGGACGGACAGCAGCCAATCAAGATAATTGCGGACGACTGTCGCCTCGGCCGACATCGGGCTCATGCTCTTGAGCTTTCTGAGCTCCGCCATTGCCTTGTCGCGCGCTTCTTTGGAGAACTTGGTCTTGGTGATGCGCTCCTCGAGTTCGGCCATCTCGTCGCGACCATCCTCGCCTTCGCCGAGCTCCTTTTGGATCGCCTTGAGCTGCTCGTTTAAGTAGTACTCCCGCTGGGTTTTTTCCATTTGCCGCTTGACGCGGTTCCGGATCCGTTTTTCGACCTGAAGGACGCCGATCTCTCCTTCCATGTAGCCGAACACCTTCTCGAGACGCTCGGCAACCGCCTCGGTCTCGAGTAGTTCCTGCTTCTCGGGAATCTTCAAGGTCAAGTGCGAGGCGACCGTGTCGGCGAGCTTGCCCGGCTCTTCTATCTGATTGATCGAAACCAGCACCTCCGGCGGAATCTTCTTATTGAGCTTGATGTACTGCTCGAATTGCGAAACCACGGTTCGGGCCAGCGCCTCGGTCTCCTGCTGCGCTCCGGCTCTCTCGCCGATTGCGTCTGCGAAAGCCTGGAAGAACTGCTCGTTGTCCGCGAAGCGCTGGATGCGAGCGCGGTGCCTACCCTCGACCAGCACCTTGACGGTACCGTCGGGCAGCTTCAGCAACTGAAGCACGGTGCCGACGGTGCCCACGGTAAAGATGTCGGCAGTCGTGGGATCGTCCTGGGCCGCATTTTTCTGAGTGACGAGGAGGATCTGTTTGTCGTCCTTCATCACGTCCTCGAGCGCTAGCACCGACTTTTGGCGCCCGACGAACAGCGGCACGATCATGTGGGGAAACACCACAATGTCGCGAAGCGGCAGAACCGGATAGAGCGCACCGCGCGCATGTTCTGACATGAGCCCTCATCAGCAAAGGATCGTCCCGGGTCGCACCCGGGACAGGAAGAACACGAACAACGTCCTAACGTTGGCTTGATTTGGCCGGCAGTCAAGCCGTCCTGCCGCAGTTGCGACCGCCCGTTGCACCGCGATCAATCCCCGATGCCGACATCGCCCCGGCGATCGGAATAGATATGGAGCGGTCTTGCCCGCCCTTCGACGACCTCTCGATTGATCACAATCTCGCTGACACCGACAAGGCTCGGCAGCTCGAACATCGAGTCGAGCAGGATGGCTTCGAGGATCGACCGTAGCCCGCGGGCCCCGGTTTTCCGCAATATCGCTTTGTGTGCAACGGCCTTTAGAGCCTCCTCGTTCAACTCCAGGCGAACATCTTCCATCTCGAACAGCCGCTGATACTGCTTGACGAGAGCATTTTTGGGTTTTGTGAGGATGTCGACCAACACCGCCTCGTCGAGGTCGTCGAGTGTAGCGATGACCGGAAGACGGCCAACGAACTCAGGGATCAGGCCGAACTTCAGGAGATCTTCCGGCTCGAGATCCTTCAAAATTTCCCCTGTCTTGCGCTCGTCAGGCCCGCGCACCTCCGCGCCAAAGCCGATCGAGGTGCCCTGTCGGCGTTGGGCGATGATCTTCTCGAGCCCGGAAAAGGCGCCCCCGCAGACAAACAGTATGTTGGTGGTATCGACTTGGAGGAATTCTTGCTGGGGATGCTTGCGGCCCCCTTGCGGCGGCACCGACGCGATCGTGCCTTCCATGATCTTGAGTAGAGCTTGCTGGACGCCCTCACCCGATACGTCGCGTGTGATCGACGGGTTGTCGGACTTGCGGGAAATCTTGTCGACCTCGTCGATGTAGACAATCCCACGCTGTGCGCGCTCGACGTTGTAATCGGCGGCCTGCAGCAGCTTGAGGATGATATTCTCGACATCCTCTCCAACATAGCCGGCCTCGGTCAGCGTGGTCGCATCCGCCATCGTGAAGGGCACGTCGATGATCCGGGCCAGAGTCTGGGCAAGCAGGGTTTTGCCCGACCCGGTCGGACCGACCAGCAGGATGTTCGACTTGGCCAGCTCAACGTCGTTGTTCTTGGCGCCGTGGGCCAGACGCTTGTAGTGGTTGTGCACGGCCACGGAAAGGACGCGCTTGGCGTGGTCCTGACCGATTACGTAGTCGTCCAGCACCCTGCAGATATCGCGCGGTCCGGGGACACCGTCGCGCGACTTGACCAGCGTCGTTTTGTGCTCCTCACGGATGATGTCCATGCAGAGCTCGACACATTCGTCGCAGATAAAGACGGTCGGCCCGGCGATTAGCTTCCGCACCTCGTGCTGGCTCTTGCCACAAAACGAGCAGTAGAGAGTGTTCTTGGAATCGCTACCGCTAGATTTGGTCATCGCCACTCCGTCGCCGGCGGCTCGGCCCCCGGTCGCACAAGTATATGTGCTCCTGGCCGATCAACAACCAGTTAATCATATGGTCTGACGGTCATAATCTTGTCGTCGTCAAGCGCACGCCTGCTCCTATTTGAAGCCTCGTTCCGATTCCTCGCGGCCGGGCCGGCTCTCGACCACCTCGTCGATCAAGCCGAACTCCATCGCCTCGATCGGCGACAAAAACTTATCGCGCTCGAGCGCGGACTGGATCGCCTCGAGCGGCTGGTTGGTGTGCTTAACGTAAATCTCGTTGAGCCTCGCCCGCAGAGCCAGGATCTCGCGCGCCTGGATCTCGATATCGGTAGCCTGCCCCTGCGCCCCGCCCGAGGGCTGATGGATCATGATCCGGGAGTTCGGCAGTGAGTAGCGCTTGCCCTTGGCCCCGGCGGCCAGCAACAGCGATCCGGCAGAAGCTGCCTGACCGATGCATACCGTCGCCACCGGCGAGCGTATGTACTGCATAGTATCGTAGATCGCGAGGCTGGATGTGACGACGCCGCCTGGCGAGTTGATGTAGAAGTTGATGTCCTTGTTAGGGTTGTCGGCTTCCAGGAATAGCAGCTGTGCACAAATGAGGCTGGCGACTGCATCATGTATCGGTCCAACCAGGAAGATGATCCTTTCCTTCAGCAGGCGAGAATAGATGTCATAAGCGCGCTCACCGCGATTCGTCTGTTCGACGACCATCGGGACCAGGTTGTTCATATATTGTTCAAAATGCTCGGACATTTAGCGCCTCCTTGGCAAAACCGTGCAGTTGGATTGGATCAACCCGGTACCGCGTCTTCTCCAGCAGACTCGGGCATGGCCAGCAGTTCCTCCGGGGTGATTTTGCGTTCCCCTATCTTGGCCAGCTCCACGATAAAGTCGATGACCTTGTCCTCGAATATCGGCGCCCGAAGGGTATCGATTGCGCCGGAGTTCTGGCGATAGAAGTCGAGGACCTGGCGCTCATAACCCGGGTGTCGTCGCGCCTCGCGGGTAATGGCCTGGTTCACCTCGTCCGGGGTTACGGTAATGTTGTTCCGCCGTCCGACCTCTGCAAGCAGGAGACCGAGCCGTACCCGGCGCTCGGCGATCTTGCGGAATTCGGCCTTGGACGCCTCCTCGCTCTCGCCCGAGCCATCCGGCTCCGCCGCGGCCGGGCTTGTGTCGGCGCCACTTTCCTCTGCGGGCGCCGACGGCGCATCGATGGCAGCATCCTGTTGTGTCGAGACCTCCTGAGCCTGAGCCTGGTACTGCCTCCAGATGTTGTCGAACTCGATATCGACCATCCCCGGCGGAACGGCGAAGTCGCAACCCTCCGCCAATTTGTCGAGCAGCGCCCGCTTCAGCCGCAGTCGGGAAGCCGCATCGTAATCCCGCTGCATCTGCTGCCGAATTTCCTGCCGTAGCTCGGCGAGGTTCTCGAGCCCGACCGCTCGGCCGAGTTCGTCGTCGAGCGCGAGCGGCGAGCGCTCGCGGACTTCTTTCACGTCAACCGTGAAGAGCCCGTCCTCACCGGCGAGATCAGCCGCGGCGTAATCCTCGGGGAAGGTCACTCGTACCGTCCGGTGCTCGCCGGCTGCGGCGCCGACCAGCTGGTCCTCGAAGCCAGGAATGGAGCTGCCAGCGCCGAGCAGGATCTGTCGATCTTTGCCACCGGCACCCGCAATCTCCTTCTCGCCGATCTTGCCCTCGACGTCGACAACAATGATATCGCCTAGCTCGGCGGGGCGCTCGACTTTCTCGGATTTGCGCTGCTGTTCGGCGATGCGCTCGATCGCCCGGTCGACATCCTGATCCGGCACCTCGACGACGAGCCGTTCGACAGCGAGGTCGGCGAAGCTCGGCTCCGGGATCTCGGGCAACAGCTCGACCGCCATTTTATATTCCAGATCTGCGCCTTCACCGGCCGATACGATGTCGACCTTGGGCGGCAGAGCCGGGCGCAAATTGCGCTCGCTGATGGCTTCGGCCGAGCTGGCCTGGAGGGTGCTCTGCAGCACCTCGCCGCGCACTGACGGGCCGAAGCGCTTGCGCAAGATCTGCATCGGCACCTTGCCGGGGCGAAAACCCGGCAGTCGCACCTGTCGGCCCAACTCGTCCAGTCGACGGGTAATCTCCTGCTCCAGGTCGTCCGCCGGGACCGTAACCGTGAATTCGCGCTTCAGTCCGTCGGCGCTGATTTCTGTTACTTGCATGAAGCGGAACCCGTAGTTATCGAGTCATACCCTCCCCCGGACCGCGCTGTGGTGCGGGCGGGGGGATTTGAACCCCCACGATTTACATCGCTGGAACCTAAATCCAGTGCGTCTGCCAATTCCGCCACGCCCGCGGCTGCCTCTGCCGGAACCGACCCGCCGGCCCGACCCGGGCTCGTTCTTATCACAGCCATCCGTTGCTCCATAGACGAGGCGCATTGAATTTGACCCGACACTTGACGCGACCAATGCATGGAGCCAACCCGCATCATTCTCAGGAAGATCGCACCAAATTGCGGATCGCACTCGCCGCGACCACCCGCCCTTCTCCGCGATAGGCCTCGTGGTTCACTTCAATATCGGCGAGACGATAGAGATAGTTGACCATGATCCCGGCGGATTGCTGGAGGCCCTTGTCGGAAACGTCGCCTAGCCAGTTCAGCCGCTCGACCCGCGCTCCGTTGCTCAGGTGAAAATGGGCGACCGGGTCGAGTGCCCGCCCGGAGGATGTCTTCTCGCGCAGAAGATACCGTGCGCAGAGGCGGATCAGCGGATCCCGCAACACAGCCGCGATCTTTGGATCGGCATAGCGGTCGAGCAGGGCCGGAAGATCGCGCTCTGATGCTCCGTCGTCTAACGCTTCGATCGCCGCCCGCTCGGCCGGCAGCAGGAGATCGTCTCGCCCGACCCGACCCTGCCCCTCGAGCCAGGCGCGAAAACCGGGAACCGGGGAGAGTGTAGCGAACACCTTGAGGCGAGGCAGCTCTATCGCCAACGCATCCACGACGCGCTTGATCAGAAAGTCGCCAAAGCTGATCCCGGCAAGGCCGCGCTGGCAGTTTGAGATTGAATAGAAGATCGCGGTATCGGCCAGGTGGGGATCGGTGATCGGAGCCGCCTCGTCGAGCAGGGCATGGATGTCGCTCGCCATGCCGATCACCAGTGCAACCTCGACGAAGATCACGGGTTCGTCCGGCATGCGGGGATGAAAGAAGGCGAAGCACCGGCGATCCGCTTCCAGCCGGTTCTTCAGATCTGTCCAGCCGCGGATCTCGTGAACAGCTTCATAGGCCATCAGCTTTTCGAGCAGCGCCGCGGGTGATTCCCAAGTGATTCGTCTAAGCTCGAGAAAGCCGATGTCGAACCAGTTGGCGAGCAGCCGCTTCAAGTCCTCTTCGAGGCCGGCAAGCAGGGGATCGCGTTGTCCCAAATCGATCAATTCCGCACGACGATCGACAAGAAACTTGACTCCCTCGGGGAGCGCGTTGAACCGGCGCAGCAAGGTGATGCGTGGCGGCTCGAGGGCGGCCCGCAACGCTCGTTCGGCGGCAGTACGCTCGTCCGACCCCGCCGTGTTAGTCACCGCGCGGCAGCAGCGATCGATTTCGGCGCGATCGACATCGAATTCAGACGCGAGCAGCTGGAGAAACCGCTCGCGCCCATCCGAGTCGAGCAACAAATAGGTGCGGCCGAGATCAGCGGCGCGAGCGCGCGCGGTGACCTCGCCGCCCCGCCCGTCGAGGCAGCTCAGCATCTGGTGGCGAAGTCGATCGGTGTCGTACCCGGAGGCGTCGGGCCTGGGCGCACCGGCCAGCACACCACGCGCCGACTCGGCGATCTCGCGCCAAGCGCTCCGCAGGTTGGTCAAGGTCCGATCGAAGACGCCTTCGAAAAAACCGGAAGAAACGGGATCGGTCATGGCGCCTCGGATAGGCTTGGACGGCCCGGACGAGACGCGAGAACGCAACCGCCGTCAATCCTAAAAGAGTTTAGCGCCATGATCCGATCGGGGGCTCAGCCAGCTGTCGCCGGCCCAGCTCGCGAAGCACCGTAGCCAACTCCTTGACAAGATCCTCCGAGACGAGTGCGGGCCCGATCCGGCAGGCGGCATCGCCGTGCATCCAGGCCGCCGCGGCGGCAGCCGCGAACGGCTCCATTCCTTGGGCGAGGAGCCCGACGACGATCCCGGCAAGGACGTCGCCGCTGCCGGCGGTTGCCAGCTCGGAGGGCGCGTTCGCGTTGATCGCGGCGCGGCCGTCCGGGGCGGCGATAACCGTGTCGGCCCCCTTGAGCAGAATAACGGCGCCGCTTTGCCGGGCCGCGCGGCGCGCCCGCTCCAGCTTGCTGCCGGCCGCGTCGAACAGGCGGGCAAATTCGCCTTCATGCGGGGTCATCACGCAGGGCGAGTGGATCGCCGAGAACAATCTGTCGGGCTGGTCGGCAAACGAGGTCAGCGCATCGGCATCGAGCACCGTGCACTTTTGCGCCGCGAGCACCGCCAGGGTCTGCTCACGGGTCTCGGCGCCGACGCCAGCGCCAGGACCGAGCAGCACGGCGTTGCGTCTCCGGTCTTCGAGGAGAGCGCGGAAATCGTCGAGGCCGCCGACCGGATGAACAATGACGCCGGTCAGTGCCGCCGCATAAATCGGGAATATGGCCTCGGGTGCCGCCAGGGTGACAAGCCCGGCACCAATCCGAGCGGCACTCTTTGCCGCCAGCCGGGCCGCTCCGGTCATCCCGGCTCCGCCGAGAACGAGGGCGTGCCCGCGGGTGTATTTGTGGCTTTCGAGGCCGGGCCGGGGTAATTCGGCGAGCCACCAGGCGGGTTCATTGGCGGCGGTGTCCGGGACGACATCATCGAGAACCGCGCCGGGAATGCCGATCTGCACGAGCACGATCTCCCCGCAGCGGCCGCGGCCGGGCAGCAACAGATGACCCGGTTTCCTGCGAAAGAACGTAACGGTCACCGCTGCCCACGGTGCAGCCCCGCGCACCTCGCCGCTCGCGCCGTCCACGCCGCTCGGCACGTCGATCGCCACCACCGGCAACCGGCGCTCGTCGAGTGCCGCAATGACCGCCGCTGTCATGCCTTCGACCGGGCGTGTCAGGCCGGCGCCAAAGATGCCGTCGACGACGAGCTCGGCGCCGTCGAGTGCGGCCGGCGCCAGCAGCTCGACTGCCCCCTGCCAGCGGGCGGCAGCTTCGGCCGCGTCGCCGCGCAACGCTGCACGCTCGCCGAGCAGTGCCACCCGCACCGGCCAGCCGCGCCCGGCCAGCACGCGCGCGACGACGAAGCCGTCGCCGCCGTTGTTCCCTGGCCCGCACAGGACGACGAGTGGCCGTGCCGGCCAGCGCCGCGAGATCGCGTCGGCAATGCCGAGGCCCGCCTTCTCCATCAGCCCGATCCCGGGCGTGCCCCCGGCGATCGTCAACCGATCAGCCTCGGCCATCTGCTGCGGCGTCAAGAGCGCGTGCTTGCGCCAGCCCTCCGGCGAAATCGTCATCGGCGACATGTGGGGAGAGCGCCCGAACCGGGGAAGCCTACGCTTGACGCAATCCCTGCGAATCGCTACCTCCGGGCTCGGCGGCGGGTGTAGCTCAGCCGGTTAGAGCGCCAGATTGTGGATCTGGATGTCGCGGGTTCGAATCCCGTCACTCGCCCCAGTTTTCCAATAGCTTAAAATGAAGGCAGGGCCGCTCGCCAAACCAAAATATGCTCGTGGGTAGCGCGACGGGTAGCAGCCGAATACCAGGAACGTATCGCGACCAATCTCGACATAAGAACAAACAGCCGGTCGCAGCCTGGCTCTCGCGGTGACGCGGAGCTATTCTGGGCATCCCCCATGACCTTTGGCCGCTTGGGTTCGGGTGTCCGTCGTCCGGGTTTTGAGCGGCTGCTCTGCTCGCGACGATCTGTGTGGGCAGCCTCGGTGCCGTATTCGCGAATCGCCCTCTCACACGCGCAGCTGCCGGGTCGGCCTCGAGAGGATCTCAGCGACCGCGTCGGGGACAGCTATACGTGCTTCGAGCACTGCCGCTACAATCCGGCTCGGCAAACACATACTGAACTTCAAGGCGGCAGCCATATCTTCGGGCAGCGAGGGACAGGCATCGGCGGGGTTGATCTCGGCGATCGCCCGGGCGACAGTCTCCGTGCTCGTAGCCCGCACAGACACCGAGAAGTCGTCCCATCGGGCGGAGGCATGACCGGGCCGGGTAAGCGCTCGCGCCAACGATGCAGACACGAGCCCGCCCGCGAAAGGCCATACGCGCACCCGGCCGTCTTCGTGGGCCACTATCGGAAGCGAGCGACCATCGACAAAGGTTAGTCGTTCCCGCACCTTCGCCAGCCTTGCCGCAGCGCGTCGAGAAAGTGCGCAGCCCGGCGTAGTGCCGGCGACGATACGTTCCGCCGCATGGGAAGTTCGAGCAGACAAAGTCCGGCCGCTTCCGAGCCACCGCGACCTCCCGCCACCCTCTGCCGGTACTACCGAGACGCGTCGTCGCGGCCAGTCCACTTCAACAACCTCCCAGCTCCTCCCCCCGAGCAACAGCACCGGCGCAGAGGTGCCTGAGCCGCGTGCGAGACTAGTGGGGTACTCGGCCTCGCGATCCCGCCCCTGATCCTCGCCCGCGCTGATGAGGTGATTGAGTGAGGCGGCGTGACCCCTGTCTGGGAGGTCGTAGTGCACTTGCTCGGTGAAGCGATGGTTGCCGTCGCGCTGCTGTCGCTCGCAGTCCCCGCGGTGGGTGTCCTGGCGCGCGAGGTCATGCTTGCGCACGCCGAGGCGTACGGAAACCAGTTTCCCGCTTATCGGGAGCACCTCATGCGGGAAACGTCGCAGGGCGGTGGAGGACCTTGCGGCCGACCCCAGCTACGTCCGGCGGTACGAGGAATTTCAACGGCTGATGAACGTACTCACCGTATTCGGCGACACCGCCGATTCGCGGATCGCGGATCCTGAGCATCCCTCCCGCGTGTTCAGCTGGCTCGTCGCCCGCAGCTACGACGACCGTGGCAATGCCATTCACTACGAATACGCAGGCGAGAGCGAGGAGAGGATCGACTTTCGAAAAGTGAGCGAGTGCCGGAGGGCGCGCACGGCCAACCGTTATTTGAAGCGCGTGTTCTACGGAAATCGGCGCCCATTGCTTCTTGACCCCTCCGTACAGGGCTTTAGGGCGCCTCACCTCCCGCGGCCCCGATGTGATCCGGACGATTGGCTGTTCGAGCTGGTCTTCGACTACGGCGACGAAGGCTTCGCACGCGAAGGCCCAAATAAACACGGACATGTGCACGTGCGGTTCGATACTCGTGGCGAGCGGCCTGTACGCCAGGATCCGTTCTCGACATTCCGCGCCGGCTTCGAGATCCGCACCTACCGCCTGTGCCGGCGCGCGTTGATGTATCACCGCTTTCCCGACGAACTCAGCACCGATCGATACCTCGTTCGAGCCACCGGATTTGAGTACGCGGAGCGGCCATTTGGGTCGTTCATGACGCGGGTTGTGCAGTCTGGCTACCGGCGCCTGGAAGACACGCGATATCTCGAAAAGTCGCTACCTCCGGTTGACCTGTCGTATTCGACCAACCCTCTGGCGGAAGAGAACACAAACGACTACGTCGTGCAGGAAGCGGATGCCGGGATTATCGCAGGTATTCCCGGGGGCTCGACGCATCAGCGTCTCGTTGGGTCGATCTAGACGGGGAGGGCATCAGCGGTGTGCTAACCGAGCAGGCGGGCGCCTGGCTCTATCAGCACAATCTCGGCAGCGGCCGCTTCGGTAGGCCGCAACTGGTGGCTGTGCGGCCGTCGCTCGGCGGGTTCGCAATGGGGGCACAGCAGTTACTCGACGTCGACGGCGATGGGCAGATCGAGTTGGTCAGCTTCAGCGGACACACACCCGGGTATTATGAGCGCTCGCCCGACGCGCAATTTGCCGCGTTCCGCCCCTTTCGGTCGCTGCCCTCGTGCAACTGGAACGATCCGAACCTCCGGTTTGCGGACGTCACCGGCGACGGCCTCGCGGACATACTGATCACCGAGGACGACGCGCTCACGTGGCATGAGTCGCTCGGCGCCGAAGGGTTCGCCGCGGCGGTTCGAGTTTCCCTGTCGCTCGACGACGACCACGGACCGCGG
>Ga0210402_10004587_pt1 | contig 12550 bp, 17 predicted proteins | sample IncBWC7MmetaG_FD_161055 | JGI IMG/M metagenome (GOLD analysis project Ga0210402, IMG submission 161055) | Forest soil microbial communities from Barre Woods Harvard Forest LTER site, Petersham, Massachusetts, United States - Inc-BW-C-7-M | ecosystem: Environmental > Terrestrial > Soil >...
CTGCCGGTGTATCCGGAATTCGTCGAACTACTACTGGCCAAACCCGGATTGCTTTCGGAAAAACTAAGAATGGCGACGGGTGACGACGGTCTCGCGCGGAGGGCGGCTTGATCTGCGTCCTGAGCGGCGGCACCGGCGGCGCCAAATTCGTTGACGGGCTTCGCCAAGTCATGCCCGCGGAAGAAATCACGCTGGTGGTCAACACCGGCGATGATTTGCTCTGGTGGGGACTCTACGTCTCACCCGATATCGACTCCATTACCTACGTCCTCTCCGGCATGCTGAGCCGCGAGCGCGGATGGGGCGTGAAGGGCGACACCTTCCTCTGCCTGCAGGCCATGGGACAACTGGGCGAGCCCACGTGGTTCCATACCGGCGACCGTGACCTGGCCATGCACTTGCTGCGTTCGCGCCTGCTCGCCGAAGGAAAGACGCTTCTGGAAGCAACAGCGGTCATCTCACAGAAGCTCGGCGTGAAGGCACGGGTTTTGCCCATGAGCAACTCGCGGGTAGAAACTCGTGTCGATACCCCGATCGGTGAGCTCAGTTTCGAAGAATATTTCGTGCAGCGGTGGTATCAGGATCCGGTAAAGTCCGTGCGCTTCGCCGGGGCTTCCGATGCGGAGCCGGCTCCCGGAGTAATCGACGCGATCACGAACGCTGACGCCGTGTTGATTGCCCCTAGCAATCCCGTCACCAGTATCGGTCCCATTCTGGCGGTGCCGGGCATTCATGACGCCTTGTTGCGAGCACGCGGGAAGGTCGCTGCCGTTAGCCCCATCGTCGGGAACGCTCCTGTAGCCGGCCCAGCCGGCATTCTCATGGAGGCGCACGGATTGCCCTGCTCCATCGCCGGTGTGGCGCATGCGTACGAGGACTTTCTGGATGTCCTGATCTGTGACACACGCGATTCCCGTGCCGCTGAGGTTCTTCGCCAAACCGGATTGCGGGTGCAGTGTACGCAGACGATCATGCGCAGCGCTGAAGATAAAGCCGCGCTCGCGCGGGAGACCCTCTCTCTTGTGGCAGCGAGTCTTGAACCGGCGTCGGATACCTCCTTTCGCAGGCTGGATCGCCAGCCGTGATCCTGGTTCCAATCAAGCACACCGCCTCGGCGAAGCAGCGACTGGCTTCCGTGCTTGATCAGCCTGCACGAACACACCTGGCGCAAGCCATGCTGACCGACGTGCTGACGACTCTCCATGAGTGGAAGAATCGCCCAAACGTCGGCATTGTCACAAGCGACCCTTACACGATGAAGCTGGCAGCCGAGTATCGGTTTGACGTGATCCCCGACCCGGACAACCCTGGTGAAACCGGCGCGATTGAGATGGCCACTCGTGTCTGTATGGAACGCGGAGAAGACAGCGCGCTCGTGATTCCTGCAGACATTCCTCTGATTGAATCCTGGGAACTGGAAGAAATTTACAAACACGCGCCCGCCGAGGGAAGCGTACTCGTGCCCGCCGAGGATGGCCGCGGGACCAATGCCGCTTTCCGCCGTCCGGCGAACTTATTTCCTCTTCGCTTTGGGAATGATAGCTTCAGGCCCCATCACACCGCGGCGCAAGCCACTGGCAAACACTGCGTCGTTTTGAACCTGCCGGGGATCGCTGTGGACGTGGACAATCCTCCAGACCTGCGGCAGCTTCTATCTCTTCCCGGCGAAACTCGCGCCCAGCGTCTGGCAAGGAGTTGGAACTTGCCCGCAGACCTACTCGCAACCGGCCCGGATGCGGTATAACCAAAGTCGCCGCAGTCCTGCGCGAATCGATGCCAAAGACAATTAAAGTTGGCGAGGTCCGACTCATCCCGATTACTCTCGCGGATGAAATCATCCCGGGCGCGTCAGTCGCCGACAAGCTGGTTGAAGCCCTGCGACGAACCCGTCAGCGGTTCCACCCGGGCGATATTCTCATCGTCAAACATAAGATCGTATCCAAAGCGGAGGGCCGGCTTGTCGATCTTGCGATGATTAAACCCTCAGCCGAGTCGGTTGCCTGGGCCGAGCAATACAAGCTCGATGCGCGGGTGATCGAACTGGCTCTTCGGGAGAGTCGCTCTGTCCTGAGACGCAAGAACGGCGTGCTCATTACCGAGACGCACCACGGATTTCTTTGCGCCAATAGCGGCATCGATGTCTCGAACGTAGACGGAGGGAATACCGCGCTGCTATTGCCCGAGGATCCCGACCGTTCCGCCGCGAACCTCCGACGCGCACTGAAGAAGAAGACAGGCATTGGGGTTCCGGTGATCATTACGGATAGCTTCGGCCGTCCCTGGCGCGAAGGATTGACCGAATTCGCCATCGGGATCGCGGGCATGAAGCCCCTGCGCGATGATCGCGGCCGCCGCGATTCCCACGGCTACACGCTAAAGGCCAGCGTCGAAGCTGTCGCCGACGAATTGGCCTCGGCCGCCGGACTCGTCTGCGGCAAACTCAATCGTGCACCTGCCTGCATTGTCCGCGGATTCCTTTACGACCCAGGCCCCGGCACCGTCCGCGACCTGCTTCGTCCTGCAGCCACCGATCTATTCCGCTAGAGTTCCCGCCGATTTTCGTCTTTTGAATCTCGCTCCCCTCGGTCTCATGGTACTGGAGCCCATTATTTCGGAGTACGGCAGCACAGGTGTGAGATATGGAACCGCGAGAACGGACGCTGCCAACGGAGGTGCGCTGGCACCGGACATTCAAGACATTCAAGAAAGAGTCAAAAACCCCACCCTGTCGCAAAAAACGCGACAAGGTTGGGGCACCCTTGCGATCGTTATGATGTTCGTTGGGCTTCGCGCTTTAAGGCGCGCTGCAATGTCTGGTCCAGGGCGGCTTTTGTCTTTTCGTATTCTTGCTGACTGATGCGGCCTTGTTTGTGTTCGACTTCCAGGTCGAAGAGTTCGTCTTTCAAGCCTTCCAGCAATTTTGACGAACTGCGCGGGGCGGGCTGTTCCGCGACGGGCGCGGGGCGTGGCTTGGCCGCAGGTTGACGTGTCTGGCGCGGGGGAGCGGGGACTTCGAAATCTTCGGCGTCTTCGATCTGCGAGAGTCCGGCACCGGCGCGAGATGCGCGAGCGGCGGCTTGCTGGCGCGAGGCGACGTACACTCCACCAACGACGAGAGCTAGCGCGAACGCGCCGAGAATCCACCAGCGATATTTTTGCAGCGGATCGGGAGCGTCGATCGGCGGACCGAGTCCACCGCCGGGGCGGCTGTCACTCTGAGAGCCTCCGCCGCCTCCGCCTCCGCCCGGTGCTCCAGCATTTTCCTGACGGGCGCCTAGCGTGCCTTCGCCGGAAATCTGGAACGCGAGAGCTTGTCCCGCCTGAGCGCCGGAGGCTACCTGCACATTCGCGTCAGGCTGCTGAGGATCAGGCATCTGCTGATAATTTGTGCCGGATCCGGCGGAGAACTGCATGCTCTTGGGAACGATGGCGACGAAGTGTTGGAGCGGATAGACGCTCTTGGGATCGATGTTGGCCTTGCCGTCGTAAGGAAGCTGGTACTCGACCTCGAATTGCGTGTTTCCAGGGCGCAGGGGGAAGAGGAACGAGTAACGCGTCTTCTTGTCGTCTTCCGGAACAGGCATTGAGTTCAGGGGATTGCCGTTTTGGGTCATGGCGGAGCCGCTGACGATCTTCGCACCCTCTGGCACGTTGAACTCGAGGTTGCGCTCGTTCATCTGAGTGCGTGGCGGCTTGGAAGTGTTCTGGACGGCGAAGATGCGCTGAACATCGAGCTGTCCCTGGCCAGCCTGGAAACGCATGATGTCGGCGACGACTTCGAGATTCTCGACCTGCTTTGCGACATCGTAGACCTCGACTTCGACGGAAGTCGTTCCGGGAGGCGCCATGCGGTGATAGGTTACCCCTTGATGGATGGCACGCACGAGGTGCGGGCCCTGCGCGTCAAGTTTGAAGGAGAAGTTGCCTTTCGAGTCCGCCTTAGTGCGTCCGGCCTCCTCCATGCCTTGGCCTAGAGTGAGGAGGACGACCTCGTCTCCGCCGGCGGGTTTGCCGGTGGTGGAGTTTTTGACGGTACCGGTCAGAGTCTGGGCGGAAGCAAAGGTGGAGAACAGGAGAGTGGCAAGGAAGGCGATAAAAAAGGTCGCCTCGCGCACATGTTGGCTTCGGTACAGAGCAGTCGAGTTTTGCTCGACCGGACAGCCGAGGGCGGCCGTCCCTACATAAGTCTTCATTAATCGGGTCTGGTTCATGATCTGGTTTTTCTCGGTGTCAGAGCAGCAATCGAATCGAGGCGCGCGATTTCGGCCAGTAGTGTCGCGGCCTCGTCTTGCAGGGAGGCCTTGAGCGACAAATAATCCGCGTCGGGGACCTTGCCGGCTTTGTATTCGAAGTTGAGGTCGCGCAGATTTTCGTATACGACATCTTTGCGCTCGCGCAGGTATGAGGCACGAGTCTTTTCCGGGCCTAGATAGACGCGGTCCGGCAAATAGAAGATATAGAAGAGCGCGGCGATCAGGAAGAGGCCGCAGCATGCCCATTCGAAGCTCATAGGTCAGTCTCCTTGCGCGCCTGCTCGCGGAATTCGTCTAGATCGGCGCCGCGGGCTGGGGTGAGTCCGTCGGCGAGAGCGGGCGCCGGTTTGTTTTTCCAGGAGCGGACGATGTAGACGACAAGCGCGATGCCGGCGAGAAGAACGACGAAGGGCATGATCCAGGCGGTGCGATCGAAGCCCGTTGTCGTGGGGGCAGCGAGGACCGTGGGGCCGTACTTCTGGACGAAGGCTTGCTGAACCAGGCTGTCACTATCGCCGCGGGAGACGGCGGCCATGAGTTCGTTGCGCATGCCGTCGGAATCGGGGCAACCGACGTGGTTGCATTCCAGCAAGATCTGGCCGCAACTACAGATGCACATGAGTTGATGGCCGAGTTCGTTGAAGCGAGTGCTGGGATCGCTGGCGCCGGAGAACGCGAAAACGGCGGCGGCAAGGACCGCGCAGTGCAGCGCGCGGCGGAGGGTCGGGTTGTGTTTGAACTTCATCGACATATATTCAGTTTCTGCTCGGGTCACGACTGAAGTCGTGCCTTTCCCGGTCGTGCTCCTCGTCAAATCCTGTTGTGCTTGCCACACACCGCGCTTCGCGCGGGGGCGGACGAAGGCGTCCGCCCCTACACTTAATCTCCGGCGGGAACTGGGGCGGCGTGCTCCAGTCTCCTCGGAACCGCGACGCGGACCGCGACTGGGGCGTTGGGCACCAGCGCGAGAACTGTGCCGCCGATGATGATCCAGACGCCAAGCCAGATCCACATGACCAGTGGATTCAAGTGCGCTTTCAAGATCGGGTGACCGTTGTCCTGATTCAATCCTTCGTAGACCACATAGAGATCTTCTTTAAGCGACGAGCGAATGAAGGGCATGGTCGACGTCTGCTGACTGGCCTTGTAGAAGCGGCGCTCTGGCGTGAGCGTATCGATCTGACGGCCATCTTTGAAGACGTCGAGAACGGCCCACTGCGCGTCGTAGTTAGGGAACTCCTCGTCGGTGTAAGAACGACAGAGCAGAGTGTAGGGGCCGAGGTTCATTTTGTCGCCATAGGCCATTTCCTGCTCTTTGTCGATATTGAACGCGCCGCCCGCGACGCCGATGATGACGACCACCACGCCGAAGTGGACGATGTAGCCTCCGTAGCGCCGCGTATTGCGATGCGTAAGCTGGACCATGGAGGCGAACATGCCCTGTCCGGTCTTTTCAGAGATAACGCGGCCGCCACGATAGAACTCGCTGCCAATGGTGAGAGTGCACATCACCGCGAGACTGATGGCCATCAGAGAATAGAAATAAGAGACGTCCACCCAGGGACGAAGGCCGAAGGCGCCTCCCCAGCTGGGAGGAGTAGCCATCAGGAAAATTGCGGTGATGACTCCGCCGACGGTGGGCCACATGAAGTTGCGCTTCAGACTCTCAAACGATGTCTTGCCCCATGCCAGCAGTGGGCCAATGGCCGTGAGGACAATCAGGAGAAGCGCAACAGGAATCGCGACGCGATTATAAAAAGGAGCGCTGACAGTGACCTTATTGCCCTGGATGAGTTCGGAAATCTTTGGGAACCATGTGCCCCACAAGACGGTGAAGCAGAGCGCACAGAAGAGCAGGTTGTTGAACATGAAACTGGACTCGCGGGAGACGACAGCTTCAAGCTTGTGCTCACTGCGCAGATGCTTATGGTTCTGCACATAGAAGAAAACGAACACCGCGGCGATGATGGCGAGAAACCAGCCAAACCATGGGCCGATGGAAGACTGCGCGAAGGCATGGACCGAGCTGATAATGCCGCTGCGGGTGAGGAACGTGCCGAGGATGGCAAGCCAGAAGGAGAAGAAGACAAGCCACATGTTCCACACCTTCAGCATGCCGCGCTTCTCCTGCATCATGACGGAGTGCAGGAAGGCGGTGCCGACGAGCCATGGCATCAGCGAGGCGTTCTCGACCGGGTCCCATCCCCAGTAGCCTCCCCAACCGAGCACGGCGTAGGCCCAGTGGGCGCCGAGGAAAATTCCGCAGGTAAGCAATCCCCAGGTGACCATGGTCCAGCGGCGGGTGATGTGGATCCATTTGTCCCCGGGATACTTCATGATCAGCGCACCCAGCGCGAAGGCAAAGGGAATGGTGGTTCCCACGTAGCCGAGATAAAGCATGGGCGGGTGGATGACCATCTCGGGATACTGAAGAAGTGGGTTGAGACCGGTGCCGTCGGGGCGGAGCGGGCCTTCAAGCAGGCCGAAGGGATTGGCTGCGATGTTTACCAGGGCGAAAAAGAAGACCTGCACTCCGGCGAGAATGACTGAGGCGTAAGCGAAGAGGCGCGGATCGGTTTTGTAGCGAAGGCGGAGGATGAAGGCGTATCCGGAGAGCAGGAGCGACCAGAACACCAGGGAGCCTTCCTGACCTGACCAGAGGGTTGCGAACTTGTACTTGGCGTCGAGATCGCGGTTACTGTGATGGTAGATATAAGCGATCGAGAAATCGTTGCGGAAGGCGGAGACGACGAGAACCACGGCGGCAAGAAGCACGGCCGGAAATACCACGACACCGGCACGGCGGGCGGTCTCACCGAGACGGTTCCAGTCAGGATCGTCTTTGAAAATGAGCGCGAGGAGCCCGACTCCGAACGAATAAACGCTCAGCGCCAAGGCGAGGAGCAAGGCGAAACTGCCGATTTGTGCCATGTGGAAGAGCCCTAGGTTATTTTTTCAGAAAGTGGTGGAGGTGGCAACCGCGAGAGTAGCGAAATAGGGTCACGGTAGGACAAGGGTAAGGGCGAAGGGACTGGAAAAACTGCGCCAGAAGAGCGAACTTTCGTAAACGTTTCCGCCGCTGGACGGCGGCCGGGGCTCGGCCGCCAGGCGGAACAGCTGAGCGCCCTTAGGCGCTGTACTGGCGGTAACGCTGGCGGATTTCCTGTTCCGCAGCAAACCAGTCGTCGGATTCGTGGCCCGGTTCAAATCCGCGGCGCTCGGCCATGAGGTAAGCGAGGCGGCGGATCTCGTCTTCCAGGTTGATGGGCACGATAGTGGCGCGCGAGTCAGACCTGACGATCTCCGGCTTGGCCGCATTCTTCTTGCGAACCGTCTTGTTGGCGCCGCCGTTGAGAGCGTCGCCGTTCCCGTTTGCTTGTGCCCCGAGGACCTCGTTCGAGGCAATCTCGACAGCAGGCTTCACACTCGTATCATCGCTGATTTTCTTGGGTATTCTAGGTTTTGCCATATTTGCTTACTCCTTGAACTCCTGGTTAGGAATGATCGGTGATAAAGAGGCAACATTGGTCGCCACTCAAAGTTTCTGATTGTAGGTCTATGTCTCTACTATATCGCCAGTCCCCGTGTGAATGGAGACGATTCGCACGAAAATTTTGAATTTTTACCAGCAGGAATTCCGAAAGGAAACAGTACGAGGAGGGGATTGAGTTTAAGGGAGAGTTCTCAAACCGCAGAGGTCGCGGATGGAATCCGACGGAGTTCGTGAGTGTGTTCGGGCGCTGCGCCTGGGACGTATGCCGAGGTCGCTTGTTATAATCGTAGTCTCTCGCCGAGTGGCGCTATCGTCTAGGGGTTAGGACGGAAGATTCTCAATCTTCAAACCCGGGTTCGATTCCCGGTAGCGCTACCAACCTTTCCTGCCCCGGCTGGGATGGTGACTGGTTCGGCGGGAAGTCCTCGACCAGGATCGCGACGTTCTGGAATGCCGATTCAGAATTATTCCGGCAGCGAATCCAAAGTGTCTTCTGCAACCTTGACGAAGTCCTCGCACTTCATCGTTCACCACTGACACAAACGGCACGCCCGTACCGAGTAGCCTCCTCCATCCTCTTCATCGTCATCGTCGTCACCCTCATCGTGCGTGACGTCTCCTTCATCTTCTTCATCGTCCTCTTCCTCGTACGGTTCTTCCCGAAGAAGGATATCGCTTCGCGCCGAGCGGTCCGAAGAGTCCGCGTCGCGGCATTGTGGGCGTATTCTGGTCATGTCCACATGGTACTCTGTGCCCGTAGGCAAGAGCAGCGGGTGTTCGTTGCGGGTGCTGGCGCATGGACTGGCAAATGTACCAACCGGGCAGGAAAGACACATCCCGCTTCGGTTTGACCCATTCGCACTTCGTACGAGATGAGTGAGACGCATGGACATTGAACGCATCATTGACGAGATTGAGCAGCTACAGGAAATGTACGAAGCGCCGGATATCAGGCCACTCAGCGCGAGCGACATCTCTGCGGCCAATCGAAGGCACGACGAGATGCTCGCGCATAGCCCTTGGTTTCGGCTCTGGCAGCATTTTGGCGTCTGCTGCCGAACCGAATCCCCAGTCATTCAACTAGGGGACAGAGAGAGCTAATTAGCATCTCCATCAGACAGAGGAGGGTCACTATGGCAGACGAAATCGTGTTTTCATCGCGGGACCACGATGGTGCGTCGTCTGCATCTGGCTCCCGGTGAGGCGATGGCTTGGCATCGCGATCCATTTCAGAGGGTGGCAGTCGTTTTAAAAGGCGACCTGCTTTCGATTGAGTACCGCGATGGAGGCGGGAGCCTGCGCGTTGATGTTGCGCCGGGACAAGTAGATTGGGAAGAAACGAGTGCCCGTGTCCACCGAGCGGTTAACGTCGGCAAGCAGCCCTACGAGCAAGTCACGATTTTCCTGCTTGACCGTCCTGACGCGGTTGCGCAACCGACCGAAGAGTAGCAAGCGGCTACGATGCGGCCGCTACTGGGTTACCCGCATAGCGCTTCAGAAACCGCAAGGTTCCCTCGTTGAACTCCGCGACATTTTCGTAGATCGGTGCTCGCGCACATCCCTCGAAAAGTTTTAGCTCCGAGTTGCGTGTCTTCTCCTTCATGCAATGTGCAAAACGTCGAGGTCGAATGCGGTGATGACCCGTAGACCGACTGCGCAGGTCGGCTCCGCAAAAGATCCGCCGGATTCAATACGTCAAAACTTTGATTCCCGGTAGCGCGCCAGGAGGCGCACGCCGACCAAAAACGTCGGGCCTGTCTAAATATACCTTTACAAGTATATGCTTAATGAGGTATATAAAGAGGGTGGAATCCGTATTCGAAATCATTGCGGAGCCGAACCGCCGCGCGATCTTGAGCCTGCTGGTCTCGTCAGAACAATCGGTGGGAGAGATCGAGCGTCAACTTCGTATGACGCAGCCGACCGTGTCGAAGCACCTGCGTGTGCTGCGCGAGGCCGGTTTCGTGGAGTCGACAGTGGACGCACAGCGCCGTCTCTACCGGCTGAAGCCGGAACCATTTCAGCAGGTGGATGCATGGCTGGATCAGTTCCGCCGGTTCTGGTCCGCTCACCTCGATGCTCTCGAACGCCACCTCGACCGCATCGATCCATCAACCCCAACGAAGAAAGATAAGGAGAAACCGACGCGGCCCAAACCGCGAACGTGATAAAGGAGAACGAAATGAAAATCAAAGTGACCAGCGTATACGTCGACAACCAAGACAAGGCCCTGCGCTTCTATACGGAGATTCTGGGCTTCGCCAAAAAGACCGATTTCAGCCAGGGCCCATATCGGTGGCTGACCGTGGCCTCACCCGAGGAGCCGGACGGCATTGAACTGCAGTTGGCGCTGAACAACAACCCCGCGGCCAAAGCGTATCAGCAGGCGATTTTTCAACAGAGCCAGCCCGCTATCATGTTCTTCACCGACGACATCAAGGGCGACTACGAGCGGATCAAAGCCCGCGGCGCCGAGTTCACGATGCCGCCCACCGACGTGACCGGCTCGACCATTGCGATGCTAAAAGACACATGCGGTAACCTCATTCAGCTCACTCAGCTGGCAAACTATTCACGCTAAGGAGAATGAAAATGGCCACTCGCGACCAGTACATACCGGGTCCCGCCTGCGAGGCGCAGGTCTGCCGGCTCTGGTCCGCTCACGTGGATGCTCTCGAGCGCCACCTCTCGGCCAAGACCTGGGCACTGGCGGCCGTTACGGTGGTGCTGATCGTGTATCCGATTGCGCGGATTGTGATTCCCGCCGTGCTCAATGGCATGGTGCCCGATGTGGTTCGGAACGTCCTCAATGTGATCTGATTTCGACTGGGGCACTGCAGCAAGAATCGTACGCACGTCGCTGGTCGTTGGTGAGGATCGTCGAGTTCAGCTCACCATCTGGCACGGGATTAAGACAAGGAGAAGACGATGACCGAGCAAGCGCAATACATACCGGGTCCGGCCAGCGGAGCGCAGGTACAAAAGGGGGGAGATAAGTGGACGCTGATTCTCGTTAGACAATTGCGCCACTCGCCAGAAAAAGTTTGGGCGGCGCTGACCGATCCGGTGCAATTGCGCGAGTGGGCTCCTTTTGTGGTCGACGGCAGCCTGGGCGCGGTTGGAGCGGTGAATATCACATGGGTGGGAACGCCGCAGCCGTTGGAAACAAAGGTGACGCGAGCCGATGCTCCCAGGCGGCTGGAGTACGGCGACATCCGGTGGGAACTGGAAGCCGTGGGCAGCGGCACGCGGCTGACGCTGTGGCACAGCATTGATCGCCGCTACATCTCGTGGGGCGCTGCGGGCTGGCATATCTGCTTCGATGTCCTGGATCGGTTCCTCGTGGGTAACCCGATTGGAGCCATCACCGGCGTCAACGCGATGAAGTTCAACGGCTGGCAGCGACTGGTCGCGGAGTACGCTAAGCAGTTTGGTGCTGAAACGCCTGACTGGTCACCTCCGGCGGCTCAAAAGTCGTGAGTTCAGGGGATCGCAAAACAAAAGAAACCGAAGACAAAATTCGAGGAGTGAGATCAATGCCCACATCAGCTAATGCAGCCAACATCGTGAACCGAGGCATCACACGGTCGATTTTTCGCTGGATTCACCTCGTGTTCAGCATTCCGATACTAGGCTATATCTATAGTCCGTTTGACAAGATTCCAAACTACGCACCTGCCACTCGGTATGTGTTCGTTCCTGTAATGATCCTTTCGGGATTGTGGATGTGGAAAGGCCATGTCGTTCGACGACTGATTTCGAAAAGATCAGCAGCTGGCTCGGGTTCGTATGCGAACCTGTGATCTTCGGACCGCGACGCAGCATCAAGTTCTGGGGAGTCACCGATGACCGCAGCAGACTTTCGCAGGATTGCACTGAGCCTCGAGGGGGTCGAAGAGTACTCCCACGCAGGATTATCGGCTTTTCGTGTTGGAGGCAGGAAATTCGCTTCGCTGGCCTCGCAAGCAGAGGGCTACGGAAACCTGATGCTTACGCTTGAGATTCAGGCGACCTTTGTGGAAGAGGCGCCTGAGATTTTCCTGCCGATTCCTGGTGGCTGGGGAAAGATGGGACACACACATATTCGCCTGTCGGCGGCGAGCGAGGATGTATTGACGGGCGCGCTCCGAACAGCGTGGAAACTGCGAACTGATAAGAACGCAAAGACAAGCCGAAAAAAGAAGCATGTTGCGGAGCGCAGCGGAGTAACAGATAAGAAACGTGGAAAGCGACGACTATGAAAGCAACAACGGCGCGGAACATCCATAGCAATAAAAAGGACTTGTCACCAAAACAACGTGAACAACTACTCAGGGCGTTGAAAGCGCGTTTTGAGAAAAACATGAACCGCCATCAAGGTCTTGAATGGGCCGCAATACAAGCAAAGCTGGAAGACAATACTGAAAAATTGTGGTCACTGAATGAAATGGAAAGAACTGGCGGTGAACCGGACGTTGTTGGTCTCGATAAGAAAACGGGCGAATACATTTTTTATGACTGTGCAGCGGAAAGTCCTAAGGGCCGCAGAAGTCTTTGTTACGACCGTGAAGCGTTGGATTCCAGGAAAGAAAATAAACCAAAAGATAGCGCTATTGAGGTGGCAACTGCCATGGGCGCTGAGCTGTTAACGGAAGAGCAATATCGAGAATTGCAGAAACTCGGAAAATTCGATGCAAAAACGTCGAGCTGGGCGAAAACGCCTTCTAACATCAGAAAACTCGGCGGCGCCCTTTTTTGTGATCGCCGCTTCGACACTGTTTTCGTGTATCACAACGGCGCAGAATCTTACTATGCCGCGAGGGGA
>Ga0210402_10004588_pt1 | contig 12548 bp, 12 predicted proteins | sample IncBWC7MmetaG_FD_161055 | JGI IMG/M metagenome (GOLD analysis project Ga0210402, IMG submission 161055) | Forest soil microbial communities from Barre Woods Harvard Forest LTER site, Petersham, Massachusetts, United States - Inc-BW-C-7-M | ecosystem: Environmental > Terrestrial > Soil >...
TCGAAGTTCGCTCGCGGCCACAGCACGGAGGTTGCAATGACATCGAGTCGATAGCCGCAACCGCGGACGTCATCATCAGACGCATCGCGGGACTCTCTTTTACCGTCGAAGCCGGGTGCGCAAGGGTCTTGCAAGGGTTCAAATGCAAGGCTGGAGAATTTTGCAAACCACTACACTCTTGCAGTCGGTTCGGTGAACGCAGCCGCAGCGGATTGCTGCATGAAGTTGTCAAGAATGACAGCGGCGCCCACAGCGATAGCGACGGCGGTCAAGCAAGCGACAGTAAAGGCGCGCATCTTCTTTCTCCTCATCCTCAAATCTCTAGCACAACTTCAAGTCGCCAGCCTTTCATTCGGCAGCAAAACACTGTGTTCAGCCCAAGCGAGAAAAGGCCTGCGCTTCGAGATCCACAAAGGTTCGCCCGAGCAAGCCAACAGCTGCGTAAAAATCGGCTGCTTCAGCGTGTTCGAGGTCGAAAAAAAAGCGCCTGACCATGGCGAAAGGTGCTCTTGAAAGAACTCACGCTCGGCGTCGGCTGGTGCCGGAATGCTGCCATCGGCGAGGCCTGCCATGACTTCAAAAAGAATTGCGGCGTGATCTTCAGGTTCCGAGCGCCCGGGTGCTATCTCGATACCGAAACCATGAAGCGTTTCTCGCAGTCGCGCGAGCGGGCGTCCGTATAGCGTCTCCGCTAAATAATGAGACGAATAGGGTAAGAGCGAACCCTTCCAGAGGCCGGCAAACAGGGCAAAATATTCCCTCGCCGCCGCTTCTTCATTCGCCCGCACTGCGGCCTCGCGAACGGCGCCGTGCGCCACTCCGATTGGGCTGGCGTCGTCGGGCAAATCGGCCAGGCGAGAGAGAAGTACCGAATCCGGACTGCGCGAAAGCAAGGTCGCCAACAGCGCATATTCCAGCGCGCGGGCACGGTCCATCTCCTCGACATTCGGCGTGCAAGACTCATGAGAGACTGATTCCAGCATGATTCCTAGCTCCACGTAAAAGGCGGCAGTCGCCGACAGCGCAACTGCCGGGCACTATTTTGGCAAAGCGCTCCCATGACCGCGACGAGTGCAGGACGCATCGTATTCTTCAATGCCAGGCGCAGCCTTCGTCTGAGCACGTGCTTCAGCCATGGCGCACGATATAGTCATGCTATCGGTGGAATGCGATTGGCGAGCGTCAAGCTGCGCATGCTGATCGGCTTCGGATTGCTCGGAACAAGCTGCGTTCGAGGCGACACGGGCGTCGCCCTGTCCGCGAGCAGGTCCGGCATCGCCCCCGCCGTACTTGAGACTTGCGCGAGAAATGTGACTCCGCTTTCCGTTGCGTCCAGCCGCCCGAATCCGGAAATCCCATTCGGGTCATTAAAATTCCACTGGTTGTCCGCGATGCCGATGAAGTCGCGAATGGCCGGATCGCTTGTCCAGGCCCGGCGCAGTGCAGCACGCATTAACTCCGTTGGAACGTCAGATTTCAGGAACGCAACGATATCCGTATCGGCTGTAATCGAACCAATCGATGGCAAGCTCGCCGGATCAAACGGCGCCGCGTTGATTCCCGACTGCTCGGCCGCCGCTTCAACACCTGTCGAAACGGCTTCTGCTTGTTGCGCTGTTGTTTTCGCCTCGTGCTTCAATCGCACCCAGCGCAGGAAGACATTGTCGCTTTCAGTCACTGCTCGTTTTCTCTTTCCGATCCGGAAGCTGTTGTCCATCGCGCTTGCGCTTGACAAAGGGACGGTCAATATGATGTTGGGCAACGAATTGGCCGACCATCTCGGCGATGTCGGGCGGCATGGGCACTTGTTCAACCAGATTGTTGCCAGCGTCGGTAAGTCCTTCGCCCTCTGCCGGATCTGCTGTGACAGCTACCAACTGGTAAGGAGGCTCGGAAGCCGTTGGGCGCAGAACGATCCACAGCGCAGGCGCGCCCGATGCGAGATTGTCGCGATAGCTGGATGTCTCGGTGCGATGCAGTTCGATCGCGGCCACGCCGGCGTAGAACACGGCCGTTTCCGCCTCGATGCCGAGCGGCGTCCAAGGCGCGGCCGACGGGCTTCCGGTAAACACCGAACCCGGCCGCCACAGAAAATCGGCCCAGGCGCTCCTGGCCCTGCGCCGCTCGACCATCACACCCACTACAATGCGCGCCAGAGCTGTCGTTCTCAATTGACTGCCTCCGCTGGGCAGATGGGCAAGCCGGCTATCAGATTTTGCGGCTTCAGCCGTAACACCCCGTCCGCGTTCATCGCCAACAGCAGATACAACGGCTCACCTCGGACATTTTCGATTGCATCGGCCGGGTCTTCGAACGTCAGTCGGTACAGGCTCACCAGTTGAGCCCGCGCCCCATCATCGAGATCGTTGCCATTCCAAATAGCATCGCCGATGCGTGTACCGTCGGAGCTCAGTCCGACATACCAGCTAAACGATACGCTCTGCAGTTCCGCCAGTGGCTCGACCACGACGTCGATCGCAAGCAAATGAGAGAGCCAGCGCACGACCACATCGCCGAGAGCGATCAAACCGCGCCGGCCGGTCGTCAGATCGAGCGCCATGTCAAAGCGATCGCTACGCTCCCAATAGCTTTCTGCGGTGGAATCGCTGAGCAGGTCCATTTCGGCGGTGGGCAACAATCCGAGCAACGTCGAGAGCGGCGATAGAGAATGCAAGCCGGTCGACGGGTCAGCCTCTTCATCAATCGCGACGATCGAAGCTTCCTGGAGCACTAGCCTCTGCGGACGGAAGAACATCTCCGCGGCCCGCAGCATGAAAACGTCGCCGCAATCATCCAATGCGTTGCGAAGGATCGCTTGCACCAAATGGCAGATCAGGATGTGGGGAAACCTGTTGTTGCGCCTGACGATCTCGAGATAGGCAGCCTCCAGGCTGCGATACCTCACCAGATGATCGCGCCAGGCGATCATCGTCTGCCAATTTTCGCGTGTATCCGCATCGGCGATCGCGGCCACTCGCGAGGCAGCGATCGGCTGCCGCGGATCGAGCAACAATACGCTATGCAGTTCTCGCTCTGCTGAGCACGCCTCTGGCGGCGGCATCAGCTCAGGGCGCGCCAGATACGCCTTTAGAAACTCATCAGTGACAAGCAGTTTCCCAGTGGCGTCGCGATCGAGCAAATGATGCCCGCAAGAAAGCCAGAAGTCGCGCGCTGCACTCATGCGCCTGCTCCCTTGCCGAGCCCGGCAAGATCAAGGTATTCATCCGGCGCGTTTTCATCGCCAACGACTTCCAGAAACTCGAAGGCCCGTGCATGCTGCCCTGCCCGTTCGCGCGAACGCAGCGCGCGGAATGTCTCGCGGATTGCTCCCGCCTCGTAACTGCGGGTCACGGCGACAACGACACCCGCCGGGTGAACGCACAGCGAAGCCGCGAAGCCGATTTCATCTTGCGCCGCCGACCGGGCAGCGCAAACGTCCGGGGCACCGAAGTGCGCAACAAGCTGCGCCGCGAGCATTTCCACGACTGCTCGGCGATCAGCTTCACTCGCTTGGACAATCTGCACCAGCGTCGAACGTCCGAGCGAGGCCAGTCCCAAAAAGTCGGCGCGAAATGCGCTGCGTGCTTTGCCATGCAACTTCGCCGGCTCATCACGGGCGAATGCGAAAGCGCCCGACACCGCCCACTCACCGGGCGCTGCCGTCTTTTCATAGACGAACGAATCCGACGCATCGAGCCGTATCGTGCGCAATAGCTTCACCCTTCGGTTCTCCCACGCTCGCGAAGATAGTCGTCTGTCGTGCGCACGGTCTGAGACGGCGCTCCGTAAGGTTCGAAGCCCTCCTCTGCGACAAACACAACGCGACAGTCTTCGCACATTTTGATGACGTCAAGGCGTTTGGATGAGCCGGAATACATCCAGTGCTTGCCTTCGAGTTTTGCCAGCACGCGATCGATCGCGCTCCTCACGCCGAACGGCTTGCCGCAGCGGATGCAGCAAAATGGTTCTTCCTCCTTGAGGACCTGGGCGGGCGCCCTGGCCGCACGGAAATCTATCTGGGGCTTGAGCGTAATCACCTTCTCCGGGCATGTGGCCTGACATAGCCCACACTGCACGCAGGCGTCTTCGACGAACCGCAGCAACGGCCGCTCCGGATCGCCGCGCAATGCGGCGGTCGGGCAGGCCGACACGCAAGACAGGCATAATGTGCAGCCGTCGGCCTCGATCTGCACTGCACCAAAAGGCGCCCCGGCGGGCAACGCGATCATGTCTACGGGCGCGGGGGCGGCGCGATGCAGCTCGCCAAGCGCAAAACGCAGCACGTCTTTTTTTCCTCCCACCGCTCGGAAGCTTGCCGGACGCGGCGCCGTCGGCATCAACGGGATTGCGCGCAATGCCGAAATGACCACATCCGGGTCATCGGTTTCGATTGTCGCGACACAGTCGGGCGCAAAGCCTAACCCGGCAAGTATCGGATCGGCCATCGCCATCGTCCGCCGCAACCCGGAAACATCATGACGCGGCTTGGACCGAAGCAGGAACCGCATCGCAGTTGCGCCATAGGCGAAAGCCGCTGCGATGATTTCCAAACCGACCTGCGTGATCTCGTTGACGGCGAACGGCAGCACATGCGCCGGCAGGCCGTCGCCAAACCGCGCCAATGCATCGATCAGCGGCTCGCCATGAGGTTCATCATGAACCAGCACGACTGCCTGTTCGCCGCCAGCCTGGCGGTAGGCCATGAGCATCGCGCGCAACTTTCGCATCAGCGCGTCTTCCGAAGGCAGCGCATAGGACGCCGCGCCGGTCGGGCAAGCGGCCGCGCATTGGCCACAGCCGGCGCAAATATTCGGGTCTATCGCGACGTGATCGCCGGCCGGCGTGATCGCACCGGTTGGACAGAGATCAAGACAGCGCGTGCAGCCTGTCACACCGGAGCGCGAGTGAGCGCATAGCGTCGCTTGGAAGGTGATATAGCGCGGCTTGTCGAACGTGCCGACGAGATCGCGGGCTTTGAGAACCGCTTGCAGCATTGCGGAAGGACTGCCCGGATCCGCACGCAGATAGCCGTCACGCAGATCGCTCGCCGGGAAAAATGCAGTACTGCCGGTCAGATCAAGAACAATATCGCAGTTCGAGCGCGCATTGTGACGGGACGGCCCAAACTCCAAGGTGCCGCGCGAGGAAGGCATCGACTGAGCAAAATCATCGACTGTGATTTCGAACGCGCCGAGATGACCTTTTGCAGTCCTGACCTTGCCTTTCGCCACCGGAAAATCGTTGACGCGCGGCGGCACGATGGCTGCGGGCGGTTCGATCATAACCGTGACGTCGAGATGATCCTTGAGCAGTTTGCCGGCTTCGACAGCTGTCTCGTCGCGGCCGCATATCAGGATGACGCCGCCGCTCTCCAATTTGACGAAGGGCGCATCTGGCGCCGGCTCGGCCGCCGCCGCAAGCAGTGCCGCCATTTTCGGCCCCGCCTGCGCTCCCTCGCTGGACCATCCGGCGGTCTCGCGGATATTGGCAAACTGGATCAAACCCACGCGTCCAGCCTGCGCGGCTATGTCGGAAAACAGCGCCGCTTCCTGCGTGCACGCGACCGTGACCGGCCCGTCTTGTGCCGCAATCGTGCGGAAACGATCGAGTTCGGCACCGCAGAGCTGGGTCGCAGTGATCGGTTCGCTATTGCAACCGCAACGGATCGCCTCGGTGCCGAGGGGTACCGAGCCGTCACACGAGCAGACCAAGATATGCCCCGAATCAATCATCGCGCTCACAATCTCTTGTTGCTGGACTCGGCTCTTTCATTAGAATTCCTGCAGAACCGCGCATCAGGTATCTTGCTTCGACAGGACACTGACCCGGCCGACATTCATTCTGCGGGCGTCGTCGCCGCTACGTCGCGGTGATCTTCTTTCAGCCGTCGGGCGAGCCAGAGATCATGATGCTCTTTCGCCCAGTTGAGATCGACTTCACCAGTCGCCATGGCCTCGAACGCACCCTCCATGCCGAGCGTACCGATATAGATGTGCGCAAGGATCAGGGCGATAAACAAGATGGCCACGACTGCATGTACGACCTGTGCGATCTGCATCTCCGGAATGTCCGTCCCGTAGAAGGGAAACAGCAGAAGGAAGCCCGATGCAGAGACTGCCACTCCGGCCGCCAGCGAAAACCAGAAGACAAGCTTCTCGCCGAGGTTAAAGCGTCCGGCAGGCGCATGCTTATTCCGGATAAAACCTCCGCCCTGCTTGAGCCAGTCAATGTCCACCTTCGCCGGAAAATTGTCCTTGAAGAAGATGACCGAGATCAGGACGAGGCCAGCCACGAAGGAGAAGCTGGTGAAGTTGTGCACATACTTTGCAGCCTGAGCCACGTCAGAAAAGGTATCCGGACCAACGAGCGGCAAGAGCACGATCTTGCCGAATGTGATGTTCAAGCCGGTAAGGCCGAGAACGACGAAGGATATCGCCGTCAGCCAATGCGAAAATCGTTCAAACGCTTTGAACCGAAGGATTTTCCGTCCGGAGCGCCCTTCCGCGATTCGGACTCGCCCTATGATCAAATAAGCCAGCCCCAAGAACAGGATCGTACCGACGATCACGATCGCGGCGCCCCAATGCAGCAGGATCTCGTGGAAATAATCCCATTCTCGCCCGGCCGGCTGCTCCAGCACGCTGGCTTTTTGATCGGGAATATCGATGCGGCCTTCGATGCGAGGAGCCTGCTTTAGCAACGTTCCTTGATCGGTGACGCTCGCTGTCGGATTGGGGGCGCCGTCCGGGCCAAGCTTCTGGGCTTGTGCCGGAATTGTCGCGGCAATGATCAGCAGTGCCGCGCTGACAATGAAAAGACGAATGCGTACAAAACGCGTCATGACAATCAACCTTTCGCCTGACACATCCTGGCCGGTGTAAGCCAAGGCTGCGACTTAGACCTTGATGTCCCCGTGATAAGCGGTCATCCAGCCCCAGGCACCGGAGCCGTAACCGCGCTTCAAGACGCGCTCCTTGTAGATTTGCGCAATGACGTCTCCGTCGCCCGCCAGCAATGACTTGGTGGAGCACATCTCGGCGCACATCGGCAGCTTGCCTTGGCCGAACCTGTTCGAACCGTATTTCGCGAACTCCTCGGCACTGCCGGGGGCTTCGGGTCCTCCGCCGCCGGCGCAATAGGTGCATTTGTCCATCTTGCCGCGCGAACCAAAATTGCCGACCTGCGGATATTGCGGCGCGCCGAATGGGCAGGCGTAAAAGCAATAGCCGCAACCGATGCACAGATCTTTGTTATGCAGCACGATGCCATCTTCGGTCGGATAGATGCAGGTGACCGGACAGACGGCAGCACATGGCGCATCGGTGCAGTGCATGCAGGCCATCGATACCGACCGCTCGCCAGGTTTTCCGTCATTGATGGTCACGACGCGGCGGCGATTGATGCCCCATGGCACCTCGTTCTCGTTCTTGCAGGCGGTGACACAGGCGTTGCATTCGATGCAGCGGTCCGCGTCGCAAAGGAACTTCATCCGCGCCATCGATTGCTCCTCTATGCTGCCCTTATCTGGCAAAGCGTTGCCTTTGGCTCCTGCATGCCGGTCGCAGGGTCGAAGCCGTAGGTGGTGAGCGTGTTCACGCTCTCGCCGAGCACGATCGGATCAGAGCCCTTCGGATATTTGGGGCGCAGATCGACGCCCTCGTACCAGCCGGCGAAACTATAGGGCATCCAGGCTACGCCCTTGCCGACCCGCTCGGTCACGAAGGCCTTCACGCGGGCTTTTGAGTTACTCTCCGGTCCGGTCACCCAGACCATCCGCCATCCTTGATGCCGCGCTCGCTTGCGTCGGCCGGATTGATTTCGACATACATGTGCTGCTTCAGCTCCGCGAGCCACTTGTTGGATCGCGTCTCCTCACCGCCGCCTTCATATTCCACCAACCGGCCGGACGTCAGGATCAGTGGAAACTGCTTCGCGATGCCCCGGTCGACGGCGGACTTCTGTACAGTAAAGCCGATATTCGGCACCCGGAACTGCCTGGCGTCGGGTAGCGTAGGATAGTCGGCGACGAGGTCGGGCCGCGGTGTATAGATCGGTTCGCGATGGACCGGAATCGGGTCGGGCAGATTCCATGCGATCATTCGCGCTTTGGCGTTGCCATATGGCGAGCAGCCATGCTCGATCGCCACGCGCTGAATCCCGCCGGAAAGGTCCAACGCCCAGGACACGGCGTCGGGATTGCCCGAATTCACGCGCTGGATGATTTCCATTTCCTGCGGCGTGAGATCTTTGTCCCAGCCGAGCTTTTTGAGCACGCCCAAAGTGAACTCTGGATATCCGTCCTTGATTCCAGAGCCAACCGAATAGGAACCCTCCGCGAGAAGATCGTCGTGGTCCTCCCTTTCGACTTCCTGCCCGTTCTCCATCACCTTGCGCTTGACGACGCGCTCGACACCGAACCGGGCGCGGAAGGTGCCGCCGCCCTCCTTCACGGGAAGATTGGTGTTGTAAAGGATCGGCGTGCCCGGATGCTTGAACTCCGGCGTTCCCCAGCACGGCCACGGTAGGCCGTAATAGTCTCCGCCGACTTCCGGATCGTCCTTTGGCGCCCGTAAGGTGACCAGATCGAACTTGGCCTGGTTCTTCATGTGGGCCTTGAGCCGTTCAGGAGATTGTCCGCAATAACCGGTCGACCAACCGCCGCGATTGATCTCGCGCAGAATATCCTCCGCCGACACCTTGCCACTCTCGACCTCGATGTTCTTGAACATCCGGTCGGCAAAGCCGAACTTGCGGGCGAACATGTACATCGTGTCGTAGTCGTTCTTGGATTCGAAGACCGGATCCACGATTTTCTCGCCCCACTGCAGCGAGCGGTTCGACGCAGTGCGCGAACCATCCATCTCGAAGCTGGTGCAGGCCGGCAGCAGGTAAATGCCATCCTTGCGCTCCGAGAGCACCGACCATGCGGTCGGATACGGATCGCAGACGACGAGCAACTCGAGTTTCTCGATCCCTCGCTTGGCTTCCGGCATGCGGGTGATGGTATTGACGCCATGCCCCATGATGAACATGGCCTGCACCGTATCGGGCTGGCTGACCTGATCCCTCGGCAGCAACGTCGCATCGAACCAGCGGGTGCTCGGAATGCCCGGCGTTTCCATCAGCGTCTTGCTCGGAAAGCGGGACTGCATCCACTCATAGTCCACTTCCCACACCCGACACCAATGTCGCCACGCGTCTTCGGCAAGACCGTAATAGAGCGGCAGTGTCGTTACATCGAGACCGAGATCGGTCGCTCCCTGCACGTTGGTATGGCCGCGAAATATATTGGCGCCAGTTCCGGCAATCCCAACGTTGCCGGTGGCGAGCACCAGAATGCAACTCGCCCGAACGTTCGCGGTGCCGGTGGCGAACTGGGTCTGCCCCATCGCCCAGATCAGCGTCGCGGGCTTTTCCTTGGCAAAGATTTCGGCGATGTGCCTGACCTGCGCTTCCGGCAGACCCGTGACGCGCTCAACCTCGCGGGGGGTCCACTTTGCCACTTGCTTGCGGATTTCATCGACACCGTAGACGCGCTGGTTGAGGAATTCCTTGTCCTCCCAACCGTTCTCGAAGATGTGCCAGAGCATCCCGTAAATCGTCGCAATATGAGTGCCGGGCCGCACGCGGACATATTCGGTCGCGTGAGCGGCGGTTCGCGTCATCCGCGGGTCAACCACGATCATGTTGGCGCGGTTGAGTTCCTTACCTTCAAGGATATGCTGAAGCGAAACCGGATGCGCTTCCGCGGGATTGCCGCCCATCAGCATGATCGTCTTGGCGTTGCGGATATCGTTGTAACTGTTCGTCATCGCGCCATAGCCCCACGTATTGGCGACGCCGGTGACCGTGGTCGAATGGCAGATACGCGCCTGATGATCGGCGTTGTTGGTACCCCAGAAAGCCGCGAGCTTGCGGTAGAGATAGGCGGCTTCGTTGGTGAACTTGGCCGACCCCAGCCAGTAAACCGAGTCCGGCCCGGACTTCGCGCGAATTTCCAACAGCTTGTCGCCGATCTCGTCGACGGCCTGTTCCCACGAAACACGGGTCCACTCGCCATTGACCAGTTTCATCGGGTAGCGCAGGCGGCGTTGGTTCAACACGTCGTCGCGAACCGCCGCGCCCTTGCAGCAATGCGATCCGCGATTTATTGGGCTGTCATAGTCCGGCTCCTGGCCGATCCAAACGCCATTCGCGACCCTGGCGATCACCGAGCAACCGACTGAGCAATGGGTGCAGACGTTCTTGCGGGTTGTAATCGTCGCGCCGGGCAGAGCCGGCGGACCGGCCTCCGCCTTGCGCACGCCGCCAAGTGGGAGGCTCCCGAGCGCCGCCAGCGTGCCGGCGGCGAGACCGGACTGTCTTAGAAATGCACGACGATCCGGTTCGTCTTTTGGCTCGCCAGTCCGCGCGTCAAAATGTCTGACGCGAGACCGATGCCGTTCCGACCTTTTGATCAGCACGGACGTCCTCCCTATCGGTTCGGATAGCTGTTGACCCGGTAGAAATTCTGAACCTCGGCAGAATGGGCCCGGTAGCGAGCCCGGCGCTTGCAGGTCATGTCCACGGATTTCGCAGAAGCCGGCTCAGGTAAAAGGGTGCTGGCGGCCGAAGCGCCAACTTCGGCAATCACAGCACGAAGCAAATCGCGTCGGCCGATAGTTCTCTTGGGATTTTGCTTCATGAGAGCGTTGCCAGATCGGGTTAGCTGTACCGCCGAGCGAAACTTTCGTGAGAGTTGACTGAAAACGTAGTTCACTCGAGGGCTACGTATTTCAAATTCGCCCGACCGGACACCTCCCTGGCGACCGGTCCCCGGCACTCGCAAGCTTAACGTGCCATACAAGGACACCGGGCGGCGTCAACGTGGGCTCGGCAGCCGCCGCGGCAACCTCGCTGCCGCCGATGCAGGACCGATCGCGCTGGTTTTTTTCAATGCGCCCCGTCTTCCGTTGATGACCTTCACGGACTGCTACCTCCTGCTTGTTCTCTTTAGAACGATAGGCAGCAGGGTATTTCGCGGCCACTAAATCTTTTTTTATTCAAACATTGGCTTGATCGCCGTTGCGAGCGGTGGCCCAACCTATCATTTCCAAGGTTCACAATGCTCCATGCGCGTGCAAGCGACTTCGGATAGAGTACTCAGATGCCGGACGCACAAAGCGGCCCCGGCCGAGCAGCAGCAAAGCTTCATCGCGGGATGAAGGCAACTGCGGACGCGGTTGGCATACTTCTGGTTGATGGATTTCACTATTTGGCGCTCTTCTCGATAGGCGCGACAACTGTCTGGTCAGCCCTTGCCGCTTTCATCAGCATGGTAGCTAAGGGACGCGCGGAGCTTTCGGACATCCTTCTTCTGTTTATCTATCTTGAAATCGGCGCAATGGTCGGAATCTATTTCAAGACGACGAGGCTTCCGGTTCGCTACCTGATTTATATCGCGATGACAGCGCTCGGCCGGGTCCTGATCGAGATTGGGGGCGCTGAACACAAGACGGGGAAAGATCTCCTCATTGTGGCAGGAGCGATTCTGGTTCTGTCGCTTGCTGTACTGGTACTGCGGTTCGCATCTCACAAGGACGATCCGTCCGACAGGCCCAGTTACGGAGCCTAGGCTGTGAAACAGCGCCGAACGTTGACCCCACAGAATCCATATCGATCAAACGCTTATGACGCCGATCGGCGCCCGAACCCCATGCCGATTCACAGCCAGTGGCCCAGCGAGCCGCGTGGGCGCATCTTACGCACTGGGTACGATGACGAAGCGCGCTCTCTGCGAGGCTTTTGAACGAGTTGCAATCCGCCCGGGGAGCTGGGGGGAGCAGCAGCACTTCGCTCCACTGGCAGCGGCGCAGCAGTTCGTCGCTTCGCCCGTCGCCAGGAAGAAGCGGACAAGACGGCCGCCTCAATCGGCTGGAACATCGCCAGCGTGTAGGTGATGTCCGCAAGTGCGAGGATTTGCGCCGCTTTTCGCAGCATGGCGGCAATCGGTCATCGGCCCGAACGGCCGCATGCTCGATCAATCAGAAGTTTTCCTCTCGGGAAGGTGAATTGACTCCGATGCGGCAAGGAAAAACCCTTGGTCTATTAGCGCTCGGGGTAAACAAGGAAAACGTCCATGGCGATCGTGAGATCGGTGACGATGCTGAGTTTGGCGCGAGATGCGTTGGAGCGCTCCGCTAATGACGCGAATGCTGCCCAAGCCTATTTGTCGGAACGGCTGCTCAACGATGGGCAGCTTCGCGAGGCTCTCGTTAAAGCTGCGATCGAATACGAAAAGGCAGCTGCTATTGAGGAAGCACCGTCCTAAGCGGTTTTTTTTCAACAAGCATTGTCCCGAAGAGCCCGAGCAAGTTGAAGCCTTCCGCAAAGAAGCGGGAAGGACACAGATCCAAAAATAGCTCTCCCGGGTCTCGAGGAGGACCCGCGTGGTGAAGCGGGACTTCGACCTCATCGTTTATGGTGCGACGGGTTACACCGGCCGTCTCATCGCCGAATATCTGGCGACGTCCTATCGCGGCAACGATGCTCCGTCCTGGGCGATCGCG
>Ga0210402_10004589_pt1 | contig 12547 bp, 11 predicted proteins | sample IncBWC7MmetaG_FD_161055 | JGI IMG/M metagenome (GOLD analysis project Ga0210402, IMG submission 161055) | Forest soil microbial communities from Barre Woods Harvard Forest LTER site, Petersham, Massachusetts, United States - Inc-BW-C-7-M | ecosystem: Environmental > Terrestrial > Soil >...
TGTAGATCGGCGGGGGGACGCCGAGTTTGCTGGAGCCGGAGTTGCTTCAAGGGATAATGGAGGCGATTCGGGGGACGTTTACAACAGAATTGAGCGAGGTGACGCTGGAGGCTGATCCGGAGACGGTGGAAGCGGGGAAGGCGGCGGCTTGGGTGCGGGCGGGGATTAATCGGGTTAGCTTTGGTGTGCAGTCGTTTTCGGATAAGGAATTGGTGGCGGCAGGGAGGATGCATCGGAAGGCGGATATTTATCGGGCGGTGCCGATTTTGCGAGAGGCGGGGATTCGGAATATCAGTTTTGATTTGATTGCGGGATTGCCGTTTCAAACTAAAGAGAGTTGGGAGGAGTCATTGGAGGAATTGGGCAGACTCGAGCCGGAGCACGTTTCGGTTTATCTGTTGGAGGTGGATGAGGGGAGCCGATTGGGGCTGGAGATTTTGCAGAGTGGGACACGGTACAGCGCAGGGGCTGTGCCTAGCGATGATTCGATGGCGGGATTTTATGAAGCGGCTTGCGCGTATTTGGGGGACGCGGGTTATCACCATTACGAGATTTCGAATTGGGCGAAGGCGGGATTTGAGTCGAAGCACAATTTGAAGTATTGGAGGAGGGAGCCGTATTTGGGATTTGGAGCTGGGGCGCATTTATTTTCTGGGGCGCAGAGATGGGCGAATGCGCATGATGCGGCGGAGTATGCGGGAGCGATCCAGGCAGGACGATTGCCGGCGGAGCAGTTGGAGGCGGTTACGCGGGAGAGTGCGTTGGAGGAGGAATTGTTTCTGGGGTTGCGGCAGTTGGATGGGATTGATGTGGGGCGGATCGAGCGGGAGTATGGGGTGGTGCTGGGGAGGCGATTCGAGCCGTTGGAGTCGGCTGGATTGGTGATCAGAGATGGGGATGTGATGCGGCTTGCTCCGGCGAGATTGAGTGTTTCAAATGAGGTGTTTGTGGAATTGATGAGATGAGTTTGCTGCGCTGAGAAACTGGAGTGAAATTAGGAGAGGATTTTTAGCGCAGATGACGCAGAGAACAAGAGGAGCGGAAGCGTGAGCGGAACGATTGCCAAGAGCGGGATGCGGAGTGATCCGGACAGCGTGACGACGCTGGAGAATGTTGTGGATTTGCGGAGCGATACGGTTACGCGGCCGACTGCGGAGATGCGTCGGGCTATGGCGGAGGCGGAGGTCGGAGATGACGTCTACGGCGAAGACCCGACGGTGAACCGGCTGGAGAAACGCGCGGCGGAGATATTTGGAAAAGAGGCGGCGCTGTTCGTGCCCACAGGATGCATGGGGAATTTGATTGCGATTAAGGTGTGGACTCATCACGGCGATGAAGTGATTTGCGATGAGAAGAGTCATGTGAATTTGTATGAGTTGGCGTCGATGGCGGCGATAGCCGGATGTATGCCGCGGGTGGCGCGGGGCGAGGACGGAATTCTTTCGTGGAAGCTGATTGAGGCGGTGATTCGGCCGAAGATTTATTACGACTCGCAGACGGCGCTCGTGTGCATCGAGAATACGCACAATATGGCGGGCGGGACGCTGCATCCGACGGCTTCAGTGGATGAGATTTGCGAACACGCGCACGAAGCGAAATTGAAGGTGCATTTGGATGGGGCGCGGATTTTCAATGCGGCTGCGGCGCTGGGTGAAAGCGTTGCGCAGATGACGAAGAAAGTGGACTCCGTGATGTTTTGTTTATCGAAGGGACTTGCGGCGCCAGTGGGGTCGATGATTGTGGGGTCGGGAGCGTTTATAGAGAAGGCGCGGATTTACCGGAAGATGTTTGGAGGAGGGATGCGGCAGGCGGGGGTAATTGCAGCGGCAGGATTGATCGCACTGGAAAAATCGCCCGGACGTTTGCATGTGGATCACGAGAATGCACGGCTGTTGGCGAAGAGAATTGCCTCGATGCCGGGATTGAAGATTGATCCCGCGAAGGTTCTGAGCAATATTGTGATTTTTGATTGCGAGGAAACAGGGAAGAACGCGGTGGAGTTGTGCGATTCGTTGCGCGAGAAGGATATTTGGGCCTTGGATACGGAGAAGTATTCAGTGCGGTTTGTGACGCATTGTGATGTGGATCGAGCGGGATGCGAGCGGGCGCTGGCGGCTTTGGGAGAGATTGTGCGACGGCCGCAGACGGCTCGAGCGTCGTAGCAAGAAAAGTGGACCAGACGGCTGGGGAAATGACACTCGCTTGGTCAGTGCAGTGACTGGAAACGCTAGGGCAGCATCAGCCCCTATAAATTCACGAAAACGAACGTGAAGAGCCAGACCTGAAATGCATCGGCCGCGTGTAAAATAAGTCATAAGCGGAACTTTGGTGAATTATAGCCGAGGCATATAGCCGCGGGGAGACAACGTGGACTTCACTTTTAGCGAGGAACAGCAGCAGTTGCGGCGGAGCGTGCGGGAGTTTGCGCAGGGCGAAATGCTGCCGCACGTGATGGAGTGGGACGAGGCTTCTCATTTTCCGATAGAGATTATGCCGAAGCTGGGCGAGATGGGACTGCTTGGCGTTATTTTTCCTGAGGAGTATGGCGGGGCGGGGCTCGGGTACATCGAGTACGTCATTACGATTGAAGAGTTGGCGCGCGTGGATGGGTCGATTGGGTTGATTGTGGCGGCGCACAATTCGCTTTGCAGCAATCACATTTACAAGTTTGGAACGGAGGCACAGAAAAAGAAATATTTGGCGCCTTTGGCGTCGGGGAAGAAGATCGGGGCTTGGTCGCTGACGGAGCCGGAGGCGGGGTCGGATGCGGGCGGGACGCGGACAACGGCGCGGCGCGACGGGAATTGTTGGGTGTTGAACGGAGCAAAGACGTTTACGACGAATGGGCACTACGCGGATTTTTGCGTGGCGATGGCGGTAACGGATAAGTCGAAGGGATCGCATGGGATTAGCGCGTTTATTCTGGAAAAGGGGATGGCGGGCTTTAAGCCGGGGAAGAAAGAAAACAAGCTGGGGATGCGGGCCAGCGATACTTCGGAGGTAATTTTTTCGGATTGCCGCGTGCCGGCAGAGAATTTGTTAGGGCCGGAGGGCGAGGGGTTTACGGGGAGCTTGAAGATTCTGGATGGCGGGAGGATTTCGATCGCAGCTTTGGCGCTGGGGATGGCGCAGGGGGCGCTTGAGGCGGCGGTGAGTTATGCGAAGCAGCGGAAGCAGTTTGGGCAGGCGATCAGCGAGTTTCAGGCGATTCAATTCAAGCTGGCGGACATGGCGACAGAAGTGGAGGCGGCGCGGCTTCTTGTTTATCAAGCGGCGTGGCTTGCGGATCGAAAGGATGTACGGTTTACACGCGAATCGAGCATGGCGAAACTGTTTGCCAGCGAGGTGGCGGTGCGCGTGGCGAATGAATGCGTGCAGGTGCACGGCGGGTACGGATTTATAAAGGATTATCCGGCGGAGAAGTTTTACCGGGACGTGAAGTTGTGCACGATTGGCGAGGGGACTAGCGAGATTCAGAAGTTGGTGATTGCGAGGCAATTGCTTGGGAAAAAGTGACTGGTGACTCGTGACTGGTGAAGAGCCCTCCTGGTGCGGAAGCTGCTGTTAAACGCGTCCTTGCGTTTTGGAGTGCATGTCGAAGGGAAAAATCGGGATAATAGGCAAGTGCATCGAGCCTTCGGCGAATTCGCGGACGATTCAGGGACAAAATGACGCTGCCTATTGAGAAGTGGGCGGAGTTGGTGCGCGCGGGGGACGTGCGGGCGATTTCGCGGGCGATAACGGCGATTGAGAACCATCAGGCGGAGGCAGAAGAGTTGTTGCAGCGGCTTTTTGTGCAAACGGGAGCGGCCTATCTCACTGGAGTCACTGGGGCGCCGGGGACGGGAAAGAGCACTTTGGTGGACCGACTCGCGGCTTATTACCGGAAACATGAAGAGCAAGTGGGCGTGATCGCGGTGGACCCGACGAGCCCGTATACGGGGGGAGCGATCCTCGGGGACCGCATACGGATGCAGAGCCATGCTAGCGATCACGGGATGTTTATTCGGTCGATGGCAACGCGCGGGTTTATGGGAGGGTTGGCGCGGGCGACGGCGGAAGTGGCGCTGTTGCTGGATGCGGCGGGAAAGCAAGAGGTGCTAATCGAGACGGTGGGTGTGGGGCAAGACGAGATTGATATTGTGCGGCTGGCGGATTGCGTTTTGGTGGTGCTCGTGCCGGGGATGGGCGACGACATCCAGAACATGAAGGCTGGGCTGATGGAGATTGGGGATATTTTTGTTTTGAACAAGGCAGACCGCGAGGGCGCGGACAGGTTGGAGCAGCAGTTGATGGCGATGCTGTCTCTGGTGATGCCGCGAGATGGGTGGCACCCACCGGTGGTGCGAACAGTGGCAAGCGAGAGCAAAGGGATTGAGGCGCTGGCGGAAACGATTGGAAAATTTCGAAAACATTTTGAGACTAGCGGGGAACGCGAGAGGAAACACGTGGAGCATTGGAAGAGGAGATTGCTGGGATTAATTGAGTCTCGGTTGGTGGAGCGCGTGTTGGGCGGCACGGGCGGGGAAGCGCGATTGGCTGAGATGGCGAAGGAAGTGGCCGAGCGGAGGAAGGACCCGTTTACGGCGGTGAACGAGTTGCTGGCGAAGAGCGGCGTTGCTGTCTAAGGCGGGGGGAATGCACCTGGGGGAAATCGAAGTACGCCACATTCACGGAGGCATATTCTGGCTGGATGGCGGGTCGATGTTTGGCGTTGTGCCAAAACCTCTATGGGAAAAGAAGATGCCCGCGGACGAGCGGAACCGGATACCGTTGGCAGCGAACTCGCTGCTGGTACGTGCTGGCGGTAAGAATATTTTGGTGGAGACGGGCAACGGGACGAAGTGGGACGCGAAGCTGCGCAATATTTATGGTTTTGCGGAGGGCGATCCTTACGCGGACTCACTGGCAAAGGCGGGAGTGAAGCCGGAAGAGATCGATCTGGTCATCAACACGCACCTGCATTTTGATCACGCCGGTGGGAATACGACACTGGTGGATGGACGGATCAGGCCGACATTTCCGAATGCCAAGTACGTGGTGCAGCGGGCGGAGTTGGAACACGCAATGCATCCGACGGAACGGGACCGGGCGAGCTACTACGCGCACGATTTTGTGCCAATCACGGAAGCGGGGCAGTGGCAGTTTGTGGACGGCGATTGCGAGATTGTGCCGGGGATTTCGGTGGTGAAGATTCCGGGGCACAATTTGCAGATTCAGGGTGTGCAGATCACGGGCGGAGGAAAGAAGTTAATGCTGGTGGCTGACCTGATTCCGACGCGGCACCATTTGCCGCTGCCATGGATCATTGCGTACGATCTATACCCGTTGACGACCTTGGAGACAAAGCGAAAGTGGATTGGCGAGATCGCGCGGAACGGATGGATTGTGGCGTTTGGACATGACCCAGATTTTCCCGCAGGGACATTGCACGAGCATGACGGGAAAATCATTTGCGAACCAGTGGACCTGAACAGTTGATTTCACGGAGACAAGAGAATGGCAGCTGTTAAAGCGGGGAAAGCGAAACGCGCAAACACTCAGGCAGAAATTGGGATTATCGGCGGCAGCGGATTGTATTCGATGAGCGGTTTGACGAAGACGCGTGAAGTTGATGTGAAGACGCCGTTCGGGGAGCCGTCGGATGCGATTGTGCTAGGAATGTTGGAAGGTAAGCGGGTGGCCTTTCTGGCGCGGCATGGGCGGGGTCACCGGATACTGCCGGGTGAGATTAATTTTCGGGCAAATGTGTATGCGATGAAATTGCTCGGGGTGGAGAGGATCATTTCCGTCAGCGCGGTAGGGTCCTTGATGGAGGAATTGCGGCCAGGGGAGTTCCTGGTTGCGGATCAATTTGTGGACCGGACAAAGAACCGCGTTTCGACTTTTTTTGGAGAAGGACTCGTGGCACACGTGGGATTCGATAAACCGACGTGCGGGCAGATGTCTAGCGTGCTGGCCGACGCAAGCGTGCACTGCGGAGTGAGGGTGCACCGGCGCGGGACGTATGTGTGCATCGAGGGGCCGCAGTTTTCGACACTCGCGGAAGCGAACATGCACAGGCAGTTGCGCTTCGAAGTGATTGGCATGACCAACGTGACGGAAGCGAAGCTGGCTCGCGAAGCGGAGATTTGTTACGCGACCATGGCGATGATCACGGATTTTGATTGCTGGCATCCGGAGCATGAATCCGTGACGGCATCGCAGATCATGGCGACGCTTGTGCAGAATGCGGAGAATGCGCAACACGTTTTGCGCGAAGCGGTGCGCGCGATGCCAGAGGAACGGAATTGCAAGTGCGGCGCGGCGCTGAAGCACGCATTGGTGACTGACATGAAATTAGTGCCAAAAGCCACGAAGAAGAAGCTCAGTGCGATCATTGGCAAGTACATTTCCTAGGAGAAGCCTGTGTCTCTATTGGTTGTGGGTTCGGTAGCGTTTGATGCGCTTGAAAGCCCGTACGGAAAGGTGGACTGGACACTGGGCGGCGCGGCGACGTATTTCGCCGTTGCGGCGAGTTTTTTTGCGCCTGTAAGTCTCGTGGCCATCGTGGGCGAGGATTTTACGGCGAAGGACGAGGCGGTGTTTCGCGGGCGACATATCGATACGGAAGGATTGGAGCGAGCGGCGGGGAAGACGTTTTTTTGGGCGGGGCGGTACTCGGAAAACCTGAACGAGCGGGTAACGCTGGCGACGGATTTGAATGTTTTTGCGGGTTTCAAGCCGCGGCTTCCGGAGAAGTACAGATCTTCGAAATACGTTTTTCTGGCGAATATCGCTCCTGATTTGCAGCGGGACGTTCTAAAGCAAGTGAAGGGCAGGCCGAAACTTGCCGCGCTGGACACCATGAATTACTGGATTGAGCGTTCGAACGGCGAGCTGCGCGAAACGCTGCGGCACGTAGATATTCTGATGATCAACGATTCGGAGACACGGCAGCTTTCGAACGAACACAATTTAATGCGCGCGGCCAAGCATATTTTCAAGATGGGGCCGTCGACGCTGGTTGTGAAGCGCGGTGAACACGGAGCGATGATGGTGGACAAGCGCGGTGTGTTTTGCGTGCCGGCGTTCCCACTGGAGGAGCCGCATGACCCCACGGGAGCTGGGGACAGCTTCGCAGGCGGCTTTATGGGATATCTGGCGGGGGCCAAGGATTTAAGCGACGCCACGCTGCGTAAGGCGATGGTCTATGGTTCGGTGCTAGGGAGCTTTACGGTGGAGCGGTTCGGCTTGGACCGGCTGCGCGTGCTGAAGCGGAGCGAGATACACGCAAGGGCACGGCACTTTGGGAAATTGACGCAATTCAAATTGTAGTGTGTAGAATCCTGCCATAGCTTGGGAAATGCAGGGGAACATGCTGCCCTTTAGTACTATCGTCGCGCGGCTGGCTTGGGCCGCACTGCTCGGCGCAATCATCGGCCTCGAACGCAGTATTCGCAGACGCCCTTCCGGGATGCGAACGGGGATTTGCGTTTCCCTTGGCGCGGCGCTTTTCACGATCGTTTCCGTGGAAATCGCGCGACAGACGGGGGACGCGAGCACGACTCGAATTGCGTCGAATATCGTGCAGGGGATCGGATTTCTTGGGGCTGGGGTGATCCTTCGCGAGAAAGGCAGCGTCACTGGATTGACGACTGCCGCGACGATTTTTGCAGTGGCGGCGATGGGCATGGCCGCTGGCGGAGGCTTGTATTCGGTTTCCGGGATTGCCTGCGCGATGGTGTTGTGCGCCTTGGTTTTCCTCTTCTACGTCGAGGATTGGCTCAATTTGAAACCACGGTATATGTTTTTCCGCATTTCTGTGGACAGCGCTGAAAACATGGTTTCGGAGGTGCACCGCATTTTTTCAGAGCTGAAGGTGGGGATTGATAATTTCCAGATGTCAATTGCCGGCGATAAAAATCTGATCCAATTTGACGCGGAAGTCAGCGTTCGTCAGCAGGAGAAGGTACTTGAGGCGCTCTGCAGGCCGGGCATGAGCTGCGAGATGCTTCCCGTGGAGCGGCAGAACGGATGAGCCTTGGGACCAGCAGTTTGGAGGCACCAGCGTTGGAACTGGAAGTGCGAAAGCCGCGTGCGTTGAATTCGCGAAGTGTTTTGGCGCCATTTGCGCCAGCATCGCCGGCAGAGTTTGCAAAGGTTGTGGCGGGCGCCGAGGAATTGCGGAAAGCTGGTTTTCAAGTGGCCGATGCGACACCTCTTTCGCCGGCGGGTTACTTCGCGGGGGCCACGGCAGACCGACGGAATGAGTTCTTGAGCGAACTGGAACGGCGCGATGTGGATGCGCTGGTGGCGATTCGCGGAGGGTATGGTTCGAACTATATTCTCGACAACCTTGAGTTGCCTCACGCTGATGCGCCGAAAGTAATTTTGGGCTACAGCGATTTGACGTCATTGCAGACATATTTATGGAAACGCTATGCGTGGGCCGGATTCTACGGCCCGATGCTGGCAGCTGGATTGGATGCAGGCGCTGGCGCTTTGAAGGGCTATGACAAGGAATCGCTGCTTTGCGCTGTTGGAGAAACGGAAAGCGGCTGGACGTTGAAGCTGCGAGGCGAGACGCTGGCTGGAGGGGAAGTCGAAGGTCGAATTCTTGGCGGGTGTATGACGCTGGTCGAGACGACGCTGGGGACACCGTGGGAATTGGAGACCCGCGGGGCGATTTTGCTGCTTGAGGACCGTGGAATGAAGCCGTGGCAAGTGGATCGAGCGCTGATGCATTTAAAGCAGGCGGGAAAATTTGATGGGGTTTGCGGTCTCATACTCGGGGAATTCCCGGAATGCGACGCGCCTGGAATGGGAGGCGAGACCATACGAGACGTATGCTTGCGAATTCTCGGTGCGTTAGGAGTGCCGATTGTTTATGGCGCAGCGGTCGGACATACACCGCGGCCGATGTTGACTGTACCCTTAGGCGTAAAGGCACGTTTAAGGGCGCAAGGAGAAGGGGAGCTGGAGATTCTTGAGCCGGCGGTAGTGCTGTGAGTGACGCCAAGCATGTTCACGTAATTGGGATTGGGGGCTCGGCGATGGCGCCGCTTGCGGGGATGCTTCGCGAGCATGGGTATCGCGTGACGGGATCGGATTCGGGTGTATATCCTCCGGCCTCCACGCTGCTGGAGAAGCTGGGGATTTCGTTTTTCCACACATTTGATGCGGCTCACATGAACCCCGCGCCAGAAATGGTGGTGGTGGGGAATATTATTGCGCGCGGGAATCCTGAGCTAGAAGAGGTCCTCGACCGCAAAATTCCGTATCGCTCGATGCCTGAGATTCTTGAAGAAGTGTTTTTGCCGGGACGGCACTCGATCGTAGTGAGCGGCACGCACGGCAAGACGACGACGACGGCGATGCTGGCCTGGATTTTCCATACGGCGGGTAAGCGGCCGAATTTTCTAGTGGGCGGCGTCGCCGAGAATTTTGGCAAGAGCTACGGGCTGGGCGGCGGCGAGGAATTTATTCTTGAGGGAGATGAGTATGAGACGGCGTTTTGGGATCGCGGGCCGAAGTTTTTCCATTACCATCCGGATGATTTGATCGTCACTTCGCTGGAGTACGACCACGCCGACATTTACCGGGACTTTGAGACGTATGAGCTAGCGTTCCGGAGACTAGTGAATCTCGTGCCGCGGCGCGGGCGAGTTGTGATTTGGGGTGATACAGCGGAAGCCGGGCCGGCTTTGCGGCGGGCGGCTGAGAAAGCATTTTGTCCGGTGGAGACGTACGGATTTTCCGCGGGGAATGATTGGTTGGTTAGTGAGCTGGTGGTGGACGGTGGAGGAATGCGGTTTCGAGTCACGCACGGGGGCCAGCCATTTGGCGACTTTGTGCTGGCCGCGAGCGGGCGGCACAACGTATTGAACGCCCTGGCGGCGATAGCCGTGGCGCACGGACGCGGGATTGGCGCGGACGTTCTGGGAAAAGCGCTTGCCACGTTTCGAAGCGTGAAACGGCGGATGGATGTGAAAGGGGAAGTGCGCGGAGTTCTAGTGGTGGATGATTTTGCGCATCACCCTACAGCGGTACGCGCGACGATTGAGGCTGCGCGGGCGCGTTGGCCCGGCCGGCGGCTGTGGGCGATTCTTGAGCCGCGCTCGAATTCGATGCGGCGGAAAGTATTTGAGGAAACGCTGCCAGTGGCGTTGGCTTTGGCAGATCGCGTGATTTTGGCTGGCGTGTTCCGCGCACAACAGCTTGGAGATGAGAATCGGCTTGAACCGGAAGCGGTGGCTGAGAGTGTTCGCGAATTGGGGAAGAGCGCGCGTGTATTACCGAGCGCAGACGCGATTGCAGAGCAAGTTTCGATGGAAGCAGAGGCTGGCGATGTGCTGCTGGTGATGTCCAACGGTAGCTTCGACGGACTTTGCGAAAAACTGCTGGCCAAGCTCGGCGAGCCGGTGCGGGTTTCTTCCGAGGCAAATACGAGGTGAGAGCTCAATCGTTGCGGGCTATGTTCCCGGCGACAGCGTTATCGGTGTGCGCGTTGGGCTGGGCGGCTCAATGCCAGGCGACGATCCGGTACGAAGTATCGATAAACCATCCAGAGCAACACCTTTTTCATGTAACGATGACGATTCCCAATGTGAACGGAGAAGTCTCGCTGCAGATACCGGCATGGAATGCGCTCTACCAGATTCGGGATTTTGCTAGCCACATTCAGCGGGTGGAGGCCTTTGCAGACTCTACAAAGGCGCCGATTGAAAAAGTGGACAAGCAAACGTGGCGCATTACCGGCCATGGAACTATTACGGTTCTTTATACGAGCTATTGGGATGAAGTTGGCCCGTTTGCAACCCAATTAAACGCCGATCATGCTTTCCTAAATCCAGCGATGATTCTCTTCTATGTGCCGGAACGCCGCAGCGAGGATGTTCATCTTAGTTTTCCAGATGTCCCTGGTGCCTGGAATGCAGCCAGTTCCGGGAGTACAGGGTTGGAGTCCATGGGAGGAGCGCGAAATTTCTTCTTCGACGCGAAGAGCTACGATGCACTTGGAGATGCGCCCATTGAAGTGGGGAATTTTAAGGAATTCAGCCTGGCGGGAGTATCAGCGGACATCCGAGTACTGGTCCATGGAGACAATTGGAGCCAGAAGAAGATTGAAGGCGACTTGAGCCGAATTTGCAATTACGAGCTGAAGTTGATGGAGGGGGCGCCATTCGAGCATTACGTTTTCATATTGCATATTGGGAAAGGCGCGGGCGGGGGCGGGATGGAGCATGCGTATTCAACGGCGATTGGAATCCCATCGGATGAGTATCTGGCAGGAGTAGCAGCGCACGAATTCTTTCATTTGTGGAACGTGAAGCGGATTCGACCTGCGACGCTGGAGCCCGTGGACTACACGAAGGAGCAGTACACGAGGGCCCTGTGGTTCGCGGAAGGTGTAACGAGCACGTATGGCGCTTATACGCTGGTGCGCAGCGGGATTTGGAGTAAAGAACGATTTTACGAGGACCTGGGGGAGCAGATCACCGAGTTGGAATCGCGGGCAGCGAACCGGTGGCAGAGCGCGGAGGAATCGAGCCTGGATGCCTGGCTGGAAAAATATCCGCCTTATGACGGGCCGGAATACAGCGTTTCGTATTACACCAAGGGACAGTTGTTGGGAGACTTGCTGGACATAATGATTCGCGACCGCACGGACAATCAAAAGAGTCTCGACGATGTGCTGCGGGGGATGAATACGGATTTCGCAAAACAAGGAAAGACATACCGGGACAGTTTGGACGTCCGGCTGGCGGCAGAGAAGGTTGCCGGCGGCTCGTTCGAAGAGTTTTTTCGGAATTATGTTGCGGCGGCGGATCCCCTGCCATACCAGGAAGTACTTGCGCTGGCCGGGCTTGAGCTGCGAACAACAGAGCACAAGCGCGCCGTGCTTGGTTTTTCTGCGGAACGCGAATCGGGCGGCACGATGACAGTGCGCACGGTGGAGGACCGTAGTCCCGCGGCGGAGGCCGGGCTGCGAAGTGGAGACGTCCTTGTAAGTTGGAACGGCGGAGACATGCCTCGGTCTCTGGGGCGTTGGGTGCGCGAACGGCAGGCAGGAGAGACTGTGAGGGTGCGCCTCCGCCGAGAGGAAAAAGAGCAGACACTCGAGTTCAGGCTGGGTGAGCAAAAAGAACTGCTCGATCAAATCGCGGAAGACTCTCACGCGGGAGGGAAAGCGCGGCGTATCCGGGAGGGTATACTCCACGGTGTTACGCAAGCAGCGACAGTGCGCTAAACGACGAATGAATTCAGGGTTCTACTTGACCTGCAACTGCGGATTCTAGAGAGTTCTGCGTACTGCATGCTCAGAATGGTCTTCATCTCGGTTTTCCTCTCGCTCTACATCCTGATACTCGGGCCACCGTTGCTGCTCTATACGTTAATTACACGCCACATCGATCCACTATATTGGGCGGGCCTGAAGGGCGTGATGTTTTTTGTGAGCGTCGCGGGGGTGAGAGTCCGTGTAACCGGGAAGGAGAGAATTCCGCGCGGAGTTTGCCTATTCGTGGCGAACCATACAAGTTCCGCGGATGCGCCAGCGGTAGTT
>Ga0210402_10004592_pt1 | contig 12546 bp, 15 predicted proteins | sample IncBWC7MmetaG_FD_161055 | JGI IMG/M metagenome (GOLD analysis project Ga0210402, IMG submission 161055) | Forest soil microbial communities from Barre Woods Harvard Forest LTER site, Petersham, Massachusetts, United States - Inc-BW-C-7-M | ecosystem: Environmental > Terrestrial > Soil >...
ATCTTATGTAATCGAATATCTTATGTCATGACTCTTATGTCATATCTTATAGCAACGGGTCATAAAATGGGACATAACAAGGACATAACGAATCCGCTTCACATGTCGAGAGAAGTCCCGGCGACCTGTATGTCATGTACGCTCTCCAATCCCACCCCACGCAAGATATTCCCAACTCCTTCGTTTCTCACTGCCTCCAACTCTTGCTCATTCTTGACCAACAACATCCCTGCAAACCCGAGCGCATTTATACCCATTTTCTCTCCAGTCTCTTCCAAAACATGACTCTCCTGTCGTCGAGGAATCAAATGCATATGTTCCAGCGTGACAAGAACGTTATACGATGGCTTGCCCGCAGGATAACTTGCGTCATGCCGGATTGTGGATATGACGAGGTCAAGAAGGTAAAGAAAAGCCTGGGATAATGTCTGTGCAAGTTGAGATGGGGTGGAAGAGGAGAAATGTGACGGAAAACGGAAAACGTGGTTGGCGTAGGACAACCGTGTCAGCGAGAAGGGTTTGTCTGGGTAAAACGCCAATGTTGTAGCTAGAAAGTCTGGATCGAATGGGGTGAAACTCACCGGGAGTCTCTAAATTAACTCCTCTAGCAAGTCGCTCGATTGGAGGTCCATCTTCGTCCTCGATCGGAATGAACTGGACGTGTTTGTGTGGTTGGCTTGCGCCGCTGTTATCACCACCTTTGGAAGCCGTTGGTTAAGTCAGCCCACTGTTCGCAGAAATTTGCAGATTCGCGCACAATTATAGAACGCGAAGAAGTGCTTGTCTGCTTTCCGAGCAGCGACGAGGAGCAAGTACGTTTGGACAAGATCGGGGGGCAGGAGAGGCGATGATTGCGATTTGAATTCTGCAAGACCGATGTTGGCTTCCCCAGTGATGGAAGAGTAAGTAGGAGATACGTACCTTTGCTCACCATGAGAAAATGTTGTGAGACAACAGAGTACTTGTTCAACTGATTTCGCCCCAGTGGAGAAGCCGTAATTCAGCTGAAGTTTCAGAGGATTGTATACACCCCCACTGACCAGGACAACATACTCTTCGTCTTCACCCTCGTCTCGGAGCTCCCCCACATACAGATTGGGGTTATATGGTGGAATAAAAGGATCTAAGGCCTTGTCTTTATCGCCTTGTGCGGCAAGGCTATCATCCGCGACAGAAACTGTGTCCAAGTGTGGTTTTTTCTGCAATGCAGGGCACAATCGGATTTCAAACTAATAAGGAGCAGGAGATGTCAACAATCACTTTCGTTGACACAGTCTTCCATTTTACAAACTCACCTCCACGCCCAAATCAAGGTGTTTATGTATTATCGAAGGGAAAAAGAACAGATCCCCAGATGCAAGGGCTTTGTCAAAACTTGAAGGCAAATTTGATATTATACCCTGTGCGGACATATCTGAGTGGGTATCAGCAGACGAAGAGTTGCAGTGCAGGTGATGTATATATACACATGGAAGGCTTTGTTTGAATAACAACATCCCCAAGATCTTGGCCAAGTACTTTTAATAAGTAATAGCATCACCATGGCACAGACTGTCGGGTTAGAAATGAGCTATTTATTGCATCAACGCGTACAAAGAAAATGGGTAACATAATTGTAGTAAATAATCGAGCAAAACCACGAGCGGTTTGGGTTGCAGCGAGGGAGGATGATACCCATGAAAAAAGAATGTAAGACGGACCCAGTCCATCAAGGTGGATGCTCCCTCCCTTCCTGCGTTTGATATAAAAGAAGTCCCTGAAAAAGATGTGGACGGCGATCCTGGATCAAGCCCGTGCACCATGACCCCTATTATCTTTCGCCTCCTGCATGATCTCTCCGAGCACTTGTGCTCGAGTATAGCACATTGCCGCAATCAACGACCATATCGCGGCGTTTGTACCCTGACGACGGAAGTAAGACCGTTAGACACATTCCCGGGATAAATGTTACTGCACAAAACTTGCCTGATAAAAGAGTATGGCGAGGAACGTTTGGAATAACAATATCACAATTCTTAAAACTATACTGCGATGGATTGCCAGCGACTTTAGCTGAGGTAACGGAAACTCAAGGGCAATCATGAAAAGCCCAGTGATCATGGTGAGTATTTGAATGATGGGGACTTTGACGATAAGAGTAATGAAGACCGCAGAGTTGGGTGAAGGTCTATGTCGGATGGAATGAGAATCATGTAATTGATGAAGAGGCAATTTACGCACTGAAGGCCTCCAGGATCACGCAGGATTCCACCAACAAAGTCCCAAAAGAATTTACGGTAGAACAATCCAAAGAAAGCGGACCATACAGCATCTTACGATATATGTTAACAAATTGGAGAAGATCCAAGGGCGTGGAATATACCCACAGACGCTGGCTGTGATGGAAATGAGGCGGGAGTATTCGTGCCAGACAAGGTTTCCCATTAGTTTCGCAGAAGTTGAAAGCAAGGTTGACTGGATATTGCGGGCGAAGAAATGAATGTGGAGCCTGCTCAGGGACAACGACCGCGAGATAACAAGAACAGTGAAAGAAGGCTTGCTTCAATGAGCAGGAGGGAGACACCAGAAGAGAGAAGGAGCAGTAAAAGAGCACAGCTCAACCCGGAGAGACGTAGAAGGAGGGCGGTAAGGAAACGAGCGTAGATAACTACGTGACAACCTGAGTCTCACTTTCGTGCCACAATGGTTGATGTCGGGGTTTAAATTTCATACTTAACGACCGTGACAAGTCCTGCTACTATTCAATTAGTCTACTACATAGCAACTCTTACACAAGTCCTGTTAGAGTCCAATAGGACAAATACAGGTAGTTGTTGTGCCCCACCACCTATTCATCATATGGAAGATGTCCATGCCAGATAGAGTTGAGCCTGAGGTCTTTGAGTCGGACTCATCGGACCTGAGCGTTGACGTTTGGGATCATCCATCATTTTGTTCGCACGTTCAAGTTCCGACAAGACCATGACTCAGTATACTCAGTACTGAACCTCGGTCAATCGAGTAACGGGGTTGTGCATTTTTAGCTTTGCTTGCATCCCGGTGGTCAAGGGTAGTACTATTGGTGCTGCTCAAGTGTTGAAAAACCTGGCATTGGGCCTTGCGCTTCCCCATTCTTGGATTCGGGTCTTGCACACGAGGTTCATCAAGAGTACCAATGCATCCGTGTCACCTACAGCGGCGATGATAGTAGGCAGAATTTGAGCGTAGGTATATGATTCGTGGGGCTGATGACATGCTTGCGTAGGAATGTTGGAATATCCAGGTCAAAAAGAACTGAATTCTGAAACTTTTTCAACGAACTTACATAGTTGGCTTCAAACGATACCATCGATATCGACCGCAGACTCAGGGCCTGTCCTGAGACCGTATGTGTCGTATGATATATGCAAGGGGGGCCTGTTGGCTGAATTTTTTGGTTTGACATCCACCTATTTGAGCCAGATTATACCCTGAATTGCACTTCAAGGACATCTAGAGATCATCCTAAGCTCAAGAATTGTGTATATGATTGTCCCAATGTCGGAATGCATGCATGTTGTTATACCTGTACTCCCAAACCGCCTTGAACAGCACTGAGCTCAATGCAGGCTCTGGGAGACTTGCTAAGTATGTTGATAGAATGCACGCTCGTCCGGCATCGATTCCATGTAAATTGGAGTATGCATGCTGAAGTGGTGTTGTGAGTCGAGGGTGTTGAGTAGGTGGAGGGTGCGGAAGTGCGCGGAAGAGAGCATCCTTGCATGGTGTAAGGGGTGGATTAGTGGTGGCGATGGCAAGCGAAGGGGTGGAACGAACAATGAATCTAGCCTTGCAGGTTGTACGCGCCCAAAATAGCGCTTGCGGAAGCGATATTTCTCTATTTGACACCGAATACCACTGCCGAGAAATAACCGGGTCAGTACGTAACTCAATTCACAATGGCGGAACGCGGACGAAAACGAACTGACTAAGCATACCATACCTCTCCTACCCGGACACGCACTAAGCTTGGCCCACTCATCGTGCTCCAGCAATTTGCTTTCGTGTAGGGCTGGGAGGTTCATCCAACATGTCGAGATGGACACAAATGATTGCAGTACCCCAGTAGTAGTGATAGGCGGGGATATTCATTGTGTAGCGATGCGGCAGCATTTCGTTGGGTTGATGGTGGATTCACTGGGAGTTGGAGTTGCCGTCGAAGAACTCGTATGCTGAGAGTCATGAGAAGGTATCAATATGACAGAATGACCGCGTGACAGGGTGAGGAAGTATCATGTGACCAAAACATACCATATACAGAAAGAACATACCTCATTTGGAAGGAGGGGCCAGAGGCTGAAAAAAAAGTAACAAGTGTATATCTCTTTTGCCCAACACCCCGATAGCACATCCGTATTGGCATCCGAATCCAAGAAGAAAGGTCATTAAGATGGGTGGAGTGATGGATAGAAGCCACCGCAAGCGAACGGTATTTATTTAACGTTGGGTTGACTCGACGCGGTTAACCATAGCTTCAGCCAGCATGTCACAGAACTTGTCCAGGAGATCTAATGCACTTATAAATGGTCACTAGGTAGACTAGAAGATTTATTACCGCAAGTATTTCTCTACCTTATGGTTCGCCACACTGGAAACAAGGTCAAACACTATTTATCCCAACTAGTACTAGCATCATGATATAGTAAATACTGTGTTTTCTCCAATGCCCCCCAAAAACAAACCAGTAAAGCCCAATGTACCATCGAATTCGCGGCAGCTCGTTGCAGTTGGCCCAAAGCATGTTTCTCTCCGAGTCAAGCAAAAGGGGAAGCGAGATGAAAACGGGGAGAAACCCACTACTGCTCATGCTCTTGTCTTGCGTAACGGAAAGTATGGTGCCCGAGGAACGGGAGAGGTTATGGTAGTGAGCAAACTTACTGGGCGGGAGAAACTTGACCTTTTAGCTGGTGAGATCTTTGATTAACAAATATTATGACAGGAGGGAACTAATATTACTCCCAGAGGACCTCATTGAAATGTCCAATAAAGCTCTATTGAACCCTTTCCGGCTTGAGCAATGTCTGAAGATTGCACAGTCTCAATGCAATGGTAGGTTTAAATTACTCATGACATCACAATAGTAGAGATAGCCCATAATATTGCAGCTTTCCTGGATGATATTGCCAACCTCCAGGATCCAGATCTTTTCTACACCATCATCCAGGCTGAATTTCGCGCCCGTACGCCTTCAGACTCGAAAAAATCTGATCCGTCACGAAATCCTTCGTACATGGCCTCGATCATTGCAACGAGGTGCGGTCTCGTATTGTCAGTCCCCCTTGCCCCCGAAATTGAACACGGACTTTGTGGTTCTGTATCATGTTCCGTCTCACAGAATCCATAATGCGTATTTGCTCGCATCTGCCTGGAAAATTGTGTTAGATACGTTGTACGAGCTCGGTGAAGATGGACTGTCGGACAAAACAGTCAAGATGCAGCTGAAGAACGACGAGAGTCTTAGATCGCGCTACCTGGTTTTATACGACATGGTTAATGTGTTGGTTAATACCAGCCAAGCGAAATTCTCCGTTCTGGCAACAACTACCCGTAAGGCCCAATTTCTCTGGTCAATGCTACTGTTATTTCCTCATACAGTGATTGTTTTACCTTATCCCAGCACACTATTCCCGTTATTTCAAACAAGCTGAACAGACAGAGCCAGGCGATCCTGAAATTATATTTGACTGGAACGAACTTCGAGATGCCTGCAAGTCATTCCTTGATTCGATCGTCATCGAGCTATGCTTTCCTCGAGCGCCGTATCCGAAGCCCATTTTATTCCAAATTCTACATGATGCGGTCGAAGAATCTCCTCGAGAGGCCAAGCGTTTTCCTCAACAGCTTTGGGACGCAGTTGGCGATTTATCAGTGAGTTTATCCTGTGCTGCGGTCGTGGATACAGATATGCTCAGTCGAGTTCTAATGGTGTATCATACGTTCGTAGGTCTCATTGGAATTACAACAATTACTGGAAGGGCCATTGCTCGGTCCTGAAGGCGATGCCTGGAAGAATCTTCCACGCGAAATGTCTGATGAGTACGAACGCTGGATTGATGCGCAAATTTATTCCGAAAAGGCGTCCGAATTATACGCCAACTACAAGGACATTGTTTATCCTTTGGAAAAAACCAAACGTCGAGCTGTCCTTGAGAACATGTGGAAATACGTCAATCTTGTGAGTATCCGATGTGCCTTCCGCAGAAATTTCATTCATTTACGATACCCTCAAGAATTATCAAGCTGTTTCCGGCGAGAATATCGACACCCTGTGGCAGTTGGATGACACGAAGAATCGGACCCCTCAATGGCATTCCTTCTACATCCCAGAGCTCGCCGAAGATTCTGAAAATGATTCGGACCATCCACCAGTTCTAACTACCGGCAAAAACAAGAAGAACCATCGCAAGCTCCTTGCAATTACGAACAGCGCTGCAGAGTCAAGCGATGATTCGATGCCGGGGCTGCAGTCTGTTTCGAATTCTTCGTCTGAAGAACACAGCGACGGTGAAAGTGATTCAGATAACAGTGGAGACGACAACGAAGGCTATGAGGATGATGACAGTGGGTACGATACCGAGCAAGAGGATGAGATGAGGGATATGTTGAGGGCAGCGATGGATACAGCCATAGAAGCCGACTTCTTTAATTCAGTCGGTGCTCCTCCTGCAATCGACCCTTTCCTGGAGGAACGAAAGAGTAACCCTTTCCTGAAGGTGTTAGGCTCATTGAGGGGTATGTTCAACCTGGTACCGAATGCTTACACCTGATTCTGAATTTTGTTTCTCAGGTCGTATGTTTTCCTCGAACCCGAAGCTCAAAACCGCGAATCGTACTGATCCCCGCAACCAGATCACACCTGGTGCCTCCAACACGAAACCTGTTCCACCTTTGAAACATCCCTTGGCGACAAACACGGCTGTTACGAAGCGTGAGTATTGATTGCATGGGAGCGTTTTCGTGTGCATATCTAACCGCTTTTTTGAATCATGTTCTTCAGCGGAGCAACTGAAAAGTCACAAGCCAACTATTGAGGAAGTGGAAGATGAGGACGACATCCCGCGGTCAGCCAAGAAGAAGAAGAAACACAAGAAAAAGAAGAAGAACGTCTCTGAACCTCAGCAAGAGCCTTCACCAGTAGCGGAAAAACCGCCTGTGCCAGTCTCACCTGCCAAAACCTCTGCAACTACTCCCGCTAAAGCCCCCATTATTACTTTACCTCCCCCTCTGCATGCCTCACCTACGAAGAAGCCAACCCCTTCTGTACCGAAATCACCCGTTGGCCATTTGCGGTCGAATAAGATCGACGCCATCCCTCCTGGCATGTCAACGACCTCGCTTTCAATTCCCCTCGAACAGACCACTGCTCAGTCTGCACGTTCTTATTTGCAATCCGAGAAACTCGATAGTCAAAAAACGAAGATAAAATCGAGGCCGGACCATGCTTCATTATTTTCTGCCCCAGAGAAGAAGAAAGGCTTTTTCTCTAAATTCATAGTTGGAAATGACAAGAAGAAAGACGAAGAGAAGAAGGGGAGCAAACACAGTTGGTTTTCGAGGTTGGGTAAGAAGACCAGTAAGTACATGCATCAGCTGCTGAACACTTCCGAGGACGACACAAAAGGTATTGCTCCTATGAAGTGGGAGAACTTTCTCAAAGTATGCGAATTGACTCTGTTTCGAGTGATCTATTGATCTCGTTTGTGGCAGCTCATGCGGGAAATGGGCTTTGAATATGATCCTAGCACTGCGGGATCAAGCGTCCGATTCGACCCTCCGGATCCGAGTGACTCAGTGAGTCCAAACACCCTATTTTGTTACCCTCGCTCTAACAGCCGTTACTGTACCTCTTTCAGCCCATCACATTCCATAAACGTACGATTTCCTCGTTCATGTTGTCTCAAATACACGAATTTAACCTCTGTCCCCTCATAGCTCATCCAGACCCGACTCTGCAACCTGTTATGCTCAAGGTTTTTGGCAAGAGATTGAAGAAGCAGTATGGTTGGACCGAAGAGGATTTTTTCAAACATACGCCTTGATTTAGTCTGCGCAAGCACAAATGACTCTTAATTCATATATCTACTGAGCCGAAGAATATGATTCTGTTCTTGGCTTTTGTGCCTTCTGTTTCCTGATTTTGTAATGTGTTAACCATAACCTCGATACATTTACCACGCTATAAATTTGACAGACGCCGAATTTGGAGTCCACTTGTCAGGCCCAGGTTAGACGGACGAGAAGGGTTTTATTTGATCCCAGTGGCGACTTCGGAAGGCTTACTCCACATATCATTCGGATATAGAGCTTAGAATGCACGTAGAAAGATGTACAGTAGGGAACGCTCCTCTGACGATCACTGCCCCAAAATGCTCTTCACTCTCCACATGGAAGCGATATTCTCAAGCTGATTTACGTATCAACATCGCGATCTATACTTCACTAAGAAAACTCACCAATTTAATAAAACCTTCCTCACGCACGACGTCGCAAACCAAATGCTCCAGTGTGTCCACTGGGAGGTCGTATAGTGAGGTTGCGTTGCGAAGCGATACGATGAAAGGATCCTCTTGAGGAGAGGGAATATCGTCTTGTAGATTGGCGCTCGGAGGTGGAGGGTGCATCGTCCCGTTGTCGCTGTTCGCAGAAGGTGGGGGTTCGGCGTGCGATAGGTGGTTCCGTGCGATGACAAGCTTGTTTAGAGGACGTTCTATTGAAATTTGAGAAATAGCTCTATTCTGTTCGTCGGTGAATTCTGGTTGATTGTGCAGCTGATGGGTAGAAGGGGTATCGCGGTTACTTTGCACGATGAGGGGCGTGGCAGACAAAGAGGATGAAGGCCCTGGAGAACTATTGTCGAGATTAAGAGGTGAGGATGAAAATGTTTTAGGTCGTCCATCATTTTGAGATGGCAGCGCGAAACTAGGCGAGGAAAGTATATCTAGCGCAGAGCCTTGAGCAATTGTGTTCATTCTCGGATTTGGCATCACAGATAAGCGATGAGGCGTGGGCGTAAAGAAAGTAGGGATATGTCCAGCGCAATTTTGAAGAGAGACGTCCAAGTGGGGAGGAGGGGCATTGGTCACCGTTCTGTGTGCACTAGCATCGAGAATGTGTGGAACAGGATTCGTGGCTATAGTGACCTCGCGTCCTTGCGCAGGGGTTGGATTCGCTTTGCAGGGACATACAGCGCGGATGGTGTCGATGAACTGTGACGCAGCAGATGGAGAGGTGAAAGTGATCTGAAACCGTCGGTAAATCTGGAGAATCAATTATGAATAAATTCGTATTTGGGGGTAGGTAAGTCAGTTTTCTTCGTGAGTTATTGCGCAAGTAATTAATGGGGCTGAAGGCATACTGGTGTAGTTCCAGAGTCTGCGGTGGGAACTAAAGGGTGGAGGTAACGGATGCCAACGACTGAATCGCGGTAGACGGCTTTGAGGGGAAGACCTTGCGATAGTTGCTTCTGGTGGGGTTTATGCGACGGAAACGGGGAGAAGGACAAAAGCTCTAAATCCTCCTGGAGGAATCGACATAATGCATCCCGCGAGTTCTGAAATGTGAGTATGAATTTGTACTTACAAACACGACTTCCCTTTGGTCTATTGTGTTCATTGAAACATCGCCAGAGTTCATAGACCACAAGATGCGCAATCTAACGGATTCGAGAACGGAATTGGACGATTTTTTGACGTCCAAAACGAGCCGGATGACTGGGTTGAAAAAATGTTGCCATTCTGCACTGGTGTCGCGACCACTACCAGTCTGAATGTTTGGTGGGTTTTGCTCAGTTTGAATAGAAGGGTTCGGTGGATGTGATTTTGAATATTTTAGGACTATATAAGCTGATGTTGCTGTTGTTGAATGGGACATCGAGGTGGTAGACATGAAAGTGCCACTTAAAGTGACTTGAAAGAGTTTTGCACTAATTGATATTTTGCTGCATCCCGAACTCCAAATATTTGCAGACATTTGATACATATATTGGAAATGCTTTCAATAATACTCTCTAATGGCTCAGTCAATTCTTAGAAGAATCTCCACACCTGTGGCATGTATCTTGAGTACATTTAAAACATTCCGAATTACATAATCTTAATAATAATAGATTCTTATAATGTTGTGGAATGCAACGTTTCGGGCTTACATAATTATAAGAGCCAAACTTGAGCAAACATATACAGAAAATTCGGTCCGTAAGAGGTCCTGTCAGCCTGAAGTCCTAAACCTCCTCCGATGACCTGTTCTACAGCACCGCTAGCAAAGGGTGGACGGAAATTCATGCGTAAAACCTTCAAAGCCATCATGCGTAGCTATCGATTCCGAATACCAAAGTATGACATGCCAATCCGTCTACGTCCAGTTCGCATCCGAATACTTGTCTCTCCGTTTCTGTTCTCATGCTTTTTCTAGTGGTTTCTTATTTTCACATCCTTGATCATGGTCCTCCTTGCCTTTCTAGGCTTCACCAACTTTTCCAGATCTTTGCCGCTCAATGACAAACTATTACACTTCCTGTGTTTTTGTGTGGCGACGGGTGTGTTCTACTTCATATTTGATGTGGAAGAGTGAGTCAGTGCTTCATTATGTGGAATGGCGAGTTAGAGTTGATTTAGTAGTGATGACGAATAGAGACGCAAGACGCATCTGGTTTTGGCGCCATTCAGGATTAATATTTACGGTATTCATCTGTTTTCTATGTGGTGGTATTGTCAGCGAATTTGTTCAATCGATGCTACCAGTTAGGTTCTACTTTACTTCACTATTGTTCGTTATTGATGTGTGAATCTCAGTACAAAGAATTCCAGTTCGGGGATGTGGCCGTAAGTCCACCTGCGTCTGTTGCGAACTCCTCTTATCTTCGATCCATACTTATGCAGGCCAACCTTCTTGGTTCATCCATCGGATTATGTATTGCGTATTACATGGAGCGATATTATCGCCATAGGCGCGAGGTGTGTTGCATGAAATTGCAGTTACCTCATCCCTGACTTCACAATTCAACCGCAAGATTGCTCGCCTATATCGTCCCCTCGACACAGGTTCTCAATCCGACTTGGAAGGCGATGACGACGATTCCATTCCAGGGACACAGCTCCTTCCAATACGTGAAAATCATGGCACATCCCGCGCATCGAAAGGGAGCAACAACAACAAATTCACCAGGCTCACAGACGTGTGGGATGAACGGGAGGAGCTTTTCGGAATCGGCCCGGATAGTGACGAGGACGATGATGATTTGGAAGCTGGAGGTACTGGCGCTGGCGTTCGACCTTCACGCGGAGATGAAGGACATCAGTTACCCAAGATATATGTCACTAGCTCATAGCTCATTCTTCGGCGCTCATGGGTGTAAGACTATAGTTTCCAGACTTTGACGTTTGTGGGACATCTGTATATAATGAGCTCGGATTTTTTGGCCTTCCGATGACCAAGATGGCACCGAATTACTGATTTTACACAGCTCAAGTAGTAGTCCATAACGAATCCTATTGTTGTGTCATCTGAAAGAAATCCTCTCCTCCACCTTTACCAGAGCCTCTCGTAGTGTCTCTAACTCCTCTTCAATCTCTCCTACCTCACTCTTCCGCTTCTTCACCAGGTCCAATAGTCCGGCACATCCACTCTCAGCCACGACCACAACATTTTCTTGCATCGTTCGGTCCAGTGTTGCCTAATGAGAATACAAATCAGAAACCCCACGAGAAGATGACCTGGACTACAGAACGTACCGTCAAATCCCTTCCAAGTGCCTCCCCCAGCCTAGTCCAATCCTCCCACCACCTCCTTTTTGCGCTCTCCCACCGACCGACCGCCCACTTCACGCTGGCTAATGCGCCCAGCACCCCAACGCCAATAGCAGTTCCCGCATCCATCCCGACAAAGCCTAACACTCCTTCCCCGGTCCCGGCCAGCCAACCGACCGAGCCAGCCCAACTCACTCCAACCCCAGTCAGAAGCCAGGAGCTCATCCCTAACACGACTTTCTGGCCCGCCAAATGCAGCCGTGTGGTGGGGTACTGGATGATTTGGGCCCGACGGGTATGAAGAGGGGAGGTCAGTGTCTGGGGTGTTAGTGGGTAGGAAGGAGAGGAACAAAGTTGAAGGACCGTGTTGTAAAGGAGGGGGGAGTTGAAAGGTGGGGTGGAGTGCGAGGAGAGGACAGTAAATGTGGAGGATGTGAGGGCTTTTTGAAGAGCAGAAAGGCGGCCGGTGTGCAGGATTAGCTGGATAAAACAAAAAAATTCTATCAACTTGTAAAGAGTGAAAGAAAAACATTTCCAGCCTACCTTGTTCTCTAACTCTTTACACCAAACTTTTTCTACAGCGCTGCCAATAATCCCACCAATCTCATCTACCCGCCAGACCATCCTCCACCACGTCAGTCGATCCATCACGGCCTTGATTTCCTCCTCCGCGACCTTCAGGGCCATTGCCACTTCATCTCCACCTGATGTTGCCTTTGAGGCATCATGTTGCCGAGAGAGACCGAAGACCTCGCCCTGTATCCTCGCTCGGGCTTCCTCTACT
>Ga0210402_10004594_pt1 | contig 12542 bp, 11 predicted proteins | sample IncBWC7MmetaG_FD_161055 | JGI IMG/M metagenome (GOLD analysis project Ga0210402, IMG submission 161055) | Forest soil microbial communities from Barre Woods Harvard Forest LTER site, Petersham, Massachusetts, United States - Inc-BW-C-7-M | ecosystem: Environmental > Terrestrial > Soil >...
CCCGAGCTGTTGCGGCAGTCCTGGCCCACGACCTACGCGACGATCTGCGGGTTCCTGCTGTCGGCGCTGTTCGGCATTCCCGTCGCGATGCTGATCGCGGGCTCGAAGACGGTCGAGAGCTATATCTATCCGCTGTTGGTGTTCTCGCAATCGGTGCCGAAAATCGCGATCGCGCCGCTGTTTGTGGTCTGGTTTGGCTTCGGCATATTGCCGAAAGTGATCTCGGCATTCCTGTTGGGATTTTTTCCGGTCGTCGTCTCCGCCGTGCAGGGTTTCAAGTCGGTCGATCCCGACATGGTGGATCTCGCGCGCGCGATGCAGGGCGGCCGGTTCCAGGTGTTCTGCGCGGTCAATCTGCCGCATGCGATGCCCGCGATCTTCTCCGGGCTGAAAGTGTCGGTGACGCTGGCCGTCGTCGGCGCGGTGGTCGGCGAGTTTGTCGGCTCCAATTCCGGCATCGGCTATGTGATGCAGCGCTCGATCGGCACCTTCGATCTGCCGACGATGTTCGCGGCTCTGGTGATCCTGGCGCTGCTCGGCGTCATCCTGTTCTGGATCGTCGATCGGATCGAGCGGCTTGTCATTCCCTGGCATGTCAGCCAGCGTGAGGACATCATCTTCGCCACTTGAGCGGCGCACACAAAAAACGGCAATACCAATGGGAGGAAATGGAATGATGCGATGGATGGCGGCGGTCTCCGCCGCGCTGATCTCCGTGGCGCTGTCGATTGCACCGGCGGCTGCCGCGGACAAGGTCGTCCTGATGCTGAACTGGTATGTCTATGGCGAGCACGCGCCGTTCTATTACGGCAAGGCCAAGGGCATCTATGCCGCCGAGAATATCGATCTCGAGATTCAGGAAGGCCGCGGCTCCGCCGCCACCACGCAGGCCGTCGCCGCCAAGACCGCCGATTTCGGCTATGTCGATGTGCCGACCATGATGCGCGCGGCGGTGAAGGGCGCGCCGGTGATTGCCACCGGCGTGCTGCTGCAGACCAGCCCGATGTCGGCGATGGGCTTTGTCGAGAAGAACATCAGGAAGCCCGAGGACATCAAGGGCAAGACGGTCGCGATCACGCCGGCCGACTCCATGACGCAGATCTGGCCGCTGTTCCTCAAGAAAACCGGGCTGAAGGAAAGCGATTTCCAGACCGTTGCCGGCGACGGCCAGACCAAGCTCAACGCCGTGATCAACGGGCAGGCCGATCTTCTGCTCGGCTACGTGATGGACCAGTCGATGAAGATCAAGGATGCGACGGGCAAGGACGTCTATCCGATCAAGTTCGCCGACTACGGCATCAACATGGTCTCCTCCGGCATCATCGCCAACACAGACTACGTCAAGGCGAATGCCGATCTCGTCAAGCGCTTCATGTCGGCGACCACCAAGGCGGTGGAAGCGGCCGAGAAGGACCCGAAGGGCGCGGCGCAAGCGATCCTCGATGCCAATCCGAAAGGCGGCAAGATCGACACGCTGACGCAAGGCTTCGCGCTGACGATCCCGCTCTACCGCACGGCCGAGACCAAGGACAAACGGCCGTTCCAGGTGACCGATCAGAACATGAACGACACCGTCAATCTGATGGTCGAATATGGCGGCCTCGACGCCAAGGCCAAGGAAAATCCGAAGTCGTTCTACACCAGCGAGTATCTGCCCAAGTGAGACTGCCCAAGTGAGACTGCCCAAGTGAGACTGCCCAAGCGGGACTGCCCAAGCGGGACTGCCCAAGTGAGATCGCCAAAGTGAGCATGCGCGCGGCGAGCAGAGCCACGACGAGTCAAGCGGGCGCGCATCTGCGGCTGGTGAACGACCACGCCGAGACAAGCACTCCGGGGATCAGGCTCTCCGGCGTGTCGAAGACCTATCGCTCGCGCGATGGCGATGTGCCGTCGCTGCGCCCGCTCGACTTCCACATCGATGACGGCGAGTTCTTTGTCGTGGTCGGTCCGTCCGGCTGCGGCAAGTCAACGCTTTTGAAGATGATCTCCGGCCTGCTGCCGCCCTCGACCGGTGAGATCCTGGTCGAAGGCGAGCAGGTGACCAAGCCGCATGGCAATGTCGGCATCGTGTTCCAGAACGCGCTGCTCCTGCCGTGGCGCACGGTTCTCGGCAACGTGATGCTGCCGATCGACATGAAGCGGCTGCCGCGTGACAAATATCTGCCGCGCGCCAAGGAGCTTCTGAAACTGGTTGGCCTCGAAGGTTTCGAGAAGAAGCTGCCTTGGCAGCTTTCCGGCGGCATGCAGCAGCGCGCCTCAATCTGCCGGGCGCTGGTGCACGACCCCAAGATCATGCTGATGGACGAGCCGTTCGGGGCGCTCGATGCGATGACGCGCGAGCGCATGAATGTCGAGCTGATGCGCATCCAGCGCGAGACCGGCAAGACCGTGCTTCTGATCACGCATTCGATTCCGGAGGCGGTCTTTCTGGCCGACCGCGTGCTGGTCATGACCGAGCGGCCGGGCGCGATCGCCGCGATCTACGACGTGCCGCTGCCGCGCCCGCGCTCGCTCGATGCGATGGCCGATCCGCTGTTCACCGCGCTTGTGCAGCGCATCCGCAAGCACTTCTTCACGCAAGGTGCGCTGGATTAGGATCTCATGCCGCTTCGCCTCGCCGTGCGCGACATCGCTTTTTTCGAACGTCCGGTGCGCTTCGCCCGGCCGTTCCGGTTCGGCGCCGTCGTCATCGTCGCGACGCCGCAACTGTTCGTGCGCGCCGAGGTCGAGATCGAAGGCAAGGGAAAAGAAAAGGGAAGATTCGTCGGCGCCGGCGCCGAATTGCTGGTGCCGAAATGGTTCGACAAGCGTCCGCAGCTCTCGCCCGACGATACGGTTGCCGAGCTGCGGCGCTCGCTGCTGATCGCGCGGGACATCTACCTCAGCCATTCCGGTTTCGAGACGGCGTTCGGCCTGCATGCCGCATGCATCGCGGCGCAGGTCGAGGCGTGCGCGAATGAGGACATCCCGCCGCTTGCGGCCGCCTATGGTCCGGCCCAGATCGACAAGGCGATCCTCGACGCGGTGCTGCGCGGTGCCGGCATGAACTTTTTCGACGGCATGGCGCAGAATATCGCCGGCATCGATGCACGGCTGACGCCTGATCTGGAGGATGCAGACATCGTGCGCTTTCTCGCGGCGCGCAGGCGGCTCGACCGCGTCGCGATCCGTCACACCGTCGGCCTTGACGACGAGATCGAGGGCAGGGGCGGCGTCGCGGATCAAAGGGAAAATTCCGGCGCGGCCTATTTCAAGCTGAAGCTGCGCGGCGATCCCGCCGCGGATGCGACGCGCCTGATGCGGATCGGAAGGGAGCTGGCGAGCCTGTCCTATGACTACGCCGTCACGCTTGACGCCAACGAGCAATATGCGGATCTCGATGCCCTGGCTGCGCTCGTCGATGTGCTCGACCGCGACGACGCGCTGGCGCCGATCGCGACAAAGCTTTTGTATATCGAGCAGCCGATGCCGCGCGACATCACGCGGCAGTCGCCGCTCGGCCGGCTTTCGAAACGGGATTTCATCATCGACGAGGCCGATGATTCTTACGGTGCATTTCCGGCCGCGCGCGAACTCGGCTATCGAGGCATCTCGTCAAAATCCTGCAAGGGCATCTACAAGTCGATCGTCAACGCAACCCGCGCCGCGAAATGGAGCACGGGCGGCGACACCTATTTCGTCACCGGCGAGGACCTGACTTGTCAGGCCGGGCTCGCCGTGCAGCAGGACCTTGCGCTGGGCGCGCTGATCGGCGTGACCCATGCCGAGCGCAACGGCCATCATTATGTTGATGGATTTGCTGGGGCGCCCGCGGCGGAAGAGCAGGCCTTCCTGCAAGCTCATCCCGATCTTTACACGCGCAACCGCGGCAAGGTCCGTCTGTCGATCCGCCACGGCGATCTCTCGACGGATACGCTGACGGCGCCGGGCTTTGCGACGTCGGTGCATCCCGACTGGTCCACTCTCTCGCCGCTCAAGCAGCCGGCGACAAGGATAGTGCAGGAGCCATCGCTATGACGACCCAACGCCTCGGCCTGATCATGAACGGCGTCACCGGCCGGATGGGGCTGAATCAGCATCTGATCCGTTCGATCGTCGCGATCCGCGATCAGGGCGGCGCGCTGCTTTCGAATGGCGACCGCGTGATGCCGGACCCGATCCTGGTCGGCCGCGATGCCGGCAAGGTCGAGAGGCTTGCAAAGCAGTTCAAGATCGAACGCTGGACCACCGATCTCGAGAGAGCGCTGACTGATAGGAACGACACCGTGTTCTTCGACGCCGCGACCACGCAGGCGCGGCCGTCGCTGCTGACCAAGGCGATCGAGTCCGGAAAGCATGTCTATTGCGAGAAGCCGATCGCGACCACGCTGGAGGAGGCGGTGGCCGTGCTGCGGCTCGCAGCCGCGAAAGGCGTCAAGCACGGCACGGTGCAAGACAAGCTGTTCCTGCCGGGCTTGAAGAAGCTCGCCTTCCTGCGCGACTCCGGCTTTTTCGGGCGCATGCTCTCGGTGCGCGGCGAGTTCGGCTATTGGGTGTTCGAAGGCGATTGGCAGCCGGCGCAGCGGCCGTCCTGGAATTACCGCAGCGAGGATGGCGGCGGCATCATTCTCGACATGGTCTGCCATTGGCGCTACGTGCTCGACAATCTCTTCGGCGAGGTCGAGAGCGTCGTTTGCCTTGGTACGACAGACATTCCCGAGCGCTGGGACGAGAAGGGACAGAAATACAAGGCCACCGCCGACGACTCTGCCTACGCCATCTTCCGCCTGAAGGGCGGCGTGATCGCGCAGATCAACATGTCCTGGGTGACGCGGGTCTATCGCGACGATCTGGTCACGTTCCAAGTGGACGGCACCCACGGCTCGGCGGTCGCGGGCTTGACCGATTGCATGATCCAGGCGCGGCAGGCGACGCCGCGGCCGGTGTGGAATCCCGACGAGAAACGGCTGCACGATTTCTATGCCGATTGGCAGAGGCTGCCCGACAACGCCGTCTACGACAACGGCTTCAAGGAACAATGGGAGATGTTCATCCGCCATGTCTGCGAGGACGCGCCCTACAAGCACACGCTGCTCGAAGGCGCCAAGGGCGTGCAGCTTGCCGAATGCGCTTTGCAGAGCTGGCGTGAGCGGCGCTGGATCGACGTCGCCCCAATCAACATGTGAGGAGACAAGGCCATGAACAAGCCCGTCATGCCGGTGTCGTCGCTGTCGCTGAAGCTGCCGAACGCCGACCGCTCGATCGAGACCTACCGGCTCGCGGCGTCCCGGACGTTTCCCGCGAAGCTTGAGGGCACGCTGAACCGCGTGGCGTTTTCCGCGGTGCATGTCGTCGCGGACCCGCTCGCCGATGCCGACCCCTGGCTATCGGCCGCGGTCGACTGGGACAGGACGATCGCATTTCGTGAACATGTCTGGGATCTCGGCCTCGGCGTCGCCGAGGCGATGGACACCGCGCAGCGGGGCATGGGGCTGGACTGGCCGACTTCGCTCGAATTGATTCAGCGCTCGGTCGCGGCTGCGAAGGCGCGCGGCAACGCGCTGGTGTTCTGCGGCGCCGGCACTGATCATCTTGCGGTGGAGGACGCCAAAAGCCTCGACGACGTGATCCGCGCCTATGAGGAGCAGATCGCGGCGGTCGAGAAGGCCGGTGGACGCATCATCCTGATGGCCTCGCGCGCGCTGGCGAAGCTCGGCCGCGATGCCGACGACTATGTCAGGGTTTATGACCGCGTGCTGTCGCAGGTCCGCGAGCCCGTGATCATCCATTGGCTTGGCGACATGTTCGATCCGGCGCTCAGCGGCTATTGGGGCACGGCGGATCTCGACAAGGCGATGGATACGGCGGTTGCCATCATCAATGCCCATGCGGCGAAGGTCGATGGCGTGAAGGTGTCGCTACTCGACAGGCAGCGCGAGATCGACATGCGCCGCAGGCTCGACAAGGGCGTGAAAATGTATACCGGCGACGACTTCAATTATGCCGAACTGATCGCCGGCGACGAGCAGGGCTTTTCGCACGCGCTGCTCGGCATCTTCGATGCGATCGCGCCTGCCGCATCCTATGCATTGTCGCGGCTCGCGGCGGGCGATGCGGCGGGTTTCCACGATGTGCTGGGTCCGACGGTGCCGCTGTCGCGCCACATCTTCAAGGCGCCGACGCGCTTCTACAAGACCGGCGTTGTGTTCATGGCCTATCTCAACGGCCATCAGGATCATTTCACGATGGTCGGCGGCCAGGAAAGCGCGCGCTCGGCCCTGCATCTTGCTGAACTGTTTCGTCTTGCCGACCGCGCGGGCCTGCTCGCCAATCCCGAACTCGCGACGAAGCGCATGAAGGCGCTGCTCGGACTGCGCGGTATAGAGGCCTGATGCGCGACTTCTCCGCCGATCACCGCTGGCTGTCGCTCAACACTGCGACCGTCCGCAAGCAGGGCGATCTCCTGCAAATCATCGAGGCCTGCGCGCGGCATCGCATCCGCGCGATCGATCCCTGGCGCGACCAGGTCGCGGCTGTCGGTCTCGATCGTGCCGTGCGCGCCGTGCGCGACGCCGGGCTCGAACTCTCCGGCTATTGCCGTGGCGGCATGTTCACGTCCGATGCTGCGCGCCGCGGCGAGGTGCGCGACGATAACCGCCGCGCGGTCGACGAAGCCAAGGCGCTGGGCGCCTGCTGCGTCGTTCTCGTCGTCGGCGGATTGCCGCAATATTCGCGGCCGGGCAGCACGGCGTCGAAGGACATCGCAGGCGCGCGGGCGCAGGTGCAGGATGCCATCGCCGAGATGCTTAACTATGCGAAGCGGGCGAATATGCCGCTTGCGATCGAGCCGCTGCATCCGGCCTATGCCGCCGACCGGGCCTGCGTCAACACGACCGGACAGGCGCTCGACATCTGCGATGCGCTTGATCCCGCGCGCAGCGGCGCGCTTGGCGTCGCCCTCGACGTTTATCACATCTGGTGGGACCCGGAACTGATGCCGCAGATCGCGCGCGCCGGCAAGGATCGCCTGCTCGCGTTCCATGTCTGCGACTGGCTGGTGCCGACCAAGGATATCCTCAATGATCGCGGCATGATGGGCGACGGCGTGATCGACATTCGCTCAGTCCGCGCGGCCGTCGAGGCGCAAGGCTTTGCCGGCTATTCCGAGATCGAGATTTTCTCCAACGACTGGTGGGCGCGGCCGATGGATGACGTCCTGCGCAGCTGCATCGCGCGGCACCGGACGGTGGTCTAGCTCGGTTTCATGTGCCTTACCCATGAGGAGGCCATGCAGGCGGTGATCGTTGTCAGGAAAAGGATCCTTCTCAGGAAAAGTCTTGCATCAAGGTGCCCCCGATCTCCTCCAGCGCCCAGTCGACCTGGTCGGCGGTGATCACAAGCGGCGGCCCGATGCGGATCGTGTGTTCATGGGTATCCTTGGCGAGGATGCCTCTGCCTTGCAGGTCCTCGCAGTAACGACGCGCACCGCCGGCTTCCGGGTGAAGCTCGACCGCCAGCATCAGCCCGCGTCCGCGCACCTCGCGGATGGTGTTGGCGCGAATGCGTCTTAGGCCATCAAGGAAGCGTGCGCCCTGCAACGCGGCGTTCTCGATCATCCCTTCCTCGACAAGCACCCGCAGCGCCGCGCGCGCGACCGCGCAGGCGAGCGGGTTTCCGCCGAAGGTCGAGCCGTGCTGGCCGGGTTTCAATGTGCCGAGCACCGCGTTGTTGGAAAGTACAGCCGACACCGGATAAAAGCCTCCGGACAACGCCTTGCCGAGCAGCGTCACGTCCGCCTCGACGCCATCATGCTGCTCCGCAAGCAGCTTGCCGGTGCGGCCGAGCCCGGTCTGGATTTCGTCGAGGATCAGCATCACGTCATGCGCGGTGCAGAGTTTGCGGACATCGGCGAAATAGCCGGATGGCGGGATGATGACGCCGGCTTCTCCCTGGATCGGTTCGACCAGGAAGGCGACGGTGTTCGGCGTTATCGCCGCTTCCAATGCCTGGATGTCGCCGAACGGGATGATCTTGAAGCCGGGTGCGAATGGCCCGAAATGGTCGCGCGCCGTCGGGTCCGTGCTGAAGCCGATGATGCCGAGGGTGCGGCCATGGAAGTTGTCGGCGCAGACGATGATCTCGGCCTGTCCATCGGGTACGCCCTTCACCTCGTAGCCCCATTTGCGTACCGATTTGATCGCGCTCTCCACCGCCTCGGCGCCGCTGTTCATCGGCAGCACCTTGTGCGAGCCGGTCAGTGCGGCGATTTCCTCATAGAAAGGGGCTAGCTGGTCGTTGTGAAAGGCGCGGGAGGTCAACGTCAGCCTGCCTGCCTGCTCGACCATGGCGGCGAGAATTTTCGGATGGCAGTGGCCCTGATTCACCGCCGAGTAGGCCGAAAGGCAATCGAGATAGCGGTTGCCCCGCGTGTCCCACACAAAGACACCTTCGCCGCGCGAGAGGACGACGCCGAGCGGCTTGTAGTTCTGCGCGCCCAGGCGTGCTTCCGTTGCGATAAAATCATGGACCGGTGGAGACATCTTTCGTCACTGCTTCTTTCGTCACTGCTTCCATCATCGCGCCGCTGTCTGCCGTTCACTGATGGTGCCGACAGATTCTCTCTTCCATGAATATAGCGCCGCGATTGCGTTCGGTCGATGATCGTGATGCGGCGGCGCGTTCGCGCGATCCGTTGGCTTGGCCTGCGCGACGGGCTGTCAGCCGATCGCACAGGGCACACGCAGGAAACCTCGAAATCGCACGCGGCCACCACGCACCGGGTCGCCGCTCAGCGCGTAATTCGGAAACCGCGCCAGGAAATGCGAGATCGCGATCGCGCCTTCGAGCCGCGCCAGCGCCATGCCGGCGCATTGATGTGCGCCGGTGGCGAAGGCGAGGTGGCGGTTCGGCGCGCGGCCGATGTCGAATTTTTCGGGATCGGGAAACTGCGCGGGGTCGCGGTTGGCGGCGCCGATGCACAGCGTCACGGGCGTGCCCGCTTGCATCCTGATGCCGCCGAGCTCGACCTCTTCGACGATCATGCGGTTGCCGAGCTGGTTGGAGCTTTCGAACCGGAGCATCTCCTCGACCGCCGTCCTGATCAGCAAGGGATCGCCGATCAGGCGCTGCTTCTCCGTGGGATGATTTGATAGCGCGACCAAACCGTTGCCGATCAGATTGGTGGTGGTCTCGTGGCCGGCGTTGAGCAGGAAGATGCAATTGTGCAGCAGCTCCTTCGCCGTCAGCCGCTCGCCAGTGGCTTCGCCCAGGATGAGCCGCGTCAGCACGTCGCGTTCGGGATTGCCGGGCTTGGCGCGGCGCCGCGCGACTAGAGTTTCGAGATAGCCGAGGAAATCCTTCACCGCCGTGTTGCCGCGCGCGAACGCCTCGGGCCCGATCACGGGCTCCAACGCGCCGAGAATTGCCAGCGACCAGTCGCGCAACGGCTCGCGCTCGTCATGCGGCACATCGAGGAGATTGCCGATCACCTCGACGGGAATGGCCGCGGCGAAATCGCCGATCAGCTCGCAATCGCCTTTGGCTTCGATCGCATCGAGCAGGCCGTCCACAAGCCGGATCAGGTCGCCTTCCATCTCGGCGATCGCGCGTGGCGACAGCGCGCCCATGATCAGCCGCCGCACGCGGGTATGCGCGGGCGGGTCGTTGAAGACGAGGCTGGTGGTGTGATGCTCGTAGAGCAGGGAGTTGCCATATTTCGGCGCGAACTCTCTTTTCTTGTCCGATGAGAACGCTTTGGTGTTCTTGTAGGCGGTGACGAGATCGTCGTACCGCGTCAGGAAGTAAGAGCCGTTCGGCATGCGCTTGACCGGCTCGTTCTCCCGCAGTGCACGATAGGTCGGGTAGGGATTGACGTAGAATTCCGGCGTCAGCCGCTCCAGATCGAAATGGGCCGCCAGCTCTCGCGCATCCGCCGTCATCTGCCATACTCTTTGTGCGGGGCGACATGACGTTTTTGCGCTTTCGAAAAACGCATGGCCCTCTACAGTCCCGCCGCGAAATCTTGCTAGCCCACTGGACCCCAAAATGCATGCCCCTGTCGAATCTCCTGTCTCTTGGCCAGAGGACATCTTTGCCGTTCTGGAGCGTTTTGACGTGCGGCAGGTACCCTACGTGCCGGACGCCGGTCATTCGCAACTGATCCAGCGCGTGCTGGCGTCGCCGGCCATGCGTGGCATTCCCTTGACGACCGAGGAAGAGGGCGTGGCGCTGCTCGCAGGCGCCTGGGCCGGCGGCCAGCGCGGCGTGCTGCTGATGCAGTCGAGCGGTGTCGGCAATTGCATCAACATGTTCTCGCTGACCCAGATCTTTCGTTTTCCGTTCCTGACGCTGGTGACGATGCGCGGCGAATGGGGCGAGTTCAATCCGTGGCAGGTGCCGATGGGATCGAGCACGCAAGCCGTCTTCGAATTGTCGGGTATCAAGGTGCTGCGGGCCTCGCAGCCGGATGAAGTCGGCGAGGTCATGGAGGCCGCGGCCGGCCAGGCCTACGGCGCCTGCACGCCGACCGCCGTTCTGTTGTCGCAGCGCCTGATCGGCGCCAAGGTCTTCACCAAATGAGCAAAGCCAACCGTCTCGACCGTCGTGCCGTCGTCGCCAGCCTTCTGAAGGATCGCAAGGATGCGATCGTGGTCGGCGGCCTGGGCGCTTCCACCTACGACATCGCCGCCGCCGGTGACCACGCGCGCAATTTCTATCTCTGGGGCGCGATGGGTGGTGCCGTCATGATCGGCCTTGGCCTGGCACTGGCACAGCCGAAGCTGCCGGTGGTGGTCATCACCGGCGACGGCGAGATGCTGATGGGGATGGGAAGCCTCGCGACCGTGGGCCTGCAGAAGCCCGGCAATCTCTCGATCATCGTGCTCGACAACGAGGCCTATGGCGAGACCGGCGGGCAGACCAGCCACACGGCGTCTTCGGCCGACCTCGTCGGCGTCGCCAAGGCGTGCGGGATTGCGGATGTTCGCACCCTCGAAACCATGGCCGAGATCGCGGCCTTCGCGCCAGGCCTGCAGGACGTCGCCGCCGGCCCGCGCTTTGCCAACGTCAAGATCGACGCTGCGAACCTGGAGCGCGTCCTTTCCAGCCGCGACGGTATTTTCATCCTCACACGCCTGCGTGGAGATCTGGGCTTCAGCCCGATCTAGCGCGCGGCCGGTAAGCTGCTTCTTTTTTGTCACAGACCGCCCGGCCCGGTTGCGATGCAGCGAAATACCATTGACTTTCGGCGTTTGTGAGTGCTTACTCACAACATGACCAATCTACGCATGACAAGTGACCTCAGGCGACAATTGATCCTGGGGGCGGCGAAACGGTGCTTCGCCCGCAATGGCTTTGCCGGCACCACGACCAAGAGCGTCGCGGCGGCGGCGGCCATTTCAGAGGCGCTGCTGTTCAAGCACTTTCCGTCCAAGGCCGCGCTCTACGCGGAAATCCTGGCCGAGGAGTGCGAGGCGGACCCGGATCTGCTGCATCTCTTGGGCCAGGAGCCGTCGACCGCGGCGCTGGTCGAGCTGACCAGGAACATGGTCCGCTATTTCCTGCAGATCGGAAACGGGCCGGACGAACAGGAAGCGCAGCGGCTGCGGCTGATGGTCACGAGCCATCTGGAGGATGGCGAATTCGCGCGGCTGCTTTATGCCAAGGTCGGCAACCTGATCGGGCCGATGTTTACCGCTTCGCTCGAGTCGGCGGTGGCGGCGGGCGATGCGACGCGGATCGCGGGCGACCCGCTCAACCTGTTCTGGTTCGCCCATCATACCACGCTGACGGCGGCGCTGACGCGGCTCCCCACCGTCCCCTGCCTCGCCTACGGCAAAGCGGACGAGCTGGAACGTCAGCTTTGCGAATTTCTCCTTCGCGGGATCGGACTCAACGAAACCGCGATCGCGACGCATCTGACCCGCGAACTGGCGCAGCTTCCGGCATCCCCGGCAACTGCAGAAAGTGCATGACATGAATATTGCGAACGAACGCAACATTGCAGGCGAACCGATCGACAAGAAGCGCACCCGCCCCGCGCGGCGCGTGCTGTGGTTTCTCATTGTCGGTTCTCTGCTGGCGCTGCTCGTCGGCGGCCTCGTCTGGTTCAACCATTTCCGCAGCCAGATGATTGCGCAGTTCTTCGCCAACAATAAGCCGCCGCCGGTCAATGTCAGCGTGGTGGAGGCGAAGGCCGAGGTCGTTCCGAACCTGTTGACCGCGGTCGGCGAGCTCGTCGCCGTGCACCAGGTGAACGTCACGACCGATGTCAGCGGCCGCATCACCGACATCATGTTCACGGCCGGCTCGCAGGTGACCAAGGACACGCCGCTGGTGCAGCTCTATGATGCGCCCGAGCAGGGTGATCTCGCCAACTTCAAGGCGCAGGCCACCGTCGCGCAGCTTTCGCTCGATCGCGCCAAGCAGCTTGCCGCGCGCCAGTTCGGCCCGCAGGCCACCGTCGATTCCGCGCAGGCCGCGTTCGACCAGGCCCAGGCCGGGATCGCCAAGACCCAGGCCATCATCTCGCAGAAGCTGGTGCGCGCGCCGTTCGATGGCGAGCT
>Ga0210402_10004596_pt1 | contig 12538 bp, 7 predicted proteins | sample IncBWC7MmetaG_FD_161055 | JGI IMG/M metagenome (GOLD analysis project Ga0210402, IMG submission 161055) | Forest soil microbial communities from Barre Woods Harvard Forest LTER site, Petersham, Massachusetts, United States - Inc-BW-C-7-M | ecosystem: Environmental > Terrestrial > Soil >...
CGGCGTTCGCGCTCATGAGCCGTCCTGCTCCGTCCCGAGCCGCCGAGCGCGTTCAGCCGGCCGTCTCGGTCTCGACACCGGTGGCCGCGGGCGCGCCGGATGCGCGTCCAGTCGCGGCGGTTTCGGAAAAGGACGTCTGCGACCTCCAGCTCGACTGAGCCGAGCTCTCGGGAAGCCTTTTCGGCCCGCGCCGCAGCAAACTTTGCGCGGCGCGGGCCGATTCGTTTTGAGCCTCGAAATCGCCGACACGTTGCCCACTCCGACCTCGCGACGCCCCGGACACCGGCTCCGTAATCCCTCATGCCCTTGGGGCAAAGCTCGCCTCGACGTTTCTCGGCAGCGTGCAGGCGCCATAGCGCGTTTTCTAGACGTCATGACGCCTTCACGTATACGCTGGCTCTGGACAAAGGAGGACGGTAATGAAGTTCGCGAGGATGGCCTTGATGATCGTCGCTGTCAGCGCTCTTTGCGCGTCGGCACTCGCGCAGGGCACGCCGAAGGCCGCGCCCCCCCCGCCGACCGGGCGAGATCTCTACCAGGCACTCGGTGGAGACAGGCTGACGCAGCAGGCTCTCGAGGCCCTGGTGAGCATCGCCGGAAGGGACCCCAAGGTGGCGCCGTACGAGGGCATCGTCAGAGCCTGGGTCAACAGCAGCCTGGCTTCTAGCCACATCGGCGACGACATGTCCGCCTACTATTCGAAAACCTTCAACGAGAAGGATCTCAAGGAGCTCCTGGCCTTCTTTCGCACGCCGACGGGCCAGAAATTCGTCGCCCAACTGCCCGACGCCATCCAGCACGGAGCCAACCTGACGGCCTTGATGATGGAGGCGAATCGGAAGGACCTCGAGGACGTCATCAACAGCCGGCGAGGTCAAGGCAAGGCGAAACGATGAGGGGTCGTCTTCCGGGCCGAACCGCCTCGTGGTTTGCTGAGCCCGGCCGACAGGAAGGAGCCAGATGACGACCCTGCGGATCGAACATCCCGTCCCGGACTTCGACACCTGGAAGAAGGCCTTCGACAGCGACCCCATGCGTCGCGAGGCTTCGGGCGTCCGTCGCTACACGGTCTTCCGCCCGGTCGGCGACCCGAAGTTCGTCACGGTCGATCTCGAGTTCGACGATCTGGGCGCGGCCGAGGCATTTCGGGGGGCCCTTCAGGGATTGTGGCAACGGGTCGAGGGGACCGTCATGCAGAACCCAGGAGCACAGATTCTCGACATTGTGGAGAGCAAGGACTTCGAACCAGGCAAGTCGGGGTCGGTCCCGACTTCTTGATCTCGGCCGATACGGCGGTGTGAAGTCTGGCGCCGGCGCCGCCAGGCCCTCCAGCCGGCCAAAAACGCCCCGGTCTCACGCGGTTTTCGCCGAGGACGTGGAGTTGGCCACCGTATGATCAACTGAGTGATCCTGCTCGTCGTTCGGTCGGTGGCCGTCTATGCCCTGACGGCGGGAGTGTTCCTGTGGCTGGCAAATCGCTTCGTCGGCCCGCTCACGCGAGGCGCTGCCGTGGTGATCGCGATCGCACCCTTTCTCCTGACGGGGCGGGCGACGCTGACCGGGTCGGTCTACGCGCCTCTGGACATCGCGTACCAGGCGAATCCACTTCATTCACTCCGCCAATCGATGGGAATCGGCCAGCCCCGCTCGGCGATCCTCGGCGATGTGGTCTACGAGGAGATTCCGTGGCGCAAGGCAGTGCGCGCCGCCGTAAAGCGGGGGGAGCTCCCTCTGTGGAACCCCGACATCCTCGCCGGCGAGCCTCTGCTCGCCGTGCAGCAGCCGGCGGTGTTCCATCCCGCAACGTGGATCGGCTTTCTTCTCCCGCTGGCCCAGGCCTGGACCTTCGAGATGTCGTTTCGCCTCTTCCTCGCCCTGCTCTGCGCCTATCTCTTCTTGAAAGACCTGGGCTGTCGGCCCATTCCCGCCCTCGTGGGTGCCGCGGGTTGGGCCTTCTCGAACTACCTGGTCTTCTTTCTGGGTTACCCGCTCTCACCGGCGGCCGCGCCGTTTCCGCTGCTCCTGTTGGGACTTCGTCGGCTCGCTCGTGGTCCGGGCCGCCGGGGCGTGGCGATCCTGGTGATCGCCCTCCTCCTGATCGTGACCTCGGGCCACCCCGAGTCCGTCCTCCACACGGTCGCGGCCGCGGGCCTTTTCTTCTTGTTCGAACTGTCTCGTGCGCGCCGGGGCGACGGGAAGCGCGCAGTGCTTCACGCCTTCGGCGCCGGCGTCTTGACCCTCGGAATCTCCGCCATTCTTCTTCTGCCGCTCGCGGAGGCCCTGCCGAACACGCTCGAACACGCCGCGAGAACGAGTTGGTATGTGCATCAGGACAGATCGGTGCCATGGCGCGGAGTCGTCGAGCGCCTCGCGCTCGAGGCCTCCCCGCTGGCCGTGAGCAGGGGAGTCCATCCCGAGCGCAACGAAGCGCCCTTCGGTCCGTCCGGATATTGCGGATCCGTACTCCTGCCGCTGGCTTTCACGGGCCTCTTCGCCCGATGCCGGTCGCGGTGGTTTTTCATGGGCCTCCTGCTGCTGGGGTTGTCCATCGGGACGTCGACTCCCGTGGCCAACGCGCTGGCTCGGCTGCCGCTCTTCGACATCGCTTTGAACGAGCGACTGATCTTCCTGGCCGCCTTCTCGGTCTGCGTTCTCGCCGCGCTGGGCTCGAATCGCCTCCTCGACGGGGAAGGCGTCCCGGCATTTCTCGCGGGTTCGGCCGCGACCCTCGCCGGCCTCGCGTGGCTCTTCGGGCGATACGAGCCGACGCTGGCGTCCCTCGGGATACCCCCGGCCGAGGCGCTCGAACGCTTCCTCGTCCAGACCATCCCCGTCCTGGCCGCCGCCGTCATCGTCGTCGTGCTCTCTCGGGAGCGTCGGGCGCGAATCGGTCTGGCGGCGCTTCTCCTGATCCTTCTCGTTCAGCGCCAGCTCGAGGCCGGCAGCCTGTATCCGACCGCGCCCTCCCGGGCGTTCTATCCGCCCCTGTCGGTGCTCGCGAAGATCCCGCGAGGGGAGCCGTATCGCTTCGCGTCGCTCTCCTATACGTTCATTCCGAACGTCGCCGTTCTCTACGGTCTCGAAGACGTCCGGGGGTACGAGGCGATGACGTTCCGCCCGCTGTGGGAGACCTACCCGCTGTGGTGCACCCATCAGCCCGTCTGGTACAACCGCGTGGACGATCCGACGAAACCGTTCCTCTCGTTTCTGAACGTGCGGTGGGTTCTGTCGCCGGTTGGCATGGCGTCGCCGCGGGGCTGGCCCGTTGTCGCCGAAGACGAGGGAATGCGGCTGGTCGAGAATCCGCATGTCCTTGCGCGGGCGTTCGCGCCGCGACTCGTTCTGGCAGAGCCGGACCCTGCGCGCCGTCTCGCGGCCCTGGCGACAGTCGGTGACTTCGCGGTGCGCGGCGTCGTGTCGGAGCGGGGGAGTGGAGAGTGGGTGGCGAACGGGGAGGCGACGGTGACCATCGCCCAGTACGCGGCGGATCGGCTCGCCCTCGAGGTGGACGCGCGGGAGACGACCCTGATCGGGACCTCGGTCACCGCCTGGCCGGGGTGGAAGGCCGAACTGGAGGGCCAGCCGGTTCCGTCGGTTTCCTATAACCACGCGTTTCTGGCCTTTCGCGTGCCGGCAGGCCGCCATCGGCTCGTGCTGCGCTACCTGCCGGACTCGATCCGCGTGGGCGCCGTCGTGAGTCTGGCTTCCTGTCTTCTCGCCTTCGCCCTGCTTTTCCGGACGAAGGCGGCCGGGTCGGACCCGATGGCCGGCGAGACCGCGGAAGTCGACAGGGCATAGAGTGGGGCGAAAACCTGCGGGGAGAAGAGCATCGCCGACGCGCTGTCCGGACTTGTCTGAAGTCATGAGCGACGACATCGGCGCGTCGTCACCGAACACGCGCCTGCCGCGGATCGGCCACGCCCTCCGGATCGCCAGGGCCGCTGCCGTCGTCTCCGCGGCAGTTCTCCTCTGGGGCTGCAACGAGCAGGCGGCGGTTCTCGAACCGATCAAGCGCGCATCCCTCAAGCCCGCTCGTCCTGCGAGGGCCGTCTCGCCGTCGGAATGGCGCGCGGAGCTCCGCGAGGCCTATCGCCTCGCTCCCGACTCGCGCTTCCTGCTGGCGTTTGGCGAGATCGACCGCCTCGCCGGGGCGCTGCCCGCGCCTGCCGGGAAGGCGGCGACGGCGACGTTTTCCGACGGGCGATGGATCATCCAGGCGGGCGAAGCGAAGGCCGGAACGCTTCCCGAGCTTCCCGACTTCACGGATTACGTTCCCTTGCTCGTGGCTCACGCGAAGGCGGCCATCCACGGCGGAAAGGTCGTGCCGACGCCCCGGCCGTCCAGAACCGGCCAGGATGCCTTCCTGATGCCGGCCCTGCTGAAGGGAATCGACGCGGCCGAGCCGGCGCAAGGGAAGGAACGGTCTTTCCGCGACGCCTCCCGCGGCTTCGCGCGCCTCGCCTTCCAGATGTCCGATCCTCTCGAGCTCGCTCCGCTGATCCCGGCACGCGCTCTGGCCCTGCTGGCCGTCGAGCGCGCCCGCGACGCGAGCTCCGGCGTGGAGGAGGAGATCCTCCTCGCCCACGCCATGGGTTACACGCGCCACGCCGAGACCCTCGCGGCGACGCTTCCTGCCGACGCGCCGCTGCGCGCCTTCGAGACGCTCGATGCGCGTGCGATCTCCGACATGGCGAGCAAGCCCGGCGCCTCGGAAGAGGCACGGTATCTCGCCGTCCGGCGCGCCACGTCCGGCGGGAACCTCGCGCGTTGGCGGGAGGCGCGGCAGCGCTTCATGCCGGACAACGACTCCGTGGCCGTCATCGCGACCGGGCTCGACATCGATCTTCCCGCTCAGGTCGAGGTCAGCCAGAAGAGGGACCTGTTGGGGGAGGCGCTGCCTCGAGCGGTTCTTCGCGAGCTTTCCCGGTTGCCGAGCACGACGCCTCCGCAGTTCGAGGGCGTCAATCAATTCCAGACGGCGCTCAAGGGAGCGGCCGAGGCCGCGAGGGGTTCGCTCTGGGACGGCACTGCCGTCAAGGCCTACTATCAGGCGGCGCATTACGCGCCGCTCATCGTCGAGCGCTGGCCGCCCCTGGCGATCGCGCCAACTCCCGGAATGGGCGAACGGCTGGTCGAGCTCTCGCAACCGTACCTGATGATGCCCCCCGACCCGCGAGGCGATACGAGGGGGGCTCCCCTCGTCACCCAGCGGATGCACAAGCAGTTTCAGACCGCGCCGCCGGCCTTTACCCAGATGTACGCCGAGATCCGCGCGCTCGTCCGCTGGCTCGATACGCGCCCGAAGGACCGCTTCGAGCTCGCGGACTTCAGCCGCTATTCGTTGCAGGATCCAAGGGCGGCGGAGGTGCTTTTCCGAAGCCTGATGGGGGTCCTCGGCGAGGGGGATCGCAAGATCCGGGCGGACAGCGCGGTCTATCTCGGAGATTGGGATGCGCTGCACCGCCTCCTGGGGTCGCCGGAGATCACCCCTCCGGAGGCGACCGCGATCCTCTGGAGCTGGTACACGGCGCGAGTCGAGACCGAGCGGTTGATCTCCGAGTACGAGCGCTTGATCGCGAGGTTTCCGAGCGATTGGAACGCGACGAATCAGTACGTCGACCTGCTGCGAGACCGGAAGGAATACCTCAAGAGCTGCGAGGTCGTGGAGCGCTGGCTCGCGCGCAATCCCGATCCCGGGACGCCCGGCCACTTTCATGCCCACGTCCGCCTCTCGCACAACTACGTTCTCAACCACCAGCCCGAGAAGGGCCTCAGGCTGCTCGAGGGGATGCACGAGACCGAGCCGTTCCAGAGGAGGGTCCGCAAGCGCGAGCTGGCGAACGTCCTTGCGGCCGTCGGCCGCCTCGCCGAGGCGGAAGCGATGATGCGCGAAGCCGCCGAGGAGCTCCGGTGGGGGTCGGACACTCCGAGAGACCTCGCGCAGATCCTGTGGCAAGAGGGGAAAGATGGGGAGGCCGTCGACATTCTCGGCCACGAGAGGCCGTATTTGCAGGCGTGGGAGATCTGTCAAGCGCTAGAGAAGGATTTCGCCGGAGTCGTCATGGATCTGCCGCCCGAGCGCCGCACGCGGGCCATCGATGCGATCGCGAAAAAGCGGGAGCTCGCCAGCTATTCGACCTGCGTCGCTCGCGGATTCGCGAACGCGGGACGCTGGGAGGATGCGATGCTCGTCGCTGGGCGCCTTCCGCCTCCCGGCCCCGACCCCATGGATCTCCTCATCAGTCAGTACGGGTACATGAAGAGCTGGAAGGGCGGCACGGCAGCGGCGGAGTGGCTCGAGAAGAGGGTGCCTGCGGAGAGACGGAATCCCCTGAGCATCAAGGCCTTGACCACCAAGAACGACGACGTGCTCTGGGACGTGATCGGCACGCCGAACCCGAGCGACAAGGCGGAATGGGTGTGGTTCTATCGCGCCGTCGCATTTGCGCTGCGGGGGTCGGACGGTGATCCGCGCCAGGCGCAACTGCTGGCGTATTACGGAAAGGACAACCCCGAACCACCCCACGCCATGGGCCGCTATCTCGTCGGTCTCGGGGCGGAAGACGAGATGTTCGCGCTCACCGGAAACTCTCCGTCGCGTTCGGAGCTGGCGTACTCCCTGGGGGCGCGGGCCCAGCACGAGAAACGCTTCGGCGACGCGTGCGAATGGTACCGCGTGGCGGCGGAGTCCGGCGAAGGGACGACGCCGCGTTCCCTCGCGATGTACGCGCTGGGGGATTGGGCCGCAGTGCGACAAGGCATTTCGCAGCTCGAGGCCGACGCGAGCCGGAAGAAATGAGGCGGCCCGCCCGACGTGTCGCCGGTTCACGCCGAGCCGGATAGCGGATCCGCACCGACCCCGTTATGATCCGCACCTCTCGGAGGTGCATGAATGAGGAAGTCCCTTGCGGGCTCGAATCGGCTGACGGCGGCGGGGCTCGCGCTGGCGGGACTGGCCGGCCTGGGCACGGCCGCGGCGCCGCCCGTCGACGATCCCTTCCAGTGGCTCGAGGACGTGCAGGGGGAGAAGGCCCTCGCGTGGGCCCGCGAGCACGACGCGAAGACGCTCAAGGTCCTGGAGGCCCGGCCGGAGTACAAACCCATCTACGCGCGGACGCTAGAGATCCTCGATTCGAAGGAGAAGATCCCGACGCCCGAGCTCTACGGCGAGGCCGTCTACAACTTCTGGAAGGACGAGGCGCACGAGCGCGGGATCTGGCGCCGCACGACCCTCGCCTCATATCGCACGGCCGCTCCGCAGTGGGAGACAGTGCTCGACGTCGACGCGCTCGCGAAGGCGGACGGCAAGCCCTGGGTCTTCCACGGGGCGACCTGCCTCGCTCCCGCGTACGTGCGCTGCATGGTGAGCCTGTCCCCCGGAGGCTCGGATGCGTCCGTCGAGCGCGAGTTCGACACGAAGACGAAGGAGTTCGTGTCCGGCGGTTTCGTCCTGCCGGAGGCCAAGTCCTTCATCGCGTGGCGCGACGCGGACACGCTCTGGCTCGGAACGGACTTCGGGTCGGGGTCGCTGACGTCGTCCGGATATCCCCGCATCGTGAAGCTGTGGAAGCGCGGCACTCCGGTGTCCGCTGCCCGGGCGGTTTTCGAGGGCAAGGCGGAGGACGTCGGCTCCGGCGGAAGGACCGAGATCCTGAGTGACGGCCGGTACGATCTGATCACGCGGACCCCCGCGTTCTTCCGCGAGGAGACGTTTTTCTACCTCGGCGACCGTCTCGCCAAGGTGGACCTGCCCGAGGACTCCCGTCCCCGCTTGTTCTTCCGCGACCGGCTTCTCTTCTCGCTGCGCAGCGACTGGGCCGTCGGCGGCAAGACCTACCGCGAGGGGTCGCTGCTCGCCGGAACGGTCGACGACCTCCTGCGCGGCGTGCGCCGGTTCGACGTTCTCTTCGAGCCGAGCGCACGCGTTTCGCTCGCCGGCGTGGAGCGCACGCGCGACCGCGTGTTGCTCCAGACGCTCGACAACGTGCGCAGCCGCCTCACCGTCCTCTCCCTGAAGGACGACGGCACGTGGTCGCGCTCCGAGATCCCGACACCCGGGATTGGCACCGCGGAGCTGACGGCCACGAGCGACCAGTCGGAATCCTTCTTCTTCACGTACGAGGACTTCACGACGCCGAGATCGCTGTGGCTGTCCGAGAACGGCGCGGCGCCCGTCCAGGTGAAGACGATGCCGGCGTTCTTCGACGCGAAGGGGATCACGACCGACCAGTTCGAGGCGACGTCGAAGGACGGCACGAAGATCCCGTACTTCGTCGTGCGACCGAAGGGCGTGAAGTCGGACGGAACCTCCCCCACGCTCCTGTATGCCTACGGCGGCTTCGAGGTCTCGGAAGTGCCCAGCTACAGCGGAGTCCTCGGGTCCGCGTGGCTCGCGCGCGGCGGCGTGTACGCCCTCGCGAACATCCGCGGGGGAGGAGAGTTCGGCCCCGCCTGGCACAAGGCCGCGGTGAAGGAGCAGCACATCCACAACTTCGAGGACTTCGCCGCCGTCGCGCAGGACCTCGCGGCGCGCAAGATCACCTCGGCGCGGCACCTCGGGATCATGGGCGGCTCGCAGGGGGGCCTGCTCGTCGGCGGAACGTTCGCGCTCTACCCGGAGCTCTTCCACGCCGTCGTCGCGCAGGTCCCGCTGGCCGACATGAAACGGTTCAGCCACCTGTTGGCCGGCGCGAGCTGGATGGCGGAGTACGGCGATCCGGACAAGCCCGAGGACTGGGCCTACATCCAGACGTGGTCGCCGTACCAACTCCTCAATCCGGACGCGAAGTACCCGACCCCGTTCTTCTGGACGAACACCCGCGACGACCGCGTGCACCCGGCCCACGCCCGCAAGATGGTCGCCAAGCTCGAGGCGCAGGGGCACGCCGTCTATTACTTCGAGAACACCGAGGGCGGCCACGGCAGCGGCGCGGTGAACAAGCAGACGGCGCAGGTCACGGCACTCCAGTACGCGTATCTGTGGATGATGGTGCGCTGAGTCTGGCCCGCCTCGCGGGTGTTCGGTTGGCGCCGCCTCTGCGACGTCCGGGGCTCCGCGCTCGTATCACTTCCCGGAGTCCGGCCCCAGCCTCGAGCCCGACTCCGGAGGCCATTTGAACCAACGGACTTGGATCGAGCGCGTCGTTCCGGTGATCGCGGTGCCCCTGGTCCTCTTCTTCTGGAGCGTCACCGCGCTCGCCGGTGTCAATCGCTGGACTTCCCGGGGTCCGGAAGGAGCGAGCATCCTGTCGCTTGCCATCGACCCGACGCGCCCCGACATTCTCTATGCGGGAACCGGCTCGTACAGTACGGGTCACTACACGGCCTCGATCATCAAGAGCGTCGATGGCGGCCGAACGTGGGCGGCCTCCGGGGCCGGGTTGACGACCGGTGTGATCGATCAGATCCTCATCGATCCCATCGACCCCGATCGGGTCTATGCCAAGGCGCAGGCGGGCGACGGGATGGTTTTCGTATCGACTAACGGAGGGGCTCGATGGGAACCCGTCGTCGTCACCCTTCCTGTGTATTGCCTCGCCGCCGGCCGCGGACCCACGCAGACCGTCCTTTACGCGGGCACGGCGCGCAACGGCATCCTGAAGAGCACGGACGGCGGCGCCAGTTGGAGCGCCTCCGGCCTCGCCGGGTTCGCCTTTTTCGCCGTTTTCGTGGACCCGACCGATGCCAACAGGGCCTACGCGTCGCCGGGTGCGTTCGGAGGCGACTCGTTTCGAACGGACGACGGCGGCGCGACGTGGCAGCGACTGGCGGGCGTTTCGCTGCTCGCGATGGACCCGGGCCACCCGCACACACTCTACGCAACCGGCGCGGGGACGATCCGGAAGAGTATCGACTCCGGAGACACCTGGTCGCCGACGGGACCCCTCACCGCCGACCCGATCTTCATGGCCGTCGATCCGGCCGACGGCAACCGCCTCTACCTCTCGACCTACGAGTCGTTCTGGACGAGCTCGGACGGTGGAATGGCCTGGGGCAGCACGGACAACCCGGTGTACTTCGATTCCGTCACCGCGCTCGCCTTCGACCCACGGGACCCCGCGGTTCTCCACGCGGGGCGGCGGCTGACCGGCCCGTACCGAAGCGCGGACCAGGGCGCATCGTTTCAGGCGATCCATCACGGCCTCGCTTTGACCGACATCCTCGCTCTCAGGACGGGTTCGAGCCGCGGCGGCCCGCTCTACGCCGACGCCTCGCCGTGCCCCGTCGACCGGAGCGACGACGGGGGCCGCACGTGGTGCTGCGTCAACCCGCTCCTGCGGGGGTACGTCGTGGCGGTCGATCCCGTCGACCCTCTCACGGTGTACCTCTCGGTCGAGGCCGGCGACTCGCCGCTTCTGAACACCAGCCACGACGGAGGCCTGTCGTTGGCGCCGCTCGCGAATCCGGATGCGAGCCTCCAGTCCCAGGTGGTCGTCCATCCGAAGGACCCGTCGGTGCTGTATGCGTACTTCCCCTCGCTCTTTCGGAGCGGGGATGGCGGAGCGAGCTGGACGTCGATTTCCGCGGGTCTCCCGTACGCGCCCGCGGGCTCCGCCCTCTCCGTTCTGCCCCCCGTGGCGTTCGACGAGGTGACCTCGATCGCGGTCGACCCGCGGACCCCCACGACCATCTACGCGGCCAGCCACCACTGTCTCTACGCCCAGAATGTTCCCTGCGCGGAGCCGGCGTCCGCCCTCTCGCGAAGCGTGGACGCCGGGCGGAGTTGGACGACGATCCCGTTGCCACCGGGAATGACGTCCTCGACGCAGATCAGCACCTCGCCCGCGGATCCGGGCGCGATCTACATTCTGGCCGACGCCGCCGGTGCCTTCCGGACGCGGGACGACGGCGCGTCCTGGACGCTCCTTCGGGCGACCCTCGGGCAGCTCGCGCTGGATCCCTCGAGCCCGTCGGTTCTCTACGGGATCGAGAGCGACGGCGGCGCCGTGCTCCGGAGCACCGACGGCGGGTTCTCGTGGCTCCCCTTCGGGGACGGTCTCGAAGACGTTCCCGTCGCCGGCCTTTTCGTGGACGCGACCGGCAGCGTCGTGCGCGCGGCCACGATCGGCGGAGGCGTCCGGGAATACGAGTTCGGGGCGGCCCGGGCGACGCTGTCGACGGCTCCGGGCGAGGACTTCCTGATTTCGCTCGAGGCCCGGGACCAGAGGACGGGCCGCACCAGCGCCGGGCTGGCCGTTGCGCACACCGACGACTTTGCCTGGTTCAGCCTGCCGGACCTGACCCAAAACATCGACAACCCCGAGGTCTTCGTCAAGGTGGTGGATGGACGCGCCGTCAACGGAAACTTCTGGGTGTTTTACGGAGGGCTCACCGACGTCGAGTACACCGTCTCCGTCACGCAGGAGTCGACCTCACTCTTGCGGACCTATTCGAAAGCGGCCGGCGGGGCCTGCGGCGCTTTCGATACGGAGGCCTTTCCGCCCTCCGATGGCCCCGCCCCCGCGGCGGCTCCCGCCGCGGCCTGCGCCGGAGACGGCGATCTGTTTCTGAGCCCCGGCCGCAGCTTCACGGTCGAGCTCTCTGCGACGGACCCGCGCACGGGAAGGACGACGACCGGAGCGGCGGCGAACGAGAACGACTCCTTCGGAACGTTCAGCCTTCCGGCCTTCACCGGCAACCTGTCCAACCCCGAAGTCTTCGTGAAGATGGTCGATGGCCGGCCCGTCAACGGCCACTTCTGGATCTTCTACGGCGGCTTGACCGACGTCGAGTACACGCTGACGGTGACCGACGCCGTCAGCGGTGCCGTGCACACCTACGAGAAGCCTGCCGGCAGCTCGTGCGGCGGCTTCGACACCACGACCTTTTCGGAGTGAGGGCGGATTTCGAGAGCGCGCGAGCGCCTCGCGCCGTGCCGTGGCGCGAAACCGATGGCTTGGCCCGGCGTACCTCTGTGCGGGAGGTGCCCATGCGTCTTCGCCGCTCGACAATCCTGGTCATCCTGTTGTCATCCACTCTCATTCTGAACGCCGCGTCGCTGCGCGAGGTCAAGGGCGGCACTTTGATCTCAACCGCCGATCCCAGCGCTTCGTTCACACCGGACAAGTCGTTTCGTTACGCCGGCGGGCAGTCCATCGACATCCTGAAGGTCGCGGGTGCGGAGCAGCACTTCTTCATCGTCGCCGCTGCCGATCATTCGATCCGCCGTTTCTACTGGATCCAGTTCGAGCACTACTATCCGAGCAACGCCTCTGCCTACGACTACTCGGGAATTGCGCAGAAGCCCGTGGCGCTCGGGCGTCTCGCCTTCATGGGCGACGTCAGGGTGAGTCCGCATTACTTCACCATGGACGATCGGCCTGACTCCGACTCGAAGGCTGCCGCGGACTTCCTCCGCGCCAAGGGCTTCAAGCTCGATGGCACGTTCGTCACCCTTCGCCTTTTCCATCTTCCGGACGCCAGCAGGCGCAGGGAAGTGATGATCATCTACGGCGAGATCCTGCCGGGCGGCGCATCCGAGGAGCGAGCCACGTCGGAGATCACGGCCCACGCTCGAGCGAACATCAAGGCCTCTTGA
>Ga0210402_10004597_pt1 | contig 12537 bp, 19 predicted proteins | sample IncBWC7MmetaG_FD_161055 | JGI IMG/M metagenome (GOLD analysis project Ga0210402, IMG submission 161055) | Forest soil microbial communities from Barre Woods Harvard Forest LTER site, Petersham, Massachusetts, United States - Inc-BW-C-7-M | ecosystem: Environmental > Terrestrial > Soil >...
ACGTGAATCCGATCAGCCCTGTCGCGGCACAGGATCACCGACTCCTCGCCCATCGAGGACACGAAATAGTCGCCGGGCCGGGGGATCTGGCTTGCGTGCCCGACATGCAGCCAGGCGCGCGCGAAGATGCGCTCCTGCTCCTCGGCGTAGATGTCCTCGTTGACGAAGATCTCGCGGCTGATCTCGCCGGCCCGCAGGTCAACCAAGCCGGAGCGATAGCCCCGCCTTCCCGTCATCGCCATGGCCGCCACCTCAAATGAAAAACGTCAGGTTTTTCGACAGCAGCACGTTCTGATCGAGAATAATCTTGCGCCGCGCCAGAAGCCACCCCGTTCCGTTGCGCCGCAGCGAATCCTCGCGCCGGCCGACCAGGATGTCGGTCTCGGTTTCGACGCGGTTGCGATAGATCAGGAAGCGGCAGCTGACCCGGACCTCTTGCGGTGCGCCAAAGGAAGGCTCGGCGCCCTGCAATTGCACGTTCGTGACGAGATGCGACAGGCGCGAGCGCGGCTCCTCGGCCCAATGGATGCCGGTCTCGATCTGCCTGACGCGCCTGACCAGCGTATCCTTGCCCTCGTCGAACCAGTTGATGTCGCGGTCGGCCCGGGTGAACTCGCGCTCGTCGTCGCCGAACTTGACGTTGCGCCGCATCGGCATCCAGTAGCGGATGTCGTCGGCGAGCAGATCGAGCCATTCGCGATAACGCCGCTCGTCGAGCAACTCCGCCTCGCGATAGAGGAAATCCGCGATCTCCTGGCCAAGCAGCAGCCTTTCGATGCGCGCGTCGGGCTCGGCCATGGACGCTCCCCAGCCGTGGACTTACGACCGCCGCGTCGCGCGGTGCGCCAGGACCGCCTGGGTCGCGGCGTCCAGGCTGTTTTGCTCGATCTGTCTCGAAATCTCTCCCTGTCTGAAGCCGTCGGGGCCGGCAATGGAAGCCACGAGGGCCTGGTTTTCGTAGCGGCAGGCAGCCACGACAGCCATCCCGATCGTCGCGGCGTCGGACCGGTAGTCGTCGAGCGCGGCCACATTCCGGGCCAGGCAGGCGTCGCGCGCGTTGCGAAGCTGCACGACCTCTTCCGGGGGCGGCGCGCTGTTGACGACGGCACAGCCGCACAATGTCACGAGCGGGATCAACAGTGATGCCAGTCTCATCGTCGCCTGTGACATTCTCCGAGTCCTCGCGCAAGTTGCCGGTCCTGACATCACGACAGCCTCTCGCGGGAAATCGAGAAAATCAACGCCCCTTTCGGGGAGCTGTGGCACGGCGTTGGTCTTTCGATCGCCAGGCGTCTGTGTGTGGAAACCCACATCGCTCCCAGGGCGCTCGCCCTACGGTTGTATTGCCGGCTTTCCGGCAATCTCGATGACGCCTACTCACGGGAGAATGTCATGTCAAAGAATCGTAGCGAACTGCAGAACGAAGTTGCGCGCGCCTTGATTGAATCCAAGGCGGTCGATCTGGAAGTCGTCGGCAAGGTCCTGGGCCAGTTCGGCGCCCGCGCCGCGCTGAGCGGCGAAACGATTGGAGCCATTATCGGTCGGAGATGCTGGGATATCTGCATTCCGCCCGAGCCGTATCAGGTCAACGTGGCCGAAATCGCCGGCAACGCCAGCCGCTGAAGTTCGCTTCAGCGTAGCCGCGCCCCGATGGCGAATGCTTTATCATCGGATTGGACGGAGGACGACTTGTCGCGGCAGGTCGTCCTCGCGCTCGAGTTTGCCCGCGGCGTATTGGACGACATCGAATCCGCGACCGCCAGCACGCTGAGTCGCATCGCGGAGAAGGTCGTCGCTGAAACGGCCATGCTGCTCTATGCCGTCGCTCATCTGCGAGCAACGCATCCTCGGGTCGAGTCGGCCTGCGCGAGGCTGGCGTCACGGCTGATCCCTCTGGCGCGCAACACGGAGATCCAGGCGGCTGTCTGCTTGGATGCAGGCCAAGCCCTCGACCATGCAATGGCCCATATCCTGCTCGACAGCCTGGGCTATGCCGACGTCGCATTCGACCGTCTGCTGCAAGGCACTCGGCAAGTCGGTCGACAGGTCGGCCCGGAGCGCTTGCCGCATCGACTGATCGAGCAAACCTGGCTCGAGCAGGTTTGGCCGCACGGGACGCCGTCGCGGCGGCGCCCGTCGGAGGCCGTTGCGGCATCGGCCTTGGGTCGGCCGCTGGACGCTTTGAAAGCCTCGCGAGCCGACATTTACGCCTTCACGCATTCAGCGCTTTACGCCACCGACATGGGGCGACGGCCGCTCGCTTCAGCCAGACGACGTCGGGACATCGAGGCCGATGCCCTGATCGCCCTGGGCTTCGCCCTCGACGCCGAGGATTGCGACCTCACCGTAGAAGTGCTCTGGATCTGGCCGATGCTCGGGTTGCGCTGGCATCCCGCAGCGCTTTTTGCGCTCCAAGGCCTGATCGAGCTGCAGGACTTCCTGGGCTTCCTGCCCGGCATCGGGTTCGCTTCCCAAAGCGTCGTTGGAATGTCTTCCGAACAACGCGAACGCCACGTGCGGGCGACCTGCTACCACACCGTCTATGTGATGGGATTTCTTTGTGCCGTCGCGATGAGGCAGGACCGGTTGCCACAGCTGGCGTCGCGTCGCGCGAGGCGCGGCACGAGCAGGGGCGCTGGTGCCGTCCTGCTCGAACTTTTGCAAAGGGATAAGCATCGTCCGGAATGGTGCGCCCGCATGACCGAACAAAGCGCCGGGCTGCAAGACGCGGCGGCGCCGCTGCTGCTGTCGGTGTTGTTGCGGCGGGCGGTCGAGGCAAGTGACCTGGCCCGCCTGCGTTTGGCATTGAACGCCGCGCTGCAGTGTGGGCTCGCCGGCGATCCCGCACCGGTGCAGGCGGCTGCCCTCCTGCGGCGTGCGCAATGCCTTGCAAAAGGCCTGACGCGTGACGCAAGTGCTGTCCCGGACCCCTGTGGGCATGAGCCCTTCTCCGCCTCTCAGCATGGCCCGAAGTAATTGGGGCAAGGCGCCGCCTGGCGTTGTATGTGGGGTTTCTTCGGCGTGATGAAGCGCTGGAGCTGCGCCAGCACGATCGGCGGCTCGTCGCGCACGCCGCTCCCCGTCGCCGATACGCCATCGCCGCTGATCGCCGGTCCGGCCAATGCGCCCATCGCGAGAGCGCTCAAGAGGCAAATTCGGGCAAACATGATCTTTCTCCTCCATCGGTTGACGTGATTGTCACCCGGGAGACGAAGCTCGTGGACCAGTCGTTACAGGTGGCTTCGAAAAATGCCGTTCCGGACGCGAACGCCGCAAGCGCCACGACCAGCGACAACAGGCCCTTCATGACGTCGTGCAGAACAGGACTGCGCCGTCATACCGGCACGTCGTCGGCCGCGACTTGACCTGGGAGTCGATCGCCGATTGCTGCTGGATCAGGGCCTGATGGCGCCTGGCCCAGTCCTGTAGCGATAACGCTGCATCGTGCCGGGCGTCGGATCGCGCGAAACCACCCTCGCCGCTGGTCAGCCTGTCGCGCCATAGCTTGGCCCGGGAAGCCGCTCATGCCGCGATGGCCTCGTCTTCGTCGCGCCATGTTTTCCACGACATCCGCCCCATCACCAGCTGCAGGAGATTGTGGTCGCCTCCGCTTGACGCGCGGCAAGCCGGGGTAATTACTCTTGCACGTCATTCGCATAGGGATACGCCATGAAAATTCGGCTGGTCGTCTCAATCAATGCGGCCCCAGGCAAAGGGGCGGAACTCGCGCAGGCCTTCCGGCAGCGCTGCGCCGACGTCGCGAAGGAACCCGGCTGCGAACAGTTCGAGGTATTTCAGAGTGTGCTGAACCCCGACAAACTCGCGCTGCTGGAATTGTGGTCCGACCAGGCCGCGCTCGATGGCCACGCCAAGGTCAACCTCACCCGCGCGCCGATGCCGCCAGGGCTGCGGGCCGAAGGCAGTTCGCGTGAGGACTACCAATACAACCTAACCCGCTGACCCGGCGGAGGCCCGCGACCGTTCTGTCCGGCTTTCCTCACCGATCTCGATGCGTCGAATGACGAATTTTGAGATATGGCATGCGCCCTCTCTCCACCGTATAGCTAATCGGGTGGCGACACCGTGAAGTTTGGTCGTCAGCGCGTCCGCTTGTTCGGAATCGACGCTCCCGAGAAAGGACAGCCTTGCGACGACGGCCACTGGTATCCGGGCCCGCTGGCGACGAAGGCCCTCGTGGATTTCATCGCGGGCCGCCCAGTGTCGTGTCGTCAGGTCGATTATGACCACAAGAACAACCGTGCCGTCGCGGTCTGCTTTGCCGGCAAGGACGACCTCCAGGCGCTGATGGTCAGTGCCGGCTGGGCGTGGGCCTATACTGTCTTCAGCGATCAGTATGTTGATGCCGAGAGACGGGCGGCAGCGCGCGGCGTCGGGGTTCATGCGCATCGCTGCCAGCCACCATGGGAATGGCGGGCACTAAAAGGGGCTGAGCGATAGTCCAAAGGCCAACGTGCGCGACATCGAGAGCTGGAAGGTCGGCGCGACGGCGAGTGCGGATTAAGACGCATCGACCCTATGTAGACCAGCACTAGATATCGGTGAGCTTGCCGCACTCCGGAGCGCTACATTTAAGCGTTACTCCCGTGATGCCCACCTTGGGATCTAGCCATAGTTTGATCAAATCAAGCGTACCCCGATGGCACCATGGGCAGATCGGTCGGCCATCACGGAGCGGCAGTGCGGCTGCCACATCATTCAATTCTGGCGGCACGTCCATTGATGTTCCCGATCCGGGTCAGTTCAACAAGTACGCCGCGAAGCCCGGACACGGTAAGGCAGTCGTGCGGCCGTTTGGAAATGTCATCGCTGTGACGTCACGCGGTAGTCACATCGCGGCATCGCGCCACCCTAATGAGGTCACGAAATTTCAACGGCTCGCGCTTTGTCTCGTGCGTTAGGCTCCCAACGTAGAGCTTGAGGGAGTTGAGCATCATGGCTGGTGTCGAGGGGCCTAGAGCGGAGAGCGGACTAACCTTGCTGTGGTTGTCGATGGCGGCAATTGCTCTGGTGGCGTTGTTCGTCTGTGCGGCAGCCCTCTTTGCAACCGTTGAGTTCGTCTACCGTCACCTAATTGCAGCCCCTATCGCGTGGCTGCTTGCCCGCTTGGGCGACCTTAGCGCCGCATTGCGCGGCTAGGCGTCTGCTGATGACGGCGGCGGGTGCTCCGCTGCTGGTCTATAGACACACGGACACGACGCAACCGGTGATGCGATCGTACCGAAGCGCGGCACCGTGACAGGCATCTCATACGGAGGGTTGCCCTCGCCTTTGGGTTAGTCCGGTCGAGCGCCGGCTTACCCCCTTTGAACATCGGACCCGACAAATCTTTAAGGACTAAAATTCATCGAGTGCGAGGCCTTCTCGCCAACGGAAGAAGCAAGCATGTTGCGCTACATTACCGGCTCTGGAACCACAACTGAATTGGTCGCGCTACAGGTCACCTTGGCGGCCACCTGGTCTGCCAATCTCTACTTCCACTGGTTCCAATAACGAGTGCGGTTGGACAGCAGCGCCATCACGCAGGCAAACCACGAGGCCGGCCCCTAGCATTGGGTTAAGTTGCACGTTCCATCGGGAGGGTGATGCCACGCACAGTTCTTTGGCTGATGGTAGCCGGCGCGGTCGCCGCGGCCGCAGCCGTGGGCGTATTATGGCATGGCAAACAGAACGAGCTGGCCAATCTCGGCCAAGCAGGCAAGCCCGCCACGACAACGTCATCGGCGGCCGCACCGTCCCGGCCGGCCGAGGCTCCGCCGCCACAGATGGCCGCTCCGCCGACGGTGGCGGTGCCCAGCTTCGACGTTGCCAGGATCGGGCCGGAAGGCCGCGCCGTGATCGCGGGACGTGCCCAGCCGGGGGCGAAGATCGTCCTGCTCGATGGCGACAAGGCGATCACCCAGGGTCAAGCCGATGCAAACGGCGAATGGGTCGTCATCGCACAGGATCCGCCTCTTGGCGCGGGCCAGCACGAATTGCGCGTGATCCAGCACGTCGAGGGCCGCGCGCCGGTGACCTCCGATCAGGTCGTCGTCGCTATCGTGCCGGACCAGAAGCCGCCCGCGATATCCTCCGGTCCGAAGGAGGAGACGCTGGTCATGATCGCGCCGTCGTCGGGGGCGGCGAAGCTCGTGCAGCCGCCATCCGCGGCCGGCGCACCGAAATCGGGCGACCTCGTGATGTCGACCCTCGACTACGATGAAAGCGGCCACGTCACGGTCACGGGACAGGCAACGCCCGGCACGGTGGTGCGGGTGTACATCAACGACAAGATGGTGGCCGAGGGTCAGGCGGGCGCCGACGGTCGCTGGCGGCTCACGCCGGCTGATCCGGTGAGCCCCGGCAAGCACAAGCTGCGGCTCGACCGGCTGACCAAGGATGGCAAGCCGGTGGCCCGCCTCGAGTTGCCGTTCGAGCGCATTCCCGTGCAGCCGGCTGCGAGCGACAGCCGACGCCTAGTCGTCGTGCGCGGCGACAATCTCTGGAACATCGCACGCGCGCACTACGCTACCGGCTTCCAACACACTTTGATCTACGGCGCGAATAAGGATCAGATCCGCGATCCGGACCTGATCTACCCTGGCCAAGTCTTCACCTTGCCCAAGGTCAACTGACCTAACAAAACCTGACGTCTGCGCTCGGCCGACTTTCGCACCTAGTACGCGTACGCGCGAGGCTGGCGCGATGAAAAGGTCCGCGATCCTCCCAATGCCACCTTTCCCTAGAAGACGCGGTTTGGGAGTGTGAGGACGAGTTGAACGGATATTGGGGAAGAATGCGCGACGGTCTTGTGATCATCGCGGCCTGCGCGGGGCTGATCGCTTGCACGCCAGACACCGCCCACTGGCCAATCTTTCTGCCGCCGCCCTACAACGCCTGGCCGCCTGCGCCCGCCGGCACGCCGATCGAACCCGGCCGGCCTGTCAGTCTCAACGGCAGTCAGCAGGAGTCCGTCGTGACGGGCGTGCTGAAATGGATGAAGGAGCCCCACCTCAGTGCAGTTCCTTAGGATCGAGGCTGTTCAGAACGGTCGCGGGCGGATCATCGTGTGTGGCGAAGTGAATGGCCGAAACTCGGCGGGCAATGTCACTATCTCGCCGTTCGTTGGCGTACTGATGGGATCGGACGGGGATAACGATTTCGTCGTGGTCGGGATCGGCTCACCCGACCGTGAGCGGGTTGAGGAAACGTCGCTGTGTCGTGCGAGCGGGATTTACGGAGTTCAGTAGGAGCGCTCGCGAGCAGGCTGCGGTCTCAAGCACCTCGGTTTGTTCGATAGCCCCTCGCCGCGCCGCATAAGGGCTCTCAGCGTCTGACGCTGGGCGGCGCTATCTTCCGACCGGGCCAATCGCTCCAGTGAGTCAGATTTTGACTCTGGCGGCCCTATCTTGAGGCAATGCCGACAAGACAGCGCGCGTTGTCATTGGCCTTCCCAGCACGATGTTGCGACGAGGTACTTGGCAAGCATCGTGTAACGATCGGGCACAATGACGCCCTGTGTTGCCAAAGATTCCTGGAGCTGCCGCAGATTGAGATCGACGCGCTGCCGTTCCTGCTCGATATCGGCGATTCGTTCCGTACACTCGTCGGTTGGCTCGTTTGTCAGACAGGCAGGCGTTGAGGGCGATTTCAGGGTGGTTTGGTCGGGTCCAAAAACGCCCATGCAATAGGCAGCGAAAATCTCGCTGTCATGAGCCTGCTCTTTAACCGCCACGGTTCCCACAATTCCGGCTAATATCGCGGCGCCGAGGGCAGCAGTCGAAACCAGATTCATGCTTGCCGTCTTTCACTTGGAATTCCGAGCAAGAGATCCATCCGCCGCGCTGCCGGCGACTGCCAAGTTCGTTCGCTAAGTCGCACTTCTATCATTGCGCCAGTTTATGGATGCACAATCAGGGCCATATCCACTCTGCGTGAAAGGCAATGATGAGAATGTGCGAAAAGCCACACCTCCTCTGTTACCGTGCGCACCCGGAGGTTAATTGCAGAGCGCGGAAACCGCCTTGCTAGAATCCAATCGAGCCTGGGTATCCTCGCTCCATTCGTGCGAGTTCTTCGTATTGGGCGCGAAGATCCGCGAGGCTTTTCTCTTGCGTAAAGTGGCCCGCGAATGGCGGTCTTTGGTGCTCGCTTAAGACGCGCTGAGCGGCCGTAGCCGACTGCTCGAAATTCCGGTCGCGGAAATGGTCAATACCTGCGCTCAAGAACAGGCGTTCCCAATTGCCCAACGGAAGACGCCCGCTTTCGAGTGCCTTGAATGCCAGCTCTATGGCATGCTGGGCTCGTAAGCGCCAAGTTTGGCGGTCAAGCATCAGCAATATCGATCACCGTAGTCCTCCCAGTCTTTTCGAGGTCGGCATTCCCCCAACATTCGACGGTGGACCTTGCGCTTATGGAAGGCTGTAACCATTGGGTGGGCGGCGGTCAGCCAAGAGAATTAATCCTTCCGTGGCGCCCTTGTGTGAACCGCGAACCCATGAGCGCTCGTCGATCGGGGTATGTCACAATATTGGCTCGTGCGGTCAGCTGCTTCTGCCGGTACGGTCAAGCAAGCCATTCGCTGCGCCTCTCCCATCATGCCGCATTGATTGGTTAGGCCCCGCATGGACTACCCTCCGTGCGAGGCCGACGATCCAAAGCGTTTTTGCTGCGGAGATAGTGAACCGTGCCTAGGTTTCACCCAGTAGACATTCACGTTGGCGCCCGGCTCCGGCAACGGCGCAATCTTGTCGGATTGAGCCAAACCAAATTGAGCGAATCCGTCGGACTGACGTTTCAGCAGATCCAGAAATACGAGCGCGGCACAAATCGCATTAGTTCAAGCCGCCTGTATGAATTCGCCAAAGTGCTGGCCGTGCCGGTGTCCTACTTCTTCGACGAAATGCCCTCCAAGGCATTGTCGGGCCGACCGCTGTCGGGCCAAGGGCGCAAGGCTTCGGGGAAGCCGGGTCGCCGTTCAAGCAAGAGAAGGACTCGCTGAGCAAATAGAAGCTACAGTAGGCCAATTCGCTTCATAATCTCCGGTGCTGCCGGTGATGGATCCATTCCCGCTAAGCACAATCGTCCGCAATCGTTGAGGCTTCTTCGAACGGAATGCCCATGCGCCGGGCGATGGTATCGACCATGCGCGCCATGATCCGGGCGTCATGCCTGCGGTTTCCTCCGCTAAGGCATGGCAGAAGCGCCTGGCAAGCCCCTCGGCTGTGGTGCGTGGCATAGGGGCTTTCAGGGAAGAGGCGCAACGCGGTCTCGTGCATCCCACGCCGACGAGTTCTGTGTGGCTTGGCGCATCACATCTCACCGTTAGCTGAGGGAAGGCCATGGAGCGCGGCCTTAGGATACCGATAGAGCCGTGCCGCCTCGTCGAGCAACCATTGCGGCGCGAGCCAGGCGTTCAGTGGTCTCTAGGTAAGTTCGTCGACAGAATAGCCGTTCTCCATGGCCCAAATAGCCGCCTGCGTGCGGTTTTCTACGCGGATCTTCCGCATGATCGACTTAATGTGAGCTTTGACCGTTGCCTCCGTGATGTCGCACGTGCGCGCGATCACCCCATTGCTATGCCCTTTCACGAGTCCATCGAGGATCTGGGCCTCGCGCTGCGTCAGCCTGGGCACACGCTGCTGATTCGATGCACCGGCACCGTTCGTCGGAGAATTAACGTGTTTGGCGCCTATGCTAACTGATATGTCGCCGTGTTCGGCGACGTCCGATTGGGGCTTGATCTCTGACTGACGTGTTTCGTCTGCTTGCACTGGCTGTATCACCGGATGGTTCGCGTCGGCCACGACCATGACGCGGACATCTCTGGTCACGATCACGTCTAGCGTGCTGATCATCGTGTCTGGAGATACGAACAACGGCACGCAGCCATCGATTTGCGACATCAGCAGCTTCTGAAAATCGTCAGGGGAAGCATACTCGTAAAGCAAGATGATTTTGCTATCGGGCCACAACCTGCGAGCGCCGACTGCCTCGATGAGAGCAGTGTCGGCGGATTGCGCCCCCAAGATTACTAGCCTGGGTTCATCACTGCCGACCGTCGGGAGGCCGATGGCCGATATAGACCCAACTTCGCAAACGACGCGATAGGAACTTTCTTCCATCAGCAATTTGAGCGCTTCGCGAACGAGCAGACGCGATTCGACGACAATTGTCGCTGGCCTTGGCCCCATGATCCGCACTGTTACAGTATCCCAACAAGACTCTTCCCAAGCGCCGTTTCCCCATGACCCTCGCAGTAACCCTATACCGAACCACCGCCGCAGAGGGTCACCCTGAGGTAGTAAAGGCTGGGATCAGTATCGGTTGCGATACCCATAAAGTAGTACGGCTGTTGGTGTGGTAGAGCTGGCCGGAGCGCGGAGCGTCACCAGCGCGGAGCAGCCCGTGCGGCGCTTGACGGCGCGATGGTCGGACCCGGCGCCCTTGTGGCGGCGCTTAGTCATGGGCGCCGCCCGCCGGACAGCCCGAGGGTCATCCCCTCACATCTCAGGTGTATTCCGAGAATGACGCACGATTGGTGGCAACCGACCTGATCGCCGCTTCGGTGATGGCAGCGGCGTTCCGCGCCGAGTCAGGATTCAGCCGACGGCCATTGGATCCGTCGGCGGCATAGCCATTCGCCATCGCCCAGATAGCCGCCTGCGTGCGGTTGTCGACCCGGATCTTCCGCAGAATCGACTTCATGTGGACCTTGACCGTGGCTTCGGTGATATCGCACGCGCGCGCAATCACCTTGTTGGGATGCCCTTTCACGAGGCCGTCGAGCATCTGGGCCTCGCGCTCTGAAAGATGCAGTGGGCGCACGTTCATTGGAGGCTGAGTGTGCTGCATGGCGCCGATGCTGACGGATACATCTTCATGTTCCGCGCCGTCCGACTGGAATTTATCGATCTTGGTCCCTGGCTGATTTGAGTCCTCCGGCGCTGGCTGTATCACTGGATGGTTCGCGTCGGCCACTACCATGACGCGGACATCTCTGGTCACGATCATGTCCAGCATGCTGATCAGAGTGTCTGGAGATGCGAACAACGGAACACAGCCATTGATCTCCGACATTAGCAGCTTCTGAAAATCGGCCGGGGAAACGTATTCGTACAGCAAGATGATCTTGCTATCGTGCCACAGCTTGCGGGCGCTGACGGCCTCGCTGAGCGCATTTTCGGCGGATTGTGCGCCAAGGATCACCAGCTTGGGTCCATCGGCGAGGCCCGACGCGGCGCTGAATTCCGCCGTGGACCCGATATCGCAAACGACACGATAGGCATTTTTCGCCATCAGCGATTTGAGCGCTTCGCGAACAAGCAAACGAGATTCGACGACGATTGTCGCTAGCCTTGACCCCATGACACCACCCACTGTTTCGCTGTCCCAAAAAGGCAAGCGCCGTTCCCATACGACGCTCGCCAGCCCTGGGCTCTCCTACTTCGGCACGCATGCCTCGACGAGTGTCATGATTGGGCTGATATCGTGTTCAGTGAGCAAGTCCGTTGCTTCATGGCGATCACCTGTCTCGGTGTCGAAAATAGTCGAGCGCTTCCCCTGTCAGGCATGTCGAGGTCGGATCACCTGGCGCATCCTCGGGTCGACTTGGCGGCCGACACGGCGGTTCTTTCTGGGCGAGTTCGGCACGGCGGCGGACGCAGCGAGCCTCGCTGCCCTGAACACCATGCTGGCCTACATCCAGCAGAACGGCGACGTATGGGCGTATGCGACGTGGTGGGGCGCCGGGGACAGGTGGGGTAACTACTTCATGTCGATCGAGCCCACCGACTACGCGACAGAAAAGCCACAGATGGTGGCGCTCGCCAAATACCACGAGTCGGGTGCGTGACCTGAGCCCAGCCGGGGCGGATGCCCGGTGCCAACTGTCGCAACTGTCGCAAGAGTCGCAGGGGTTCCGAAGTCGAAAAATGGAGGGTGCGACGCGCGCGAGGGCCTACGCCACGAGTAACCGGGAGACTTGGGCCGGCGCCCATGTCGATCGACCGGCCCGGGTGCGCATCCCACTAAGCCAAAGCGCGGCTCGCGCGATTCTCGGTCAAGAAAAGCCCGCCACCCCGAAGGGCAGCGGGTTCGAACGAGGGTACGTACGCGACGTCTCTGAAGCGTCGCATCGCTAGTATTGACCCAGCGACTCGATGATTAACCTACCTGGGGCGCGCCTTGTCCATGAAAGCTTGCAACTGCCTGACAGCATTTGGTGGATGCTGGTCTACTTCCCACGCCGCGTCCCAAACGAGACCAACTGTAGCAAGAGTAGCAACTGTAGCAGTAGCAGCGACCAGTCCCCTTCCCCTGGTCCGTTTTCAGCGTGCGGAAGGGTTAACTTCGGGGGCGCCTGGAAGCTGGTACAGTAAGCGCGAGCAAGCCCACGAAGGTAGGTACGATGGTGGGTAGAGGGAACGCATCGGCGCCAAAACGCTGATATAACTACGTTTTTTGGATAGAGACGGCGGAGGAAAGCTCCGCGGACCTGCAGGATTCCCCTGAGGAGTACCGCCACCAAAACGGGGCCGA
>Ga0210402_10004598_pt1 | contig 12537 bp, 10 predicted proteins | sample IncBWC7MmetaG_FD_161055 | JGI IMG/M metagenome (GOLD analysis project Ga0210402, IMG submission 161055) | Forest soil microbial communities from Barre Woods Harvard Forest LTER site, Petersham, Massachusetts, United States - Inc-BW-C-7-M | ecosystem: Environmental > Terrestrial > Soil >...
TCCTGGCGCTGGCATCACGCCGGCGTTGTCACATTAGCGGGTCGCGCGAGCGTCCCTCGGCGGGTTAGGGTAGCAGCATGGCTCTGCTCTGCTACCGCCGCCATCGCTTTCCGCCCGAGATCATCCAGCACGCAATCTGGCTCTATCTCCGCTTCACCTTGAGCTACCGCGACGTCGAGGAACTGCTCGCCGAGCGCGGGCTCGACATCTCCTATGAAACGGTGCGGCGCTGGGTGCTGAAGTTCGGCCCCTTGATCGCACAACGGCTGCGCCGGCATCGCCCTCGACCAAGCAATCGATGGCATTTGGACGAGATGGTGGTGCGGATCGCCGGGAAGCGAATGTATCTGTGGCGTGCTGTCGACCACGAGGGCGAGATTCTCGACATGCTCGTTCAGCGCCGGCGCGACAGCCGGGCGGCACTGCGGCTGATGCGCAAGCTCCTCAAGAAGCAAGGCTTCGTGCCGAAATTGCTGGTCACCGACAAGCTGCGCTCCTACGCCGCGGCATTCCGGCGTCTACGACTGAGCTGCCCGCATGAGCAAGGCCTGAGAAGAAATAATCGCGCCGAAAATTCGCATCAGGCAGTGCGACGACGCGAGCGCAAAATGCAACGGTTTAAGTCGGCTCGCTCCGCCCAGCGCTTTCTCAACATGCATGCCGCCGTCCACAATACCTTCAACCTCCAACGCCACCTCATCTCCCGATCCACGCTGCGGAAATTCCGAGCCGAAGCTACCGCGCAGTGGCAAGGTGCGGTCGCAGCGGCATGACGCTTGGCGAGTTTTGGCTCTCAATGCGCGCTCGTCATCGTTGCCGTGACAAAGCGGTTGGCCGAACTGCTGTCATTGCCGAACTCTGCCGCCGATCTCAACCTCAGCCCGCAGCGCAAGCGCGAGATGCTGTTCGAAGCGCTGCTGCATCAGCTCGAAGCCCTGGCGCGGAGCCGGCCTGTTCTGATGGTTGTCGAAGACGCGCATTGGACCGACCCGACCACGCGTGAACTGATGGATCTGACGATCGATCGAATTCGGCGGCTGCCGGTCTTGCTGATCGTCACCTTCCGCCCAGAGTTTCAGCAGGCTTGGGGCGGCCAGCGGCATGTGACAATGCTGGCGCTCAGCCGGCTCGGCGAGCAGGATGGCGCGGAGCTGGTCGAACGGCTCGCCGGCAATGCCGGTCTCTCCCGCGAGATCGTCGACGAGATCGTCGAGCGCGCCGACGGTGTGCCGCTCTTCGTCGAAGAGCTGACCAAAGCCGTGCACGAAAGCGGGGACCCCGGCAATCGCGTTGCCGCGGTGTTGGCGGCCAGCCCAGCGGCGACGCTGGCCATCCCTGCCACCTTACATGCCTCACTGATCGCGCGCCTCGATCGGCTGGGACCGATGGCCAAGGAGGTTGGGCAAGTCGGCGCCGTGTTCGGCCGCGAGTTCGGCTACGACCTAATCGAGCAGGTGGCGCAACGCCCCGGCGTCGAGCTGCGGGCCGGGCTCGACCGGCTCGGCGAGGCCGGGCTGTTGTTCTGCCGCGGTGTCGCGCCGCAATCGACCTACCTTTTCAAGCACGCACTGGTGCAGGACGCCGCCTACGGCACCCTGCTGCGCGCCCGACGACAGGAATTGCGCGCCCGCGTTGCAGCAGCGCTGGAGCAGCATTTCGCAGACCTCGTCGAGCGCCAGCCTGAACTCCTGGCGCATCATCTGACCGCAGCCGGCGATACCGTACGCGCCGCGGATCAATGGCTGAAAGCCGGCCAGCATGCTGCCGAGCGCTCAGCCCATCTCGAAGCGATCCGCCATTTCGAGCGCGGTCTCGCGACACTGGCAACGCTGCCTGAAGGGCCGCCTCGGGATGGGCGAGAGATCGAGTTGCACTTGGCCCGCGGCTTATCGCTGTTTACGGCCGAAGGGTGGATTTCGGTTGCAGCTGCCCAAGCATACGCGCGCGCCCGCGAGCTGGCCGAGCGGTGGGACGATGCGCGCCAGCTTTTCATGGCGGTCCACGGCCTCTGGCAGTCGGCTAACGGTTCCGGCAGGACCCTCGCGGCCCGCGGATTGTCGGACCGACAGCTGCAAATAACCATGGGCACAGCGGATGGCGGACTCCGTCTGCAGGCGCATCACAGTGCTTGGTCGACCTTTCATATTGCCGGCGAGCCGGCGGCAGGCCGCGAACACTGCGAGGCGGGGCGCCGGCTCTATGATCCCGAACGGCACTACTCCCACCGCCTGCTTTATGGTGGGCACGACCCTGGTGTGTGCGCCGGCATTATCGGGGCGCAGGCGCATTGGCTGCTCGGCTATCCCCAGAAGGCGTTGGCGATCGGCGCCGAAGCATTGGCATTGGCCAAGCAGATCGCTCACCCGTTCAGCTTCGAAATAGGGCTGGTTTACCACGCGATGCTTCACCTCGATCGCGGCGAGCCGGAATTTGCCTTGCAACGGCTCGGCACGGCTGAGGCGCTGGTGGCTGAACAACGGCTCGCATTTTTCATGGAGCCGCGCTTCCTGCGCGGTGCCGCGCTGTCGGCGCAGGGCGCGATTGAGGAGGCTGTCGCCTGCCTGCGCGAGGGGCTCGCCGGCCGGCTCGGCGGGAAGCGCCCCTACGGCCTTGCCGGGTTGGCCGAAGCGCTAGTGCGGCAGGGCGAGCGCGCGGCGGCTCTTGCCGCGGTGAGGGAGGGGCTGGAGACGCAGGAACGAACGGGAGAGCGCCGGTGGGAAGCGGAACTTCATCGCCTTGAAGGCATCGCGCTGTTCGGTCTCAACCGGCTCGACGAGGGCCAATGCGCCCTCGAAGTGGCGCTGCGCGTCGCGCGGAGCCAGCAGGCTAAAGCCTATGAGTTGCGCGCCGCGACGAGCCTCGCCCGGCTGTGGAGCGAGCGGGGCCGGCGGAACGAAGCGAGTAATCTGCTGACACCGGTTTACGGCTGGTTCACCGAGGGCTTCGACACCGCCGATCTGAAAGAGGCAAAGGCGCTGCTAGACGAACTGACGTGAGCCGGTCGTCAGCATGACCAAAAGTCTGACGCGAATGGCCGCTTCCCGGTCAACCCGACCATCCATTGGCGCGGTCATGAAGGTCTCAAATGGGTCGAACTTACCCGTTCTAAGGCGAGGTCACGAAGGTCTGGAGTCGCCGCGTCTTGGCCGTTGCCTTGCGTCCCAGCGAAGGTCCTTTAACCGAAGCGACAGCGGACGCTCAGCGTTGGCCGCGGGAACTGGACTTCATGCCCCACACCTGTCGTTCGCAACACCTGTCGGGATTTGCCCAGTTGGGTGGGAATCCGTCATTCGGTTCGGCATCAGATCCGGGCGGAAGTCGTGCTCGCGTAGGCTGAGTTCCATCATATCCTCAGCTGCAGATCTCCCCGTGGGACCGACCATATTGATCATGCTATCTGCGACTGCCGCCGCGGAAACCGCCACCAAAACTCGCATGGGCAAAGCCGAAGCGTCCGAACCCTGGATGGAACAAGCCAGGGTGACCAAAACCGAAGCGTCCGAACCCTGGATGGAACAAGCCAGGGTGACCAATGCCGAAGCGTCGGAAGCCTGGACGGAAAGAGCCGCCGCGGAACCCGCAGTTCCAGCATCCGCCAAATCCGACGGCAACTCCGACAGGCCATCCCCAGCCCCATGGGTTACCCCAACCCCAGCCCCATGGATAATACGGGTCATACCCGGGGTAATACTCTGGAGAATAACCGGGGTAATACTCTGGAGAATAATAAGGATAGGCTTGCGTCTGAATGGGGGTGGCTGCCGATAAGGTGCCGACAGCAATAGGCGTCACAGCCATTGGTTGCCCCGGCGCACCAGCCATCGCCGCGCCGGGCTGGCCGGACTGGACCGCAACAGGCGGAGACGGTCGAACCAGATTCGCATCCCGCTGAGGCTCGAGCACTGTGTTACCGGCCGGACCGCTGAGCACGACCCCTTCCGGTGAGATGCTCTCGAGTCGCCAGCCCTTCAGCGCTTCGCCCTCCGACAGCACGCGCGAGTTAGTGCCGGTCACCGCGAAGATCGCGATGCGCAAATCCGGTCCGATCACGACGCCAGTCAGCCTCACATCGCGCAATGGTGAATCAGCATCATTAGCCGAGGACACGGTTTCCGGACGGCGCTGTGTCGGGCTGAACAGCGGATCGGCGAGCTTCCGAATTTCCGGCGCTGCGGGTTCGATTTCCGCCGGTGGCAAGCGGGCTCCGGGTGAAGGGCGGTGGCTACTGATGGAAACGAATTCGATAAGGATCAGCCCTGCGCAGACCACGCACCCGACGAGAATAAAAGCGGGCAAGCGAATCATTTACTTCAACACGATCGGCGTATGCCAGAGCAAGGATTTCATCGATGCGCCGACGGAGGCGAGGTTCCAAAAGAAGAACACAGCTTGCTACTAAAAGCCTAAGCTACTCGTGAGCCTGGACGCAACGTCAACCTCACACTACCCACTGGAGGCGAGCGTTACGGTCATTTCCGCTCCGGAGGCGAGGGTGCGCGCGCGGATCCAATCCGACGGACCCTCGCCGCGATTCGGTCGGTCATAGTGGGTTGGCCGACCCTGGCCCGCACTCTGGACTTGGTGCGATTTTTCGCCCGCTCGACCTCGTCGACGACGTCGCGGTGGCCGGTCGCGTACGAAAGACGCCGATGCCGATCGCCGGCTCGTAGGTCGCGGGCGCGTCAAGCAGCGGATCGACGTCCGGCGGCAGTCCATCCATCCGCAGATGCGCCACCTTGGCGATCTCGCCGACCGTGACGGATCCCCCAATACCGCGCCCTCGGCATAGCGCACTTCGGCCAGATCGGATTGCAGCAGGCGGGCGCTTACCCCAGCTCGTCCAGTAGCGCCTTCGCCTCCTTTAGATCGGCAGTGTCGAAGCCCTCAGTGAACCAGCCGTAGACGGGCGCAAGCAGGTCGCATGCTTCTGCGCGACGACCCTGGTCGCGGCGCAGCCGGGCGAGGCTCACGGCGGTGCGCAGTTCCCACTGCTTGGCCTTCTGCTCCCGGGCGATACTGAGGGCTTTGCGATACAGTTCCTCGGCGGCCACGGCATGTCCTTGCCGCAGCAGCAGCTGGCCTTTGTGCCGATAGAGCTCCGCCTCAACCCAGCGTTCCCCGGTTCTTGCAATGATCTGCAGAGTCTCGTCGAGCAGGGCCAGACCCTCGTCAATTTGTCCCGCTATCTCATATGCCTTGGTGAGATAGGTGATGAAATGAGGTATCGCTGCTTCGGCCCCGGTAGCGCGGTAAGCCATTAAACCGCTGCGCAGAAGAGATATCCCTTCGGCCACATCACCACTCTTTGTCTTGATCCAGCCGCAATAGATCGTTCCCGCCGCGCGCCAAGCGGGGAAACCCTGCTCGGTGGCGACCGCAACCAGCTGGCCCACCCAGTTGTCAAGGGTTCCCTCGTCCCCGACAAACGAAAGCAGAATTGCGCCAAGTGACAGACTAGACGCCAAAGAGGCTGGAAGATCCAGCCTCCGAGCCTCTGCGACTGCTGCTCTACTCCGCGCCAACGCCTGGTCGGGAAAGCCCAGGCAGTAGAGAACAATTCCCAAATGAGCTAACGATCCGATTTGAGGGTCAACCGCAGCCTGCTGGGCAAGTGAGTGACGGGAGATCGGATCGTAAAGCGCCAGCATTTCTTCCAGATTGTATCGGGACGGCGCAAACCTGCCGGCAAACATCAACGCTCGTCCGGCGGACAGGTGACCCAGAATGAGCCCGGCCGCGTCATTGCGCCGACGGCTCAGACGCAGCAAATCTTCTGCAAGGGACTGCGCCAAGTCGAGTTCCCCTCGGTACACGTGATAGAAAGACTGCCCAAAGGGGATGTGAACCAATTCCAAGGGAGAGCCCAGCTGCTCCCACAGCTCTCGTGCGCGGCCATAGGCTTGGCCCGTTTCCGGGGCTGCGAAGCCTTTGACCACGATCAGTACCGCGCCCAGGGCACTGCGAAGTTCGAGCTCTTGTCGCTGACGTTCACGGCCGTCCGGTAACAACGCCAGCTGGTCCAACCCTTTTCGAAATTGCGCGGCCGCCTCCGTCATAGCGGAGCGCGAGGCCGACTTCCGAGCGGCCTTACTCCAATAAAAGACGGATTTTTCAACGCTCCCGGCCTCGGTGTAGTGGCGCGCGAGGAGCTCGGGCTGGCTGTCCATCAGCTCGGCAAAATGAGCCTCCAGTGCCTCGGCGATTCGTCCGTGCAATTGCTGTCGGGCGCTGCGCAAAAGGCTGCTGTAGGCTGCTTCCTGGACCAGCGCATGCTTGAAGGTATAGACCGCATCGGGCGGTGCGCCGCTTTGAAATACCAGCTCGGAAGCGACGAGCCGGGCGAGGGAGGCTTGCAGCTCGTCCTCCGGGAGACCGGAGACCGCGCGCAGCAGCGTGTAGAGGAACCAGCGACCGATCGCCGCGCCGATTTGCGCCACGTGCCGCACCGACGCCAGACGATCGAGCCGCGCCATCAATGAGGCGTGCAAACTCGTCGGGATCGCGAGCGGCGGCAAGGCGCCGTCGAGCACGTAGTGGCCGTCTTCCTCGCGCAGTAGCTCGCTCTCCAGCACGCTCTTGGTCAGTTCTTCGACGAACAATGGCACGCCGTCGGTGCGCTTGACGATCTGGGCGGTGACGTCATCGGGCAGTGTCTTATTGCCTGCTATCTGCGTCACAAGAGCGGTCCGGTAGTGCTGCTTCAGTCGCTTGAGGACCAGCATCTTTACATGCGACTTGCCGGTCCACGGCGGCTGAAACTCGGGGCGGAATGTGACGATCAAGAGTACCGCCAGACTGCGGACCCGCTCAACAGTGAGGTCGAGCAATTCGCGCGAGGTCGGGTCGATCCAATGCGCATCCTCTAAAATCATCACCAACGGCCGCCGGTGTGCCGATCTCTCCAGCCCGTGGACGAGCGCCTCAAATGTCCTTTCCTTCTTCCGCTGCGGACTGAGATCGGGAAGAGGGTGACGCTGTGAGCCCGGCAGTGATAGCAGATCGGCGAGGAATGCCACGTCCTCCTCCGGTAATGGCTGGCGGGCGAGTAAGGCTTCAAATTTTTCCAGCTTGGAAGCGGCCGGATCGGCGGGCGCGAAACCGGCTGCCCGGCTGATCTGGTCGATGAATGGGAACAGTGCGCTGTCCTGGCGATAGGGCGAGCAGAAATAGCGCAGTTGAATATGCGGTTCGGCGTATAGGCGCTGTTCAAGTTCTGAGGTGATGCGCGACTTGCCAAAGCCGGCCTCGCCCGAGACGAGCACGACCTGGCCGTCCCCAGCCTTGGCGCGCGCCCAGCGGCCAATCAGCAACTCGATCTCCTCGTCACGGCCTACGAGCGGGGTCAACGCCGAGCCGCGCAATGCCTCGAACCGGCTGGCAACACCGCTGGTTCGGAGTACCTGCCACGCCGGTAACCCCGCAGCGAGCCCCTTAATCTCGACCTCGCCGAGGCTCTCGTATTCGAAGAGATCGCCAACCAGCCGCCGAGTGCCCGCGGCGATGACAACCGCGTCCGGCTCAGCCAGGGCTTGTAGCCGGGCGGCGAGGTTTGGCGTCTCGCCGACGACCGATTGTTCTTTCGCCGAGCCTTCGCCGATCAGATCGCCGACGACCACCAGCCCGGTGGCGATGCCGACGCGCGTCTGGAGCTTGAGGGGTTGGACATCGAGCTTGCTCACGGCGTCAATGACGCTTAGCGCTGCGCGGACCGCCCGCTCGGCGTCGTCCTCATGTGCTCGCGGGTAGCCGAAATAAACCAGAACACCGTCGCCCATGTATTTGGCAACAAAGCCGTCGTACCGACCGATCACCCCGGCAACGCAACTTTGATAGGCGCTGATCACTTCTCGCAGGTCCTCGGGATCGAGCCGCGCGGACAGTGCCGTCGAGCCCACCAGATCACAGAACATCACCGTCAGCTGGCGGCGTTCGGCGCCAGAGATGGCCGTGCACGAGGAAGAGACCCTCACCGAGCCGGCTGCGGCTACATCCGGCACCGACGGAGCGGCGGGTCGCAAGGCGGCAATTGCGGCGAGCAACTTCCGGCGATGCCCGATCGAAGTCACCCCGAGAGCGGTCAAATCGTCTGCGGTGAGCTCAGGCAGGACCGCGACGTCGACATCGCTTCTGCGAAACGCGTGCTGGTATTGCCCCAGGCCCAGATCTTCTAGCCAGCGTGCTATGTCCATCGCTGTCTATCCCGCCTGGGCCACATCACCACGCATGTGGCCGACACCTTGTCGCACCCGCAATCGCGCCGGCCTTACAACCTTTCGCAGGGGATCGGGTGTGATCCAGTTCACACGGCCAAGATCTTCGCCCTATGCGCCGTGCGAACTCGACGCACATGACAACAACCCTACCCGCTCTCTCTTCGAGTACAGATGTTAAAAGCGGACCTTAGATCTTGGGAGGTTCTAAAGGAGCATGGCCGCGGAGACAATCGACAGCGCTCGCGTCAAGGCCGCCGCCTGAGCGCAAGACGGCGCGCCAGATCCGGCAGGCGCGCAGCGGTCACGAACGTTGGCCGCGAATACCCAGGTTCGCATCGGATTCCCCGCTGGAGGGAACCGGATTCGAACCATCGGTCCCGCGTCAGGAAAAGTGGTCGATGCCAAGTTCCAGCGATCAGACCCGGGTCGGTCGAACACTGACTTTGAGAGGAGGTGCTGAGTCTTCCCTGGAGGGCAGAGACATCGAACTCTCGGTCTCGCCCAAAGACATCCGCACTTCGCCCTACGATCTCTGCGCGAACCGCTCGGATCGACGACAATCTCGGGAGGGGGACCGATGGTTCGTATCCACTTCCCTCCAGCGATAGAGTCGGGCGAACCTCGAAGCTCCCGACGGGCGCGGACCCATGCCTCCCCTGCGCACCGTCGCCGCCCGCTTGCTGCCGGTGGCCTGTACCATCCTGCTCGAGCAAAACGATGAATGGGCGGTGCAGCGCGCCCGCTACATGACCCTGGAAACCATCGCTCCGTTGAGCGAGGATCTAATCCTCACACTGCCGTCGAATTTGATTTCGTGCAGCCACTGGTCGTTTTCCGGCGCCTCGTCGACGAGCTGGGTGAGCTGCGGCGGGATCCATTCCGGCAGACCGGCGTGGGCCCGCCGGGCTAGCGGGCGCGCCATGCCGGGAGGGGATTGCTGCGCCGGAGCATGCGTCTCTTTACGCCTGGGTAAGTTGCGGTGGCCCGCGATCGCCGTAGGCAGCCAATTCCGATAACAAGGTCGCGAGACTATAGGACGGTTTGTAGCCCAGCCAGCGAACCGTCTCCGAAATATCCAGCTTCGTTGGCTTTAAGGCCGGATCGAGGCCGTAAGAGACCGCGAGATCGCAATATTCGGAATAGTATTTCCTGAATGTGGAGCTCGGCCCGTCGGCGTCCCAGTGAGCCAGATCGGCATCGGTGTATTCATAGGCGCTGTCGAGCGTGAGGACGAGCTGCTGCCCGGGTTGCTGGCGGGAAATGAGATCCAGGCTCAACATAACCGCCGCCGCAACATCGTCGATGTGCACCGCTCCTTTCCAGAACCAGCGCGCCCAGTCGCTGTAGCTGGCGTACACGTCGCGGTCCCAGTAGGGAATAAATCCGCGCGGGCGAAGGGTAATCACGTTGATCTTGCGGTGCTTTCTATAATCCTCCGCGATCAATTCGGCCAGAATCTTGCTGTTCCCGTACCGTGTATCGGGCCGATAAACGCTGGTTGTGGAAATGAATATGATCTTGTCGATGCCGAGGGAAGCGGCCGCTTCAAAAACCTCGAAGGTGCCGCGCACATTGAGGTCAAAGAAATCGTACGAATTTTTGTCGCCGCGATCTTCGTGGATGCCGTGCCAGGCGGCTATGTGGACGATGCAATCGCACCCGCGAAATATCCCTGCCAGCTTCGGCCGGTCCAGAATGGACCCCTCGATAAACACGGCTTCCTTTTTTAAATCCCGTGGCGCGCGAACATCCAGAATGACCGGCGTATCGCCTTGGTCAAGCAGCCTGGGTACGAGAGTTTGGCCGAGATTTCCCGACCCTCCGGTCAGCAGCACCTTCATGACCTTCTCCCCGATTTACCGTTCTTCCACAGGCAATACGCATGGAGGCAAGGACCGTTTGTCCGCATAGAATAGAGAACTCTCGCGCACCCGCACCCTGACCGAACGAGGAGGAACGGAATGGCCCGCCGCAGCCCGCCCCGCAAAGTCACCTATTTCGAACCGGTGCCGCCGCGCCTGGCGCGCAACACCGTCATCGAGTCCACGTTCGATGTCGGCCGCCGCTTCCGCTGCACGATGCGCGTCGATTGTGGCCAGCTCGATCCCGGCGCGGTGATCCGGCCGGTCACAGGCGAATGGCAACCGCGCATGCCCGAGCGCCTCGACGACGAGGAGCTGGCGGACTGGCGCGCCGGCCGCAACGCGGTTTATCAGCTCGCCGCCTTGACGATCGGCGCGCGGCTCGCCGTCGCCGACGCTTAAGCCGATCGCAAGGCGCTGGTAGCGCGGTGTGAAGATCGGCTTCAGGCTTTGCGCAGAATTTGCTCGATCGTCTCGACCGGCACCCGGTAGAGGTCGGCCACCTGGGAAACCGACATTCCGTATTTCACCAGGGTGCGCACGCGCGACCGTTTGTTGACGGGGATCTCCGGCGCCGCCGGTTGCTCCGGGCTGACGGGTGCATCGGCTGTCTTCTGACGAATCGGCACCGGCGGCAGGATCGGCAATATACGCGGCTTTCGCGAGTGGGGCGGCTGCAAAGTTTCCGAAACCGGCTGTTCGGTGATTTCCGGTTTCGGAGCAAAAAGCGCCTCGGCGGCCGAGCGCGCTCTCACGATCTGCTCGCGATCGTCGCCGAGGAACTGGCGCTGTTGCTGAGGGCGGTCGGGCAAGAGGGTGACTCGAACAGGTTGGGCCGCTCAATTGGAAGGGAATTCGTTAGGTTTCGCAAGCCGCAGCACATCGTAACGCTTCGCGGTTGTTGGTTCCTAAAAAGCCCATAGATGAGTGATTCTAGGCAAAGCCTACGGCAAGCCGTGCGCCTATGATTATATGCTAACGCGGTCAGGAGCGGGCTACAGAGGTTTTCAAAAAAATGTCATTTGCGACGCACGGATTTATGTTCGCCGGAAGCTTCCGGGCTACTGTGCGGGAGGTTCCAGATTACAAGGTTTGGTTTACCTATGCTGACGACCTTAATCGACTTGGTCTTGATATGCTGCAAGACTTCACGGTTGCAGACGATGATAGTCAACGGGTGACGATCACGGCTCTGTTCGTGCGGGCTCACCACTCATTCCAAGGTGCCCTTGTCCTCGCCGAAATGGGGCTACTCGCCGACTCCCGCGTCGTGCTGCGGAGCGGGGTCGAGGCGGCTATCGCTACTATCGCCCTCGCGAATGACTCGAAATTCCTCGACCAACTGATTGATGCACACCACTACTATCAGCGAAAGGCCGCGCGCTTAGTCCTAAGCAATCCGAATTACGCGTCCACCTACCCGCCGGAACAAGTTGCGCAAATACAAAAGACTATTGCACAGGTCGATGCAATCGACGCATCTCGTACTAAGAAGTTATCAGATATTAATTGGGCCGATGTAGCTATAAAACATTGCCCCGACTTGTACGACTTGCTCTACAGAACATTATCTACGGACGGCACGCATACAAATATCCACTCTGTCCATCGGTACATGATTTACGATCAAGCGGGAAAATTTGCCGGTTTTAAGGTCGGACCGGATGTTGATGGCATGATCGACGCTCTTAAGGCGGCTTGCCTGATGTTTCTTTGGGCTGCTGAACCGTTTGCGCGAGCGTTCCCAAGGGATGGTCTCGAAGACCGGATCAGGGCGCAGCTTCAGCGTCTCGATACACTCCCCAAAAATGATCCGGTTGGCGTATCGGTCGTCGAGGTGCCGTGAGGGCGTGCAACGGGTGTTCGGGAGCGGCTGTCAAAGTAGCATAAATTGCTTATTTGGCCGACCGCACCTCGGCCACGCCCCGATCGAGTTCATCACGAAAGCGAGACCGGCGCGCCGCAGCCCGCTGTCATTGGGGCAGGTTTATTTCGGGAAGATCCGCCGGTAGACGCCTGGCTGTGGCTCAGCACCGAAATGGAACCCCATCTAAATTTGATTTAACCCTCTGATAAGTGGACGGAAATGAGCATCACGGGTGGGTCCCCATCGGCGGCGATCGGGACCCCGCCGAAACCGGAATTCGCATAGGGAAATCAAGCGTTTGATACACGCTCTGGGTGGGTCCCCCTTCGATGCTGAAGCACACTGAGCAGGCCTCTTCCACCCCTCCAGCCGAACAAAACCAGCCGAAACAGAGGTATTCGACCCGAGAGGGACCGGCGGTTCGAGTCAGCGGCGAACTCTGTTCGGCAGCTCACGCTACTAGGGCACTCCTGCCAATGCCACGGCGGTTCAGGTTGATGCCGCGCATGATCATTGTCGAGATCTTCGAGCGCAGCGGCGCACCGCCTGCCCCGCCATCGTCCGGCGCCGAGATCAGAGCTTGATGCGCTGACCA
>Ga0210402_10004599_pt1 | contig 12537 bp, 9 predicted proteins | sample IncBWC7MmetaG_FD_161055 | JGI IMG/M metagenome (GOLD analysis project Ga0210402, IMG submission 161055) | Forest soil microbial communities from Barre Woods Harvard Forest LTER site, Petersham, Massachusetts, United States - Inc-BW-C-7-M | ecosystem: Environmental > Terrestrial > Soil >...
CTCCGAACATTTTCGGCGGCGACCTGCGCCGAAATCAGATCTACGGCCCCGGGTATTCTTCTGTGGACCTGTCGGTACTCAAGAACATTCCAATCACTGAGCGGGTGAGAGCTCAATTCCGCGTCGAGTTTTTCAACTTATTCAATCGAATCAACCTCGCCACCGGTTCAGGCGCCACAAGTCCTGGCGGCGGAACGATCACCGACACCATCGGCGACTTCAACGGCGCCCCCGGCATCGGTCCCGGAGAAGCTTTCAACATGCAGTTGGGCCTGAAGATTCTCTTCTAGATCCCAAACGATGTTATGGCCCCCGCTCTCGAGAGCGGGGGCTTTTGTTGTGTGTAGGGGCGGACGCCTTCGTCCGCTCCGCCGAAGCGAAGCGCGGCGTTCTAGCGCCATGCAGTTTTCCACAGCCTAACCTTGTGACATCTGACCTTGCGCACAGCTGTCGTCTTGTTCGATCATGAAGCCACGCGTCAGCGTGGCTCGGTACTCCGCGCCGAAAGCTAAGCTCTTTGAAATCAATATTTTGCTCGCAACTCATTGAGCCCCAAGATATTGCGGACGATATCCCCGCAACCTCATGATTCCAATAAATCGGGGGAGGGGATTAACCAACCAGCAAATATTGTTCCAAAGTGAAGACGCTTGCAGACCAAGGTGCAATTCTTCAACACTATTTTTGTCGCGCCGGGAACTGCAATTCCAATGCATGTCCCAAGGTTCACCACTGACGACTGATCACTAACCCCGAGCCTAATCCCTAGCCGCCTCTAGATCACCGCCTTTCGTCACCTCGCCCTCCGGTTACGCCGATGTTACCCTCCACTTGTTAGACCCCCCCGACAAGAGCTGTTACGGAGATCCTGATGCGCCGCGCTCTTCTTTTAAAGTTCTGTGCAGTTCTGGCTCTCGCTTTGTTTGCCCTGCCCCTGTTCGCGCACAGCGCCAAGTCTGGCAAGTCCGCCTCGCTGCCGATCACAACTTCGTCCGCCAAAGCCCGCGAGCTCTACGTCAAGGGCATGGAAGATTACGAGAATCTCTATCTCGAGCGCTGCAACGACGATTGGCGCGCCGCGGTGAAAGAAGATCCCAATCTCGCTGTCGCTTGGGCCTGGATCGCCTTCAATAGCGGTAATCCTCAGGAAGTCAGCGCTGCTCGCACCAAGGCCAAAGATCTTGCTTCCAAGACCACTCCCGGTGAACAGTTGATGGTTGCCTGGGTCGTCAAAGTCGAAGAAGGAGACTTCCTCGGCGGCATTACGGCGATGAACGACATGCTCGCCATGTATCCCCGCGACAAGCATCTTCTCTACCTCGCAGGCAACTGGCTGATGGGAGAAAACGGAAACGACCAGTCACAGCGCTTTTTCGAGAAGGCGCTCGCCATCGACAAGAATTATCCAGCGGCTCTGAACGATCTGGCCTACGTCGAAGCGCGCAATCGCGAATTCGACAAGGCATTTGATGCCATGGACCGTTACGTCGCGCTGTTACCGAAAGAGCCCAATCCGCAGGATTCTTACGGCGAGCTCAAGCGCATGGCCGGCGATTTCGAGAGCTCCCTCGTGCACTATCGCGCCGCGCTCAAGATCGACCCGGACTTCGTCACCTCGCAGCTCGGTCTCGGCGACACCTACGCGCTGATGGGCAATCAGGAACAAGCCCGCATCGAATATGACAAGGCCATTCGCTTCGCTCACAACGAAGCCGATCGCCTCACCTACGGTATGCAGAAGGCGATGACCTACGTCCGAGATGGAAACTACGGCGAAGCCGATCGCCAGTTCCAGCAGATCGCTGAGTCTGCTCACGCCAAGAATCAGGATCTGCAGGAAGCGCAGGCGCAGCGGCATATGGCCGAGTATCAGGCCGACGACAACGTCGCGCTCAAACATCTCAAACTGGCCGAAGAGTCACTGGATCATCGCTCAACCATCTCGATTTCAGACCGCGAAGAAGAACTCTCGCGCATTCTCCGCAACCGTGTCGTGCACGCTGCGCACGCCGGCAATCAGGCGCTCGCCGACAAGTCGTTGCAGCACCTGGAAGCCATGGCCAACGGCAGCCGCAACCGCGTGATCCAAAGCTCGTACAATGGCGCAGCAGGAACGCTCCTGATGGATCAGAAGAAATACGAAGATGCCATCGCGCACCTGGAAGAGGATCAGGACAATCCTTTCACCATGGAACTGCTGGTTCAGGCGTACTACCAGACGATGCAGACCGAGAAGTTACACACGGCCGAAGCCAAACTTCGTGGCAACAACATGCCGACCATGGAACAGGCTCTGGTCGTCCCGGCCGCTCGCTCCAGGCGCCCCAATATCTAACCACCGCTCCGAATCCGGGCTCCGAAGTTGGGGCCCGGAACCCCTCGTCCAATCGCCCGGCTTGGTGTAGAGTAAGTGGGCTATTTGTGAGCCCTATGAAGCCTGACGGCGAGCGTCGCTCCGGGACCAGAATCCCCACGCGCGTCTCCACACGTGTCCGCACCACCAAGGGTGTCGATCACACGGCCGAAACCCGCGACGTCAGCGCGAACGGCGTTTTCCTCTATACCAATTCGAAGATGGAGAAGGGAGCCGAAGTCGAGCTGGTTCTAATCCTCCCACCCGAACTGACCTCCGGTGAGAAGTGCTGGGTCTGCTGCCAGGCGACGATCGTCCGAGTCGAGGAGAAGGGCTCCGACTTCGGGGTGGCCGCTCAGATCCGCCGCATGGACATCCTCCCCGAAATGGCCGTCTGACAGGCGGTTCGGGGCGATTTGCCCCGGTGCCCATGCGCACAAAGGCGCATCTCCGGAATCCCAAAAATGCACGGTCCCTAAGGTTTAGTGTGCGATCTGCCGATGAAGTCTGGTGAAGCTGTGAAAAAAAGGCTTCCCTTGCATCCCTTGCGGTGCAATAATGGCGGCCCTAGAATTGCTCTGGCTAAAACTTAGGATACGGGCGGGCCCAGTATGTTGATTGATAAACTGGCGGTCGGTGTGGTGCAAGTGCAGACACCCATCGGGCCGCGTTACATAATGCCATCATTCCTCCAGCGGGTATATCTGTTGTGGGTGTTCCGCAATTTTCCCATTCTCCCTCACGCGGTTCTCAGCGCTCGGCAGCAACGTATGATCGACCGCATGTGCAGCGAGCAAGTATTTGCCTCGCTACCTTACGTGGACGGGATGAATGAGGCTCCGGTCATCGGCATCATCGAGCGCCGGCCGCCGGCTGCAACTAATCCGCTTCCGCCGCGTCGTCCAGTCACCAGCGGATCGGCGGGCATGACCGCTGAAGTTCGTCAGCGCCCCTGATCTTTCACGAACGCGCGACTCCTTCCGCAGCCAAGCAGAAGTGTCATTGAAGTCAGTTTCGGAAAGCTGTTGGTGGTGTCGGGCTGTACGCTGACCTCGGCAACACGACTTTGACCAGGCAACCGTGGCTGCCTCGCCGGTTGCTGATTTCGATCGACCCACCGTGGGCTTCCGCGATCTGGCGGCAGAGAACCAGACCGACGCCACTTCCGGTGGGTTTCGTTGTGTAGAAGGGAGTGAACACATTGGCAGGGTTCAGGAGGCCGGGTCCTTCGTCTTCAATTGCAAGCATGACTTGAGCAGGATCAGTATCCCAGCGAACTACGACGTCGGCCACTTCACCGTGGGTTCCTTGTTCGCAAGTTTTTTTCGTGGCGGCGCTTGTATCCTCCAGAACGGCGTCGGCAGCATTCCTGATCAGGTTGATGAGCATCTGTTCCAATTGATCGGGATCAGCCTGAAATATAACTTCGGGTCCTTCCCGCACGCATACCTTCACCCGCATCTCGAGAGCCGCCACTCGCGAGACGAGAGCTCCCAGCGGGACATCTTTCAGATTGGGCTTCGGCATCTGAGCCAGCTTGCGGTACGCCTCGAGAAATCGCTGCAGAGAAGCGGAACGCATCTCGATAATCTCGAGCCCTCGTTGCAGATCGTTGCGCACGTCGGGATCGATCTCCGTCGACTGGACCCTCGAACTCAGACTTCCGGCGATCGACTTGATGGGCGCGAGAGAATTGCTCAGCTCGTGGCCAAGTACTCGAATCAGCCGCTGCCAGGCTCGTCTTTCCTCTTCGCGGAGTGCGCGACTCACATCCGATAGCACTACAAGCGTGTGAGGCACGCCGGCCTGCCGAAAGGAACTCCGCCGCAGGAGCCACCGCGCCTGTGACTCGCCAACGTTAAGTTCAACCACGGTCTCATTGGTCGCGGAGAGACATTCCTGCAGTCCCAGTTCTGCTGCCTTACGGCCCATCATTCGAATTCTATTTTGGCGAAGCAGGTGCTCGCCTGCGGGATTGACCAGACGCAGCAGCGTGCCGGGATCGAAAGCGAACAAGGGAGCATCGATTTCATCGACCACGCGCTGCAGCAGCGCGGTCGCTTCGATCGTCCGCACTTTTTCCGAAGAGAGCATGTCCGCCAGGGCATTGACTTCCAGTGAAAGTTCGCCCAGAGCGTCTTCCGCGGTCGCGTTTCGGGCACGGAATGAGTAGTCTTCCTCACGCAACGATCCGATGACATTTGCCAGCGTTTGCAGAGGCCGTGTGGTTTGCTCCTGGAGTGCGAGGGCGAGCAGCCACCATACAAAGAGCTCAGCGCCTGTGAGAGCCAGCCGAGAGCCGTTAGTCCAAGGCTGCATCCACACAAGGACGGTGCTCACCAGAAGCGCGGGGAGCGCCACCAGAAAGGAGTAGAGGCTGATGCGATGTTCGTAGAGAAGGCGGGAGCGTTTACGGGGACGGTTTGGCTTCGGAGTAATGGGGCTAGAGCCCATATTTCTCCATGCGGCGATACAGCGCCCCGCGGCTCAAGCCTAGCGCTTCCGCCGCCTGGCTGACGTTTCCCTGAAAACGCTGCAGCGCCTTGCGCACCAACACCGCTTCCACTGCCTCAAGGCTGAGGTCTTCCAGGTTCTGAGTCTGGGCGCGAGGAGAGCTCAACGAGAGATCAGCTGGTTGAATTTCCGCCGTGCGGCTCATTAACACAGCCCGCTCAATTGTATGTTCCAACTCTCGTACGTTGCCGGGCCACGAGTACTGCATCATTGCCTGGAGTGCGGCAGGATCGAACGTCTGCACAGGGCGCCGGTATCGCGCAGCATAACGTGCAAGGAAGTGCGCCCCCAGCAAAGCGATGTCCTCGCGTCTTTCACGCAGAGGCGGAACCCGGACCTCGACGGTATTCAGGCGGAAAAGAAGATCTTCGCGGAATTGTCCCGCCTGGCATGCTGCAGGAAGGTCTGTGTTGGTGGCCGAAAGCACGCGTACGTTCACTCGGCGCGAGCGGGAGGAACCCACTCGCTCGACCTCGCCAGATTCAAGAACCCGCAACAGTTTGGCTTGCTGGCGGAGGGGAACGTTGCCGATCTCGTCCAGAAAGATTGTGCCGCCATCCGCGAGTTCGAACCGCCCAATGCGGTCAGTACGCGCGTCAGTAAATGCACCCTTGACATGGCCAAACAATTCGCTCTCAAACACTCCATCCGGAATTGCGCCCGTATTCACCGCTACCAGAGAGCGAGATGCACGCGCGGAGAGCGCATGCAACGTTCGCGCCACAACTTCCTTCCCGGTACCATGCTCGCCAGTGATCAGAACGTTGGCGTCAGAGGGCCCGACACGCGCGATCGTTTCCAGCACAGCCTGCATCGCGGGCGCAGTCGCAAGGAACTCGGGACGGCCTTCAGCTCGCAACAAGCGGTTTTCGGCTTCCAGGCGGGCGGCGCGCTGCAGGGCTCGATGCAGTTCTACCTGCGTCCGCAAAATCGAGACCAGCCGTTCGTTTTCCCATGGCTTTTGCACAAAGTCGCGGGCACCGCGGCGCATCGCCTCGACCGCCAGTTCAACATTGGCCCATGCGGTCATCACGATTACCGGAACGGTGGCATCGGCGGCCACGATTTCCGAGAGCAGGTCGAGCCCTTCCTGCCCAGAGGTCGTATCGCGCGTGTAGTTCAGATCGATCAGAATGGCGTCGTAAGAAGTGCTCTTCAGTGCCTCGCGCACCAGTACGGGAGAGCGAGCCTTGTCGACGCGGTATCCCTGAGGGCGAAGGAGGAACTCCAGGGCGTCGAGAATATGTTCCTGATCGTCCGCGGCCAGAATCCGGATGGGCGCTCCGGAGTCTAGCCGGGACACTGTGACTTCGTCTCCGGTTTTGACTGATGTGGGCATGATTTATTAGGGCGTGTGGTGGGAGGCCACTCCGCTGATTGCGTCCTGAATCAGTATGCCATTATGTTCCAAAGTTGTGCCGGTGGCGCGATCCAATTCGACCTTCGCTTTCTGATATGTAGTCATCGCGCCTACGAGATCGAGTTCTGCCAGTGCGAGATCACGCTGTGCAGAAAGCGTCTGATAGCTGGAGCCGGCGCCGAGTTCCTGTTCCTTCTTTGTGATATCGAAAGTACGCTGGGCCAGATCGCGCGCTTTGCGGGCCGCCTCAACTCGCGCTCCGGTCTGATCCAGAGCGTATTGCGCGTTGCGCACTTCGATCCGGACCTGCTTCTTCAGTTGTTCCGAGCGTAACTCTGCCTGGCGATACTCCAACTCGGAGCGGTATTGATCTGCTTTCGCGACACGGTTACGAATCGGGATACTCAAGTTCAGTCCAATATAGTAATCGGGAGAAGAATTATTGAAGGCATTTCTGAGGGCTCCCGAGAAATCGATAGGGACATTGGAAGTGCAGTCCGAGCAGAGAGGATTCAGGGGACCCGCGAGTCCGGTGCCACCATAAAAGCCCACCAGCGAAAGGGACGGCAACAGGGCGTTGCGGGAAGCGCGCCGGCTGATCTGGCGGTTTACGAGGTCGATGTCGGATTCAGCAAGTTCGGGACGATTGTGCTGCGCGTCTGCGATCAGGTCTCGTATCGGCTTCACTGCCTCAATCGGTGCAGGCTGTATCTGTTCGTCGGTTGGGACTACTGGCATCGCTTCCAGTACCGGGTCGTCGAGACTCTTCGTGACGGCATTCTTCATGAGAGTTTCTTGCAGTTGAAGATTCGTCCGGGCGACGGTCAACTCCTGGTCACGCTTAGAGACTTCAGCTTCGGCCCGTAATACCTCCATCGTGGGGACGCTTTCCAACTGCAACTGCTTCTTTGCGTTGTCCAGCGTTTGCTGGGCGAATGCGAAAGACTGCTCGGTGACGCGAGTCTGCTCGTAGGCGCTGACCAAGTCCCAGTATATGTTTTCAATCTGTGTGACTGTGGCGATGACCTGGTCTTTGAAAGCAATGTCGGAGATCCGCTTGTTATTGCTGGCGATTCTCAGATAACGCAGGTTGGGGCCGAATCCAAAACCGGCCAGCAATTGTTGCTGGAACGAGAAGCGAAACGTCGAGTTGTTGGACGGCGAGAGGAAGAAGAACGGGCTATTGTTCGTCTGGCGGCTGTTGTTGAACTGGAAACTGATGCTGGTTCCGGTGGGGAAGGCCTGCACGTATTCTATGGTGCTGGAACCGGTGTTCAACTGCAGGGAGGGCACACCGTAGATCTGAAGGTTTGCGAGAGGCGTGGTCTGATGCTCAGCGCCGATCGAGGCAACAATCGCCGGGTCGTAGGACGACACCGCCGTACCGGCGCCCAGGGTGGACTGCACGAGTCCGGAAGCGCCCGCTCCTGCGCCACCTGCGCCTCCGGTGGTGCCGCCCGCACCCGCGCCGGGAGCGCCAGTGCCAAATCCGCCAACGCCTCCGCCAGGTGTTCCCTGAACCACACCAGTGTTGACCCCACGAAAGAATCCACCCGCTTGGGTACGAAGGATATCGGTGTTCGCAATGGGCAGGTTGTAACGAGCGATGGCCAGATCGAGATTGTCTTCAAGGGCGAGATCAATGGCATCTTTCAATGAAAGGTAAAGTTTGCCATCACGCACTAACTGCGGAAGACGCGGGGAATTCGACAGTGCAGGCTCAGGGACTGAATCGGCGGCATATGCCTTCAGAGGATTGCGCGACTTCGGCATCTCGAAGTTCACGGATGCGGCCGGCTGCGTCCCGCTGGTCTGCGCAGGTGATGCAGTCTGGTTCTGGGCCCAAGAGCCTAAACAAAGAACGAATTCGATGCTCACGATGGCGGCAATCACCCTGCCAAATCTGGGATCTAAGCTCACGATGCGCTTACCTCCGCCGGCTGAGAGAGCCCAGGATTGGCTGTGTCGCCGACCATCCAGCCGTCGCGCAGCTGAATGGTGCGGCTTCCGAATGCCGCATTCGCCTCCGAGTGCGTGACTTGCACAATGGTTGTTCCTTGCTGATTCAAATCTCGAAAGAGCTCCATGATCTCCTTTGCCTGTGTGGAATGAAGATTGCCCGTCGGTTCGTCTGCGAGCAACAAAGCCGGTTTGTGGATTACTGCGCGTGCAATGCCAACCAGTTGTTGTTGCCCTCCCGAGAGCTGGCTGGGATACAGGTCCTTCTTGGCTACGATCTGAAAGCGATCGAGGGTGTCAGCCACCAGACTCTGCCGCTCCTTACGCGGAATGTCTTTGTACGAGAGCGGAAGATCGATGTTCTCCTGCACCGTGAGGTCATCCAGCAGGTGATAGCTCTGAAACACCATGCCCACGTTGCGCTTCGCAAGTTCCGCACGCTGCTTTCGCTTTAGGTCGTGGACTGCCTCCTCGCGGAACCAGTATTCGCCCTCCCATGCGTCGTCGAGTAAAGCGAGGACATTCAGCAGGGAAGACTTTCCGGCGCCGGAGGGCCCCATGACGGTGATGAATTCGCCTTCGCGAATTTCAAGATTGACGCGCCGGAGTACCCAAGTCTGGCCGGCGGGCGTTTTGTAACTGCGCTCAAGATGTTTCAGCTGAATCATTTCGTCTCCGATCCTTGTCTTTTACTCTTAGCGAAGCGCGACCATGGGGTCGACCCTGGCCGCGCCGCGGGCAGGGATGTATGCAGCTAGCAGTCCGACTGTTCCGATACCGATGCAAACAATGGTTATAACAATCGGGTCTCGGGGCCTTGCGCCGTAGAGCATGCTTTGCAGAATCGACGCTGATGCCAGGGCACACACCGTGCCCAACGTGATCCCCGAGATCAGCAGGATTGCGGCATCGCGAAGAACCATGGTCAGCACGGAGGTGCGCGGAGCACCTAGTGCCATTCGAACACCGATCTCACGCGTACGCCGCGAAACCGAGTACGTCATGACTCCGTAAAGACCTACGATCGTAAGCACGAGGGCAAGGCCCGCGAATGCGCTAAGCAAAACCATTGCAAAGCGCGGTTGATTCAGTTCACTGGACATCAACTCTTTCATCGTGCGGACGCGCGTGACTGGAATGTCCTTGCCCATCTGTGAGACAAGGTGTTGGACGCTCGCTCCGAGGCTTGTCGGATCGAGGGACGTGCGAACTACCGAGTACAGACAGCACCAGGTGTTGAGCTGGCTCGCGGGCAAGTACATCGCTGGATGCATCTCGCGCTGCATTGCGCCCAATCTCACATTTCCTACGACACCAACGATCTCACGCCATGACGGACCACCCGGAGTCCCGTTTCCTGCGCCTGGCTTCAGCTTCTTTCCGAGCACATTCTCACCGGGGAAGAATTTCTGCGCGAAGGCCTGGTTCACGATCATTACCGGCTCAGTCTTCACGTCTTCACGCTCGGAGAAATCTCGTCCTTCGAGCAGGGAGATTTGCATGACGCTAAAATATCCGGGCGTGATCGGGGCAAGGTCTGCGACGGGCTGTTGGCCGTCGGGCACAGGGTGTTCCGGATCTTCGAAGCTGATGACGATCCCGTCCTCCGTCATAGGGAGAACCAGCACGCCGGCGGCCGATTGGACACCGGGCAGGGCACGGAGCTTCTCGAAGTAGTCGCGATAGAACTGTCCGCGCGTGTCCTTATAATGTGTGTCCGGCGTGTCGAAAAACATCGTGGTCAGATGGTCCGGGTTAAATCCCTCGTCGGTGTGGAGCAGCCGGTTAAAGCTGGTGATGAGCAAGCCCGCTCCCGCCGTCAACAAGAGGCCAAGAGCAACCTGGCCGATGACGAGCCCGGAACGAAGCCAATCGCGTCCAAGGGCTTCAGATCGTCCGCCTTCCTTCAAGGTGGAGACGAGATTTGTGCGCGCCCCTGAAATCGCGGGAATCAGGCCAAAGATCATCCCGGCGGCGAGTGATAACAGCATCGCAAAGCCGAGCACGCGTAGGTCGACTCCCGCATCAGCCGCACGCGGGACGCTGTCACCGATGAGGGCAAGCATCGCCGGAGTGCAAACGTAAGCCAATCCACAACCGACTGCTCCGCCGCAGATGCCGAGGACAAGGCTCTCGGCGAGCAATTGATAAACGATTCTGCGTCTCCCGGCGCCGAGCGCCGACCGCAGCGCCATCTCGCGCTGTCGCTCGCGCATCCGGGCGAGCAGCAGATTGGCGATATTGCCACATGCAATTAAGAGCACGAGAGCGACAGAACCCAGAACAACGAGAAGAGCGGTTCTGGTATCGCCGAGAACGGCTTCGATCTCTGGAATTGCGCGGGCCGAGTCATGCTTGGTATTTGTATTCGGATAAATTCTCGCCAGGTTTACGGCGATCGCTCGCAGGTCTTGATCGACTTCGGATACCGTTTTTCCCGGCTTTCTCCTCCCAAAGGCATTCAGGAAGTGCCCACCACGATTCTTTATGTTGGAATGCGGGTCCGTAGGATCGTCGTCGAGCGCCAGCGTCGTCCAAATGCCATTCGTGGGTCGTGTGAGTGGAAATCGGAACGATGACGGCATCACGCCGATGATGGTGTACAGATCACCGCTGAGCCGGACGGTGTGTCCTATGATCGATCTGTCAGCCGCGAATTGCGACGTCCACAGCGCGTGACTGATCAGAGCGACTCGGGTCCCAGTCTTTTCTTCATCGGGCGTGAAACCGCGGCCGAGCTCTGGCTGCACGCCGATGGCGGGCAGAAGGTCCCATGAAACTATCTCGCCATCCAGTTGCAGAGGCCGGTCGATGCCAGTCAGCGTGAAAGATGTATCGTGATACGAAACGAGATGTTCCAGAGTGTGGTTCTGCGATCGCCAATCAAAAAAGTCGGGGTAGCAGATGGCACTGGGCTGGGGGTTGTGGGTATTGATCGATTGCGCCTCAATCAATTTCTCGGGCTGGTAATAGGGCAGGGGGCGCAGCATGACCGCGTCCACGACGCTGAACACCGCCGTGTTGGCGCCGATTCCCAAGGCCAAAGTGATCACGGCAACCGCGGCAAAGCCGGGGTTCTTGCGCAACTGGCGTAGAGCGTAACGTAGGTCTTGCATCATGTGTGCCATTCTCAGTTGCTCTCCTAGTCGTAGCGAAGCGCGATAATCGGATCGATCGCCATGGCTCTCCGCGCAGGGATATAGCAAGCTGCCAGCGTCACGATCGCGACGACGATGGAAACGGTGATATAGGTGACGGCATCCATCGGGCTGACGCCGTAGAGTTGGCTCGATAGTAGCCGTGCCACCACGAATGCGCCTCCTATGCCGAGGGCGATACCGCTCGCAGCGAATTTAGCGCCTTCCTTCATGACGAGCCATAGTACGTCGCTGCGTTGCGCGCCAAGGGCCATGCGCACGCCCATCTCTCTTCTACGGCGCGAGACGAGGTATGAGAGCACTCCGTAAACGCCGACGATGCCCAGGACCAGGGCTATGCTGGCGAATGAAGCGAATAACAGCGTGATGGAGGCGGAACTAGAAGCCGCTTCAGAAACGACAGTATGCATGGTTCGAACTTCTGTGATCGGAATATTGGGGGCCAACCCGGCTAGTGTGCTGCGAAGCAGATTTGCCGGATTGGCGGTGTCACCCGTTGTCCGAACGGCGATGGTCATCTCGGCAGGCAGGCGACTGTCCTCCAGTGTCGCTGCAGTCGTGTAAGGAACATACGCCGTGCCTCTCATAAAGGTGGGCTCGTTGTTTTGAAGGTCGTAGCCCTTTACGTCCGCGACGATCCCAACAACAGTCCGCCAGTTGTTTTCTCCGACGAATCGCACATGCTTGCCGACGGCATCGCCATCGGTCCAGAAACGTTTGGCGGTAGTCGCCGAGACCACGGCCACTGGTGGACCTCCCGACTCGTCACTCTCGTTGAACCATCTGCCGGAAATCAGGGGAATGCCCATCACTCGGAAATAGTCGGAAGTGACGACATCGAGCCAGAAGAGCGGTTGCGACTCCGTCGGAGATGCTGCCCTGAAATTCTCGATATCGAAGGAACGCTTGGCGACTCGCCCGCTGAGAGGCAATGTATTCACCAGCGCAGCTCCGTTGATTCCCGATGTGCCGCGAACGCGTTCGACGACGTCGCGATAGAAGGTGATGCATCGCTTAGGATCAGCGCAAAAGGATTGGTCGGGAGCAATCCGCGCGGTCAGCATTCGTTCCGGCTGAAAACCTGTATTGACGTGGGAGAGTGCTCGAAAGCTTCGAATGAGTAGCCCTGCCGCAATCACCAGCATGATGGAGAAAGCGACTTCCGCGATGGCCAGCGATCCGCGCAGCCGCCG
>Ga0210402_10004600_pt1 | contig 12535 bp, 12 predicted proteins | sample IncBWC7MmetaG_FD_161055 | JGI IMG/M metagenome (GOLD analysis project Ga0210402, IMG submission 161055) | Forest soil microbial communities from Barre Woods Harvard Forest LTER site, Petersham, Massachusetts, United States - Inc-BW-C-7-M | ecosystem: Environmental > Terrestrial > Soil >...
GTTGAACGCGAGATTCGGCGTGTCAATTTCCAGCGTCTGGTTGTCATCGAAGCGCCGCACGTGCACGTTCAAGCTGCCTTCGGTTAGTCGGATTTGAACCGTCTGGTCATCAAGATTGAGAAAGGAAAAGCCGGTTTGCGCTCCCAGCCGCATTGCGTAAGAATCGATTCGAATCTCCGCGCGACCGTCGCGATCAGCCCAGACCTTGTCACCCGTGGTCATCGGGCGATTCACGATTGCGTCAACCCAATCGTCAGTGCCGGCCGGCTCAAACGAAACTGTGCCTTGCGCGTAGCTCAACCGCGCGGCCCGAGCCGGTGGATCATCATCCTGCGCGGCTGCCGGTTGTGGATTCGCCAGAAAACACAAAACGAACGTGGCGGCAAAAAGCGTCAGCCACTTTGCGGCGATATTTCTCATTTTATTTCTCTCCTGAAACGCATTCTTTACCAGGTTGGTATCGCGGACGGGTTGGGTTGGTCTCGCGAGTTACCTTCACAATACCACCAGGATTCAGCCCGATGACTATCGGTAGATTCCTTCAGTTTCCAGATTGGAAGCACCCGATGGAGCACCACGTCGCTAGAACGTTTAACCCGGGAATGCGCCGGTAGTTGCAGCTGGACTTGCGGGCGCGCACTCGTCTCACCGCAAGAAAAAGGGCCTGCTCAATAAGAGCAGGCCCTTGGTTCATGTCTTTGAACATCCAATACTAGTGGCCGTGCGAAGAACCGCCACCGCGGCTACCACCGCCACCACCATGCGATCCGCCGCCGGAGCTATGGCTTGGCGCGGGAGAACTGTGACTTGGCGCGGAACGCGCAGGCGGTGAAGAGCTTCTCGGCTGCGAATAGTGCGGCGCCGGAGACGACCGCGGCAACGTATAACCGCGATTCGAATTCGAACCAGGATTGTAGGCCGGCCGATTTTGCGAGTAGACAGAACCACGCGGGGGCGGCGAATACGTGCGCCCATTGCCCGAACCGCCGGACCGCGGACTAACCTCATAGCCTGAACCCGAGTTGCCTGGACCGCCGTTGCGCGAAATGGACGCCGAAGGCGGGCGATCCGAGCGCGTAGTAGTATTCGAACCAAACCCAGATGGTGCGCGTCCGCGATCGGTCGTATTTCCCTGCGCCGCCCAATTGCGGTTGTTGTTGGAGCCCGTTGGCCGCGAAGCGGCCGAGTTGCCTGTGCCGCTCGATGAAAATGACGGACGATTTGCGTTTGCGGCTGCTGCAGTGCCCGCCGTCCGGCCTATCGCCGGACCGCGAACTCCATTCGCCGCGGACGCACGCGAACTGAACGTACGATTCTGAACCGCGGCAGGCGGACGTGCGACGTTTCCACGAGCATTTGCAGCACCGACGTAGCTCTGCCGTGTCGGCGTAAAATTCGCGCGGTTAGTCACTTGCGCGCCGCGAAGCGAAGACTCAGTGACGTGGTACGCCCCGCGGTTCACTGCCTGGCCATTCACAAAGTTGTTGCGCGAAGCCACGGTAACTGCGCGAGTGTTGTGCGCATAGCTGTAATTGAAATTCCGGTTGTTGATAATCGTCGTGCTGCTGAAGCGCGTGTTGTTGAAGTTCACATTGCGGTAGTACGCGCCGCTGGCGTGATACCACGGATGAAATGGTTCGCGAGGCCCAAGTGGGAACCATCCGACCCCTCCTCCGAATCCGAAACCAAAGCCGACGCCCCATCCGCGTCCGCCCAAAAAGCCGACGAACGCCGGACCATAAATTGGCCGCGCATAGTATGGACCAGGGCACCAGCCCCAGCGGCTGCCGATGAATGCCCAGCGCCCATAGTGGTAAGGCGCAAATCCCCACGGCTCGTAACCTACCCAAGTCCAGCCCCACGGTCCGACATAATTCCAGGAACCATAGCTGTATGGCGCCCAACCCGCGTCGACTGCAGACGGGTACCACACCGGACCATAGTCCGGCTCTTCGTTCCAGGTGCCGTTTTCGTCGAGGTCGCTGTAACCAGGAACTTCGCGCGAAACATATCGTGCGGACACTGAGTTGTCGTCGCGCAGGTCGCGGTCGTTGGACCAGCGATCGAAGTCGTCTGGCGCCGGCGCGGCGGCAATAAGGTAAGTCACGTTATCCGTGCCGTTAAATTCGCCGCGTTCTCCGGCGCGCACCGTATATGTGTGGCCGGCTGCCGTGACTTGCCCTTCGCCGCGGATCGCGGTGATTCGCGTGGCATCGCCGTTTTCATTCACTTCAATTCGAAACGCACCCGCTTGAGTCACATTGAACGCAAGATTAGGAGTGTCCACTTCATAGACATCTCCCTGTCGCAATTCGCGCACTCGAAAATTGATGGTTCCTTCGGCCAGCCGCATCTGCGTAGTCTGATCGTCCATGTTTAGAAATGAAAACGCGGTCATGCTGCCGAGATGAATGGAAGCGTAGCTCGCCTGAATTTCCGCACGGGCATCCTGATCCACCCAAAGCTTGTCGCCGATGGTCACCGGCCGGTTACGACTAGCCGCGCCCCAATCACCTTGTCCACCGGGTTGATATGAAACTGATCCTTCGAGATCGCTCAGCCTCGCCACCCGCGTCGGCGGGTCCTGACCGTTATCGGCTCCATTTGGAATGTCGTAAGCTCCATTGTCTTGCGGGGCGTCCTGACTGTCATTCTGAGCCATCGGTTGCGGGGGAGCATCTTGTGCGCGAACTGGAAGTCCGGCCAGCACAAAAATAGCCGCCAATGCCAAAAGCAGGTACCTGGTTTGAAGCCGTAGCCGTTTTGTAGTCATAAGCATTGTTTCCTGCCTTTGGACCGCGACCAAACCCAAGTCCATAGGAGGATAAACGACCCTCTGGCGAGATAGAACCCGTAAACGGTAGGAAAGTTGCACAGGATTGGATGTATAGAAGCGCCATCAGATTTGGTACTAGAACTATAAATATCTGCCCTAAATCTGCCCCTTTGGACAGGCGCGCCGTTCCTGCATTTACCCTACACTCCTGCCTTGTGGGCGCCTCTGCGCTCTGGGAGAATCAACGCGTATGAACGCTAAATGGGTGTGTGCTTTGGCGCTGGGCCTGGCAGCGGCGGTAGCAGCTCCCGCGCAACAGTGGCGGCAAGTCGGTCCCGCCGGTGGAACGGTCATATCTCTGGAAGCTGATCCGCACGACGCGAATAAGCTCTATCTAGGCACTTCCGACGGTCACGTTTTCTTTTCCGGTGACGAGGGCCAGCACTGGAATCTGTTGAGCCGCATCGGCTCCGGGCAGGACGACGTCGTCACTCACATTATCGTTGACCCCCGCGACTCGAAACGACTGTACGCCAGCACCTGGACTTTGTACTCGGGTGGCGGCGGCGTTTTTCGTAGCGATGACTCCGGCCGCTCCTGGCGCCTGATTGGCCTGCAAAAAGAGACCGTGCGCGCCCTCGCGCAATCTCCGACGAATCCCAAAGAATTTGTCGCCGGTTCACTGACCGGTGTGTATCGCTCTTTCGATGAAGGCAATTCCTGGGAACGAATCACCCCTGCGAATCACGATGACCTGCGAAATTTTGATTCGGTGGCTTTTGACCCGCACGACGCAAACATTATCTACGCCGGAACTTACCACCTGCCTTGGAAAACGGTGGACGGCGGGAAGAATTGGACTTCGATCAAACAAGGCATGATTGACGACTCCGACGTGATGACCGTCATCGTGGATCCCGCGAATCCTGCCAATGTGCACGCCACCGCTTGCTCCGGCATTTATCACAGTGTGGACTCCGGTTCGACCTGGAAACGCTACGGCGGCATTCCGTTTGTCTACCGGCGCACCCAGCTGATTCGGCAGGATCCGCAGCATCCTGATACGCTTTACGCCGGAACCACCAGCGGTCTCTGGAAGACCACCAACGAAGGCGTTGACCAGTGGAAGCGCCTGACACCTGTGGATTGGGTCGTAAATGCCATTTTGATCGATCCACGGAATCCGCAGCGCTTGATCATCGGCACCGAACGCGAAGGCGTACAGATTAGCGACAACGGCGGCACCACTTTTGCCGCTGCTAACGCTGGATTCCATCACCAGCACGTTATGGACGTTGCGATTGACCGCGAGCATCCCGACCGCGCTCTGGTTGAGCTCACCTTCGATACCAACGCTTTTCTGGTCACCAAGGACGGCGGCGCTAGCTGGACCACGCTTGGACCCGGACTGAAGCGCTCCGATGTACATCATGTCTACGCCATGCCAACTGGCTGGTGGGCGTCGCTCAACAATGGCGGCTTAATGAAATATGAAGAAACGTCGGGCAAATGGGTGAAGGCCGGACTTTTTGTTCCAGATGCCGTTGCCTCTGCCGCTGCCCCGGCAACCTCCAAGACTGCGAAGGGAAAAGCTGCGGCCGCTACTGCGAAAAAACCGTTGGCAAAAAAACCTGTGCCGCAGGTCCTCGCGTTTCAGGTGAATGAACTCACCTTCGGCGGAAATGACTGGTTCGCTGCAACCACTGGCGGCGTGCTCGTGTCGAAAGACAAGGGAGCGACCTGGAAATCCGCGGCGCCCGACGCGCTTGTGAAACAGCCCGCGCAATCGCTCGAAGTTTCAAACAGCGGATCGCAGGTGTGGGTCGTCTCACAAAAGAATCTGCTCTACTCGTCCGATGGTGGCGCGCATTGGGATGCCAAGGAATTGTCGTTCGCATCCGCGGGAAATCTCCACATGCGCCGCATGGATGATGAAAATCTTTTCATCACTTCCAACATGGGCCTTTACACCTCGCACGATGCGGGACGCAATTGGAGCCGCGCCGACATCCGCGAGTTGCAATTCCAGGATGCCGCCGGCGCCGGTAACGCTCGCCTTGCTGCGCTGCAAAAGCACGGCATCGTGGCCTCGTTCGACAGCGGCAAGACCTGGCAGAAGTTGAACGATCCCCTCGCCGAAGGCTTCTTCCCGTTGGTGCGCGCGGAACGCAGCGGTTCGCTGGTAGCGGTTTCCGCGACGGAAGGCGTTTTCACCCTCGAGAGCGGCGCGCGGAGCGCCAGCGAGTCCATGGGCGCCTCATCGTTGATACTCGATACGAAGGGCATGCAGAAACCAGAATAATCTGAATTATTTCAACTCGACAAAAGCGCCCCGGAATTCCAGGGGCGCTTTTGCTTTGAGTTTCGCACACGGCCAGCAATGAGGAAATTGGTGCCTTATGCTCGCGAAGAAATTACGACGCGAAGCCGTTCGTGCCAATCTGATAGCCGGTGCCGCGGATCGTTCGAATCAACGGCCGCTCGTAGCCGGAATCCACTTTGCGGCGCAGATAGTTCACGTAGACGTCGACGACATTGGTCATCGTCTCGACGTTGAGCCGCCACACCTGTTCGACTATCGTGGACCGGCTCACCGGATGCCCGGCATGCCGCATCAGAAACTCCAGCAGCCCGAATTCCTTCGGACTGAGATCGATGGTGTGTCCAGCGCGTTGCACGCTGTGACTCAAGCGATCCATCACCAGATCTTCCACTTGAAGCTGCGGCCGCGTGGCCTGACTGCCGCGCCGCAACACCGCGCGAATCCGCGCCGCCAATTCGGTAAACGCGAACGGTTTTGGCACCAGATCGTCCGCTCCGGCGTCCAGGCAACGCGCCCGTTCGTCCACACTCTCCAGCGAAGTTAGAAAAACCAGCGGCAGCTCCGGCTTTTTCGACCGGATGTGCCGCAGAGTCTCGATTCCCGCTGCATACGGTAACGCGAGATCCAGCAGCGCCAGATCGCATGGACGTTCAGCGACCAGATGCTCTGCCTCCCGCGTTCCTGGAATCAACTCCACGGTAAACTGCTCCGCTTGTAATTTCTGACAGAGAAAATCCGCCAGAGGTACGTCATTCTCAGCGACAAGGATGCGCATTGGCTCACACTCACGATTAGATTTGAAAGGGGGTGCGCGAAGTATGTGTTTTTCTTTATAACGTGTCAATAGCTAAACTGAGAGGATTGTAAAAAAGTTCGCGGTGCAGTGTTTCAAATCCGAAAAATGGTTCAGTTCGGGTCACGGCGGCGAGTTCCAGGACGCCTTCAACACCAAGCAGCAAAATCTCATCCTGGTCTATTCCCAGGTCAACGCCACGCTTCAGGAGCTTCCGCTCCTGCAACAGCAATTGAGCCAGCAGCTCGCAGGCATCGCATGAACAACAATTCTCCCGCATCCGCGTATCAACAATCAGCGGCCCACGGCGCTTCACCGGTTGGCCGCGTCGTCGCTCTCTACGACACCCTTCTCCGCGATTTTCGCCGGGCTCTCGCGGCTCAGGAGGCCTCACAAATCGAAACTCGCGTCTTCGAACTCAATCACGCGCTCACCGTCATCGCACACTTGCGCTCCGTTCTCGATCATCAGCGCGGCGGCGAAGCGGCTGCTCGTCTCTCTCGCCTCTACGAAGTCACCCACTCCATGATTCTTGAAGCCAATATCAGCGGCACGCGCACCACCCTTCTTAAACTCATCGAAATGTTCGGCGGCCTCCGCCAGGCCTGGGAACAAGCCGAACGCCAGCTCACCTCATCTACCTCCGCGGCTCTTCGCGCCTCCGCTCCCGCCGCGGTTCCAGATCCTCCGCCGCAAAACACTTCTGCCTCGATGCCGAACTCCTTCGATGCCTCCGCTCCAGCCACTTCCTCCGTAAACTGGAACGCCTGATGTCCTCTCCTATTCTGGAAACAGTCGAGTCGGTCAACGCCACATTGTTCCATCTCCTCGAAGAAACTCGCCGCTCCCTGCATGGCCAAGCCGATTTCAACGTCGAACTGGTCCGCAAACTTTCCGCTGTCGTCAAACATATGGACCTCATCCTCCCGCAATCCAGCCAACTCCGCCTCGCATACCCCGAGCTTGCCGCTCCTCTCGATCACTATATCCGTCTTGCCACCGCTCTCCGTTCTGAACTCGAAAAAGTTCAGATGATGCTGCTTGCTCGCCGTTCCTCCATCGAGGCCGCGCGCTCCCAGCTCCAGGCCGCATCCCAATTCGTAAAAGCTCTCTCTTCCACTCGCTAGTTTTTTCCCTTTGTTTCTGAACTCGCTGTGCAGCGCATGCGCCTCAGGTGTATAAATAGATTCAACCAGGTGTCATCGAATGCCAACTGGGTCAAAAATTCTCACCAGGTCCTAAGGAGAATCCCATGAAGAAACGCTTTGCCTCGCTTTACATTTTTTGCTTCCTTGCCGCTGCCTTGTTCTTTCCAGCCCTCGCTTCCGCGCAACGCGACGACGACCGCGATCGTGATCGTGACCGCGATCGTGGCCAGGAAGTCCTTCCCGGTCCTGGCTGGCAAGTGCTGCACGCCGAGTGGGGCGCCGAAGGCCGCCGCGTCGACGTCACCAACCGCGTCCGCGTTTTGCTTTCCGGACGTGGCACCGTCAAGGTCAACAACACCAATCTCGGCGGCGATCCCGCCGAAGGCGAACGAAAATTCCTGCACATTCTCGCGCGCAACTTCCATGGCGAGTCCCGTGAATTCAATTTGGCGGAAGGCGAATATATCGATGCTAGCCAGTTCTACAATTACAATGGCGGCTTCGACGAAGATGACGCCCCCGGCTGGCGCGTCATGTGGGCTGAATGGGGTTCTGGCGATCGCTTCGTTGACGTCACCCGGCGCGTCCGCGAATTGCTCTCCGGCGAAGGCACCGTGAAGGTGAACAACACCAATATGGGCGGCGATCCCGCCGAAGGCGCCAAAAAAATCCTGCGCATCTCCGTGCGCGACAGGAGTGGCGCAGTCCGCCAATTCTCTTTCGAAGAAGGCCAGTACATCCAGGCCCGCGATTACTACAACTATCGCCGCGCTCACCATCACGACGACGACAGGCGCTAACTCAACGATTCACATCAGACTTCGTTAGCCCGGGGAACGCCGGTTTCCCGATCGGCGTTCTTGACTCTCCTCCGCCGTGTTCCCTCGGGTTCAGAGTTTGTTTTGTCTTCGGGTGCTCCACACCGGGTGCGGGCTCTACTTGGAGCCCGCCGCAGTGAATGTACTTGCGTGTGGGTCTTGGGTCTTCCGCCCCGTTCTCGGTTTGTGAGGGTGGGCCTTCGCTTTTACCAATCTCCAAGCCTCACATCAACCGCCCGCCGCACTTTCCCGTAGACTCAAACAACGACAGTACATTGGTCATGCTGAATAATTCCATGATCTGTTTGCTGGCATTTACCACTTCCAGCTTGCAACCCCGCGTCCGTGCCGAAACGTGCAGCGTCACCACCGCTCCCAGCCCCGAACTGTCCATCATCGGCACTTCCTTCAAGTCCAGCACCACCCGCTTTTTTTTCTCCCACGCCCCGCGCATCGTCTCCTTCAACAGCGGCACATTCTCGCTGGTCAGCTTCCCAAAACACTGCACCACCGAGCAGTCCTGCGACTCCGTCCGCTGCACCCGAAATCCCCTCGCCGAACTCGCCGCATCATTCGCCGTCATCCGCCCCTCCACCCTCACTCGAATCGCCTCAACACGCTCACCACCACACGCACGCGTTGTACCTCATTTCCAACCCTTTGCCCAGTGCCTTTCGGCTATTTTTCATTTCGCGCTGAATTTGTTGCGGGCGGCTTCGATGGCTGTAAGGTGACGGTAATTTGCAAGCTGAGTCCACATGGCAGCCTGCATCTGCAGCCAATCAGTGACCTTCGGGAAGGTGCGAAACGATGTTCAAGAATCGCATTAGGTGTTGGCAAACGATATCAGCAAATGCGGTGGTAAGCGTCCCCACCACCGTCGCCCAAATCAAGTATTTGTTAACAATCTCTTCGTCGCCGCTTGCCGAACTAAACGCCGTCTCGATTTCCTTAAATCGTTTCTCGGTTTTTTCGGCTTCAGTTTTCGCATCGGCGTCAAACTTGGGGTCATTGCGCCTGGCCTCTTGTTTCTCTAGATAGATCCTAATCGCCAAATTCGGCTTCAACACCACGAACGCCAGCGTAAGGCCCATTGCAATTGCCCCGCCGCGAGGCCCATCCAGGGGATCGTGTGTAATCCACACCGAAACTGCAATTCCGGCCGCCGATAACAGAATGCACGCCAAAAGCAGCAAGCCATACTTGGTCTTGGTCTTCAGTGCCATCATGGTTTCGGTTTGTCGGACTTTTCCCGGTCAAGACGGGCTTTCAAGAATGAATCGAGGCACAATCCGCGGAACTGATCTTCGTGTAAAACCGTTACCCACTGAATTGTGCGCGCTTTGATGTCAGCGTAGCAATAGCCATACCACGGACCTACAACCCGCAAATAATACCGTCGCTCATCGGAAAACTTGATCAGGTTTTGAAAATGTTGGTCAATGCCCGACTTCACGCATTCCTTTGAAACCAAATCGTCAAAATCATTCAGTTTCTTCAGCTCTCGGCAGCAGAATTCCCGGTTTTCAAAGCTCAAATCCGCGTCATGCTTCGCAAAAAGCATTCGCCGCACGCTTCTTATCGTCTCAACGAACCCGCTGTCGAAGGTGACCGTCCAGGCGGCGTTCTGGCCCGCGCTCACGGTTTGGAGGAACGAATACCAGCTTCAAATTCGGCAATCCGCCGGTCCGCTTCTTCTCGATCGCTCTTTTGCGCCGCCTCATACTCTTCCAGGCTGAGGCTCTTCACTTCCCCGGCTTGGGCAAACTCTTCGTATATCGTCAGCATTGCGTGGCCCAGTTGATCCGTGGCCATCTTTTTCGCCTTCTCTTGCGCAATTCGCTGCTGTTCTTCCGGCGTTTCACGAGCTTCCTCAATCGTATCTGAGCCGCCAAAGGGAAAATCGCGCAGCCGAAGGCTCTCGCTCTGGTCTACGAACTCGTGCCTAACTTGTTCTTTCTCACTCATATTCGGCCAATCATAACAGGAAAATCGCTCCCAGTACAACAGGCAACACTTGTACGATGCTCAACAAATCACCCGCCAAAAATGGCCGGCAATCTCTCTTCGCCCCTGGGAACGCCGATCTCCCGATCGGCGCTTTTGCCTTTCTCCTCGGGCGCCCAACACCGGCTGCGCGCTGTACTTGCAGCCCGTAAAAGAAAAACGACAGGGCTGTACTTGCAGCCCGCCCACGGTCAATATTCTTTTCCCGCTTTGAAACGAAATCCCATGTCCTCTCACTAATTACCAGCGCTTCAGCACAAAGGAATCCCACTTGAACACAAAAGCATGCGTGGTCATCGGCGCCGGGCTATCAGGACTCGCCGCCGCGTATCACTTGACGCAAAAAAAATGGAAGGTGACGGTCCTTGAAGCCACCAAGAGACTCGGGGGCCGCGTCATGACTCACCATTTCGGCGCGGCTCGCCATCTGAATTGCGAACTCGGCGGAGAATGGATCGGCGAAGATCACCACGAAATGCGCAGATTGTGCTGCGCCTTCGATCTGGAGCTGCAGCAGCATCAATATGCAAATTCATTCTGGAATCAAATCAAAAGCACGCGTCTGTTTGCTCCCGGCGAGTGGTGTATGTCTGCCGATTCCTACAAAATCTGGAAAAAATTCAAAAACGATTTCTGGAATTACACGCCGGACGATTTGCGCCAATTGGACAAAATCGATTGGTGGACCAAACTCAGAGAGCTAAAACTCAAGGAGTTAAAGTTCAGCAACGACGACCTGCTCCGGCGCGATCTGATGGACAGCACCGACTTCGGTGAGACCATCCGCATGAATTCCGCTTACACCGCCGCAACCGAGTACCTCAGCAGCAAAGACCAGACCGTCAACGACACCGATGAGATGGACTACAAAGTTGTCGGCGGCAACACTCGCCTGGTCAACGCGCTCGCCAATGCCGTCGGCCGGGAAAACATTCATACCAGCTGTGAAGTCACAGGCATTCACCAGTCCAAGGGACAAATGCAGATATTCGTGAAATCCCAACCTCGTCCTCTGCAACCGGATTTTTGCATCTGTGCCATCCCCGCCCGCTGCTTGGTAGATATCGATTGGGGAAAAGAGCGTCCCGTAGAGAAACTTGCCGCTGCCCGGCAACTGCAATACGCGCGAATCACCAAAACCGCAGTCCTGTGTTCTCATCGATTCTGGCCGCAGCCAAAAAAAGCCGGTTTTTCGGTCTGTACCAGCCTGGCTTCTGACTTCTGTTTTGACAGCACTTACGGACAGGAAGGCGACCGTCGAATTCTGTGCAGCTACGCCGTCGGCGACAAAGCCGACGATATTGCCTCGTCTCCGTTACGCAAACTAAAGAACTGGATCGTCGAGGATGTCGCTCACGCCTACCATTTACCGTGGAGCCCACGCAAGAGCGACCAAACCGCCCTCGCCATCAAGCAACAGCCCTGGCAAAAGGACCCCTTCGCCCGCGGAGCCTATGCCTTCTACCGCCCCGGTCAGTGGTTTACCGTCCGCCCAGCTCTCAGAAAACCGTTCAAGAAGGTTTTTTTCGCCGGCGAACATATCGCCGACTGGCAAGGCTTCATGGAAGGCGCCGTCGTAACCGGCAAACAAGCCGCCAACGCCGTCTTGCGGTATTGAAGCGCTGTGACATTAGGCGAACGTCTTAACAAAATCCTGGTAATAATTCCGGATGCCGTTGAATTCTAGTCGCGATAAGTAGTTGCATGCTACAAACCAGGCAGGAATCTACCATGATCGATAACTTGATTGCTTGGCTCGGCGGTGAAGCTAAAACGGTTGCTTTCGCGATACTAAGCGGAGTCGCCGGTTTTCTTGTAAAACTCTTCTACGACTTGTGGCTTGCCAGACGCAAGGACAAACTGGAGCGACTGAATCAGCAACTTAAGCTGGTTTATGGACCTCTGTATGCGCTGAATCGGGCGAGCAATCTCGCCTGGGAGTCGTTTCGAACCCGTGTCAGACCGGGAAGATCATTTTTCGGGACAGAGCCGCCACCCAGTCCTCAGGAATTGGGCCAGTGGCGTTCCTGGATGTTGATCGTCTTCCGGCCAATTCATGACGAAATGATTTTGTTGATCACCAAAAATGCGGACTTGTTGATCGAAGATGATCTTCCAAACTCGTTGCAACTCTTCTGTGCACACACAGCGGCGTACAAAGTTGTGTTCGATCGCTGGAGCCAGAACGACTACTCCGAGAATACCTCAGTGATGAATTATCCCACCAAGGAATTGGCCGAGTACTTAGAGCGCTCCTTCAAGCATTTAAAAGCCCAGCAAGGGCGCCTTCTAGGAGAACCAACTCGGAGTTCTGATCTGGGGCGACTGTTGAATTGGCGGTTGTAGTGTCTGGTCCTGTCGATTTTTCTTGACAGCCCCGTCACTCCTGTGATACTTTACTTGTATGTTCGGCGCGACGCCTTCTGTCCGCCTCACGGCATCGCACCACTTCCCCGCCCAACCCAAAATTCCCCTAAGTCCCCTATTTACTGCAACTTCTAAAACTTCACAAAAATGCCCACCGCGCGATTCGCTAACTCCTTTGTTTTCATCGCGCCTCTTTCACCTGTCGCGCATTTTTCTCACTCTTAAACAAATTAGTCCTTTATTTTCAACTAACTCTGAAAAACATGGGGGTAGGGGGGTGGCGAGGTACTCTCCGACCATCAA
>Ga0210402_10004601_pt1 | contig 12532 bp, 13 predicted proteins | sample IncBWC7MmetaG_FD_161055 | JGI IMG/M metagenome (GOLD analysis project Ga0210402, IMG submission 161055) | Forest soil microbial communities from Barre Woods Harvard Forest LTER site, Petersham, Massachusetts, United States - Inc-BW-C-7-M | ecosystem: Environmental > Terrestrial > Soil >...
AGCTTTGCTCAATCCATGCAGGCCATTCATTGCTTTTCGACTGTTTGTTAAGCAAATAATTTATCCTTTTCCTGCCTCTTTTCATAGGGTTTTATCATGATTTACGATTTTTGTCCCCTACAGAGGTTTTAGCGCAGTATGCTGATAAATGTTTGCAACATTTACAGATCAAGTGTTTAAATTCTAGTTTGGCGTTGTTTATCGTCCGCATCGTAACTATGGCAAATGTGTTTACTATCGACATAGCAAATTATATTCAGCGCTATATTAAGACATGCGATCTGATGTCGTTAGTCGAGCAAGAACGTAAACTCTTTCAATCTGGTAAAGTAGCTACCTATATGCCAGCGGTATTACAAAATATCGTGGGCTTAAGTCGAAAACAGGGAGTGCAGCCAGAAATATTGGCGCAGCGTTTAGTTCATACGATGAAATGGGTTCAAAATGTGTTGATGCATTCCGAAGCAGAGATCACTAATTTTTCCAGAATCACCAAAGATGTTGTAGCGCAATTAGTCAATAATAAGTTTGAATTGAAGACAAACTTGAATGAAAATGGTGAAGTTGAAATTGAAGCGGAACAAGCGGTGAGAGTTCAGCAAGGTCGGCGATGTTTGATTTTATAGGGTCCATAATATAGTAAACTTCTTTCGAAACGTGGTAATTTAGTCGGAATATATTCCTGTGGTGTACACACTAAAACAAACGATAGCAGAGTTTGACAGTGCGCTTTGGCAAGCGATGCAAGGCGAAATTCGCCGTCAAGAAGAGTATCTTGAATTGATTGCATCTGAAAATTACGCGAGCCCGCGTGTATTGCAGGCCCAAGGTTCCGTGTTAACTAACAAGTATGCAGAAGGTTATCCAGGCAAACGCTATTATGGTGGTTGTGAATATGTTGATCGTGTCGAGCAATTAGCGATCGACAGGGCTAAGACCTTGTTCAAAGCCGATTATGCCAATGTGCAACCACATTCAGGTTCGCAAGCTAATGCAGCTGCTTTTATGGCTTTATTAGAGCCTGGCGATTGCTTATTAGGGATGAGTTTGGCGCATGGTGGCCATTTAACACATGGTGCTAAAGTCAATTTTTCGGGGAAAGTATATCACTCAATAGCTTATGGTGTTGATGCTAAAACACAGTTAATTGATTATCAAGAAGTTGCAACACTGGCGAAGACATACAAGCCTAAATTAATTATTGCTGGTTTTTCTGCGTATTCACGTGTTATTGATTGGCAACACTTTCGTGATATCGCTGACGAAATAGGTGCGTATCTGATGGTGGATATGGCGCATGTCGCTGGGTTGATTGCGGTTGGACTTTATCCATCACCGATTGCGGTAGCGGATGTTGTAACCTCTACCACGCATAAAACCTTACGAGGTCCTCGTGGAGGTTTAATTTTGGCAAGGTCTAATCCAGCTATTGAAAAAAAGCTTAATTCGGCTGTTTTTCCTGGTTTGCAAGGCGGGCCTTTGATGCATGTAATTGCCGGAAAAGCAGTTGCTTTTCAAGAGGCTTTACAAGCTGATTTTATAGATTATCAAAGGCAAGTCATCGTTAATGCCCAAGCGATGGCTAATACGATGGCTGAAAAAGGCTACACAATAGTATCGGGTGGAACGGATAACCATTTGTTTCTGGTGGATTTGATCAATAAAAAAATAACAGGTAAGGAAGCGGAAGGTATATTGGAAGAAGCGCATATTACCTTGAATAAAAATGGCGTGCCTAATGATCCGCAGAGTCCTTCGATAACGAGCGGTATACGGATAGGCACGCCTGCGTTGACGACTCGTGGATTAAAGGAAAAGGAAGCTTGTGAGGTAGCCAGTTGGATTTGTATGATCTTGGATCATCGGAAGGACACTTCTGTCATAGACAAAATTCGTAAGCAAGTCATAGCGCTGTGCCGGCAGTTTCCAGTATACTCGTGACCTATTTTTTGGATTGGGTATGTATTGTCCTTTTTGCAGCGCAGCAGACACTAAAGTAATCGATTCACGTTTGAGCAATGATGGCCAGCAAGTTAGACGTCGACGTGAATGTCCCTCGTGTAATGAGCGTTTTAGTAGTTTTGAATCGGCTGAATTGGGTTTGCCCCGTGTGATAAAGCGGGATAATACCCGTAGTGCATTTGATCCGGAAAAATTAAGAGCGGGTTTACTGAAAGCCTTAGAAAAGCGACCGGTTACGAGTGAGCAAGTCGAGGGGCTGATCCTGCGTTTGGTAAAAAAGTTGCGTTCGTCGGGTGAGCGTGAGATTTCTTCGCGACAAGTGGGCGAATGGGTTATGGAAGAACTCTGTGCTTTGGATCCCGTTGCCTATGTTAGATTTGCTTCTGTTTACCGTAGTTTTCAAGATATACAGGCCTTTCATCACGTTATTGAACAATTAAAACAAGAACTTGCTGTGAATAAAAAACAATTTAATGATTGTGAAACTGAAAAAAAATAGTATAAAAGCGAGGCAGCGTGCCCGTCGTTTTGCTATGCAGGCTATTTATCAGTGGCAATTAACGCAGCACACGTTTACTGAGATTGCAGCTCAGTTTTTATCGCAAGAAGAGATGGTTAGTGTGGACACAGCTTATTTTCAAGTGCTTGTTCAAGGGGTTATCGAATATCATCCAGATCTAGACCAACAACTACAAGTTTTTTTAGATCGGCCTTTAAAAGAATTAGATTTTGTAGAATTGGCTGTTTTAAGGTTGGCGGCCTATGAGCTCTGCAAAGAGCCTGAGTTACCTTACAGGGTTGTATTGAACGAGGCTATAGAATTGGCGAAACGTTTTGGCGCAATGGACGGCCATAAATATGTCAATGGCATTTTACACAAGCTAGCACGTCAAGTGCGTCCCTTGGAGTTTAGTTGCTAAGGGCGATGTAGCCATGTCAATAAGCGAGTTTGATTTAATCCAGCGTTTTTTTAATCAAGAAAAGCCGCTTAGGTCTGATGTCATTCTGGGTATAGGAGATGATGCAGCTCTGTTGCAGCCACCGCATGGCCAACAAATCGTGGTTACGACAGATACCTTAGTACTCGGTAAGCATTTTTCAGATAATACGTCTCCCAGAGATATTGGGCATCGATCGTTGGCGGTTAATTTGAGTGATTTAGCGGCTATGGGTGCAGAACCTGCTTGGATTCTGCTTGCTTTGACGCTTCCTGTTGTCGATGAGGCGTGGTTGCAGCAATTTTCGCAAGGTTTTTTTTCTCTAATGCAAAGCTTTCATTGTCAGCTTGTCGGAGGTAATCTGACATGTGGGCCATTAAGTATTACTGTCCAAGCTTTAGGTTTTGTTCCCTCTGGGAAAGCATTGTTTCGTTCAGGTGCACGGGCGGGTGATCGTATCTATGTTAGCGGATCACTGGGGGACGCGGGATTAGCATTAGCTTATTTACAAAATAATAAATTATTTTCATTAAGCGAAAAACAAATTCAAAGCCTTCTGCAGCGTTTACATCGGCCGCAACCACGCGTTGATATGGGTTTAGCATTACGTGGTATTGCTCACAGTGCCATCGATATTTCGGATGGTTTAGCAGCTGATTTAGGTCATATATTGTCAGCGAGTCGGGTAGGGGCTATGATTGCTGTCGCCGAGCTTCCACTCTCAGAAATTTTACAGGAATTACCTGCTGAAAAAGCGTGGCAATTAGCTTTAAGCGCCGGAGATGATTACGAGTTATGTTTTACGGTTGCTTCAACGCGTGAAAAAGAATTGCGGGAGTGCCTAAAAGAGATTACCTGTCCTTTTACTTGCATTGGAGTCATAAAAAACGAAGCTGGGCTTGTCTTTCACCGTGAAGACGGTTCGCCATTTGGGTTAAAAAAGCTTGGATTTCAGCATTTTTAGATAATAGAACTCTTGAAAGCTAAAACTTAGAAAGTTATTAAGTTTGTTGCTTGGAAAAATATGCAAAAAAATTTAGTGCGTAAAGTATTTAGTCATCCTATTTATTTTGTTGCCTTTGGTTTTGGAACGGGTTTGTCACCTTTTATGCCGGGTACTTGCGGAACCTTAATCGCAATTCCCTTATATTATTTGATACATTCGCTTTCATTGCTGAACTATAGTTTAGTATTGTTGCTAGCTATCGTAATTGGTATTTGGATTTGTGATGTCACGGAGCGTGATATTGGCATTCGCGACTATTCAGGTATTGTTTGGGATGAGATCTGTGGATTTGCGCTTACGATGTTGGCAGCTCCTCAGGGGTGGTTGTGGATTGTCTTAGGTTTTTTTTTATTTCGCTTATTTGATATACTGAAGCCCTGGCCTATTGCTTGGATGGACCGCAAGCTGCCAGGCGGCTTTGGTATCATGGTTGATGATTTAATGGCTGCCGTTTATGCGTGGCTTGTTTTGCACGTAATCTACCACTTTTTCTTTTTTTGAAAATTTCATTTATGTAAGATCGCTTATTGATTTTTAAGTATCTAGTTAAGGACACCTTTACACATTGCTCTTTTCTAGAGGTGCCCTTAATATTAAAATAATAATAACAGGTGTATAATGGTAAAGTCCTCTCGGTCTACTTCGTCCTTGTGTTCGTCGTCATCTGAATCGTCGTCTGTGTCGTCTGCGTCGTCTGCGTCGTCTGCATCATGCCCTGTCACCACACCCAACCTGGAAACGCTGCTGCGATGTAAGCTGCGGCGTAGTGGTGGTATGGCCGATCTAGCGGACGAACAACTCATAGAAACAATGAAGATAGAATTTCAATCAAGTGATGACAAAGCCTGGGAATACTCGAATAAGATTATTTCCGGCATGAATGTTTATATTATTAGCAAGGAGCACCTATTTTTATATCGTGCTGAAAATTGTATAACATGTCGGTTAAACTCTGCAAATACCCTTTCTGAACAGAAAAAATTACGCACGCTATTGAAACTTATTGGAGAAGCAAAAAAACTATCGGCAAATTATGATGAGGCTAAATCTGCAAATAATGCTTGGCAGGATCCATTACATGAAGGTTTACAAAACGGGATAGCTGATATTCTAAAAGAAGCGGCCCGACCAAGGAGTTTTTTTTCATTTTCTTTTTTTTCAAAGCCAAAGAGTTTACAGGCCTTAACTACTGTGCATTCTGAAATATTCGAACCTAAGAAAGCGTGCAGCGCACCGTGATTTTATCAGTAGACTTCTTTCGAAACGTGGTGTTAGTCAATTTCATTGTTGAACGCCTGGCTACGGTCCTCATTTACCCGCAGTAAACTCCGGTCCTCGCCAGTCGTTCGCCGCGAACTTGACTAAATTTCTGAGTTTCGCAAGAGGTCTAGTAAAATCTTCAGTAGACTTCTTTCGAAATTCAGATCTTTAGAAACACAGTGTAGTGTCATGGGGTGGGTTTCCCCCATAGCCTTTCAAGGCTATAGAACTCACGCACCTGAGGTAACATAATATGCACAATTGCATCGACTAAATCGATCAATATCCATTCAGCGTCTCCCTCTACGCCTAAGACGATTATTCCTTTTTGTTTAGCAGTAGCAATCACATAGTCTGCCAGCGTTTTAATGTGACGATTAGAATTACCGCTGCAAATAACCATTAAATCTGTGATATCCGTAACATGACTGACATCTAGCACGGTAATATCTTTCGCTTTATGATCCGCTAGTAAAGGGATAATATTTGTTTGGAATATCGATTTACTGCTAGAAGTATGTGTCATAGGTATAGCTTTTTTTCCACAATATAATCAAGGACGGAGGCAGGTAGTAGATCCGTAGGGTGCAAGCCTGTAGCAATTTCTGCTCGTATCATAGTCGCCGAAATGGTTAATGGTTTTACATGAGTTATGAGCAAAAATCCAGCGACTTGTTGCGGTAATAAACAGGCGTCCTCGACTTGAAATTTTTTGATAAAGGCTTGAATAGAAGGATGATAAGATTTAGGAAAGTGAGGGCGGGGTACAATGATTAAATGAGCATATTGAATGAGCGACGTCCATTTATGCCAGTGATTTAAATTTTCTAAATTATCGCTTCCTAAAATAAGGGCCAGAGGAATGTTCGTAAATTCACGGCGTAGAGAGATAAGGGTATCGAGCGTATAAGAAGGTGTTGTACGTTTGAGTTCACGCTCATCGATGACACAATAGGGATAAGGAATAAGTGCACGTTGCAACATTGCCAGTCTTTCTGAAGCAGGAGCGATTACTTTTTTGCCAAGTAAGGGATTTTTGCAAGGAATAAAATGTATGGCTTGCAAGTGCAGCTGTTGATGCAAGGCGTGGGCAATGTGTAAATGTCCATAGTGGACCGGGTCAAAGGTTCCTCCTAAAACCCCTATCATAACGTCTTTAACCCAGCTAATTGCATACTTAATCGTTGCAATGTATTCCAGATATTGCCTGGTGTTGCTCCTTTTATCACGCGATCAGCGTGAGCAGCACACTGTAACAGCTTATACCATTGTGCTAGCGAGTGTCGTTGTAAGGCTTGTTGAAACACAGCTTGTCGCTTTTCGCCGATGTGATAAATGCGAAAAAGCATCCTCAAATCCTTACTTTGTGCAAGTTGAAAAGCGAATATAGCCAGTTGTCGGCATTCACGGCTAAGCGACCACAGGATCAATAGAGGCTCTACGCCTTCTTCGTGAAAACGATTTAAAATTCGTAAACAGCGCGAGGCGTCTCCTTGTAAGGCGGCATCCGTCAGTTTAAAGGGGGAGAAACGCGCATTATCAGAGAGTGCCTGTAGCATCGCAGCCTGTGTAATAACTGGCGGAGTATCTAATGCAAAGTATAAATTTAGTTTATCAATTTCTTGTGCGGTGGCTAACAAATTGCCCTCAGTCGCAAAGATAAGACATTGGATAGCCCCTTTTTCTGCGGTTAATCCCATAGTTGCCAAGCGTTCGGTAATCCACAATGCTAATTGAGCTTTTTCTATTGGCCATACGGCTATGTAAATCCCTACGGCATCAATACTTTTAAACCAATCAGTCTGCTGTGAGCGGCGATCAAATTTTTCAGCGATGATGAGTAAACATTTATTAGCTGGTGGATTGCTAGCATAGGTTTTCAGAATCTGTGCGCCCGCTTCAGAAACATCCTGCAAGAGATGGAGTTCTATCATTTGTTTTTCTGAAAATAGGCCGTAATGATTACTATGTGTGAGTAAAGCCTGCCAATTAAAACTTGATTCGGCGTAGAATACTGCACGTTCGGAAAAACCCTGTTTTTTTGCATGACTGCGAATAGCGCTACAAGCTGTTTGTACGAGCAAAAGCTCTTCGCCACTAACAAAATAAATGCAAGCCAAGGATTTATTACTGAGGTGTTTGCTTAATTGTTTGTAATGCAGTTGCATGAAAAATTATTGGGTAAGCGAGTATAGTTGGCAAAGTCGTTGACGTAGCACGGGTGCCGTTAATCGCGTGATGAGCTGTTGAACGGCATCGTTTTGCATATCTTCTTCTAGACTACGTTGTATATTAAGATCTCCCGTCAATTGATTTGAGGTAATAGAAAAATTACGTGTTACGCGAATTTGTTGTCGCGGTAATAAGATACGATGGGTGCTATCGAGTAGTTGAAAAAATACGATATAAGAAAGTAAATAGGTTGTTGTTTGGCCTGCGTTGCCCAAATTTGTGATAGTTCGCATAGACTCTTGCGAGAGAATTTGTAGAACAACTGGGGCAGGGGGTGAAGTACGGACGTCAATTCCCATGGCTATTAAGGACTGCCGTAATTTTTTGCTAAAATCTGTATAAAGCGGGTTCGACAATAGATAAAGTGTATGAAAAGGAAACGTTTGAGACCCGTAGCCGCGCAATTGAAATCCGCAGCTACTCAGTGTTAATAGTAGTAAAAGACCGCAAAAAAAATGATAAAAACGAGTGACCATGGGGGAAGTCTTAAATAACGATGTTAATTAGTTTTTTGTGGACAATAATAATTTTTTTAATGGTTTGGTTGTCAGTATAGCGCTTAATGTTCGCCTCGTTGAGAACGGCCGCCTGAATTGTTGTCTCATCGGAAGTGGCGGCTAGCGATAAATGTGCGCGTAGTTTTCCATTGATTTGCACCACCCAAGCTATTTCTTCTGTGGCCAAGGCATCGAGGGCTATTTCGGGCCAATTAGCTGCTAAAATCAGCTCGCCAAATGCCAGTTCCCGCCATATTACATGGGTAATATGAGGTACGATAGGTGCGAGCAATCGTAGTAGAATACCTAAACCCAATCGAATGATGTGTTTCGCGTTAAGACTAGAGGGAGCAGAATTAGGGGATAATATGACAGTAGACAATAAATTCAATAGTTTCATGCAACTTGCAACAACTGTATTAAATTGCTGACGTTCATAGTCATGCTGTGCCAGCCGCAGGATTTCGTAAATTTGTCGTCGTAGCGTCCGTTGTTCAGTAGGAATTTGTGTCCAATCAAAGGGATCAGGTGGTGTTAATGAATAGGTTTTATTGAATTCGTGCAACCAGGAATGCATGTGTGCAAACGCCCACAGTCGTTTTAAAAATCGATGCGCCCCTTCCACGCCACTATCAGACCATTCTAAGGATTGCTCTGGCGGAGCGGCGAACAGAATAAAGAGGCGTAGGGTATCACATCCATACCGCTGAATTAATTGCGTAGGATCAACGGTGTTACCTTTTGATTTAGACATTTTGGTGGCGTCTTTAAGAATCATACCCTGTGTGAGCAAACGCGTGAAGGGTTCATTTGAGTTTACTAACGCGAGATCACGTAATACTTTATGAAAAAAACGTGCATACAAAAGGTGTAAGATGGCATGTTCGATGCCGCCAATGTAGTGGTCTACAGGCGTCCAATAGTTTACGCTATCGTCTAGCATGGCTTTATCCTGTGAAGGGCATGCAAAACGGGCATAGTACCAAGAAGATTCTACAAAAGTATCCAAAGTATCTGTTTCCCGAATTGCTGCTTGGCGACACTGAGGGCAGGGGGTTTGATAAAATTCAGGCATATTTTTTAGGGGAGAGCCATCCCCCGTACAGTGAACCGCTTCAGGGAGAACAACAGGTAAATCTTTTTCAGGGACAGGTATAGCGCCGCAGTTTTCACAGTAAATGATTGGAATAGGTGTACCCCAATAGCGTTGTCGTGACACACCCCAGTCGCGTAGTCGATAGTGTGTTTTGGGAATAGCCAGTCCGTCGTGCACTAAAAGATCCGTGATAGCGGCAGAGCCTTGCTCTGAAGACAGGTCCGTGAAGGGACCTGAATTTATTAATTGGCCTGTAGTAATGAGAGGACCTTGCGTATAATCGGTGGGCGCTTGTGATTGAATAACAGGGCGTATGGGGAGTTGATATTTTTGTGCAAATTCAAAGTCTCTTGCATCATGGGCAGGAACACCCATGATAGCGCCACAACCGTAATCGATTTTTACAAAATCAGCAATCCAAATAGGTAAGGCTTCGCGCGTTAGCGGATGCAACGCCGTTATTCCAGTGTCAATTCCTTGCTTTTCTAAGGTTGCCATAGCGACTTCTGAAACCGGCACATGTTGATAGGAATCAAGGAATTTTTGTACATTGGAATCGCGTTCTGCTACATAGCAGGCAAGTCTATGCTGTGGTGAAATAGCTAAAAAAGTGGCGCCAAATAAAGTATCCGGACGTGTGGTAAAAATTTCGACAGAAGTGTGGCTTGGATCATTGATTATAAATTGAATTGCTAAGCCCTGTGACCGACCTATCCAATGCCGCTGCATGGTTTTGACCTCGTCTGGCCATGCGGTTAATGTATCAAGGTCGTTGAGTAATTCATCTGCATAAGCGGTAATTTTAAAAAACCACTGTGGGATCTCCTTACGTTCTATGAGTGCGCCGGATCGCCAGCCACGACCATGAATGACTTGTTCATTGGCTAGCACAGTCTGATCGACGGGATCCCAATTCACGACAGAGTTTTTTTTATAAACTAATCCCTTTTTAAAGAATTGCACAAACAGCCATTGTTCCCAGCGATAATAATCAGGTTTACACGTAGTAATTTCGCGGCTCCAATCAAAACTCAGGCCTAATTGTTTGAATTGTTTACGCATGTGATCGATATTGGCATAGGTCCACGTCGCCGGAGCGACGTTATGTTTGAGCGCTGCATTTTCAGCGGGTAATCCAAAGGCGTCCCATCCGATAGGATGCAGGATATTTTTGCCTAACATATGTTGGTAACGTGCGATGACGTCGCCTAACACATAATTGCGTACATGCCCTACATGTAGGCTACCACTTGGGTAAGGAAACATAGAGAGACAATAAAATTTTTCCTTGAGAGGGTCTTCGGTTGCTTTAAAACATTGATGTTCTTGCCAAAATTTTTGGACTGCCGGTTCTATCACGGCGGGCTGATATTCTTCTTGCATAGCTAGCTACCTGCCTTGTCTGTTATGAAGTTTACAATACGCTCGTTTTGGGTAGTAAACTACTATCGATTTTTTAGGTCATGCATTAGACCTCTTTCGAAACGTGGTAATTTAGTCAATTTCATTGTTGAACGCCTGGCTACGGTCCTCATTTACCCGCAGTAAACTCCGGTCCTCGTCAGTCGTTCGCCGCGAACTTGACTAAATTTCTGAGTTTTGAAACGTGGTAATTTAGTCAATTTCATTGTTGAACGCCTGGCTACGGTCCTCATTTACCCGCAGTAAACTCCGGTCCTCGTCAGTCGTTCGCCGCGAACTTGACTAAATTTCTGAGTTTTGAAAAAAGTCTATTAAGTGATGTAAGGGTTTGTATTTTCAGTCAGAATCATGCGTTATACGCTTGTTGGATTGTAGCGCGCTTCGCCGATAGGCAAAGCATACAACGATCAATCCTACTAAAAAGACGATTATAGGATAATTTCCTATACTAACCCAAGGCGTACTCCCTGAAAATGCATAAACGGAACCGGTTAATACAGCTATTTGAAACGGAGAAAGTTGTGCTTGAATTTTTCCCTGAGGAGTTACAATAGCGGTCATTCCTGTGTTACTCAAAAATAGCAGATAACGGCCTGCGGCCAACGCTTGAAATGCTCCAATTTGTAAATGCTGTGCTAGAGCAAAAGAATGTCCAAACCAGGCATCATCGTTAATGGTTAATAATAATTGTGTGCTGGGAAGCGCTTTTCGGATCAACGAAGGATAAGCAATTTCGTAGCAGATAAAAGTACCGAGATCGAGGCCAGCGACTTTAAATGCAGCTTGCTGTGCGGGTCCCGGTGAGAAATTGGACATAGGAATCGCCAATATATTTAAAAGTCCCTGTGCCCAGCTGATCCACCAAGGTAAATATTCTCCAAAAATGACCAGTTGCTGTTTATAATAGCTAGCGTGATCGATACCAAGGGCTATCATGCCATTGTAATATTGAAATCCCTCTTGAATAGGGATGCCGGTGATGAGTGCAGTGCCATGTTGTTTGGCTTCTGTATCAAGTGCTTTTAAAAAGGGGCGAATATTATGTTGTAGTAGTGGGATAGCTGCTTCTGGCCAAATAATCAATCGGCTATTCCAGTGGGATTGTGTTAATCGGCTATAAGCATCTAGCGAGGTATTGAGATAGCGTGGTTCCCACTTTATTTCTTGGGGGATATTGGCTTGAATGAGACTCACTTGAATAGGTTTTCCTATCGCTTGGGTCCAATGGACAAATGTCAGTGCATAACCGGCAACCCAGAGACCAGGAAGCATGAGTAGTGGGAATAATTTTCCAGTTTTTTTTAGGCAGGCCAGGGGTGGGATGGGGTATTTGTATGAGCAAAAATAGGGATAAAATAAGTTTAAAAATAAAGCCGAACTTAAGGTTAGTAAAAAAGCTAGACCGAATTCTCCCACTATGGGCGCATAGCCAGCAAGTGGCGAATTGACTTGACTGGTGCCAAGCAATAGCCAAGGAAATCCGGTCAAGATCCAACTTCGCAGCCACTCACTGAGCGCCCAAAGGCTAGGAAAAACCAAATAACGTTTTATTCGAGTATTTTCAGGAAAAAAAAGATTTAACAAATAAGCTTGCAAGGCTATAAACAAGGCCAAGATCAAAATAAATAGTGCCGTAATGAGGATGGATATAAAGATCGAAGAGTGTCCAAAAACATGGATGCTGATGAAAACCCATGATACGCCTACGGAAAAAAAACCGATGCCAAAGAGCAAGCCAATAAAAAAGGCGCGTTGGGGTGGGTAGTCTAGGCAGAGTCGTAACAATAAGGCCGGACAAATGACGGCTAAGGGATAAAGTGCAAGCGGCGCAAAAGCGAACGCTAGTGCAGCGCCCGCTATGATAGCCACGGAATAAGTCGTAATGTGCTTCATCAAGGTATGCAAATAAAATCGTGTAATAGGATAATATGAATGTCTAAATAACAAAAGGAAGTAAGTATAGTGGACCCCACGTGTTTTAATCACTAGACTTCTTTCGAAACGTGGTAATTTAGTCAATTTCATTGTTGAACGCCTGGCTACGGTCCTCATTTACCCGGAGTAAACTCCGGTCCTCGCCAGTCGTTCGCCGCGAACTTGACTAAATTTCTGAGTTTCG
>Ga0210402_10004602_pt1 | contig 12530 bp, 11 predicted proteins | sample IncBWC7MmetaG_FD_161055 | JGI IMG/M metagenome (GOLD analysis project Ga0210402, IMG submission 161055) | Forest soil microbial communities from Barre Woods Harvard Forest LTER site, Petersham, Massachusetts, United States - Inc-BW-C-7-M | ecosystem: Environmental > Terrestrial > Soil >...
GCCTTTGCGCCTGAGATTTACCAGCAGGAACACGTGAAATTGCTTGTCTATGGTGGTGGTCCCAAAATCGCCTGGCGGGAACGAAGATGGGAACCCTGGGTGCACGCCATCGTGGGTGGAGCACACGAAATGCCGCAGACCGCCGGCAACAGCAAGAACGGCTTTGCAGTGGAAGCGGGAGGCGGAGCCGATTACCGCTTCAATCCGCGCCTTTCCGGACGGCTGCAAGCTGATTGGGTACACACGAGTTTTTTTAGCCAGTCACAGAACAATTTTCAGCTCGTGGGCGGGGTCGTTTTCCACTTCTAACAAACCGCGGATTCAGCCGTTAATAGATCCCGTGAGCTGAGCCAACCGCTTTTAGCTCGCCGTGTACAGCAGAGAGCTGATAGTCATCGCCGCCGGTTCCCTTCCAATCCTTCACGCTAAACGAACCGCCAGGCGGAACGCGATGAACTGTCATTCCGCTAAGAACAAGTGGAGTCTTCCTTCGGCACGCTTCCGGCGGATTTCTCGCTTCGAGAAAGTAGGCTGGTCCGGAGCCGATGACCTTCGCCTGCCCGTCCGGTTCGAGAAGAACCGCAGCGTTTTCTTCGATAGCGATCGCGCGCACCTGCCTGGCCCATCCGTCCTGTAAAATTCGCGCCAGGAACACGACGAGGCGGCCCATGCGGTCGCGTTTGACGAAGTGCGTATCCGTGATAATGCCGGTGAGCAAGGGAATGCGCAGGAAGTCACGGGAGAGCGTTACCTTGTTGCCGTAAGGGTCCGCGAGGGCAGCAGGGGAATGGATGGTGTCAACCATCGAAGAAAACGAAAATTCTCCGAGGACCGCCAGACCAGCGCTGGAGCCTCCGAGCGGTTTGCCTGCCGCGATGTGGCGGTTTAGCGCGTCCTGGACGGGAGTGTCCTGCCAGAAGCGGACATAATTCGATTGGTCGCCTCCCGCGATGAAGATTGCCTCCGCCTGATTTATTCGCTCGACCAGCTTTGGATCGTCGGAATCTTCCCGCTCGGAAAAGACGATGGTGGCCGCGGAGTTCAATGGGCAAAGCGCGCGGATCTCTTCATTCACTTTTTTGGCGTAGTCGTCCTCGGTGTTGGCGCGAAGAATAAGGAAGTCGCCGCCGTTCGCGCGCTCACACAAAAACTTCAGCGCAGGATCTTGTTGCCCGCCACCCATAAGCGCGAATCCCGGCCGGGGCGTGACTGTGCTATCGGCGGCATTTCCCGCGCGAAAGTATTTCCACTTCGCAGAAGCTCCCGGTGCGGCCACGGACAGCACGAGCGACAAAAGCACGCTTTCGAACAGGAAGAGTGCAACTTTCCGTTTTGATATCACGTTGGTTTGGCGAGGTTACCAGATTTTGCAGACTTGCTCGCGGACCATGGCGTCACCCTTCTTGCAGCCGAAGGCTTTCGCAAATTCCGCCATGTTCGAAAGCGGTCCGTCCCCCCGGAAACGCGGGAGCGGATGCGGGTTGGTATTTGCCATCAGGCGCTCATACTCGAGCCGTTCGTTTGCGCCCCACACTTGCGCCCAGCCAAGAAAAAAGCGCTGCTCGGGCGTGAAACCATCTTTGTCTGGCGGACGCGGCTTGCCTTCCAGCGACTTCTCGTAGGCCGCGTAAGAGATCGCGAGACCGCCAAGGTCCGCGATGCTTTCGCCGAGGACCAGCTTGCCGTTCTCGTGTAAGTCGCCGTCCACAACATAGCCGTCGAATTGCGATTGGACGCACGCGGCGCGTTCTTTGAAATTCTTCAGATCGTCGTCTGTCCACCAATTCTTCAAATTGCCATGGCCATCGAACTCGCTCCCGTGGTCGTCGAAGCCGTGCGTGATCTCATGGCCAATGACCGCGCCATTCCGCCGTAGTTCACGGCATCATCGGCTTTGGGATCGTAGAAGGGCGGCTGCAGGATGCCTGCGGGGAAAACGATTTCGTTCATGCTGCTGTTGTTGTACGCGTTGACCGTGGGCGGCGTCATTCCCCATTCCGTGCGGTCCACCGGCTTGCCTATTCTTTCAAGCCGGCGCTGAAATTCGAACGCCGAAGCACGTCTCTGATTGGCGAGGTATGAGGTTCGATCTATCTTCAGCGCAGAGTAATCGCGCCACTTGTCGGTGTAACCGATCTTGACGGCGAACGCTTCGAGTTTAGCCGTGGCTTGCGCTCGCGTTTCGGGGCTCATCCAGGGAAGCGTCTGCAGATCGTTGTGGAGCGCCGCGATCAGGTTGTGCACCATCACCAGCGCGTGGGCTTTGGCTTCCGGAGGGAAATATTTCTGTACATACAGCTGGCCGAGCGCTTCGCCGAGCGCGCGGTCGGTGGCCTGTGTGCAGCGCTTCCAACGTGGCTGAATCTCCTTCGCTCCAGTCAGCGTCTTTCCTCTAAAATCAAATTCTTCCGCGACAAATTTCTCGGGCAGCGCGGGCGCCGACGAATTCAGCAGGTGCCAACGAAAGTAAGTCTTCCAGTCAGCGAGCGGTGTGGCGGTCAGTTGCGAGTCGAGGGCTTTAAAAAAATCCGGTTGGCCGACATTTATTTCTCTCAATTCCGGGTGGCCGAGCAACTTAAAGTAAGTTTCCCAACTAAAATCCGGCGTCATCGCCTGCAATTCAGCCATCTTCAAGCGGTTATACGTCTTGTTTGGATCGCGCAGGTCGGTGTTTTTCATGGAAGCCGCGGCAAGAGAAGTTTCAATCCCCAGGACGGTGGTTGCTTCCGCTCCGGTTGCGTCGGCGGAATCTCCCAGGAGCTCAAACATCCTGGCGACGTGCTTCACATAGGCGTCGCGCAGTTGTTTCGATTTGTCGTCCTGCTTCAAATAGTATTCGCGCTCAGGCAGGCCCAGACCTCCCTGCCACGCCGCGCCGACCACCTGCGAGCTGTCTTTCGCGTCCTGATTCGCTCGAAAACCGAACAGCACTCCGACGCCTTCTTTATGCAGACGAGCGGTCTCTGCTTGCAGGTCGGCCGCATTCTTTATGGCCGCGATATTTGCCAGCTCCGCGTCAATTGCTTTTGTGCCTGCTTCCTCGATCGCTGCCGCATCCATGCAGCTCGCGTAAAAATCACCAATTTTCTGTTCATTCGAGCCTGGTGCAGCCTTGGCGCTCTCGGCCGCCTCGAGGATTTGCTGTAAGTTTTGCTGATTTTTGTCCAAAAGCCGGGAGAACGAACCCCAGGTGGAGTAGGCCGGGGGAATCGGATTGGCTTTCATCCAGCCGCCCATGGCGAATTGGTAGAAATCATCGCAGGGTTTGCATGTCTTATCGAGATTGGCCGTGTCGAATCCCCAATAGCCGGCGTCAACAGCCGGCTTCGCCGAAGCGTGCAGGCCCGCGCCGGCCATCGTGATCGCGGCAATCAGCGTTAGCGCCACAATAATTCCCAACGGATATTTGTGAGTCCGCATGTATCCCCCGATTTGTTTTCTTGAAATGTCCACGCGCTGCAGCAAGCAGCGCTCCAGCCCCACTCCGGCTGTCACGCTCCTTAATGAAAGACGAAAGGTCGCGAGCAAGGGTTTCATGATGATTGAAAATCGCCGTCCCTAGCTAACGGAGCACGGTTCCGTATAACACATTACGCCCGCCTCGCAAATCCCGGCCGTAGGAAAGAACCACCGTTACGCTTCCGAGAATCCTAACCTTGCACTGCGCTCCCGCATCCCACAACCAACGCTGCGAGCCAAAAAGGCCGGAAGAATCCGCGACCGCGCCGTTATCCAGAAAGGGGCCTAGCTTCACGTTGAAAAACGCTCCTTGGTAAATATTCTTGTCCATCTCCCAATTCGCTAGAAAATAGCGACGACCCAGAGGAGCAGCTCCTTTCCGGCCGTCTATCGTGCCCGGCTGGCCGCGAAGCCAGAGATCGTTGTCGCGTTCGAGGCCGAGCTGGAAAAGTTCGTCGAGAGAGACCTTGCCGGCAGTACCTCCGGCGCGGACTTGAGTCTGCATCTCGTAGTCGTCCCCCAAAGCGCGGGGAAACCAGTGCGCGCGAAGCGTCCCGCGCGCCATCGCGAAAGGTCCGAGGGCGTCATTAAACCCGCGTCCCGCGCGCGCTTCGGCCGTAGAATCCAGTGTGAAACGGTGCTCCGGAACTCGCAAAAGCGAACGCTCCAAGCCGAGCCAAGAGGAAAACGAATTGCTATCGGCGAAGAAGGGCTGCTCGGCTGAGGAGGTATGGCCTTCGAGGTTACGAAACGATCGATGAGCAAACTCAAGTCCCGCGCTCCAGCTCCAGCGTCCATTCTCAACCGATCGTAGTTCTACACCGCCAGCCGCGCGCCGCATGTTCAAGTCTGTCAGCGGTGCTCCGGCGGCGAAGAACGTCTCCGAAAGATTCCAGTTTTCATTGCGCGCATCGAAGTAGGCTTTGATCCGTAGAGCAGGGTCGTGAAAGAGCGGCGCGGAAAGCGCCCCAGAATAGCGGCGTTTCTGGGAATCCCATCTCGCCAAAGATGTGAAATTAACCGCTTCCTGGCCGAGGTTGTAAAACTGGGGATATACCGTCGCATACGGCAGTCCGCTCAGAAGCGAAACAACTCCTACGATTTTCGAGTCGCCCCACCCGTTACGCTCATCCAAATGGAGCGCGGCGTCGTAGTCTTCGGATTTCGCTGGTGCAAGCTCGATCCTCTGGCGCGGAAAGACTTCGAGATTGTTCAGCCTTGCTTTCGTGGCAAAGAGGGCATCGCTGGTTAGCACCTGCGGTGCGCTGAAAGTGACCGCGTGCCCTAAAAGTTCCTCCCGCAATTTAGGCGCGGGGACGAAGTCAACCGCTCGCAGCCTGGGCTTGTCCACCGCGTTCCAGTATTTCAACGCCGCTTCCAGATTGCCCTCGAGAAAATAGAGAGTGCCGAGAAATTCACGCGTGTAGGCGTCGCGGGGATCCAGCCCCAAGGCAGCGTGGAGGTCGCGCTTCGCGGTTCCCAGTTCCTTTTGCTTATACGCTACGCCCGCGAGCTCCACCAGGAAGCGCGCCTCGTAAGGTGATTTGCGATGGCCAACTTCGAGCGCATCGCGCGCGTCCTTCCAGCGCTCGAGGCGGGCGAGGGCCAGACCCGCGACGAAGTCCAGGTCCGCAGATTGCTGAGGAGGACCTTGTGCGAGCTTTGCGGCTTCTTCCCACCTGCGCCCGTCGAATGCAGCCCGTGCGCTCGCAAGACGAGAAGCCTCCGAGATGGAATCCTGCGCATGGACCGCAACGCCCGGCAACCCTACCAGGCTCAAAAGGAGCGCAAGCCGCGCTATCACCCTTTTGCTACGGGCATGGCGAGCAACATCCAGTTGCGGGCAGCCTGCCATTCTTTCTCGAATTCTGCGCGTTCCACGCGCAGGAGTTTCCCACGAGCAGGATCGTTCAGGAAAACGGCTTCATGGACCCAGTCAATTCCCGTCACCACCACGTAATGGAACGGCGCTCTCTTGCCCCCCGGTCGCATGCTTAGGATCAAAGGCCGGCCCTGCGACAAGTGTTGGCGCAGATCGTCCCACCCGCCGTTTATCGCGAATACTCGAAAGCCCGATTCCGCAAGATACCGCTCCATGTCGTTCGCGAAAATTCCCCGGGCCTTGCGCGAAAAAAGCTTTTGTTGGATGGAACCGGCGTCAGCGCGCCCAGCAGCGAGCGCCGTGCCGTGCGCGCCCCAATACTGCAAGAGCATCGATAGGGAGGCCGATCCGCAACCTTCCTCGGTCTGTTTTACGAAAGGCACATCAAGCCACACGCCGGCGCTTTCCTGGGGCGCCGTTCGAACGGCGCTTCCCAGGAAAACGGCCAGCAGAAGACCGAGGGCGAGACGCTTGATCCGCGTAGGGCGACGTCTCCAGGTAGAAGAATCAGCGAACGGCGAGCGCAACGATAAGAACTGCCACGATAATCAGGATAATCCACAAAAGGTCGCGGTCGGAAAGGTGCCCGGCTGCGAAATCATTTTGTGCCTGGCGTGACCTCTGCGCCAATTTTGAGAGATCTTCATCGTTTAACTGGCTTACGGCCTGATCGACCTTTTTCAGATCCAGGCTGGCGGATTTCAGCGCCTTCTGCCCATTTTCGGAAGAAAGAAGGTTTCTCACGGCAGCTTCGTCAGCTTGCCGTATCTCACTTGGGCTTGCCGCGTCTTTCTTCAATTCGTCCAGTGACACCACATGCTGTTTATCCTGCCCCTGGATTCGCGAGGGCATGCCTGCCAAACAAAGTAGTGCTCCAATTGCCAGGGCCCGCGAACACCGCGCCGCGCAAACTCGCATTCTGCCTCCTTTGAATTAGCTGGGGTGTCTCCAGTTTACGAACTACTTGGCAATGTGGCAAGACTGGATGAAGAGTCTTGGCCTAATCCGAAAAAACTAAATGGCAGCGAAGGTCATTTCGCAGACGGGGGTAACGGGGATGCGTATTTCGTCATGTCGACTCCTTGCCAGTCGCCCCGTTCGATGCCTTCGCGAATCTGCGCGCCGGTTTTTCCCTTGTGCGATTGCTCGTAGGCGTAAAAATCCTCGCGCTCGCAAATCCCGCAGGCCGCGGCGTGTTTGCTGACGAAACAATCGAGCAGGCTGCCATGACCCTGGCTGCGGTCACAATGGCAATAGCAGGGCTGCTGATACAAGACTTTCTTGATGCGGGCTGCAAGGCTATATGCATTCTGAGCAACCGGGTCGGTAAAGAAGGTGGGACTCATAGTCGCGGGCAAAGGTCCCGTGGGCACGGAGGCGTGAAACGCGGGAACAGTTTCGGCGCTTGCATCTTGGCTCAAGCTCCCCACTGACCGCGACGCCGCCGGTTGCGGAATCAGCACCAGACCAAGCGCCACCGCCACGAGAATAATTCCGCCAAGGATTTTTTGTGTTCCATGCATGTCCGGTCTCCCTCTAACCTGCCGTGTATTCCGAAAACTGGCTGAACGCGACAAAACCACCCATTACTCTACGGTGCAAACTCGCGAAATTCCACTCGCTATTCTTACCAGCGTCCCGCGCGGCGACATCCTAGGGCAGCCGCAAGACGCCGATGCGGATAGCTTCCAGCCTCGTCGTATCCATCACTTTGTCGTTGTTCATGTTATCGATCTGGCTGTTGGCAATAAAAAAGAAGTCGGAACCACGGATAGCGCCCGTCGTCGGCAAGACACAAAAATTCGTGCGATTTTCGAGCACGGTCGTGCGCGTCACGTGAAGGCCATCGCTGGAAAGGTGAAATGCCGCAACGCGCGGCGAGCCGATGCCGTTCTGAATGGCAATGAGATTTCCGTTGTGCCAGTAGAGCCCGTCGATGCCAGCGAGCGTGCTTCGCGGCCCTGGATCAATGTCGCGGCTTTCCGCATTGGCAAGGTCGAATCGGACCACTCCCAGGCTGTCCGCGACGTACAGAGTGTGGTCGTCGGCGTTCAGAGCAATGCCGTTGGGATAGAAGAGGGGCCGATGAACGGGCACGGCTTTGAAAGTGTGCGCCACCGGATCGAACCGATACACAGTGTTCGCCAGGCTGTCCGTCGTAATTACTTCACCGCTTTTGCGGATGACTAGATCGTTGAAGCCATGCTTCGCGGAACCCTCCGGTTTGAACCGCCCAAGCAGCTTTCCCGTCGTGTCGAAATGCAAAAGCTCGGTCTGTCCACTGTCTGTAAATGAGGCGGCCCATACCGTGTTGTCATTAGGGCTTAACCGGATGCCCAGCACTGGCAGAAGTCCAAAGCGGTCTTCCGGCACGAAATCGGAAATATTTCCGTCGCGGCCGATCTCCACGATTTTCCGCCGATTGAGGCTGCTCAGGTAAAAAACATTCCGCTGCGCATCGTAGGCCAGACCTTCCGGGACCAGATCTTTCTCCGTAGTGCGAAAAGCTTCGCGGGCTTGCATCGTCACGGGGAAATCACGGTGGACGCCCTCGATCATTGCCGTGAATTCCTTAGTTTCTTTCAACTCCAGGAAGGCGGGCTCGCCGGAGGGGTCGAATCCCTCCTGCAAAGCGAGACATTCTTTCAGGAGCGCCAGCGCTTCGCGGGTCTCCCTCAAATGCTCTTTTGCCGCGGCCAGGAAATAAAGCGCAGCCCCGCGGTCTGGCAGAGTGGGTTGGAGTTTCTCCACATCTGCAATCTGGTGGCGGATTTCTTGGGCATCGGCCGGCTCCGCAGGCGCCCCCTTAATTTCTTCTTGATCCTGGGAACGTGCGATGGGAGAGGTGCACAAAACTGCCAGGAGGCAATGAATCGTAAAAATGGCTCGCGTTGCTAATTTGCGAAAACTCATCGCCGGAGCGCCACCTTGGCGCCTACTTCTGTTGAATTCGAGCGGCCGCGAAGTCTAAACGAGCACCGCTCTTACCGGAGTATACGCCGAAGGAGAAGAAGCTTCGGCAACCGGCCGGCCGGAAACATGCCGCAGACGGAGGTTTCCCTGCACGCGGCGTCCCCAGGCGCGCACAAAAGTAAAGTTCAGTGCGCCGCCAATGGCCGAGCTGGCGAGGGGAATCAAGCGCCCGACCCACTTTTCCGCCGTTTCCTGTCCGAGCTTGACGGCGAGCCGTTCAGCGATCCGCGGAGCAAGCCTTTCTAAGATCTGCTTCTCAGCGAGTTCCTTACCGTAATCAACGCCTGTGGCTGCGGCAGCGGCCATCCATAGCTCAAGGCGTTCGCTTTGCCCAGTGTGCTCAAAACCATAGAGAAGGCAAAGTCTCTGGATGAGCCGCAAGGTCAGTATGGTGAGCAGCCCCGCGTCTGGAATGATGGTAATCATCCCGCCAAGGCCAAGACCGGCTCCCTCGAGGAGCGCTAGGCGCTCCGTGTCCCGAATCAGTATTTTGGCAATAGCATCCAAACGCGCCACCGGCACCAGGTGCATGTGCCGGAAGTCCGTCACTGCAAGGCCGTGTTTCTTCCTGAGTTGCCGCCTGAACTCCTCCCGGTTGATTTCGATCGAGCGCAGGCCGGTAACGAGTCCAAGGCGCGCAAACCGACCGAAGGCTCGTCCTGCCACCGAGTTGTGTAACCTTCCCATGCCTTTAAGCATCGTACGGCGGTTAGAATCCGCAGGCAACCCCCCGGTTGTGCCATAGTGCTTAAGCCGCTGGGAGGGAGAGTTGCTCAAGTGGCGGCAGTAAGCCTCGCGTACTACTTGACGCAGGAAATCTTTTGGGTAAACTGCTTTTTTCTCTATGGCCACGTTGCCACAAATCGTTCCCTCAGAAGTCGTGCACGACTTCGACTTTCCGCAGCGAGAGGCGGCGTTTTTCTACGGACTCTTTCTGCGCGGCCATTCCGCGGAAAAATTGCGGCGAGACATCGAAGTGCCCTCAATCGTCCTGGCAAAGTGGCACCGCGAGGCGGAACGCGAGCCGGAACTCCGCGATATATTCACTCGCATGGTGGAATACCGGCGTCATGTCTTAGCAATCTTTGATACTTTGGTTGGCTCAGACGTTCAAAACCACCGTTTGCAATAATCCCTTCGAGAAACCGACTCCCGGCTCCGCTTGCACACAAGTCTGCCGCCCGATCATTGCGAGTCAGATTCTCTTGGGGGGACCCTGTCCTTTCGGTCAGGCCAAAAACTGTCAGGCAACTCTTCGCTTACTTTGCGATTCTAACCGCAGTCGGGGGACAAGTCTCTCAAAATGAAGGGGATTCCGCGATTGACGGGCAGCCTGTCAGGGCGTAGAATCCAATCGTCCTAGGAGTTGAGGTGTGCTAATGCCACGGGTAATTCGTGCCCTGATTGCTACTGCATTCTCGCTTGTTATCTTTATTCCAGCAGTATCCGCACAAGAGGCCCAGGATCCCAATAATCCTCCGGCTCCTCAGACGCTCACCAAAGAGCAGCGGAAAGTACAGAAGCAAAAAGCACGCAAAACCCTCAAGGAACTCGATAGCCAATACAGGCAATGGCTGAACGAGGATGTCATCTACATCATTTCGCCGGAAGAGCGGAATGCCTTCCTTCAGCTTGATACCAATGAAGAGCGCGAGCAGTTCATCGAGCAATTCTGGCTCCGGCGCAGCAGCAATCCCGATCTTCCGGACAACGATTTCAAAGAAGAGCACTATCGCCGCATCGCTTACGCCAACGAACACTACGCTTCCGGCATTCCGGGATGGAAGTCTGACCGCGGCCGGACTTACATCATGTGGGGTCCCGCGGATGAGGTGGATTCCCATCCGACAGGCGGAACGTACGACCGGCCCATGGAAGAAGGCGGCGGGTCGACAACCACCTACGCCTGGGAAAAGTGGCGCTATCGCTACTTGGAAGGCATTGGTGAAAACGTAGAAATTGAGTTCGTTGATCCGAGCGGCTCTGGCGAATACCACCTCACTATGGATCCCTCGGAGAAGGACGCTCTGCTCCACGTTCCAGGAGCGGGCTTGAGCTTACTGGAATCCATGGGCATGGCTTCGAAGACGGACCGGTTCACGCGCTCCGACGGCACAAACCTCCCGACTGCGCTGGGTGGTACTCCCGCAAGCATGGACGAGTTTAGTCGGTTGGAACTCTACGCCAAGATACAGAAACCGCCTGAGGTCAAGTTCAAGGATCTGGAAGCGATTGTGACGGCGCGGATTGTGCGCGATCAGCTCAAATTCAACTGGCGCACGGATTTCCTGAAGGTAACCAACGACACTGTGTTGGTTCCCATCACGATTCAAGTGTCCAACGGCCAGCTTTCCTTCCAAGCAAAAGATGGTATCCATTCCGCCACGCTTAACGTTTTTGGGCGCGTCAGCACGTTGACCGGCCGCGTGGTTCAGACTTTCGAAGAGCCTGTCGCTAAAGACTTTCCGGATTCACTGTTCCAGCAGTCGCTTAAGCTGCAATCGATCTATCAAAAAGCCGTTCCTCTCCGCCCCGGCTTATATCGCTTGGACATAGTGGTCAAGGACGTTCAGAGCGGAAACGTCGGCGTGGTGAACACCCGGTTGGCCGTGCCGCGTTACGAGGACGAGAAGCTGGATGCGAGCACCCTCATTCTCGCGGATCAACTCGAGCACGTTCCCGCCAAGCAGATTGGCACGGGACAATTTGTTTTGGGCTCAACCAAAGTGCGCCCGCGCTTGGAAAGCGACTTCACGACGGCTGATCGTTTGGGAATCTATCTCCAGGTCTACAATCTTAAGCCGGACGAAACGACGCACAAGTCCAACGCCACGTTTCAGTTCACCGTTAAGAAGGGTGCCGAGCAGGTGCTGCAATTCAAGGAAACGTCGGCAGAGATGAAGCAGACCGGCGACCAGGTCACCATCGAAAGATGGTTGCCGCTCTCGTCGCTTGCGCCCGGCAAGTACACGATCGAAATTGATGCCACCGACGGCATTTCGAATCAGTCTATTTCCAAGACAGCTGATTTTACGGTAAGGGGCCCACGGGAACCGACCAAGGCGGCAGCCAACACGGTTCCGGGGAGGTAACTCGAAGTGATCAAAGGACAGGTCCGAATCGTGGGGGCACTCGTCCTAGCCGTGGCGTTCTCATCCTTGGGAGCGAATCCGGCAGCGGCGCAATTGAAATCCGTTCAGGGGATTCTGTCGGGAGTGGTTCGAGACGCTGCTGGCACGCCTCAAATGGGTGCAAGCGTGGAAGTACTCCCCGAATCTGCCGCATCCGCCGCACCGCTTGAATTTTTCACAAACACTAAGGGACTCTTCCGTGGCGAACGCCTTGCTCCCGGATTTTATACGGTGCGCGTTACGCTGGCGGGATTTCTTCCCACGCTCGAAAAGCACATCCGCATCAGTGCCAATCTCACAACCCTTGTCCGCATCCAGCTAGAATCAATGTTTGCTTCCCTCGAGCAGTTGCGGCGCGCTCCTTCTGCTGCAGGCGCTGAACCGGATGATTGGAAGTGGGTCCTTCGCTCGGCGAGCTCTGTGCGTCCGGTTCTTCAGTGGGTCGAACAATATCCTTTGGGCGCCGTTAATCTCGACTCGGAATCAGTTCCTGCGGAGTCGGCGCGCGGTCGGTTGGAATTTACGGACGGCGCTCGCAGGCCCGGCTCGGTATCCAATCTTCCCGCCAGCCCCACAACCGCATTTGCCTACGATCAGCAACTTGGCCAAACCAGCCGGCTTGTGCTTGCCGGCCTCATGAGCTATGAGGGCGATTCCCCGGCTGGTGGGATCGCCACAGTATGGCTCCCGTCTGGTTCGCTCGGCGCTGGACCCCACACGGCACTCGTGCTGCGCGAATCGAAGCTAGGTGCTGTGGGCCCTACGTTCCGCGGCGTCCGTATCGATCAAGGCGGTTCCATGGTTTTTGGAACTCGCGCCATCCTTGAATACGGCGGTGAATATGTTTTGGTCGGTCTTGGACGTCCAGCCTCTTCCTTGCGTCCACGCATGCGGCTGGACGCGCGAATCTCTGACGATTGGGAAGCTTCCCTGATTTTTGCATCCATGCCAACTGGCCCAGAACCTTTGGAAGCAAATGACGGACAGACAGGAAATACCTTGGCGGCCGCATTGAGCGAACTAGACGCCTTTCCTGTCCTAATGTGGCGGGGTGGCCGTCCCGTTCTGGAAAGCGGCTTTCACGA
>Ga0210402_10004604_pt1 | contig 12529 bp, 15 predicted proteins | sample IncBWC7MmetaG_FD_161055 | JGI IMG/M metagenome (GOLD analysis project Ga0210402, IMG submission 161055) | Forest soil microbial communities from Barre Woods Harvard Forest LTER site, Petersham, Massachusetts, United States - Inc-BW-C-7-M | ecosystem: Environmental > Terrestrial > Soil >...
CGTTCAATTTGGCGGGAGAGAAGGATTAGGAGAATTAGGTAGGTGATTGCGGCTGTTCCTGCATCTGAATAAAGTCCCACAGTTGGAACATTAACGACGCGGTGTAGTTGGGAAAGAAGGAAGGGAACTTGCAAGTTGTAACTTTGCGGAAAAACGTCCTTGACCTGAAGAGATTCATTTATCGGAAAAATGTATAATCCGTGACATCAGAGAGAACTGACCTGAGTCCCTCCGTATTCGTAACTTCATACAAGACTCCACACTCTTTGCTAACAAGCAATCCACCGATAGACAACTTGGGTGTAGCAACAGTCCATATTCCCGTTGGTTTCTGGATCTCATCTTCAAGCTCTTGCATGAGAGCTTCTGAGACTTCCACCCAGTCGATCTGGGCGTAGAGGGTAAACGGGCAAGTTGATTTTATGACTTCATCTGATTGCAATCGCAGAAAGAATTAACGATCAACATTTAAATACCACGCCTGAAAATGGGGGAAGGAAGAATACGAACCAGTATTGGAAGACTCTTGGTCTATTATACCCCCGTCGATCAAGTTCTTCAGTTTAGTTATGCGGGCGGACAGTTCAGGTTCGATTAGTCGTGCAGTTTCGTTTTTGTACGCTTCTGGCACAAGTGACGGTAGTAGCCGTATGTCTGTATGCCGTCTAGGTAGAGAAATATCTCATCGACATGCTGTGAGCATATACGATTCACATACCCATTGGGTTCAGCAAATCCATATATGGATCCATTGGCAACAAAATGGACGCCTTCGAACTCTAGTCTCAGGTCTTCCGAGGTATTAGCATCCGTGAGCTCAATCCTGCCCTGCTCATGCATATCACATATTATTCGCCAATGCATCAAATATATCAAACCTACATGGACCAAAGCAATATCTTCCGATACATTCCCATTTCCGCTGGTTTGCAGCGGACGTTTCTCCACAACGCTCAAAGCAACTTTATTCGAGGCGGTCCAGTTCCAGGTGCCTACCCTGTTGACGAGGTCCGTCATATTGGTGCCGGCCATGTAGCTTTCTGCCATTGGTTCCCATATAGCTGGCGTCGAGCTGTTCGAAAGGTATGAAGGCGTAATGTTGTGGTATTTGGCATCCCCATGGATGAAACCGGTGATATTGGAATAATAAGAAGCCCTAGCTGGATCAAGCTTCCCGCCACGAAGTGTGAATGAGTCTAGCAAGGGTGTCACAGCGGGATCTCTGTCTGGCTGCATCTTAATATGAGGGGACCGGTAAGTCGGGCAAGAGACGAATAGAATACTGACGACAGTAAAGTTGGAGGCAGTTCCATTCATCCATGCCGTATAATTGGACAATTGGTATGTCAGAGAGCGTAAAGCATCCTTGTATTGATGTCTTGCCAGGAATTCGTCCCCGTTACGGTTTGTGATAATGAAGAGCACAAAACTGATGAAGAGGAAGGATGTAATTGAGCTGCGCTGCCCTTGCGGTCGTGTGGCGGCTGGAATCCCGCCTTCCTCGCCGCGGGTTGGGTCGTCCATGCCGCGTTGAGACCGGTATTTCTAGCTAATAAGACTGGCTTAGGTCGAAGTTTTCAGCCGGAGCCTGAAATCCCCTCTAAAATAGACTGGCCGCCGCCAGCACGTTATCGTGACCCGACACAAAACGCAAGGAAATCATAATCTCACCCACACAAGGCCAGATCTAATGTGGAACTGAAGAAGACATATATAGTGGAGTACTTGAGCTAAGGGGCGCGCGGTCGCACAATTCATCTTCGATATAGAGAATCCGCATACAATTGATCATGAATGTTCCTAACAACAATGCATATGTACCTAACCTGGGGTACAAGGGACGGTATGTACACCAAGTGACACGAGTACGCCTACCAGAGGACAACTCAAAAGTTAGAAATGGACCCGACATTTCAAGAAACCCACTTACTAATAACACCCAAATTCATTGATTATCCTCCATGGCTTCATCCTCGGTACTTTGCAGACGTACTGGAGTCCAGATCAGGTCACTCCAATTTCTTACAAAAAAGGTATATTACTTAGACGCAATGCCTCCTCAAGTTGTGGACCAGTTTGAGAATCATCATCGATGCCAGATTTGTTGCAGTTTCGGGGAGCTCTTCCAAGCAAGATTTGGCGGCCAGAAGTTGCTCCCTCATGTAAAGCACACTACGACGCTGCCACTCGACGAAGGCAATCGTTTCTCCGTACCGATGTTCAGCGTACCAGACCCTGGCTTTCAAATCGTTGAACCGCCTTCCTTTCCCCGAATTTCTACCGACTGGGGGATATCGGATAATTTACCGAAACATGTGAGGTATCCGCCGTTCTTGCTACGTTTTGTTCACTGACAGATATTGTCCAGAGAGTGCATGAGAGCCGATGAGCTCCTGCTGCTGATCAAGGAGTACAATCTAAAGTTAAGGGCCAGAAATAAACGTGGCTATCGCGAAGTGCTGAAAGAATTCAGCAAAAGATCGAACGAATGGGACTTGTGAATTTCCTGTCCATCTGAAAGCCGCACCATGTTGATCAAAAGACAGGAAAGAACAGCCTCCTCTTCGTCATCACAAAGGACCTCACAAGAAGCGACAATGCGGTCCAGATGATCCCAGCGGAGTAGAAGACACTGCGACTCCCCATGTCAAGCGGGTCAGAGTCTCTACTGCTCGTCGAGAGCAACTCGTGCACGATGGTGGTTCTAGAAGTAGTCGAACTGTGCCAAAACGAACCTCCGCTCAACAGGAGGAACTCCTTACTTGGGTGGATAAGTTTCTCGATTCCCGGGTTCACCACCTAATTTCGCGAGAGTTAAGGCTCGGATCGTTGTGGAAAAGAGTAAGGCAGGCGGGGTCGACACAGCCTCAGGCAGATCCACAGACCAAGCGAGTTCTCCCATAAAGGCACAACTGAATGGAATAGAGGTAATGTTGCAGCAGATCGTATCCCGTCAGCACGCAGACTTCACTCTGAATCCATCCGAGTCCGTAAACCGATCTGAGTCCATAAATCCTTCCGAGTCCGTCGACGCTTCGCATGTGATGACTGAATCCATAACTATGTCGTATTCACGCCGGGAGATGTTGAGGTTAGCCAACAAGATCGTTCTCTTTTCCAAGGAAGGCATCCCCGATCCTCCAAATATGCCATTCTCGCAGGACATTGCAGAGCTTGACAGCGTATGGGACGATTTATCACCACAATGGCGCAACTACTAGCACCTCTCAGGATGTGACGGTGTCACTGATCACGGGAAAGTTGTTATACTAAATAGTCACATCCAAATCAAGTTGAAGAACCACTGGCATGTCGCTGTTTGACCAGCCAGGAAGCCGCCGCTGGACTCACTTTCGTTCTGCTCTACAATTAGCAATACAGCGCTCCGCGCACAAATGGACGTGTGTATCCATACACATCTCCTGTTACACCATGTTGGGCTGATTTGTTTCCTTAGGTTTGAAGATTTTGCAGAATGCTTTCCTCTCTATGTCGAGGAAGAGAGGAATGGCTCATCAGCAATATTTAATACTATCTCTGAGCACATTGAACGTCAGAACTCTGTATGCCGTCACGTTAAAATTCGGTGCAATGACTGACCGTTGTGCATCGCCAGACTGACCTCGATAAGCTGTTCAAAGAATACGATGTGCAGGAGAACATCGACATCTTGCACACTATCGTGAATCAGGCGAAAGAGCGGAAAGCTAAGGGAGATATTGGGAAGGATGTGTGGCGGGAGGGCTTAAAGCCTCGCGCTGCTGTTTGTGCGAGAACAGTGCCGATGCTAGAGGCTGAGGCTAAGAAGCTTCGTAGTACGCTGGCCGCCGTAAGCATTTTTCTTTCTTCCTTTCGCTATTTGCTGAACTCGGTTGTTGATATTACTCTTTTAATTCTGTTGCAGATGGAAGACGAGAACCAACGTCTTCAGGCTCAATTGGAGGATGACGTGAGAGCAACTAACGAGTCGCATGACGGAGTCATAGAACTCATGGACAAACTCGACAAAGTACAATTTCCTTTCCTTCTCCTGATTTCTTGTTTAAATGTTCGATTTCCAGGTTCACGAAGAATGGATGAAACTCCCAATGGGCGAAATCGAAGCGTGGACAGTTCGGACAGCAGAATCAGCAAAGCCAATGCAGCGTTCATGATTCCTTGGACCCCCCTATCCAAACTTCATTCGTCTCACATGATATCTATGGTTCCATCTGTTTTCAGATTTCCCCCTGTATCACTACTGACTTCTGCCGTGTAAACAATACAAGGAAGATCCGATTTGTATCCTTTGTCGAACCTCGCTTTTGGAGGAACTGGACCGTCCTATTACTATTACCAAGAGCACTACCGTGGAGTCTGTCTTTACCCTTAGACCATCCCAGTCATCTTGATGCCGTTCAGTCACCAGTTGGTTTGTATGCATATACATTCGTCATTCCGCGAGCGTGGTTGTATGATATCAATGGTCACTCTTGTAGTTATCCTGTGTTATTGAACTACAAACACCGTCTCCGTCGCTGCGTATCAGGTCAAGGTCCGAGCTATAACTTCATAATCCAACATCCTACGTTCCAAGTCCGAGAAAAGAAGGACCTGAGCTGGACTTGCAAAAATACATGAAGATAACCTATATGCTGAAGTTCGCTCCCGATAACTTGTCGCGGATGTAGTCGCCCTCGTAGACTGTCAGACATACTGGCATCATGATAACTTATAATTAAATAAAACATTATATGAGACATCATCGTATAAGCATCCTGGTAATCGGGGTCTTGCTAAGAATGTGTGCCCACAAAACCTAATTAATGAACCCACGAAGAGAAACGATGAAATCAACGAAATTGAGCCATGCCAGTGCCAGTGCGGCCACGGTGGTACATTCAAAGCTTTCAAGTTCTCACGGCAGACTGGCATCCGGACATGAACCGTAGCCTGAGTCTCAGCAAATTCTCAGGCTTATTTTCCGACTAGGAGAAGCACCAATCTCTTCACGCTTTATGCTACCGTCCTTCACAACCTTGCTTGCCTCGTGCTAGTATGGTGAATTCCGAGTCCTGTCCCTGGTTCGATCATGGTGTTGTAGTGGACGATGGAGTCCCAACACCTTACTTACGGCTCGCACACCTTGGTTGATGGAATAATCCTGATTCGGGTCTTTCTCTGCGCAACCCTCTTTGTCTTGATAGTCTTTTTCCAAGAGCTCTACTTTCGGAGATCGTCTGAAACAACGTCACCCATCAACAGGATCGGGAACTTGAATCACTCAAGACGGACACGATCCTCCTTCCCATGATGCTGAACGATCAGGCTGACCGATTCCATTCAATTCCACTTGATATCCGTGACCCTCTTCGAAGTTGACTCTCCAATTGCTGCTCGTCAGCGGACGACTATGGTCCAGGCTTATGGATCTATATATCGCGCTCAATGTCAAGGTCAAACCCCCGACTGTTTTCATCCTACATCGAAGTCATATCCATCACTGCGAATGTGTTTTACGATCCTGCTCTACCAAGAGTACGCATGTGGCCACCAATGCATCACGAGGCGGCAGAAGGTGCGCAGTATGTTTAAGGCTCATTCGACCCGACTCCAGCTATACCAGGTTGACTGTAACAGCGAAAAATGTGGACTAAGTCAACTGCACATGTCGCAACCTCACGACTGTGATGCGACGTGTGCCCACAGGTAAGAGTTTAGGATCTATTCAGCCACGCGACGTCGAGTTCACTATCAAGTTCAGAATGCTACCAGATCAAGCAATGGTCACGAATAAAGTGGCAGAGCGGTGTGATGTGTGCCGTTATGGTGGGAATTGATTTTTAGGGCTGGTATTGAACAACTTGGGGTACTTTCTGTAAGAAACGCAAATGAACAAGTTTTAGTATGCTGACTGGATCTCAACTTTAATATAAGGTTGGCCCTTGAGGCCGCTCCAAAGTACAATCATTGTGGCATCCGGCATCCCCTGAGTCCGGTAAGTGTTTTTGAATCTGGAATCTGCTCTTGGCTAATGACAGGTGATCGTTTCTGCGGTGATGATAATACTCTGTCCTCAGTCGCAGTACCAACTTGTCCAAAGATATTGCCCATTGATAGATGTCAATACAATTCTCAGGACCGTCCAGGCGTGTCAGAAATAATCCACGCGGATAAATTTTATCCCATGCAGAGGATCGTCGCAGCCCCACTTGGTCTTTGCATAGTCTTCTCGAAGGCAGCCAACCCAGCGTCCGTTAGTGGAATGGGACCCTGTCGCCTTGCTTACAATGCATGGTAGAATCCCCATCACAGACAACACAGCCTTAGGCCCACTGGTCGCTCCTGGACGGCATTGGTAAATTCTAACTTATCCCTTCCTAACTGGACATATACAGAGGTTCGCTCTCCATTCGTAGCGACTTTCTTATACGGGCGGAAATCTTTGCTCAAGGGTAGCATGCGATGGAACTCGAACCCATTTACCTATCTAACGGTGTCACGGTCGTACTGGATGGCGACCCATTGCCGATTACATACTAGTGCACTTTGTGCCCTCATGACCACCACTCGGACATCAACACGAGCCTCGTTGTACCGTATTTACAAGACACATCGCCACAAGACAACCATGTATATCTTCCCTGAGGTTTTGATAACTTCTCCTGAATCAACAATGATCCGCGTCCAGAGTGTTCCAGCCATGCGAACTGTGCCATATCCTCTACTCCGCATTCCATCAATTCCAGAATAGGAACGATGGGGAAATAATATTGGACTATCCCAGAACTTGTATGTTAGCGAGCGGTACGGGATCCATAATTCCCCATCAAACCATCCTAACTTCAGCGCTCTATCTGACACAAATAAAATATGAGAGGTTTGTACGACGAGGGAAAGGCTCACCTGAAGGATTTATGTAGGGCTAGGGTAAGTCCCGTTCGTCACCCTCTAAAACATTGAGTAGGTCCTTTTTCCCGCTCATTTCGGTCCAAATCGAGATTTTTTTCCAGCCGAGGTTGTCGCGGTAGCATCCAATATCAAAATCCTGTCGAAGCTTGCCCGTCAAGTTCGCATCTCGTGTGTTTAGTTCATGGGTTAGAGAGCGGAACCCGCCAGAAGCGCCTTCTCGGAACCAATTTTCTGGGTATCTTTCTAGGCCAGGATTTCTTTCGGACGCTTGTCACGAAGTCCAAAATGAAGAATATATTGACGCGAATTATGTAAATCGTCTCATGTTTGTTAAGTATTTTCATTGTCTTGTGTGCCGAATACGCTCATTCTTGGATGACTTATTCAATCGCCATTAGACTTCCATGACAATTACGCGGTTGGATTCGTGGCCGAAACCGCAACACAGTCCTCATTTGGTGGACGGCGATCATACATGTGTCTTTTGAACTGTCATTTAATTCCGCAGATCTCCCAAATCCAGCACGGAATATGGACTAGGGTTCGTATGGTGAAGATAAGAAAACCATGCATCGTTCCCAATGGGCCTATTTGATCAACGCTCGTTCTTTCTCATGTCGATCCGCAATATCGTTGGGATGCACTCGTGGTCATGCATGGCCCGGGCTTGCAGTGACTTTTTCGTCACCTCTGGCTCAGATATATCGATTCTGCTGTATCCATACACCGAGATGATCCAATAGTTTGGCGATTGGAGTGGATCACGTCGCATCACTGCTCGACGAATTTTTCGGACCTTCACACACTTGCTTCCTGCCCCGGTAAACATCGAGCGGAATCTCATCGACACTCATGACTAGTGACTTCTTTGGCGAAAATTTAGCTTCTGGTTATTGATCAGAATCATCAGATACTTGGCTTCAAAAGGATTTGAAACCCCAGATACATTATTTCTACTCACTGGCGTGGCGTTCAGCCTCGAGGCTACTTGTCCGGTGCGTTAATGTTCATGTTCGATTTGTTTTTATTTTTATTTTTCCCAAGTCCCAAATTTGAAGTGTCCGCTCTCTTGGTACTATCGTGGGCCGACCTATTTTCGGGTAGTTCTGCCGGCAAAAGTGGCAAAACGGCGATTGCCAAGGGTAGCAAAACTCAGCGAAACATTCTTTGGCTTCTTTGCAGGGTTCACAGTAACTAGAAGCAATGGCAAAAGTATTCGTTGTGATAAAACACCTCCAGAAGACATAAGTTCACCGATGCCCCCTAACCCAATGATGCTAACTTCCTCTTCGAATGCTGTAGGTACCAATCCACAATCGACACACCCCAACTCCTCAAAATCATAAACGTTGCCTTCGAGATCTTTCCTACCATCCAATTCATCATCCAATCCCTCCTGGGCCACCTCTTTCTCGAGACTGTCAAATGCCTCATCATCAATCTCATCCAAACTAATTGCTTCCACACCTTTAAGGTAATCATTAGCATGTGCAGCTTCAGCAGCAAGAGATACGAATCAAGCCAAATCATGATTAGTCTCGGGTTGGACGGATCTTTTCAAGTGTGTGTCGACGATACTTAAAAGGGCTTCCCAGCGGCGCAAGCTCTTTGATAAACTTAAAGAGGTTGCAACGTTAACGTTTGATAGTTTGACTTCAAGTTCTGCAGTTTTGGCATGTGGCAGAACCGCAGAGTTCGGAGTTCTGCTAACACTCAGGCTAGCTCTTGAGCTTGAGAATTCCGGGTGACTACCGGTAACCTTCCTTGGTTGGTCTAACCAGATCCAGAATCACCTTTGCAACCCCCAGGTTCCAAAGGCTCAATCATTCAGGCTACGCTTTGGATTGGCAGTGCCTGCGCAGTTCAGAATCTCCAGGTCCCCGAGGAGCTGACTGGTGGTCAAGTGGCGGTCAAGTGGCGGCAGTCATTGGGCAGTCATGTCAAATTTTGTCCCCTACGCTCCATTTCCATTCCATCTTCTCGACAGAATCACCAGTCTCCTCGATCGCTCCGTATCCACGTATAAATGCAGAAGGAGAGATCCTGAAATAATACTCTACATATACCACTCTAGCTCAGCCATTTATGTATGTTGTGTTTCGACGGAACTGGTTCTAAGTTTGACGACGTCGACGTCTCAATCTTTTCATAACATCCAAATTTTACTCTGCTTAGAATTCGGTCCTGTTCGATGGGACTCTGCTTTATCTGACGTACTTAACCTAAGGTTATGGAATCTATGTACCTTGTCATCTGTCCCAAGTCCGTTTAGTCCTGACTATACTACCCTCTGATTTCAATAAGTAGACTCGTAACCAAGGGAAAGTCTAATACCAGATCTGCTTTCTTACGTAAGCACTTCCCACCCGTCTCCTGAGCCCCGTCACCGTGATACAGCTGGATTCTCGGCATCTGACTGTACCATATTTCTTTCATACGGCCTTCCTTGCTAGACGTTTTTGTCGGACAGCGCACCCCAATAATGAGCCCATCAATGACCGAGGACAGATATTCTTCAACTGCTTGGGACAGTGCCGATTACTCTGATTTCCAGCCATCTGCTCCTACCTTGTATCACCTTCCTCACCCACTCGAATCACCAGACTCGTCGATACCTCATGCGAAATCGACCTCACCCCCTCCCCGTTCGAGTACGGATTCAATTGGAAGATCCCCTACATCAAAGCACCGTGACAGCCCGACTGCCAACGGTGAAACACGCGAAGGCCCGTCGACCATTCCAAATGATACAGGCGGTCTCGTTGAACCAAGTTTCGATGAGAATGTGCTCAGGGCGTTGTGCGAATTGGACGTATGTCATCTTGTTCCGTTACCCTGTCTCCGCAGCTTAATCTCATGAACGTAAGTGTGGAGTTCCTCTTCTACTCGATCGAATCAAGCAGAACATGGTGTCATGTAGAGTGCGTAATTATTTTCCTTTGTTTTATTTGCCTCTCATTTCTGCTTCATTTGGTTCACCATAGGAAGCATCTATCTTCCTCAAGAAACGCGCGGTCATAGAGGAGGAGTACGCCAAGAACTTGCAGAAACTCTCTCGAGCTACTTCAGATGCTTATTCTATGAACGAGGGAAAGGCGGGGTATGCTTTCCATTTTTTCTCTCGTCATAATTATTTACGTCAACCACCTGTAGGTCGTTCGTGAATGCCTGGCAGTCGTCGATGAGAATCCACGATCAAATGGCGGAAAACAGACTTCAGTTCGCACAGCGCATCAACGAGATGGGTGAGGACCTTGCCATTCTTGCTAAGGAGGTGGACAAGAATCGGAAACAAGTATGTGATATTCATGCATAATCAGCCTGCTCCGCACTCCTGAATACCGAGTCAGACCAAAGAACTTGCGAGCCGCTATGAACGTGCCCTGCAGGAATCAGAAATTGCGACAGATAAAAGCAAGAACCGTCTCGACATCACGTCAGAAGAGCTGGAGCGTGTGTTACTTCAGAAAGAGGGTGAATCTTTCAAAGACAACGCCGTGCAAGTGAGGCCGGGGGGAGCGACCGGGAAGCGGGCAATTGGAAAGGCTGTTGCTAAAGGCGGGTTACTTTTGAAGGGAAAGAACCCCGGAAACGTTTGTCTCTGCATCTTCTTCGGTGGTTGCTACGTTCCGGCTCAATATACTTGCACTCACAGATTCAGAGGCAAGAGGACGACATCAGAGCACGCATGTCAACGGCATCGGATCTATATCGGAAATCCGTTACTGATACCCAGGCTATGAGACAAGAGTACTTCAACTTTCTATTACCACGGATACTACGCGCAAGTACTCAATCTACCGGTTTCTTGGCTATATTTAATTTCCTGCTTTGAACAGGCCCTCAAAGAGTGTACAGACGAAATTGACCTGGGGATTCAATATCATCTCACACGATATGCATTTCTCTATGAGAGCTTGGTCCTAAAGGATGGATCGACATTGGCTCCCCCTAGCGAAGAGGGTTTGGTGTTTCCCCTGCTCGCGATCAACGTATGATTAACTTTTTTTTGTAGGAGTTCCGTTGGTGCTCGGTCTCAAGGCAGTCCTTGAGCAGATCGACAATCGCACTGACTTCAAAATATTCATGCAGAACTATGCGTATGCTCGTGGTACCACCGCGCCTCGAGGGCCACGACGTGATGGTCCACCGGACGAGGGCTTCGTGAGTTGGCCCACCAAACTCTAGTTCGAGGACGAAGCTAATAACCTCCACAGCTACCTCCGCTGCCGACACACCATGCTGACAAAGTATTTGCCAAATCAAATTCGCTAAATGGTCACAACGTGCCACAGGTCAACGGCCGACCGACGTTCGGAGTAGATCTTGCACATCAAATGGCGAGGGACAATGTCGAAGTTCCGCCCATCATGGAGAAATGCTGTCAAGCGATAGAAAAGCACGGAATACTGTCCCAGGGCATCTACCGGCTCAGTGGGACGACTAGCAAGGTAGCAAACTTGAAGCAGCGGCTGGACAAAGGTTCGTTGTGCCTTCCTTGCTGTTCCTTCGTTCGCTTCAATTCAACCTTTTTGGTGGCATTCAGACCTGGATGCAGTTGATCTAGACGCGCCCGAGTGGTCATCGGATATCAACAACGTCACAAGTGTCCTCAAAATGTGGCTACGAGAACTGCCAGACCCACTGTTGACGTTCAATCTTCGTCAAGGGTTCATAGAAGCCGCAAGTTAGTGTAAATGCTTTGACTCCCCACTGTACCCCACTCATCAAATTCACAGAAATAGAAAATGATCGACTGAAACACATTCGATTGCATGAGCGGGTGAATGAGCTTCCGGACTCCAATTACGCGACACTGAAGTACCTTCTGGGTCATTTGCATCGGTATGGGCTGGTGGATCATTTTCGTTGCCTGATTGACAGACGATTTCTATAGGATAAACCAACAAGCGGCCGAAAACTCCATGTCGATGCAAAACCTTGCGATCGTTTTCGGTCCAACGCTTTTCGGCCAAGTCCTTCCCACCAATGGGCAAATGAACGGCGGCATGGCGGATGCTCCTCATCAGAATCAGGTCAGTTTCACAGGGATTCCCCTTGCATCCCAACTGAATCCATGGTGGACGGAACAGGCCATTGAGACAATCTTGAACCATTACACTGACATTTTTGTCGACGAGTCAGAGTAACCTCTTGACCGTCGAGCTTATATCTGGTCTGATACCCAGACTTTGTCTAACATGCGCATGCCATGGTCATGGACGCTACCCTTACCCCTTTGTTCACCACTTTTTATTTACATCAGCAGGTATTTGGAGTGTATTATTCTATCCCATTGTATAAGACCATTATTGTCGGTTATTCGGGCATGTATTCGGGTATGTATTTGGGATATCCGAGCATGATAAACGGAGAACATGCCGTCGGGCTTTATTACACTTTCAGCGATTTGATGGAAAATCCTGAATCGGTGTTGTATCCTCCTAATACAAAACGCAATCATGCGCCATAGCTTGAAATTGCCGGCCTCTGGCAGAAGTAGGAGATTGAAGGCGCAAACTGGACCTGCAAAGCAGCCAACCAAAATGATGAACCTGTATGGGGTAGACTACAAAACTACGCCAAGACAAAACGTCGGGCGGGATGACCAGACAACTTCAGACTCCCGAGCTCTCGG
>Ga0210402_10004605_pt1 | contig 12528 bp, 18 predicted proteins | sample IncBWC7MmetaG_FD_161055 | JGI IMG/M metagenome (GOLD analysis project Ga0210402, IMG submission 161055) | Forest soil microbial communities from Barre Woods Harvard Forest LTER site, Petersham, Massachusetts, United States - Inc-BW-C-7-M | ecosystem: Environmental > Terrestrial > Soil >...
TCTTCCTCATAGTCTTCCGGTTCTGAAACTTGGGCGAACTCGGCGAGAACGGGGTCGATGATCGATCTTCGGGCATCTTTGACAAATTTCTGGAGATCGGACAGCTCCGATCGTTGGTTTGTGTGTGGTTGGTTTCGCTGGGCGTAGGTATGACGAGAGGTTAGTGCAAGGGTTTGGAGTGGAGTCGGGTCTGCAAATCGATCTCTGTTCAGTGGTTCCTCCAGAGGCAAGCTCGATTATTTAAATACCATGAGCAGCATACACAGACCAGTCAAGGTTCTCTGGAATACTGGATAAACAGTCTATCTGTTCGCTCAGCTTGAAAACACCCCCATTCAACTACGCTTGTTAGTTCGGGTACTACGACTCAGATTAGAAGACGGAGACGTACTTCGTGGCTCAAATCCGACACCAAACTATTCGAATGAGCGATAGTCTCACTTTTGAGCTTCTTAAGTTGTTCTATGTCAGACTGCGTACGAGCGAGTAAGGTCCTTTGCTCATGTATGAATGTCGAGAGCGCCTCGAGGCTGCATGACAATTAGCGGGAAAATATCCAAACGAATAGGTTGTGCGTACATCTGGGCGCGTTTATTTTCCATTGAAGTTGGGCAGTCATTGATCGAGAAGAGGGAAGAGGGAGTTGAAAAAAGTATTGGATGAAGTTTCTGTCTGTTACGTTTCCCACGCAACCACTCTCAATTCTATCTCCAATTTTTTTTCCACCAGTGCTGTCCTCCAATTTCTTTGGCGTACTGGATTACTGAAGCAGACATAATGATCTAAACCCTAGGACCGCTGGGAATAACCTCCAGGAACTACTACTGACCCGGACGCTAAGGACCAACCTGGAAGGTCGTCAACTGAAACCCTGTGGCTCGCATCCTGGGGACTGGGTAGATTCCAGAGAAACCGATGCTGCTCGCTCTTCTGCTAGAAAATATTCGATTACAATATGGTGTTACATCTGGTCTCCAAATTTGGTCCAATCGTGATGGCCTACTCAGGTCGACGGCAGTGGCTGCAGTATGTTGGTATGTAGGAACCGACAGCTTTCTCCCACAACCCAGGGTCAGCCATGCCTTGAATTACTAGGCGCTGGGATCGCAAGATGAAGTTACACTGTTATACTATTACTAATCCGAGGTGACGGATCTTGTCTTGTTTTGTCTTCGTCGAACCATGGAAGCACCAGACCCTACATATCGGACATTACACCCAGCGGGAACGCTCTCTGCCGAAGCTCAGGCAAGGACAATTGTTGGCTTTCCCTGTGAACCCACTGACACCTAGCGGGATAGTGAGTCTATTTGTTCCCTCAATCTCAGTTCAAGCAACTGCAGACAAAGAGCACGTTCATGGGTTGATACGCATACAGTGTTTAGGTCGACTTTAAAGTGGATTCTGTTCGCCATCCTACCAGATTGCCCGTCGTTGAAGACCGTCGAAGACACGAATTCCCTTGTGAACTTGGGACCAGTCACCTGAATTTGCATAAACGCCAAATGTGAATTGCACGGGCTTGACATGAACTGTGCTAGCGCCGCCCTTGCTTAAATGAGGCAGAAACTACACCGCGTAACGATGGGTCTGCGGTTAAAGGTGTGCTCTGTTGGACTGCCTTCCATAGAATATACCAGCGGACATCCCGATCTGAACTTTGAAGATGTATTGCGGATGGGAAGTACACTGGCCCACTGGCAATGCCCTGGGAAATACATGTAGACCTACTTTCAAGGATGTACCAGATGGTAGATCACAGCCGGGGAAAAAAAGGCCAAGATAAGTAACTCAGGTTCTCTCACCGCTCTGACTCATTACCCAATTCTACTGACACCAGCATTTCGAATAGACGCTAGGTCAGATAGGCTGAAGGGAAGGCGGGGGATGTACAATGGAGAGACTCGAACTCGGAAAGACACTTGGGGAAGCGATCAATTTGAAGCTGAGGCGCTCGGCTCGACTGACAAATACATGTGTAGGAATTCGAGAGTACTAGAGTAGCATACTTGCGAGATGATATAGAGATGAGAAATGGATGGGCAGTGTGGCAAGGGTGAAGATATTTTGCGAGGTAACACAGCTATATGATGTTCTAATACTATGACCGTTCCAGTAAACCGGAGTATAGCATGAACGTAGACGGCCCACTGAGGAGAAATTGCGTCATCAGTTGCTGGAACATGAATGCATGAATGCATGAGCGCCGAGCTGTAACGTGTGTGCATGTATGGATCCGGTTCCGAGTCGTGGCTTCACTAGTTCAATGGGTCGTCACGTTCTTGCAAATGCGTGACAGGTCGCGACCGTGACAAATCTCGCTTCCCTTAGTACTAAACCAAAGCCCGGGCCTAAAGGACCAATGAATGAGAACGAGGTCATAGAGCTATCTTCAGGCGAATCTGATGGGGAACCTTACATCGACAGGCGCACAATTCTTGAACCAGTCATCAGTAGAGTTGTCGACGCACTCGGCGGTTACGAAGCAGGGACCTACAGACTTGGTGATGAAGTGAACGGCTGTCTCAAGGACCTCAAGAAACTATGGCGGAAGGACGACACTGATGACGAACGTACTGTCGCTCGCATCTTCTGGGAAACCCGCGTCTTGCCTAATGATCTCGTCCCTATTTTGTTGGCGACTGCTGGGAAAGGCTTGGTGGAGGATAAAAGGGCCATAGCGTGCGCGGATTTGATGACGGCGATGACCTGGCCCATTGATATGGCGGAGGAGCTGAAGGAATTGGATGAGGAGCTGGATAAAGGCACCGACTACACACAGCTCTTGCAAAGTCATCTCCACTACAAGGCAGCACTTCTGAAGCCCGGTGTCATCCAGGCCCTGTTTGGAATCATGTTGCCTCCGCTTGCCAAGCATCCAAAGGAAAGGAAGGAGCGAGATGGACAGATTATTAATGTCGTCTTGCATCTCATTCGAAATATGGCGTTCATCAAGGACCTGCCGCTGAATATGCACCTCAGTGCTGACCAGGCTGAGTTCTCGTCGTTGCAGACGAAACTTATACGTGCTTTGTCCGAAACGCATACATTACAACTTCTATTGACGGTTGCAGCGAATGCCGCCAACGACCCGTTGCTCAATGGCTGGAATACTCTGGTTCTCGAGATTTTCTATCTCCTATTCCGAGGCATTAAGCCGTCTTCGCTGACCACGGACCAAGCCAAGGTGTGTGTCTAATCTTGTTGTTAAAATCCTCTACGCATATCGTTTTATTGTGTTCAAAGCAACCGACGGAGAACCTGCATCGTCTCCTTGCCGCCGAAGAGCGATCGCGGCGAGATTTCGCTCGCAAAGCTTCTTCCCGTCACTCCCGTTTCGGAACCACTATTGCCGTGAAACTAAATCCCAACAAAAAACCTCACCCACCAAATGACGAGGATCGGGGAAACGAGGCCAATTCGGAACCATCCACAAGTTCGCAGTCCTTCGTGCTCCATCGTCAACAGGCTATCAGTCGCGAGGCGGGGAGTATCATGGATATGACCAAACGACAGCACTCGAAGAAGGCAAATACGGCAGATGAACTTGCTCGAGAGGACAATCTGTCGATGGAAGCAAAGCTGATCCTGCAGAACCTAGCGATAGAGTTCGTTGAGGCTTGCTTTAACCGTAAGTCTTCCTCTAATGTATGCGGCAATCTATCTTGACATTCCCAACTGCCAGCTTTCCTATCGGCTTTGTTGAAAGACATCAGGTCGGAGCGAGCTAAGATCACTGAAAAGGACAACCTTCGCCTTCTATATGTCACGAAATGGTTCTTAGAGTTCTTTCTTTCTATGCAGGCCAAGGAAAAGGCGAACAATGTTAGAGTGGAGAAATGGGGATTAGCCTTGATTGCGGAAGTAACTGAGCGGGGATGGATAGTATGGGTATTGAAGCGCATGCGGGAGGCTGTCGAAGAGAAGGTATGCATATTGCAGTTTAGACCACGACGAATACTAATTGTGAATATCATCAACAGCCAAAACTCTGGACAGAGCTCCAAGCGGGCATCGAATGCTTAACCCAGTTACTGCTCCTCATTGACAACATGTCCTCGTCAGAAATAGCCGATCCGGCCCTCAACGAAGCCGCAGACGTGCTGCAGCAACAATTAATTTACAACGGCGAGGTTCTGGACATCGCGTTCGAGAGTCTGCGTTCGTACAAGGAAGGGACGCAATCGTTGGCTTACCTTGATTCCAGCGTGTATCTAGCATATGCGCTGTTGAGGATGCTGGAGAGATGGGGGAAGACAAAGGGAGGGGATATGTATGTCAGGAAAAGGAAAGCAAAACGGAGACAACGTAAAGGTTGGTCGGCTATGGATTGTTTTTGTTGCGCTCGTTCGCGAAGATATTGACAAGTAAATGATAGGCAAGGGTGTAGGAGAAGAAGACGGTATCCCTGATGTCGAGGAGGAAGAAGTTGAAGTTGAGGAGGTGATACATGAAACAATGTTCACATTCGAGGCATTCGAGATGGTCAGTGCATTCCATTCAAGCTGTCAACTCTCACTGAAATGATCCAATGAAATCAGAAATTCGCCCATGCTGAAATCACGCATACCCTTTTGACCTATCTAGCACGCTACAGGGACTTCGCGTCGTCTGAAAATATGAGACGCGTAGTGAGTTTGATGCACCGACAGGCTGTCAGAGCTAAAGCAGAAGGTCTGTTCTTCAAGGTTCGTTTAACTTTTGACGCAGGATTCGGCCTTCGACTCGGGCTGACTTTTGTCTTTTCCTCTTTACGTAGGTTTCGACCTTGGAGTTGTTCAAATCGATCTTGGCAGATCAGAAATCGTTTCCACGAGAACAACCGTACAAGGACCTCGTGAACATGATCAACTTTATTTTGCGACAATTTTTCAAAGCTTTGGCTGAAGAACCATTCCTGGCCATTGAGGTGAGTGTTTCTTTTCGGACTTCCGTTCCGCCTTCGCCTCGAATTCTAAGTAAGCCGGACAATAGGCATTCTTTCCGAAAAATCGCGGTCATTGGAAGCAGTACTCGAGTTGGAAACCGGAGGAGAAAACCAAGAGGGATAAAAGAACTATCGAAGATACAAGATTCCCGCCTGATGTAACGGTCAAGAAGGGATACTCCTGGAGCGATCAGCTCGGGATTGCAATCGCTTCTCTTGTCGAGAAAGACCAGCTGGAATTGGTGAATTGGGTCAAAGATGTATGTTTAAACATAACCACAAAGAATGAGCTGTCTGACATCTATTGTGCGACAGATTCTGACATTGGTCATAGCTCAGCGGCAGAGAATTATTGAAGAGACAGACGCCAAGGATAACGATGATCTACTCGAAGATGACAATGAGACGAACCGCAACGCCACCTTGAAATTGGATGCCCCTTCCAACGAGGCACTCGCCAAACTAACAGACTACTGTGAGTAATTAATAAAGCGCTGATACCTCACTTGACCTTGAATATACAACCTAGTGATCCCATATCTCAGTGACGAGCACGCAGATGCTGCTACGAAGAATCCTCAGCTAAAGCTTCTCTTTCGCCTGGTAAAATTCTTTATTCAAGATGAAGGTGAGCCCGTTGTCTTGACTCCAGCAGTAATGACTAAGGTCCAAGTGCATAGATGCCGACGAGCTGGAGTGGTATGTCCCTGCGGGCATCCCGCCATCCGACCTGCAAAGTGCTCTCAATGTCATCGGCCAATTCATCGAGACTCCCTTCGACCTTGATGGCAAGAAGGCTTCCCAGCTATTGAGCAAGAAGACTCGACGCCGCAGACGGAGACGTTCCCCATCACCAGATTCTGATTCTGATGTAGTCCCAGATGAAGACCAGCCAAAGAAGAAGAAGATAAAGGAGAAGAAGAAGAAGAAAGAGAAGGAACAGTACAAGTCGGCTCAGTTCATCGAAGACAGTGACGAGGAATATGGTGATATTGACGCTTTCTTGGAGAAGGAGAAGGCAATGAGGGAGAAGGCTGCCAAGGCTGCCGCTGCTGCGGGTGGTGGCCGAATTGGTACCATGAAACCAACAGGTACGAAGAAGCGTCGGAGAAATGCAACAGACAAAGGTATGGGGAAGAAGAAACAAAAGGGTGATGGGGAATCACATCCTCCGCACCATGATATATCGAAATCTGCCGATAGCGATGACGACGATAGCCAGTCAGACGCCAGCGACCTCGATATCTTTCGTTCTCGGCAGGCTACCCCAATATTTGATACTGAAAGCGAGCAACCGAGGCCTCCTCCACGACCTCGACCGAAGCCAAGATTTAAGTCAGCACCATCGGATCCTGTTCATTCATCACCAGTACGCTCAAATGACCCATCGGAACGTCTTCCAGAGGCAACCGACATCTCTTTATAGTAGCTAATTTATAGAGAGCTCTGCAAAGTAACCGTTAACCAGAGTGGCAAAGGTAGCTTGGTTCAGATAAAGGTTCATTTACAGTCGCAGTGCAACCGCCTTAATGGGCAGAGGTCGTCAACAAAAATACGAATTGGTCATGATCGTATGCAGGTTGGAAGATTAATTATTAACGTCATGAGAACTGAAAAACCTATATATGGTGCGACATCGATGTCGGAAGTACTTAAGCTTACGGCTGATCGACCCTACTGGCACGCCTATAAAAGTATTCTGTAGTAAATGTGCTATGACCACTGACATGGGTGCCTTGAACCGTCTTCAAGTTCCTTTCGATTATCGCGCCAACTACAAGTTCTCGTTTACAAATGATGCACTCCTGGTACGTTTAATACAATTCGCCTAATCTGACAAACTGGTGTTTCGCTTCCATCTCGGGATTCTACCGTTCCTCAACTTCAGCCTCAGCTTCGACGAAGTTAAGGGTGAATTTGAGGCGAAAGATAACGAGTTTAACTTGAGGGCCAGGTTTCTCGTGTACAACAACCCGATGATCTTGGCATACTTATCTCGGGTCCAGAATCCGCCATCCATGGATCCACAGCACATGGAACAATTTCTCGGCTCGTTGGACGCCAAAACCACTCAGGAACTCTTTGATACGGCTCGCCTCTGGGAAAATCTTCTTCTTCCAGTGTACAGAGGCCCCTTCTTTCTCGTCCATGTAGCAGATATTCGTGCCGTCCTCCACTCAAGTGCAACTGCCTTGACTTTATATAAAGAGGTATAGACTACCTTTCGCTGAGACTTCATCTCGATATTGATATGTGATGCCGGCAAGGCCCAGGAATCTATAATCGACGATGGATTCACTGAATTCCTGTCCGAATTTGAGCGGGATTGCCGTTCAAAGGAAGATGATCATCGTTTGTTTCGTCTCCATCTGTCATCGAAACAACAATTAACCGGGCCGGCAGGGAATTGTTGGTCGCAAGGGATATTCAACCAGCCCTGGACTCCTACAAGTAGTTTGCGCTTCCCTATTATCCCGATATCACCAGAACGTACACCACTCCTGCTACAGCGATGGACGTCAATGAGCGATGACGGCGGAGAGCTGAGACAACAATATTTCAGATATCTATGTGTCCAAACCAACATTTTCGAGCTGACGTTTCTCTTAACTTCGCAGGTGACATCCCTGCACGCCATACAATTTTGACACAAACTCAAGGCATTTTCTAGTCTGTGACTCAGCTGGCATGCAATGGCTTTGAGGAAGCTGCGGTTGATTGTCTAGGAGAGAGTGTTCTCCAGGATAAGGCTTTAATTATAGACATTCTTCGAGACACGTTCACGGTCTGTTCACACCTCCTGGACCGTACGATACTCACTGATCTTATACTTCACAACATGGCAGGCCCTTGAAATGGTCTTGAGTATGGCTCATGAGCCCGATCAATTCACCTCCCAATTTTTGCGCGATTTACATCGAACGTGTATGAGGTCATCAACAGTCTTACCTATGAAATCCAGGCCTGAAGAAGAGCGGGAACTTGCACTCAAGTATCTTAACATCGGTGTTACTCGTCAAACGTCAAGGAAGAATGTCATGATTCCAGGGCCTCCCCGAGTCCAATTCTGCCCGTTCGAAAGAGTAGATGACGAACTCGGGAAATTCACGCACCTTGCCCGGGTTGGTTTTCTTTTTCTGAACTTTGCGCGCTTTAAGATATCTAGACAAATTTCCCTTAGCAATGGCTGAAGAATTGGAAGAAGAATCCCTTCGCCACGGCTGCTTGGTTACATTTGGTCTTGTCATCGTGTCATCCGTTCGAGGTCAGCAATAAATTACTCCCGCCTCATTTCAAGTCTGGGTTGACGGCCCAGTCAATCTAGGACGGAAACGGTAGAATTTCTCGACTCGTTGCCTCCATCCCCCTCACACGAGCAAGTCTTCCTCCTTTATGCATCCCTGTGGGCGACAATTTCAACCTGAAGCAGGCATATTTTGAAGGCCTTGAAAAGGTGATTGTGGTTCCTCCTCCTGAATTCATCATCACGTCTGAACATATGCATCACCTCAGGCCAGAGACAATAACTACGAATCGTTGGTCCAATTATTTGCACAAGCGATAGATGTATCTCTCGGTACGGTAGGAGCCTCGGAGGTACATGCATGACCTTCTCCCTCCATCCTGATACGAATGAATGATGAAACGGATGTGGGGTAGATCAGTACAGCCATGTGTCGATTATTCAGACAATTCAGCGGCTAGTAATCAATTTTCCTTCCTTCACTCATTCTAAACATATCACGACTCAAATCGGGCCGGATCAACTTCGTCGTTGACGTGAAAGGAAATCCATGTGCCCAAACCCACTGCAAATCCGTGATTGTTGGGTGGAGGCACTGGAGTGCAGCCGGGGATAATATCGGATGGCGCATAAATATTACATAAATTCCCTTACGTACAGATAACTTGAATTAGTTTCAGATTTCCCTCGCGGTGAGCTTCTGGGTGCAGGACATCGCTGGGAGCTCTCAGCTTCCATGGGGATCTTCCCCCGTTGACCACTCTACCACCATCGCAACGTGTCAGCAAATTAACTTCCATACCAGAAGCAAATAAGCTAAGCGCTGGCAGGAATCCAGGAAAATCTGTTTGATGACTTATTTCGTTTTCATTTCGCAATGTGAGAGGAACACGCCCGCTAGAGATAATAAAGTCAATGACATCGACATTGGAGTCGAGGAAGACTTGCGGCTCTGCCCTTGCGTAATACAGGTGAACTTAGAGAGGAGGTATATTCAGTGAGAAAAGGAGATAAACACCATGCACATTTTTGGAGGACTCGTGTTGCAGATGGAAATAGAGGAGTCATGCAAACACGTGCACGGCCGCCATGCATGCGCCCACTGGGCCAAGGATGTCGCGGGGTGCGAATCGACGAGAAGATCCAGCGGCAAAGATAAACGGATGCGTTACATATGTATGTGGTCATAACTAATCCCGTCCTTAGAAGAGGCACGGAAAAAGGAATGAAATAATACAACTCGCAGGAAACGGATCTAGAAAGAAGGAGATGAATTCAGGTAGGCAGTAAGGGATTAACCACGCAGCCTGACAGTGGACGTCAACTTGAACTGGATACAATCCCACGTTGGCAAGAGGCTAAGATATCGTTGCGACTCAAACTTTTCGGAAAGCTGCCATGGGTAAGATATTTGCAATGTTCGGGGCTCGACTCGGATTTCGTATCAAGGGGTGTTACCATAATTTCGGCGGGCTTATGTGACGGTGAACTTCGGGTTTCTGCGAAGGCGTCTATTATCTGGTATTTTCCATGGAAGTCCGAGGAACGGGTGCTGGATATCCTCAAATTCACGAACAACATGGACGCGAAGGTCGTACAATGAGATGGACGCCACTAAACCATTTGGATTGACTCCAAAGACAGATTCAGAAGGGGAATGGAATTGAGAGCAAATATCGCGGAGTGCGGAGAGCGAATTCTCAATGAAGTTCAACAAAACCTTTCCGGGTCATAATTTAGAAGAAGCATTGGTTGTTGATCCCCGATCAGCAGAACCCTAAGGCACAAATGCCCATGGCCAGAGGCGGTACCAATGTCAACGGCCCCGTCACCAATGAAAAAAGTATCCAAGACCTGCGAGATAACGCCAGGAGCAACGTAGAATAAGCTTAGATATCAGGAAATGAATCTGATTCTGTCGATAGATTGAAAGAGAAACGGCAACGGAGCAGATAGATCCAAAGAAGATCCTGAAACTTGGCCATTTACAAAACAAAACCTGAAGTGGGGCACGCTTCGTGTGGACATTCATGATAAATGGACCGAGAGAGTGGTACTTGTGCGTCCCAGGGTCAGGCCAGTTGAGGGTCAGTCCGCTGATCGAAGAAAGCGAATAGGCCACTACAAAAGAGGAATTCGTAAGCTTGAAGGCTGGCCATGAGCGGTTGCATTTATATAAGTATCTGTCCGAAGTGGTTTCACCTCTTTTCCAAACCCCGATACCTTTCCCCCCACTTACGTTATATCTTGATGTCGTCGGTAACCGATCATACGGCACACTCTGAACGCCCTGAGCGCAGCCGTAATGCGAAGGCCCAAGCTAGACATCGAGCAAAACGAAAGGCATACATTGAGCAGGTGGGTATCGCGGAGTATGAGAGTCTTTCTTCCAGCTCCGCATGTCCGCCCGTCTAAACATTTTCTAGTTGGAACAAACAGTGACCAAGCTACAAACCGCCCTGGGCGTGTCTCCCGAACAAGTAGCGTCTCTACCCCCACCGTTGGCCAAGATACGAGATCTCGAGCAGGAGAATGCGAGATTACAAAAAGAAAATGAAGAAATACGACGAATGCTCTCTGAAACAGGCGGCCGAGGACTAGTGTCAGGCTTCGATATGACTCGTCGAAACACACTCTCGGCATTTCATGATGGTCGCGCTTGTGACCGTGATCTCAAGAAGAGGAAGATGACTGAAGATGAGGTCTATATGGTAAGGGTCGGTTTCCACTACAACTTAACGACGGTTTTCTGCCTATTTTCATTCTGCGCAGAATAGCGAGCTAAGTGTTCGTTCATTTCAATAGAGTCCGAGTGATACACCACCGCATGAAAGTGATATAGTTCCTCGACCTCCCCCTCTCACAATACCACAGCCCATGTCCCATCAATATGGAAGTGTATCGTCTCACCATTCTTCAAACCACAATGGGCCAGGGTCGTCGCCTCTGTTCAACTTGCATGGTCCCGCATTCCAGATGCCCAATACCCCATCGGGCTCAAGTTCAACATCGAGTCCTCCATTTTCGGCGAGTATTATTCTATGTTGAAACCAAGCTATATTGTAGCGAATTTGGTTGTGTGAGCTTTCTTGGATCCTAGTGACGCTCCATACTCTGTCCCCCGTTATAGCCCGACCAAATGCAACCGCCATCCCATCCACCAATCAATCATCGTCATTCATTCTCGAATCATCACACTCTTTCAAGTTATTCTCATTCTACAAATCATTATGGGTCTGTGAAGGTTGAAGACGAGCACTATGCGGTGAGTTTTATCTCTTTCATAGCAGTCCCTCTGTTGATATTTTCTTCCTACCACTTGGTAAGTCGTCAAATCACAATCCACCTCATTCTAGTCATTATTCGTTACCTCCCTTCACTCACACAGCCGCGGACCATGGGATGGACAGCTGGCATGTCTACTAATCCGAACGTGCACCATTACATCGTTAGAATCCCAAAGTGAAACTCTAAATACGTATCGTGGTCGTTACCAACTCTTAGAAGATACCCTGGATTTCCTGTTACCTCTATATCACTTCTCGCTTTCTTCGTCCGATTTAGATTCTCTTTTCAGTCTTTCAAGTTCTTCGGATTTTGGCCATGTTGCAAAACACTTCGTGGTGCGTTTCAAATATTTGATTACCATTTCCATTTCCGATGCTTGTGGATGAGAAGCTTATTCAACGGTGAAATATAGATAGAAGCCTTCTATCACCTCAAAACTTCAGCGATGCTTCATAATTCAGATCCAGCCCTAGATCTACATTTCCTTAAGGAAGTATGTACCAGTCTAGAAATGATTCTGCCAACGCGCTGTTGTTAACTTGCCTTGCTACCTCCATGCAAAAGCAAGGACTTGCTTGCAGTCATACCAATTCATGGAATGTCCCAATCAGATTACAATCAGGGGACACTTGTACTTTTTGCCAGTGGAGGTCACGCTTCCAATTGTCGCGCCAAGGGATAACCGAATAGACTCAAACATACTCATTCATCGAGTTTGCTCACCTCTCGTTCTCGGATCGGATTTCTCAACAGCTGTGCTGCATTGTTCTTGCCCCCCGTGCCACATGGGAGCCACTCGCAGCCACAAAGACAATGTTGTACGTCCAACGAATTCTACCCGATGCTTTCCAATCATGTCGCAAAGTTGATCGTCGGAAAACTAATGAACAATAACACACTAATATGCCGCTCATCAGCAGTGTATAAGCTCGCATCTCCCTCCTCACTCGAGCGATCTCTTCAATTGCAAGCAGGTTCGGAAAATATGGTTCAAGATGATAAGTCTACTACGCCGCCACTCCCGAGTCAAAACACTCCACAAGTGGTCAGAGAAACGATCCCTTGTTCT
>Ga0210402_10004606_pt1 | contig 12528 bp, 11 predicted proteins | sample IncBWC7MmetaG_FD_161055 | JGI IMG/M metagenome (GOLD analysis project Ga0210402, IMG submission 161055) | Forest soil microbial communities from Barre Woods Harvard Forest LTER site, Petersham, Massachusetts, United States - Inc-BW-C-7-M | ecosystem: Environmental > Terrestrial > Soil >...
GCGTGCTCCGGCGGGTAGCGAGCTTCCAAGCCCATTAATTCGTTCCAACGGTTCGCAATGCTTACCAGGCGCGCGTAAAGCACCGCGCGCAGACCTTGTACCATCGCGGGCAGAGGATACGAAAAATAGCGGTACTCACCTCGGCCAAAGCCATGGCGCCCCATGATCACACGGCTTCTGAAGCCCTGATCAAGCTCATAGAGCGCGGCCAGCGCTCGGCACTCTTCCGCGCGCAGCACATTGCCGGCGCGCGCGACTCCGTAGATATTGAGATCGTCTTCGACCGCGGACCAATTGAGTCGGCCCGCAGCGATCTCGATCATGACGGCCTTTCCCGCTCGAGCAGCGCGCGTTTGCGCTGCACACCCCAACGGTAGCCTGAGAGCTGCCCATCGGTGCGTATGACGCGATGGCATGGAATCGCAACCGCGATCATGTTGGCGGCGCAGGCCTGTGCAACCGCGCGTGTCGATCCAGGTTGGCCGATGCGCGTCGCGATTTCCGCATAGCTTGCCGTCTTACCCACACCGATGTTCCTCAAGGCTCGCCATACCCGCTGTTGAAATGCCGTGCCTTGCACATCCAATGGCAAGTCGAGTCCGAGGCGCGGCTGCTCCACGAAGCCAACCACTTTGGCGACCAGCTTTTCGAATGCCGGGTCGCCGCCGATGAGCTCCGCTTTGGTGAAGCGGTCCTGCAACTGGCGTACGAGCGAATCGGGATCGCGGCCCAGCAAAATGGCGCAGACGCCCTTGTCGGTCGCCGCCACCAAAATTGATCCCAGCGAGCACTCGCCGATGGCGAATCGGATCTGAGTCAGATCGCCGCCGGCGCGATAGCGTCCTGGCGTCATTCCCAGCACCTGTGCGGATGCAGCATAGAAACGGCCGTTCGAATTGAATCCGGCGTCATATATCGCCCCCGTGATGGTCGACGACGAGGGTAAGGCTTTGCGGACACGGTCGGCCCGATGCGCGTCGGCGTAGGCTTTCGGCGTGAGCCCGGTCGCTGCCTTGAATACCCGGTGAAAGTGGAAAGGGCTGAGACCTGCGGCTGCTGCAAGCGTCGCGAGCCGCGGCGGATCCTCCGACCTGTCGATCAGGGCGCAGGCACTCGCGACCATTGCCGCATGGCGCTCGGATTGTGAGGCTTCCCGAGGCCGGCAGCGCTTGCAAGCGCGGAAACCGGCCGCCTCGGCTGCCTCGCAGGACGGGTGAAAGGCGACATTTTCCCGCCGCGCAGGGCGCGCGGGACAGGACGGCCGGCAATAGACACCCGTGGTGCGAACCGAATAATAGAATTCACCGTCTGCGCCCTTGTCCTTGGCGATGACCGCGTTCCAACGAATATCGTCCGAATTTTTTCCAGTAACCACAATGCATCTCCTAGCAGCGAGAATCCAGGGTAGCACCGTGTTTGCCTCCAAGAACTCCGCGCCTTGCGGTCAAATTCTCCGGCCGTGTTTGCGACCCGGCCGTATTGATACAATCGGCGCATGGATCAACCGTCCGGAACATCGCTGCGCATCGGTGCCTGGCGCGTAAGCCCTGCCTCCGGTCAAATCTCCCGCGAAGGCGAGACCGTACGGGTTGAGGCACGAACCATGCGTCTGCTGCTGTGTCTGGCCGATCGCGCCGGAGAAGTCGTCAGCATCGACGACTTGCTCGAACAGGTCTGGAGCGGCGTCATCGTCACGCCCGATTCAGTTTATCAGGCGATAACTTCGCTGCGGCGTCTTCTCGGCGATGACCCGAAACAGCCCAGCTACATCGCGACGGTGCCGCGTTTGGGCTACCGGATGGTCGCTGCCGTAAATCCTTGGGTGGATGCACCGATGGTTCCGCAGGCCGCCCCGCAGCGAGCCGTGTCGGGAATGTACGATCCGTCACGCAATAATTGGACCCTGCTCGCCGCCGGCGCCGCCATTGCGGTAGCGCTCATTGTCGCGTTACTGGTCTACGGCAGATTCGGGAACAACGTACATGCCGCGTCGAAGCCCGATGCAGCGTTGGCCCAAAATTCAGTCGCGGTGCTGCCATTTTTGGACCTGACCAGCGAGTCGATGGACCAGGAATATTTTGCCGACGGGATGACCGAGGAACTCATTGACAGGCTCAGCAGAATTCCCGGCCTTCGCGTCCCGGCGCCCACATCGTCTTTTTATTACAAGGGTAAGAAAGTCCCGATCGCCGATATCGCAAAATCCCTGGGCGTTGCCTATGTTTTGGATGGAAGTTTGCGCAAGTCGGGCGCAACGATGCGGGTCGCCGCCCGCCTGGTGCGCGCCGACAACGGATTTGTGGTCTGGTCCGAAACCTACGACCGCCGCTTGGATGACACCTTGAAGGTCCAGGACGATATTGCGGGCGAAGTGACGAAGGCATTGCAGCAGTCGATCGACCGCGATGGGGCGCGCTAAAGATCTTCGAGGATCTCGTAGTGCCGGACCGATTGATCGTACGCAATGAGGGTGGCCATGGCGCCCGGGTCAATGACCGCATTTTCCGCTACGGCCCCGGTAAATTCGCGAATCGAGTCCATGGACTTCCAGCGCGTCAGCACCAGAAACTCCACTTGATCGCCGACTTCGCGCCGAGTCAAATATCCTCCCTGGAATCCCGGCGTTTGCCGCAACTGCCGGATGACTTCCTTGCGAAAATAGTCCGGATATCGTGCCGCCTCGCCTTGCTTCGCCCGGCCGCGCCACTCGCGAATGAACATATGTCTCTGCCTCCTTAAGTTCGTGCTTCATCGCCGAGGTGACGCCAGGCAATCACCCGTTGGTGTTGCTCGCCGAGCTTTTGGATACCCAGACGCATCTCATCGCCCGCCTTGAGAAAAATGGGATCCGGCTTATGGCCCATACCGACGCCCGGCGGAGTCCCTGTTATGAGCAAATCGCCGGCGTACAGCGTCATGAACCGGCTGACATACGCAATCAAGCGGCGCACCGGGAAAATCATGCTTGCTGTATTGCCCGTTTGCATGCGTCGGCCGTTGAGATCCAAAAACATCTCGAGGTTTTGCGGATCGCCGACTTCATCGGCGGTTACCAGCCAGGGTCCCACCGGTCCGAAGGTATCGCAACCCTTTCCCTTGTCCCACTGCGTGCCGCGTTCCATTTGAAACGCGCGTTCTGAAACGTCATTGGCGAGCACATATCCTGCGACAAAATCGAGCGCTTCATCCTCGCTTACATACCTGGTGGTGCGGGCCAGGACAACTCCCAATTCGACTTCCCAGTCGCTCTTGACGGAGTCTTTCGGCAACATCACATCGTCATTGGGGCCGTTCAAGCAGCTGATCGCTTTGGTGAACACGGGAGGTTCGGGCGGAATAGGTAGATTCGCTTCCTTCGCGTGATCCGCGTAGTTCAAACCGATTGCAATAAATTTTCCGATTCCCCTGACCGGCACGCCCAGCCGCGGCCGGCCGCCAACAACCGGCAGTTCTCTGCTGTTCAAGGCGGCCAGGCGCGCCAAACTTTTCGGCGTCACCGTTTCGGGCGAAATGTCATCTATATGCGCGGACAGATCGCGGATTGCTCCCTCGCTGTCCAACAAGCCGGGCTTTTCGTGCCCCGCGGAACCGTAGCGCAGCAGTTTCATGGCAGTCGCGGCCGCAACCAACGTCGGCTGATTTACTTGATGGTGGCCGCGCCAACCTTACACACGGCTTCATCTTGCGATCCGGTACCGCCCGAGCAGCCGATCGCGCCGATGATCTTTCCCCCTTCAATGAGCGGAATTCCACCGCGCGAGGCAATGATGCCGTCGAGAGTGAGCGTGTAGTAGTTCTGTTTCAACTGAATGTTATCCTCGAATACACGCGTCTCACGCCGGAAGCTGGCAGCAGCCCGGGCCTTGTGTTCCGAGACGGCGATCGATGCGAGCTGCGCACCGTCCATGCGCTGGAAGGCGACCAAGTTCGCGCCCGAGTCCACGACAGCGACATTGAACTTCCAGTGATGTTTTTTGGCTTCGGCGACCACGGCCGCAATCGCCGCCTCCGCGCGGTCCAATGATATCGGCGCCCCATACGGAACATCGAACGGCATGTTTTCCGGGATGGTATCCAGCGGATTTACCGCCGGCGCGGGCGTTTGCGCCTCGCCTGAAAGGCTCGAGCAAAAGCCGGTTACAGCCAGCGCCGCGGTCAGGAGTCGAATACGCATGGATGTTCTCCTTTGAAGAATGTGGAAACGGGGCACCAATTAGTCTATCAGCTCAGGCCGCTCCCTCAATTCTTCGAAATTGAACGCCGTCTATCCACAGAAAATTGGGCTTCTCGCCGATCAGAGCCGAAAATTCCGCAACACCGGGGCTGGTTGGTTCTGCGCCGATCCGGAAAAGATGATCGCCGATCGGGATCAGCGGATCGGTACCGCCCATCCATAGCTGGCGCTGGCGCTGCACCACGCGGACCGTGCCGGACCACGGATTCTCCGAATAGTACTCGCCGACATATTTGGCCAGGGCCGGGGATGGCCCAAGAGCAGGCTCTCCTTGATATCCGGCCCGCGCATACCAGTCTGCTCCGTATGCCATTGCCGTGACCGGAGGTTTCGATTTGCCGCCGGCGGCAGCAGAGGAGGACTGAACGCGTTCAAAAATGATTGGAAACAGATCAAAGCCCGCCTGGTCCGCGATGAAGTTCCCGTCCTCCGATTGCTGCAAGGGAATCGCGCGGCCGTCAACGATGAGATTGAGGCGGTCGGCGGCGTGCTTTATTTCCAAATGCCGGCCGCTGCCGGAAGTGTAAATGGCGCTATAGCTCTCGGCAGACTCGACTTTTGCCGCGGCATCAAACGCCGGCGTGGCCGGAAGCTTGCCGTGCTCTTTTTCGGAACGCAGCAGCTGTACCGCAAGTTGCGCGACAGGATTGGGTCGGTAGCCCAATTGCGCGTTGATGGAGGCAAACGCTCCTATCTTTGCGTCCAGATCCATATGAATCGCGGACATGAACGACACCATGCCGCCGGTGTGCCGGAGGCGTACATGCCCGTCGAGTTGATCGACCGCGATCCCATAACCGTAACCGGCGGCGGGACCGAACGGCGGCGCCGGTATGTGCGGGGTCGAGAACAACTTGAAGCTCTCTTCGGATATGATGCGCCCGCCGCTTATCTCGCCGTGATTCAGCAGCATTTGCATGTACAGCGACATGTCTTTGGGCGTCGATGCAATCGACCCGGCCGCAAACTCCACCGCTAAATTGCCGGCCGGCACAAGAGCGCCATGCCGCGGATAGGGCCGATCATCATGCAAAGGCATGTAGCTCTGCGCAATGCGCGGACGCGACGCACTGGTGATGGTAGGCGAGGTGTCATTCATGCCGACCGGCTTGAGAATGCGCGCGGCGACGGCGGCCTGCCATGGGCGGCCGTCGGCTGCCTCGATCAGCCGTCCAAGAACATCGTAGCCCCAATTGCTGTAGTGGAACTCGGCGCCGGGTTTCAGCGCCTGCCGCGGCCGCCGCTCCGGGGAGAGGGGAATCAACGGAGCGTCATCGGGCATCCCGCTCGAATGCGTGAGCAGGTGATGAACGAGAATCTCGCCAAAGTTGCTCTCCATGGACAGCCACGGAAGGTAGCTGCGGATCGGCGCCTGCAAATCGACTTTCTTTTCTTCGTGCAGCTGCAAAATGGTCAGCCCGACGAACGATTTGGTGATCGAACCGATCTCGAACAGATGCGAGGTAGAAACAGGTGCTTTGGCGGCCAGGTCGACATAGCCGTACGAGGCGACGCGGACAGTCCCCTCGGCATTCGCGATTCCCAGCGTCAATCCCGGCGCATTCATGGCTGCGCAGTAGCCCGCGATAAAGCGGTCCAACTCGCGCATGGCCTTCGAGTCGCCGGCGGGCGCCGCACGGATCGAATCCGTAAGGAGGTCCAAGGGTACGGCTGCCAGAAGACCCAGCGCAAGCACGTCGCGCCTGCTCAGGGAATTTATATTCATTAGTGCGTTACCTTACTGTTTGGATTCGAGACGATCACGCGCATCAATGCGGCGCCGGCAACGGCGGGTTTCCGCTGTAACGCTGGAACCAACTCATCATGTACAGCTGCGTGCGCATCCAATTCGAGGGTTTGGAGCCGGTGCCGTGATATTCCTGATCAAACCGCAGCAAAGCCGCGGGCACCCCGCGATATTTGAGCGCCTGGTAAAATTCCTCGCTTTGCGGAATCGGTGTGCGCCGGTCGAGTTCCCCGGTCATGATGAGCGTCGGCGTCTTTACGTTGCCCACATGCATCAGAGACGATTGCTCCAGCCAATCGGTCGGATCTTCCCAAAATGGTTTCTTGAAGAATCGATAGGTGAAGAACGGTATGTCGGTTTCTCCGGCCATGCTGATCCAATCGGTTACCGGGCAGCGAACGGCGGCAGCGGCAAATCGATTCGTATGCGAAATGACCCAGCTCGATAACACTCCGCCGCCGCTGCAACCCGATACGTACATTCGAGACTCATCGACGATGCCTTGTTTCAGCACCGCATCGACCCCGGCCATCAGATCATCGTAATCGGGCCCCGGGTAGTGCTTCAAGATGGCATCGCCGAATGCAGATCCATAGCCCGTCGATCCACGCGGATTGACGTAGAGCACCACATATCCGTTTGCGGCAAAATTCTGGAATTGCGGGCTGAACTGCACGTTGAACATCGCTTGCGGGCCGCCGTGGATCTCGAGCAATAGCGGATAACGGCGCGCGGGATCGAAATCCGGCGGCTTGACGATCCAACCTTGAATCTTCGCGCCGCCGCTGGAGTCATACCAAATCTCCTCGGCATTCGCGAGAGCGACCTCCCTGAGCAGTTCAGTATTGAGATGCGTAAGCTGCTGCACGCTTTCGGGGCGCCGCGCATTCAACAGCACCACATCGCCCGGCACACGAAACGACGAGCGGACGGCGGCGATTGCGCCTTTACTGACCGTCGGGCTCAGCAGTACTTCGGGTCCGCTGGTGAGTTGACGAATGCCTTTTCCAGCGGACCAGGAGTACAGGTGAATGCTGCCGCGATCCTCGGCGGTAAAATACAGCTCGCTGCCGTCCAGAGCCCACTTGAGGCCCCGCGGTTCTCGATCGAAGCCCTGCGACCGCAGGGTTGCATTGCTGCCGTCCGCGGACATCGTCCACAGGTCCATGACGCGATTGGTATCCGTCTTCGTATAGCCTACATAGGCCAAGGTCTTGCCGTCGGGAGACACCGCGGGCTGCTCCCAACTTCCTGCCGTTTTGGTGAGCCGATTGACGGCGCCGCTCTTAAGATCAACCGAGTAGATATAGCTTTCGCGATCATTGTGGTCAGGATCACCTTCCTTGTAGCCTTCGATAAACACGGTGCGCCCGTCGGGCGCAAAGTCCCAGTCAACGCTGGTGGCGACTTCAAAGGAATTCTGCCCCACGTTCCAGTTGCCGCTCGTGACCTGTCGCGGTGTGCCGCCGTCGCTTGCCACCAGGAAAAGATGGCGCCAAGCGCGCTCGGTGAAACCGGCCTGGTCCCGAAACGAATGCAATCGCTCGGTATAGCGCGGCGCCTTCGCCCAATTCGCACCCTCCGGCGCCGCAGGCAGCTCGATTGCCCATTTCTCCGTATCGGGTACCTTCATGGTGAACCCGATCCACTTTCCATCAGGCGACCAGCGCAAATTGCCGGGTTCCTCGGTAAGCCAGGTCAGCTGGCTCGGCGGTCCGGAAACCCCGAGCTGCAATGCAAAGATTTGCGGGCCCTTCGGCTCACCCTCCGCGAGGAAGGCAATGCTTTTGCCGTCAGACGACCAGACGCCACCGCTGCCCTTGGCAAGGAATCGATGATGGGAGCCGTCGGCATTCACGATCCAAATCGCACTCTGGTATTTGTCCGCCTGCTTATCAATCATCCGTCTGGTATAGAGAATCTGCGAGCCATCCGGCGAGATTTGCGACGCCGTGGCCGACTGTAGGTCAAGGTAGCGGCCCACAGTGAAGCGGCCGGCGGCGCCTGAGTCGGCGGCGTCAACGCGCAGCGCCAGACACAAAAAGGCGATCAGAACAATGCTGCGGCTCATATGTATCAATCCCCGTTACAGTTTTTGTAGCATCGACCAGCGGCAGGCATTGTACGCGATGAGTGCAATCGGCCGCTCGCCGCGCTCTGATAGCATGCCGCTGCGATTGTGCATTTCTTGCCAAGGACCTCATGACTACATTGTTTGACCCGATCAAAGTCGGCCGCCTCGACTGCCCCAACCGAGTCTGGATGGCGCCACTGACCCGGGGCCGCAGCACTCGCGAGCATGTCCCGACTGATCTCATGACCACGTACTATTCCCAGCGAGCCTCGGCGGGACTGATCCTGACGGAAGCAACCCACATCAGCCTTGAAGGCAGCGGCTGGCCGTACGCCGGCGGTCTGTGGGGCAAAGAGCACGTGGCCCACTGGAAAAAAGTAACCGATGCCGTACACCGCGCCCACGGCCGTATCTTCGTGCAGCTCTGGCACATGGGTCGGCTCGTTCACCCGTCCTTGCACGGCGTTCAACCCGTGTCCGCCAGCGCAACCACCGCGCCGGGCAAGGCGCACACTTACGACGGCAGGCAGCCTTATGTCGAGGCACGGCCGTTGGCGATTGAGGAAATCCCGCGCCTGCTCGGGGATTACGCGGCTGCTGCGCGCAATGCCATCGAAGCAGGCTTCGATGGGGTTCAGCTGCACGCAGCGAACGGTTACCTCATTGATCAATTCCTGAGGGACGGCAGCAACAAGCGTACCGACATCTACGGCGGGCCGGTTGAAAATCGCGTGCGCCTGCTGCGCGAAGTCGTCCAAGCTCTCGTCGATGCGGTCGGCAAGGATCGAACCGCCGTGCGTCTCTCGCCAAACGGCGATTCGCAGGGCGTTGATGACAGCAATCAAGCGGAACTCTTTCCGGCGGCAGCGGCAACGCTGAGTGCGCTCGGCATAGCATTCCTGGAGCTGCGCGAACCCGGACCCGAGGGCACGTTCGGCAGGTCGGATCGACCACCGGTAGCGCCGCTGATTCGCAAGGCGTTCAAAGGAGTTTTGGTGCTCAACTCCGATTACGACCTCGCGCGTGGGCAGGCGGCCGTCGCCGACGGCGCTGCGGATGCGATCACATTCGGAAGAAAATTCCTCGCGAATCCGGACCTGCCATATCGGTTGGCAAACAATCTACCGTTGAATGCCGACGATCAAAAGACCTGGTATTCGCAGGGGCCTGAAGGCTACATCACTTATCCAGCCTATGGTTAGATTCCCGCCATGATGCGTTTAGCCGGAGACTATGATTGCGTCATTGTCGGCGCCGGCACGGCGGGATGCATTTTGGCCAACCGTCTGTCCGCCGATCCCAGGCGCCGTGTTCTTCTTCTTGAAGCGGGCGGCTTGGACAATTGGATTTGGTATCACATTCCCGCTGGATACCTGTTCACCATCGGTAACCCACGCTCCGATTGGATGTTTCGCACAGAAATCGAGCCGGGTCTCAATGGCCGCTCGCTCGCTTATCCGCGCGGCAAGGTGATAGGCGGCTCATCGTCGATCAACGCCATGATCAGCATGCGTGGCCAGGCAGCCGACTACGATGGCTGGCGTTCCCTCGGACTTTCCGGCTGGGGATGGCGCGATGTTTTGCCGGTTTTCAGACAGCTGGAAAATCATTTTTTGGGCGAAAGCGAATACCACGGAACCCGCGGTGAGTTTCGCGTCGAGGCGCCGCGGCTTTCCTGGAAAGTGCTCGATGCCGTTAGAGAGGCGGCCGTTGAGTTTGGCGTGCCGGCCATCGATGACTTCAATTGCGGCGACAACGAAGGGGTTTCCTATTTTCATGTCAATCAGAAGCGCGGACGCCGCTGGTCAGCCGCACGCGGATTTTTGAAGCCGGTACTGACGCGAGCCAATTTACGGCTTGAGCTCGACGTGGTGGTCGAGCGATTGCTCATCGAGAATGGCCGCGCTTGCGGCGTGCAATTCCGGCGCAACGGAGAGGCATTCGAGGTGCGCACCGCCGGCGAGGTGATTCTTGCCGCGGGCGCGATCGGATCGCCGCAGATCTTGAGCTTGTCGGGAATTGGCCGGCACCAATGGCTCGCGCCGCTCGGCATCGAGACCATTCAAGAGCGCCGCGGCGTGGGCGCGAATTTGCAGGACCACTTGCAGCAGCGGATGATCTACAAGGTGAGCAATGCAGGCACGCTCAATGAGGCTTATCACTCCATATTCGGGCGTGCATGGATGGGCCTCGATTATCTTCTGCGACGCCGCGGACCCCTGACCATGGCGCCTTCGCAGCTCGGCATATTCATGCGCTCCACTCCGCAACAGCCGAGAGCGAACATCGAGTTCCACGTGCAGCCCCTGTCGCTCGAAAAATTTGGAGATCCCCTGCATCGATTCCCCGCGATTACCCTCAGCGCCTGCAATCTGCGCCCGACTTCGCGCGGGACCGTGCGGCCCAGATCACCCGATCCGTCGGCGCCCCCGATGATTGCGCCGAACTATCTGGCGACTGCCGAAGACCGGGCGGTCGCAGCGGACGCGATTCGCGCGACCCGCAGGCTCATGACCCAGCCCGCACTGCGTGGCTTTGCTCCGGTCGAGTTTCTGCCCGGGTCCGGTGTCGGCGACGATACGCAATCTCTCGCCACTGCCGCAGGGAATATCGGCACCACGATTTTTCATCCGGTGGGAACCGCCAAGATGGGGCTCGCCGCAGACGCGGACTCGGTGGTGGATGCGCGCTTGCGTGTTCACGGCATCGAGCACCTTCGTGTCATCGACGCCTCGATCATGCCGACGATCACATCCGGCAACACCAACACGCCGACAGCGATGATTGCCGAAAAGGGGGCGCAAATGGTTATAGAGGACCTTCGCGGTTGAAGCGCAACCGGTCGCCGCTTCGGCCGCGGTCAGACTATTTATGCACCGTAATCGAAGAGTCCAAAAGCGCCAACGCATCGCCCGCCGAGGTTGAGCCGGTCCTTTGAATATCATCGCTTGAATACGAACGGCCAAATCCACGGCACTTCGCAGGGCCGCTTGACACTCGGCTGCCGGTTTCAGTCAGGCAGGTCGGATCCTTGACTACCGCCGCAGTCGCCGGTTTTGACTTCGCATTGTCAGTTGTAGTCGCGCAACCGAACAAGGCGACGCCCGCGACGATTGCGCCAACGATTCGCATATAAGCGGCCATAAAGATCTCCTGATTCAGGCATTTCTCGTCCACAGCTATAGCGCCGGCCACCCCGCTTGTCTAGGGGTGCATGACCATTATTCAAGCAGGCCGTGCGATTTAATGCGGCGCATCACTCAGCACCGTTCGAAACGAGCCACGGTTTCCACATGCTCGGTAAAGGGCATGAGGTTGTATGCAGCCAGCCCACTCAGGCGCAGTTTGCCGTGCGCTGTTAGTTGGACCGCGTCGCGAAGCAAGGATTCAATCTCGCAGCTGACGTAAATCAGCCTGTCGGGTGGAAAGCGGCTCAAGTGGTCGGAAAGCGGCGGATCCAGCCCCTTGCGAGGCGGATCCGCGATCACTGTGTGGACACCGGTCGCGGCCGATCGGGCGGCTCCCGCCGCGCCTGGGAGAACCGATATTTTCGCCCGCTGCAGCGGATCGAGCTGCGCGAGCCCCAGTTCCAGGCCGTACAACGAATTAGGACTCACTTCGTTCATTTTGATTTCATCCACTTGCTCAAGGATTGACATGCCGATGGCGCCCACACCTGCGTAGAACTCTGCAACGCGCGAGCCTGACGGGATTTGGCTGCGCACATGCTCGATAATGAGCTGCGCGATCTCCAAATTACTCTGCCCGAAGGCCCCCGGCGGATAGTGCACCGCCGCTCCGCCAAAGCGCTCGACGACGCTGGCCGGCCCGCACCAATTTTGAAAATCATCGCCAAGAATGGTGTTGGAGCGTCCGAGATTCGCGTTGAACCACAGACTGTGTAGATCCTTTCCCAGCCGTTCGCGGATGAGATTCAGGCATGCGGCGAGCGGCTCCGGTGTCGCACTGTTGGCGATGAGGACGACTTGAGCGGTCTGCGAGCTGCGCTCCACGACGACTTGCAAGTAGCGCGCCAGGCCGAGGTGGGCGGCGTCCGAATAGCAGGTCACTTGCGCGTCGACCAGGGCGCGACGCACGACATTTGCGACATGGTTGATGAGAGGGTGATGGACGCTGCAGTCAGGTATGTGCACTACCCGGTGCGTGCCGAGTTCGAACAACCCGAGCTTGGGCGAGCCGACGCGGCCGCGGATGGCGAGGCGCGCACGGTGGCGATACCCGGCAGTCTGCCCGGAAATGACCGCCGCATCCGCCAGGCCGTGAATGCGCGTCAACTCTTCCAGCGCGCCGCGCGCTGCGAGCGCGATGCCGGCCTCGCCGAATCTTGGACAGCCGGGGCATGGCGGCCGATGCGGGCATACCCTCAGCAAGGTCTCCTCCTTTTAAAGCCACAAGAGCATACTCTTGCCACTCATGAGTAGTGACCCCGCTGCTGTCGCTCGCGTGCCGGCC